>JADHED010000005.1_pt1 | contig 352233 bp, 260 predicted proteins | sample 8952041 | NCBI WGS metagenome assembly JADHED01 (sample SAMN16124423, study PRJNA663239) | bioreactor sludge metagenome | isolation source: sludge (control) | place: India:Bengaluru | collected 2018-09-08
CAAACCAACTGCCCAACGCGCTCGCTCCGTCCGCCGGTCTTGGCGCGCTACCATAAGCTCACGGCGCTATGCTGTCAAGCGCTTCCCCTCTCTCGGTTGTCCATCACCCGTTGAAGAGCCAGCGACCCGGGCGAGTAGTTACCCGATGTCAATATCATTCAAACCCCGATCAAACCCCGTTCCATTGCTCATTGCTGCCAGTTCCCTCCTGCTTGTGGGGCTGGTGAGTTCCGCGTCATCGCTAGCGGCTTCCACAGACCAAGCCAATGAGTTTTCAATGGAATCGGAAGCTTGGCAATCTGGAGATGCCCATGCCCCGGGCGCGCGTCGCCTGCTTGGCAACTCCGTGGATGTCCCCTTGGGGAAGAACACCAATCCTGAGGTGGCGGTTAACCTGAACCAACTGCGCCGCCAGGCCGCTGCGTCGGACAAGATCCGGGTTATTGTCGGTGTGCGCGCGGCCTTCGCCCCGGAAGGGTTTCAGGACAGGTCCACCCGGCAGCGTCAGCGCCAGGAGATCGGCGCCGTCCAGTCCACGATCGAAAAGGCTTTGCCGCGGCGTGATGTGGCACGGATCCAGCGGCTGACCGCGGTGCCTTTCATGGCCATGGAAGTCGATGCTGACCAACTCGAAGCCCTGGCCGCCATGCCGGAGGTGACGGATATTCAGGAGGACCGGCAGGCCTGGGCCTCTCTGGCGCAAAGCGTCCCGCTCATCCAGGCCGATGATGCCTGGAGTGCCGATTACGTGGGGAAGGGCTGGGCGGTGGCGGTGCTGGATAACGGGGTTCAGACCTCCCATCCCTTCCTCCAGGGAACCTTGGTTGCCGAGGCCTGTTACTCCACGCACAATCCTGGTGCGGGTGAATACTCCATGTGTCCCGGTCGCGTCACCGCCTCCACCGCCAGTGGATCCGCCTCCTATTGCTACGATGCCACCTATGGCAACTGGGCCTGCGATCACGGCACCCATGTGGCCGGTATCGCCATCGGCCGGGGCGGCAACCAGACCTTTGCCGGCGTCGCCAAGGGCGGCAACCTGATCCCCATGCAGGTGTTTACCTGGGATGCCTACTACCGGGATTCTTTTGCCTGGTTTAGCGACATCAACCGCGGTTTGCAGCGGGTCATCGATCTTCATGATGCCGGCGTCAAGATCGCGGCGGTGAACATGAGCCTGGGAGGGGGTGCCTATAGCAGCGAAAGCACGTGCAATAGCGCCAACGCTTCCACCAAGGCATTGATTGACAATCTGAAGTCCAGGGGCATCGCCACCCTTATCGCGTCGGGCAACGAGGGCAGGACCAATGCCATCAGCGCGCCGGCCTGTATCTCCTCGGCGGTGAGCGTGGGGGCGACCTGGGACACCAGCGGCTGGACCTGTGGTGGTTCGGCATCCGCCGTGGACAAGGTCGCCTGCTATTCCAATACGGCGACTTTTCTGGATCTGCTGGCGCCGGGCTCCGCCATCGATGCCTCGGTGCCGACCAATACCTACGCCACCTACCACGGGACTTCCATGGCCACCCCCCATGCCGCCGGCTGCTGGGCCCTGCTGAAGGCCGCGAAGCCGGACGCCACGGTGGATGCCATCGAGGCGGCGCTAAAGAGTACCGGCAAGCTCATCAGTGACTACCGCGTCACCAGCATCCTCAAGCCGCGTATCGATTGCCATGCCGCCCTGAATCAGTTGCTGGACGTGGCGCCGCCGCCTCCCGTCACGCAGATATTCCAGTTTAAAGCCGCCACGGCGACGGTGACCGAGGGCACCACGACCCTGACCATCCCCGTTACCCGTTCCAGCGGTAGCGGTTCCGCGTCCGTGAAGTACGCCACCAGCAACGGCAGCGCGGTGGCGGGCCAGGATTACACCGCCAAGAGCGGGACCCTGAGCTTCGCGGCTGGCGTGACCACCCAGAACATCAGCATCCGCATCACTAACGATACCTTGTACGAGTTGGACGAGACCTTCGCGGTGGCCTTGAACAGCCCCTCTTCTGGCTGGAGCTTGGGTTCCCCCACCGCCGCCACGGTGACGATCAAGGACAATGGCGATAAGAATCTGGCCTTCGCCAGTGCCACGGCGCAGGTCAACGAGGGCGCTGGCACGGTAACGCTCTGGGTGCAGCGTCTGGGGAGTGCTAGCGCCAGCGCCAGCATCAGATATGCCACCAGCAATGGCACGGCGAGGAGCGGCAGCGATTATGTCAGCAAGAGCGGCACCCTGAGCTGGGCCGCGGGGGACGCCAACCCCAAAGCCATCACGATTTCCATCGTCAACAACACGACCAAGGAGGCCACGGAAGCCTTTTACGTGACGCTCAGTTCCCCCAGTGGCGCCACCCTGGGCGCGATTAGCCGGGCAACGGTCAGCGTTACCGATAACGATTGAGGGGCTGTCACCCCTAAGTTGTGAGGTCTAGATTAAGAAGTGCAGATTCAGGATCCAGGCCATCCATTTCCGTGGATGGCCTTTTCCTCGCTCAAAGATCACGTCTAGGGCACGTCTTCATAAATCACCTCTAGCGGCAGGTCATAGCTCAGGCAGTTGAGGCGGATGCTGCCTTGGATGAGGCTTTCCCGCGCCCAGTCCTGGCGACGGCGGTAGATCTGCACCAGACGAGTGGCTTGGGAGACCAGCAGATATTCCTTCAGGCTGGGGATGGTTTGATAGGCGAACAACTTTTCCCGGCTGTCGATGCGGGCGGTGGAATCGGACAGGACCTCGACGAGCAGACAAGGTCGGCTGCGGTAATACGTCTCCCGATCCGTGGGATCACAGGACAGCAGTAGGTCGGGGTAATAGAAGATGTCCTGCCGGCTGATGCTGAGCCGGACCTTCATGTCATTGGCGAAGAGTTGGCAGGGGGTGCCACGGATGAGGGGGCGCAGGGCCGCAAAGATATTCCCCGTGATGAGGCCATGGCGGTCGCTGGCGCCGGTCATGGCATAGAGTTGACCGTCGATGTACTCGTGGCGGATCTCGGCGCCATCTTCGCCAGCCAGATAGTCCAGGACGCTCAAGCGATTGCGAGGTGCGGGTTGGCTCATGGCTTCTTGACCGGTCGAGGGGTGCCAAGGTGGGGCGTTGGGTTGGGGCTTTGCCTAGGTAACCTTAGCAACCTAGGCGAAAGGATGATTGGGACCATCAAGCGTGAATGTCAGGGAAACATTGTTGAGCCTTGTGCTCGAACTCCACCAGAATTTCCAGAAGTCGCTGGGCAGCGGTCAGGGCGAGGTGTAGCCGGTCAAACCGTTCGTCCACGGTATCAGGATAATCATGCGCAAACTCGTTACGAACCCGGCGCAGATCGCCCCACTCCTCCGCGGAGGGTAGCCAGCCAAGTTGCTCCAGCCGGTTCAAGCGGTCGAGCATGGACAGGCTGGGAATGTCCTCTTGTAAGGCTCGCAAAACAGCCGGCATGAGTTTGGCACCCATATCGTCCTGTAGGTGCGTATAGCGATAGGCGAATTGATCCAACAAACGTCGATCCGCCTTGCTAAGACGCTCCAGGTCCGCTGGTTTGAGATTACGCAGGCGTAGGTCGTCCAAGGCGTCTCCCAACGCTTGACGATGTATCCGTCCAATCGCCAGCGCCTGCTCAAGGATAAGAATTTCCGGTGCCTGATTCATAACACTACGCCTGTTTCATGAGCCACTTGCACGATTGGGCGACTGTCGTGGGGAAATTCCATAACGACATCGATTTTGCGCTCGCCCAGATCACGTTCCAGCATGCCGAGAAACCGCAATTTGCGAACCAAGGGTTGGTCGATGCGAGTGGGCTGAATCAAGAGGTCGATATCGCCGCCTCGCTTGTTGTCATCGACGCGAGAGCCGAATAAGGTCACACGCGTGTCAGCCCCGAAGGCGGCATCGGCGGCCCGTCGGATGCTTGCAATCTGCTCGGGTGCCAGTCTCATCGGTCACTTGTTCTCTGTTGATTTCCAAGTTCTTTTCACTGGGATCATCGGCCAAGCTGCTCAGCCAGTGCCAGCTTGCCTTATCTTATTTGTCAGCATCCATTCGGGGGGCGGCCGGCGTAACGGTGGCGTAGGTGGGATCGTCCATAAGGCGGTGGTTGCGAAGGGTCGCAAGCCAGTATCCCGACGTCTTTTGCGGTGGATCTTGGCGGTTGCAAAAAGGGCATTTTGCGAAACGAACCCATTTTTTGGTAGGAAAATCAGGCATCGCCCGGGGGTGAGTTATCCTCCAGCAGGGATGAACAGGTCCAGGGACAGGCGGCCGGGAAGTGGTCAAATTCGATCCCTGTCTCCTGGCTCGCGGCCATGCGGGCATCCAGCCAGACGTCCTCCAACCAGTCAGGATCATCAAGGCAGGTTCGCAGACTGGGGGTTTTGCGCAGCCGGCGGGCAACGGCGCGACGTTGCTCCCTGATGGTGCTTTCCCAACTCGCGCCGCGCCGCTCGGGTTGATACTGCCACTTGAGGAGATGGGCCAGGAGGACCGCCAGCCGGGAGGCCAGTTCCCGCTGTTCACTTTTACCCACGTCGTCTATCTCCTCGGCCAAGTGGTGCAGGTCCAGTAGATCGAAGCGCTTGCTGCGTAACAGATGTGCCTGCTCGTTCGCCCAGGCCACGACATCGTCTTGGTAGCTGTGCATGAGGAATCTCTTTTCAGTTCAGGAGTGCGGTTAACTATGCGATCGTTTTGCCGGTTATGTTCGTTCAGTCCAGGGTAAGGGACAATAGCTTGCCAGCCGGGTTGATCCGAAATTTGATTTCCAGCGGGTATAATCCCTTATCGCTGCCAGACCTGTCCCGGTTTCCTCCGCCATGCCCCCAGCCCTGCAACCACTCGCGGCCTATCAGGCCCTGTCTCCTGCGCTGCGCCAGTTGGTGCAGGTGACCGCCGTCCATGGCGAGGTCATCTACCTTACCAACCTGAAGATGGTGATGAAGGAACTGGGCTGGAAGGATGACCAGGGGCGGGTGATGTACAACTCGATCAACGCCGAGATAAGCTCGCGCCTGCTCAAGGCGGGGGTCTGGGTCGAGGAGCATGCCAGTATCCGTTGCCATCCCAGCCTGGTGGAGCCCCTGACCGCGGAGGCGCGGGAAGCGGGCCTGCTGGAACCGATCATCCAGGCCGTGGGCCGGGTCCTGCCTTACCGGCGCAACGAGTATGGCATGGTGGACCGGGAGAGCCAGCGTCGTTTTCTGCGCGAGGTGCGCTTCGCCATGCTGCTTGGCGACGGGGCGGCCCTGTTCCGGCTGCTGGGTGTGAACCAGCCGGATTACCTCCAGGCCACTCCCCAGTTCGCGGCGGACCTGCGGCGGATTTACGGGGAGTGGCTGGATCAGGCCCTGCCCGAGATCCAGTTCATGGCCCTGGAGCCGCTGCTGGAGGAGGGCGAAATCCAGCTCGCCGATCAGCGGGCCAACTACGAGCGGTTCGAGGCCCTGTTCAAGGACCGGCCGTCGGCCAGCCCCCTCCTGGCCCAGGCCCTCTTCCAGCGGCGGCTGATGCGCGGCGCCTTCGCCGAGCTGCCCAGCTCGACGGTGCCGGGTGGCTTGTCGGGCCCGATCGGCCTGGGCATCCAGGCCTTCATGCGTGGTGAGGATGTCGCCGCCATGGGCCATTTTCAGGAGGCGGTGGCCCTGCTCAAGAAGCGGGAACGCAAGCGCAGCATTCATCTCCCCCGGCTGGAGGGTATCTTCCATCTCCTCGCCTTGCTGCGGGAGGGCTCACCGGCCGCGACTGCCCAGATCCGTACCCTGCTGGAGGCCAGTCGCCGGCCCCTGTTCAACGACCCCTTTCAATCCGCCTTCGAGATCCTGGGCCTGGCGGTCCAGGTGATCCAGGAGGGGCAGGGCTATCAGGAGGCCCATCCCTATCTGGCGTTGCGGTTTGCCCATAACCCCTGGGTGGAGCTGATTCAGGGGCTCTGCATCCACTGGATGGGGGGGAAGCCGACCAAGGAGCGGCTGGAGCGTCTGCGCCGCCATCAGCGGGCCGCGACCCAGGGCGGTTATCTCTGGTACGCGCGGGAGGCGGCGCTGCTGCTCAACACCTGGGGCGATCCGACGCGCTTTGGGTGTGTCGAGGCCCTCGCGACCAAGCCCCTGACCAATCTGCGTCAGCCGGAGGAGACCTGGGAGCGGACCCTGCGCGTGTTGCGGGAGATCGCCGCCCCGACGGCGGGCCCGGCCGCGTCCGGCAAGGCGGCCACGGAGGGCGAACTGAGCCTGGTCTGGGAGCTGACCCTGGTCGGTTCGGGGCAGGTGCTGTTCGAGCCCCGGGAACGCAAGCGGCGGGGCGCCGGCTGGACCAAGGGGCGGGTCGTGGCCCTCAAGCGCCTGGCCGAGCAGGCCGACGCCTTTCCTTACCTGACGCCGGCGGATCGGGCCCTCTGCGCCTGCATCAAGGCCCAGTCCGTGGGCTGGGGTTGGAGCAGCAGCCGGATGGAATACGATATCGAAGGCCTCGGTGGTCTGCGCGCGGCCCTCGGGCATCCCAACCTGATTTTTCAGGGGGAGCCCGTCGAGCTGGTCCAGGACCAGCCGCGCTTGCTGGTGGCGCGGGCTGGGGACGGCATTCGCATCAGCCTCCACCCCCCCTGCACGGGGGAGGCCCACTACTTCGTCACGGCGGAACCGGGCCGCCTGCGCTTCTTTGAGTTCACCGCCCAGCACCAGCGCGTCGGGCGGCTCCTGGGCCGGGATGGGCTCAAGGTGCCCAAGGCGGCGGAGACCAAGGTGGTGGAGACCATCACCGCCCTGGCGCCCATGATCACCGTCCATTCGGAGATCGGCGGCGAGGCGGTCGGCGAACTGGCGGCGGTGGAACGGGTGGAGGCCGATCCGCGGCCCTGTCTGCAACTCCAGCCCCTGGGGGATGGCCTGCGCGTCACCTGCCTGGTGCGGCCCCTGGGCGAGAAGGGACCCAGCGCCCACCCCGGGGAGGGGGGCGCATCCATCTTCAGCGAGATCGACGGCCGCCGGGTCCACGCCCGGCGGGACCTGAAGGCCGAACAGGCGGCGGCCGTCGCCCTCTTCACCGCCTGTCCCGCCCTGGACCCCGAGTTCTGGGACTGGTCCCTGGAGGACCCGGAGCAGGCCCTCGATACCCTGGAGGCCCTGCAAGGGCTGGGCGAGACGGTGGTCCTGGAATGGCCTCAGGGCAAGGCCCTGCGTCTGCTGGGCAAGCGCGGGCTGGAGGCGATGAAGCTGCGGGTCGGCAGCCAGCGGGATTGGTTCGCCGTCTCCGGCGAGCTGACCCTGGACGACGGCCGGGTGGTGGATATGGCGCGGCTTATCGACCTGCTGAGCGCCACCCCGGGGCGGTTCATCAAGCTTGGTGACGACGAATTCCTCGCCCTGAGCCAGGAGTTGCGCAAGCGCCTGGACGCCATCCGCGCCTTGCAGGACAAGGGTCGCATCCACCCCCTCGCCGCCGGCCTGCTCGACGAGGCCCTGGACGGCCTGGAGGTCCAGACCGACGCCGACTGGCAGGCCCGCCTGGCCCGTCTGCGCGAGGCCCAGGAGCTGGTGCCGGAGATCCCCAGCACCCTTCAGGCCGAGCTGCGCGATTACCAGGTCGAGGGCTTCCGCTGGCTGGCGCGCCCTTCAGGCCGAGCTGCGCGATTACCAGGTCGAGGGCTTCCGCTGGCTGGCGCGCCTGGCCCATTGGGGGGCGGGCGCCTGTCTGGCGGACGACATGGGCCTGGGCAAGACGGTGCAGACCCTGGCCCTGTTGCTGGGGCGCGCCGCCGAGGGCCCGGCCCTGGTGCTGGCGCCGACCTCGGTCTGCGCCAACTGGGTGGAGGAGGCCGGACGCTTTGCCCCGACCCTGAACGCCCGGCTCTTCGGCCCTGGCGACCGGGCCGCCCTGCTGGAGGGGCTGGGGCCCTTTGATCTGGTGATCTGCACCTATGGCCTGCTGTGGACCGAGTCCGAGGCCCTGACCAAGGTGCAATGGAGCACCATCGTCGCCGACGAGGCTCAGGCCTTCAAGAACGCCCAGACCAAGCGCTCCAAGGCGGTGATGGACCTGCAAGGGGATTTCCGCCTCATCACCACCGGCACCCCCATCGAGAACCACCTGGGGGAGCTGTGGAACCTGTTCCGCTTCATCAACCCCGGCCTGCTGGGCAGCCTGGAGCACTTCAACCACCGCTTTGCCATCCCCATCGAGATGCGCAAGGACAAGGCCGCGGGCAACCAGCTCAAGCGCCTGATCCGCCCCTTCATCCTGCGGCGGTTGAAGAGCGAGGTCCTTGCCGAACTGCCGGAGCGCACCGAGATCACCCTGCACGTGGAGCTGAGCGAGGAGGAGCGCCTCTTCTACGAGGCCCTGCGCCGCTCCGCCCTGGAGCGTATCAGCAGCGTCGGCGGCCAGGGACCCGGGGACGTGCGCTTTCAGGTCCTGGCGGAGATCATGCGCCTGCGCCGCGCCTGCTGTAACCCGAAACTGGTGGTGCCGGGCAGCCCCATCGCCAGCGCCAAGCTGCAGGCCTTCGCCGAGATCGTCCAGGAGCTACGGGAGAACCGCCACAAGGCCCTGGTCTTCAGCCAGTTCGTCGACCACCTGGCCCTGGTGCGGGAATGGCTGGACGGGGAGAAGATCCCCTACCAGTACCTGGACGGCGCCACCCCGGTGAAACGCCGCCAGGAGGCGGTGGCCGCCTTCCAGGCCGGCCGCGGCGACCTGTTCCTGATCAGCCTCAAGGCCGGCGGCGCCGGGCTCAACCTCACCGCCGCCGACTATGTCATCCACCTCGACCCCTGGTGGAACCCCGCCGTGGAGGATCAGGCCTCCGACCGCGCCCACCGTATCGGCCAGCAGCGCCCGGTGACCATCTACCGCCTGGTGGCCAAAAACACCATCGAGGACATGATCCTGGACCTGCATCGCCACAAGCGCGACCTGGCCGACTCCCTGCTCGAAGGCGCCGAGATGACCGCGCGCATGGGGGTCGAGGAGATGATGGCCTTGCTGAAGGAGGCGGGGTAGCGACGGTGACAAAAGGCAGTCTCTGAGCTGGTGAGTCTGAGTTATGGCACTAACTTGACCAAGTCCGAATACTCGGCCAACAGACTGTCGCGGGTATAGAGGTAAGCGGGCACGGATTGAGCCTGGGCGATCAGCAGCCGATCAAAAGGATCGCGATGATGCCAAGGCAGGTCGGTAACGGCTTGAGTATGTCGGGCGAATATTGGCAGTTCGGTAAGACCCGTTTTTTCCGCTAGTTGTTGGATGTCCTCCGGACGAAAATCAAAGTCGTCACGCCCCAGGGAATACTTGATGGCAATTTCCCAAATACTGGCGGCACTGAACAGGACGGTGTTGCCCGGGTTGCTGATGTCCTGCTGAACCGCTCTTGATAAGGTGTCGGGATCGATGAGGGCGGCGAGCAGTATGTGGGTGTCGAGCAGGAGTTTGAGCCCGGGCATGTTCATTCATCCGACTCAAACATGCGTTGGATGACCTCGCGATGAAGGGTATCGAAATCTTTGGGGAGCGTGAATCGACCCCTGCCCAGACCCAATGGCCTGGGCCGAGGGTAATCAGGTTCGAGGGGGACCAGGCGGGCGACGGGCTTACCATCCCGGGCAATGATGATGTCCTCCCCAGCCGCGGCTTGGTCGACGAAACGGGAAAGATGGGTCTTGGCCTCATGAATACTGACGGTGTGCATGGCGTACTCCGCTGAAATCTAGAATGAGCTTAGTCCAGCGGTGTCCCTCCTGGAAAGGGTTTCCGCATGGTTGGAATCATGACCAACCTGGATTAGCGCCGAAAGCAGGGGGACTCTCTGGGGCGAGTAGTACGCAAACAAAAAGGGCGGCTTGCGCCGCCCTTGAGCATCGGGCCGGTGGGCGGGTGCCCTAGCCCCAGGTTCAGTGCCCGCCGCCCTTCAGTGCCGTGCACATCCCCTCGATGGTGTCCTTGGCGTCGCCGAAGACCAGGGAGGTGTTGTCCTGGTAGAAGAGCAGGTTGTCGACGCCGGAGTAGCCGGGACGCATGGAGCGCTTGAGGAAGTAGACCTGGCGCGCCTTGCCGGCCTCGAGGATGGGCATGCCATAGATGGGGCTGGACTTGTCGGTCTTGGCCGCCGGGTTGACCACGTCGTTGGCGCCCACCACCAGGCAGACGTCGGCGGTGGCGAACTCGGGGTTGATCTCGTCCATCTCCTGGACGGCGTCGTAGGGGATGTCGGCCTCCGCCAGCAGCACGTTCATGTGCCCCGGCATGCGCCCGGCCACCGGGTGGATGGCGAACTTGACCTCGACGCCGCGGGCGTTGAGCAGCTCCATCAGCTCCTTGACCGAGTGCTGGGCCTGGGACACGGCCATGCCATAGCCGGGGACAATGATGACCTTGTTGGCGTCCTCCATCCAATAGACCGCGTCCTCCACCGAGGCGGACTTGACGCCCTTGGCCGCCGCCTGGGCCCCGGCGCTGTCGCCACCAGCCCCATCGCCGCTGCCGAAACCGCCGAACACCACGTTGAAGATGGAGCGGTTCATGGCCTTGCACATGATGAAGGACAGGATGGCGCCGGAGAAGCCCACCAGGGCACCGACGATGATCAGCAGGTTGTTGCCCAGGGTGAAGCCGGTCGCCGCCGCCGCCCAGCCCGAGTAGCTGTTGAGCATGGAGATGATGACTGGCATGTCGGCCCCACCGATGGGGATGATGAGGGTGACGCCAATGACGAAGGCCAGCAGGGTCATGAGGGTCAGGGACCAGACGCTGCCGGTCAGGGCGAAGTGCACGCCCAGGGCGATGGTGGCCAGGGCGATGGCGGCGTTGAGGGCATGCTGGCCGGCGAACTTGACCGGCTGGCCGCTGATGAGCCCCTGCAACTTGCCGAAGGCGATGACCGAGCCGGTGAAGGTGATGGCGCCGATGATGATGCCGGCGGACAGTTCGCCCATCAGCACCGGATTGAGGGCATTGGCGGCGGCCTTGTTGAGGAAGGTGCCGATGGCTACCAGCACCGCCGCCATACCGACGAAGCTGTGCAGCGCCGCCACCAATTGCGGCATGGCCGTCATCTGGATACGCGCCGCCAGGATGCCGCCGATGACCGCGCCCGCCAGGACGCCGGCGATGATGAAGCCGTAGGACTGGACCTCCGCCCCCATCAGGGTGGCGCCGATGGCGATGGCCATGCCGACCATGCCGTACAGATTGCCGCGCCGGGCGGTGGCGGGATGGGTCAGCCCCTTGAGGGCGAAGATGAAGAGGATGGCCGAGGCGAGGTAGGCCAGGGCCTGGTGGTTGACCGAGAGTTCCATGGGCGGCTCCTTACTTGGCCTTCTTCTTGAACATGGACAGCATCCGGTGGGTTACCAGAAAGCCGCCGAAGACGTTGATGGAGGCCAGCAGCACGGCGACGAAGCCCATGAGCTCGGCAGTGGTCCCGGCGCTCTCCAGGCCGGTCACCAGCAGGGCACCGACGATGACGATGCCGGAGATGGCGTTGGTCAGGGCCACCAGGGGGGTGTGCAGGGAGGGCGTGACGCCCCAGATGACGTAATAGCCGATGAAACAGGCCAGTACGAAGACATATAGGGCGAGGAGGGTCTCGGACATCCAGATACTCCGGGTACTATTCGTGGGGCGGGCGCGGTCAGACGCCGACGCGCATGGCCTGGGTGATCTCGTCCTGGTCCAGGTCCTTGAGGACCGGGCCATCCGGGGACTTGTCCACCATGATGTCGAGCAGGTTCGACAGGTTGCGGGCATAGAAAGCGCTCGCGTCCGCCGGGACCATCGCCGGGAAGTTGGTATGGCCTACCAGGATCACGCCCTGCTTTTCCACCACCTGGTCCTTCTCGGTGAGGGGGCAGTTGCCGCCATTGGCCGCCGCCAGGTCGACGATTACCGATCCTGGCCGCATGCGGCCCACCACCTCGGGGGTGATGAGGGTCGGCGCTGGACGGCAGGGGATGAGGGCGGTGGAGATGATGATGTGGGCCTTGGCCAGCTCGTCGGCCAAGGCGGCCTGCTGGCGGGCCTTGGCCTCGTCGGACAGTTCCTTGGCGTAACCGCCGCTGCCCGAACCGCTCTCGCCGATGTCCAACTCGATGGCCTTGGCGCCCAGGGACTGGATCTGCTCCTTGGTCTCCGGGCGGACGTCGTAGCCATACACGTCGCAGCCCAGACGGCGGGCGGTGGCGATGGCCTGGAGGCCGGCGACGCCGGCGCCCAGCACCACCAGACGGGCGGGCTTGGCGGAACCGGCGGAGGTCATCATCATCGGCATGAAGCGCCCGTAGTGGGCGGCGGCCTCGATGACGGCGCGGTAGCCGGCGATGTTGCTCTGGGAGGAGAGGGCATCCATGGACTGGGCGCGGGAGATACGCGGAATGCGCTCCACCGCCATGACGCGGATGTCCTTCTTGACCATGGCGCCGATGATCTCGTCCTCGCCGCAGGTCTCGACATAGCCCAGGTAGATGCCGCCGGCCTGCATGGCGGCGACCTCGTCGGTGTCCGGCTTGCGGACCTTGAGCAGGATGTCGACGGCGAAGGCGGTGGCGCGATCGACGATCTCGGCGCCCGCTTCCCGATATTGCTCGTCGGGGTAGTGGGAGGCGATGCCGGCGCCGGCCTCGACCAGGACCTTGAAGCCGGTCTTGACCAACTTCTTGACCACCTCGGGGGTGGAGGCGACACGGGTCTCCCCGGCGCAAGTCTCTCTTGGGACACCGATTTTCATGACAGCAACGTTCTTCGGCGAGGTCGCGGCGCGGTGGCTTGCCAATGGCCAGCCCGCCGCGATGATTGATGAGGCAAAAATCAGGGGCGCGTAAGAGTAGCCGTGACTAGTCCGGCAATCAAGGTCTTGGCGAGGTGGATGCCCTCTTTTGGGGCCTGGGGGTGGAAAAGGTCCCCATCGGGAGGCATGCCCAGGGGCCGTCACCTGGTTTGCACCCTCATGGTGCGCTAAATCCCGGTCGTGCACTCTCAGCGAGCACGTGGTTCAGCGTCTAGACTGAAAAGCGGGCCCTGGCCGCCCCGCCGCCAAGGTCGGTACCACCGGCGAGGAGTTCAGGCCCTGTAAGTGCATTTCAGGCAAATTCGCCAGCCCGCGGCTTGGTAACCCAGGCGGAGGATAGATCTGGCACGAATCTGGCATTCATCCCCAAGGCCCGGCGAAGCGCCTCTTAGGCACAGGCTGTCGTCACCAGGATTTCAGGTTTTCACGAGGTCAGCGATGAACCTTCATACCCCGCCCCCCGCCCAGGGTCTCTACGATCCCGCCTATGAGCATGATGCCTGCGGTGTCGGCTTCGTCTGCAACATCAAGAATGTCAAAAGCCGGCGCATCGTCGAGCAGGGCCTGGAGATCCTGGTCCGCCTCACCCATCGCGGGGCCGTGGGGGCCGATCCCCGCGCCGGCGACGGGGCGGGCATCCTGGTGCAGATCCCGGACGCCTTCCTGCGCGCCCAGCTCGATTTCGAGCTGCCCGCCCCGGGCCAGTACGCCGTCGGCATGCTCTTCCTGCCCCAGGACCGCGTCCGCCACCCCGAGGTGCGCACCGTCATCGAGCGCCAGGTCGCCGCCGGCGGCGACCGGGTCCTTGGCTGGCGGGAGGTCCCGGTGGACTCCAGCATCCTGAGTGCCAGCGTCCGGCCCACCGAGCCCGTGGTCACCCAGCTCTTCATCGCCGCGGGGGACAAACACCCCGACGCGGACGCCTTCGAGCGCAACCTCTTCGTCACCCGCAAGCAGATGGACAATGCCATCCGCTTCGCCGGCCTGCCCCAGTCCAGCTTCTACGTCGCCTCCCTGTCCACCCGCACCCTGGTGTACAAGGGCATGTTCCTCGCCGACCAGGTCGGCGCCTACTACCCCGACCTGCATCACCCCCTGTTCACCTCCGCCCTGGCCCTGGTCCACCAGCGTTTCTCCACCAACACCTTCCCCACCTGGAACCTGGCCCACCCCTTCCGCATGATCGCCCACAATGGCGAGATCAACACCCTGCGCGGCAACCTCAACTGGATGGCCGCCCGCCGCCACGGCATGGCCTCCAGGCTGATCGGCCCGGACCTGGAGAAGATCTGGCCCCTGATCCCCGAGGGCCAGTCCGACTCGGCTTGCTTCGACAATGCCCTGGAGCTGCTGGTGATGGGTGGCTACTCCCTGGCCCACGCGATGATGATGCTCATCCCCGAGGCCTGGGCCGGCAACCCCCTCATGGACGAGGGACGCCGCGCCTTTTACGAATACCACGCCGCCCTGATGGAGCCCTGGGACGGCCCGGCGGCGGTCGCCTTCACCGACGGCCGCCAGATCGGCGCCACCCTGGACCGCAATGGCCTGCGCCCGGCGCGTTATCTGATCACCGACGACGACCTGGTGGTCATGGCCTCGGAGATGGGGGTCCTCGACATCCCCGAGGAGCGCATCGTGCGCAAGTGGCGCCTGCAACCGGGCAAGATGTTCCTCATCGACCTGGAGCAGGGGCGGATCATCGACGACGCCGAGCTCAAGGCCGCCCTGGCCGGGGCCCAGCCCTACCAGGCCTGGCTCGACCAGACCCAGATCCGCCTGCGCGAGCTACCGCCGGACATCGGCCCCATGGCGGCGGGGCCCAAGACCCTCCTCGACCGCCAGCAGGCCTTCGGCTACACCCAGGAGGACCTCAAGTTCCTCATGACCCCCATGGCCACCACCGGCGAGGAGGCGGTGGGCTCCATGGGGGCGGACAACCCCATCGCCATCCTGTCCAACCGGCCCAAGCCGCTGTTCAACTACTTCCAGCAGAACTTCGCCCAGGTCACCAACCCGCCCATCGACCCGATCCGCGAGGAGCTGGTGATGTCCCTGGTGTCGCTCATCGGCCCCCGGCCCAACCTGCTGGGGATCGACGACGGCGGTCGCCACCTGCGCCTGGAGGTGGACCATCCCATCCTGACCAACACCGACCTGGCGCGCATCCGCCACATCGAGGACCACACCGGCGGTGCCTTCCGCACCAAGACCATCAGCATCTGCTACCCGGTGGAGCAGGGGGCGGCGGGCATGAAGCCGGCGGTGGCCCAGCTGTGCGCGGCGGCGGAGAAGGCGGTGCGCGACGGCTTCAACATCCTGGTGCTCTCCGACCGCGGCGTGGACGCCGACCATCTGCCCATCCCCGCCCTGTTGGCGGTGGCCGCGGTCCATCACCACCTGGTGCGCATGGGCCTGCGCACCGCCTCCGGCCTGGTGATCGAGACCGGGGCGGCGCGGGAGGTCCACCACTTCGCCGTGCTGGCGGGCTATGGCGCCGAGGCCATCAACCCCTACCTGGCCTTCGACACCCTCTCCGCCCTGCGGCCCAAGCTGCCGGAGCGGCTGAGCGAGGCCGAGCTGCACGGGCGCTACCTCAAGGCGGTGAAGAAGGGCCTGCTCAAGGTCATGTCCAAGATGGGCATCTCCACCTACCAGTCCTACTGCGGCGCCCAGATCTTCGACGCCGTTGGCCTGTCCAGCGACTTCGTCGCCGATTACTTCACCGGCACCGCCAGCCGGATCGAGGGCGTGGGCCTGCGGGAGATCGCCGAGGAGGCGGTGCGCTGGCACGCCGATGCCTTCGGCGCCAATCCCCTCTACGAGAACGCCCTGGACGTGGGTGGTGACTACGCCTTCCGCGTCCGCGGCGAGGCCCACGCCTGGACGCCAGAGACCATCGCCCAGCTTCAGCACGCCAGCCGGGCCAATGACTGGAAGACCTATGAGGAATTCGCCCGGGCGATCAACGACCAGAATGAGCGCCTGTTGACTCTGCGCGGCCTGTTCGAGCTGGCCCTGGACCGCCATCCCGTCCCCCTGGAGGAGGTCGAGCCGGCGAAGGAGATCGTCAAGCGCTTCGCCACCGGCGCCATGTCCTTCGGGTCGATTTCCCAGGAGGCCCACACCACCCTGGCCCTGGCCATGAACCGCCTGGGGGGCAAGTCCAACACCGGCGAGGGCGGCGAGGAGCCGGAGCGCTTCCAGCCCCTGGCCGACGGCTCGCCCAACCCCCAGCGCTCGGCGATCAAGCAGGTCGCCTCGGGGCGCTTTGGCGTCACCACCGAGTACCTGGTCAACGCCGACGACATCCAGATCAAGATGGCCCAGGGGGCCAAGCCCGGCGAGGGTGGCCAGCTCCCCGGCCACAAGGTCAGCGCTCAAATCGCCCGGGTGCGTCACTCCACCCCTGGGGTGGGGCTCATTTCCCCGCCGCCCCATCACGACATCTACTCCATCGAGGACCTGGCCCAGCTCATCCATGACCTGAAGAACGTCAATCCCCGGGCGCGGATCTCGGTGAAGCTGGTGTCCGAGGTGGGGGTGGGCACCGTGGCCGCCGGGGTGGCCAAGGCCCATGCCGACCACGTCACCATCTCCGGCTACGAGGGCGGCACCGGCGCCTCGCCCCTGACCTCGATCAAACACGCCGGCTCCCCCTGGGAGATCGGCCTGGCGGAGACCCATCAGACCCTGGTGCTCAACCGGCTGCGGGGGCGCATCGCCGTCCAGGTGGACGGCGGCTTGCGCACCGGCCGCGACGTGGTGGTGGGTGCCCTCCTCGGCGCCGACGAGTTCGGTTTCGCCACCGCGCCCCTGATCGTGGCCGGCTGCATCATGATGCGCAAGTGCCACCTCAACACCTGCCCGGTGGGGGTGGCGACCCAGGACCCGGAACTGCGCCGGCGCTTCACCGGCCAGCCGGAGCATCTGATCAACTACTTCTTCTTCGTCGCCGAGGAGGTGCGCCAGCTCATGGCCCGCCTGGGGGTGCGCCGCTTCGACGAGCTGATCGGCCGCGCCGACCTGATCGACGTGCGCCGGGCCATCAGCCACTGGAAGGCCAAGGGCCTGGATTTCTCCCGCCTGCTGCGCCCGGCGACGGTGGCCGCCGCCCCCGGAGAGGTCGTCGCCACCCACCAGTGCGAGCCCCAGGATCACGGCCTGGACCGTGCCCTGGACCATGAATTGATCCGCCAGGCCGCCCCGGCCCTGGAGCGGGGGGAGCCCGTCCAGATGGAGATCAAGGTGCGCAACCACCACCGCAGCCTGGGGGCCATGCTTTCCGGCCGGGTGGCGGAGCGCTATGGCCATACCGGCCTGCCGGAGGACCGCATCCAGATCCGGGCGCGGGGCACCGCCGGCCAGTCCTGTGGCGCCTGGCTGGCGCGGGGGGTGACCCTGGACCTGGAGGGCGAGGCCAACGACTATGTCGGCAAGGGCCTCTCCGGGGGACGGATCATCGTCCGGCCGCCGGCGGTTACCGGCATGGCGCGGGCGGAGGACAACATCATCATCGGCAACACTGCCCTCTACGGGGCCATCGCCGGCGAGTGCTTCCTGCGCGGTGTCGCCGGCGAGCGCTTCGCCGTGCGCAACTCCGGGGCCACGGCGGTGGTCGAGGGGGTGGGCGACCATGGCTGCGAGTACATGACCGGCGGCCTGGTCGTCTGCCTCGGCCCCACCGGGCGCAACTTCGCCGCCGGCATGAGCGGCGGCATCGCCTACGTCCTCGACGAGGCCGGCGACTTCGCCCAGCGCTGCAACCAGGCCATGGTGGAGCTGGAGCCCATCCCCCCCGAGGACGCGGCCCTGGAGGCGCGCTACCACCAGGGCGGCGACCTGGCGGCCCACGGCCGGGTGGACGTCAGTCACGACCTGACCCGCTTCGACGCCATCCGCCTGCGCCAACTGGTGGAACGGCACCTGAGCGCCACCGGCAGTCCCGTCGCCCGGCGCGTCCTGGACCAGTGGGCTGAACTGCTGCCCAAGTTCGTCAAGGTCATGCCGGTCGATTACCGCCGCGCCCTCACCCAGTTGTACGCCGAACAAGCCCAGGCCACCCAGGCCCTGGCCGCCTAGGAGGAACCTGAATCATGGACCAGACCCGCGCTTATCGCCGCGCCAGCCGCCGGCTGGCTCCCGGACTATCGCCAACCGCCCCGGCCTGGGCCGCCTAGGAGGAGCACCGATCATGGGCAAGACCACCGGTTTCATGGAATTCGCCCGCCAGGAGCGGGCCTACGCCCCGGTCGCGGACCGGCTCCAGCACTACCAGGAATTCGTCATCCCCCTCAGCGAGGGGGATGTCCGCCAGCAGGGGGCGCGCTGCATGGACTGTGGCATCCCCTTCTGCCACCAGGGCTGCCCGGTCAATAACCTGATCCCGGACTGGAACGACCTGGTCTATCGCGGTGACTGGCAGCGCGCCAGCGAGGTGCTGCACGCCACCAACAACTTCCCGGAATTCACCGGGCGCATCTGCCCGGCCCCCTGCGAGGCGGCCTGCACCCTGAACATCGACGACCGCCCGGTCACCATCAAGACCATCGAGTGCGCCATCGTCGACCGCGCCTGGGAGGAGGGCTGGCTCCAGCCCCAGATCCCGGAGCACCGCAGCGGCCGGCGCGTGGCCATCGTCGGCTCCGGCCCCGCCGGCCTGGCCTGCGCCCAGCAACTGGCCCGGGTCGGGCACAAGGTGCATGTGTACGAGAAGGCCGACCGCATCGGCGGCCTGCTGCGCTACGGCATCCCGGACTTCAAGCTGGAGAAATTCCACATCGACCGGCGCATCGCCCAGATGCATGCCGAGGGGGTGGCCTTCCACACTCAGACCCACGTCGGCCGCGACCTGCCCGTCAGTCGCCTACTGGACGACTTCGACGCCCTGGTCCTGGCGGGCGGCGCCGAGCAGCCCCGCGACCTGGCCATCCCCGGGCGCGACCTGGCCGGCATCCACTTCGCCCTCGACTTCCTCCAGCCCCAGAACCGCTGGGTGGCCGGCGACCGCAACGAGCTGATTTCCGCGGCGGGCCGGCGGGTGGTGGTGATCGGCGGCGGCGACACCGGTTCCGACTGCATCGGCACCTCCAACCGCCATGGCGCGGCCGCCATCACTCAGCTCGAGATCCTGCCCCGCCCGCCGGACAAGGAGGACAAGGCCCTCACCTGGCCCCACTGGCCCAACCGGCTGCGCACCTCCAGCTCCCATGAGGAGGGCTGCGAGCGCATGTGGTCGGTGTCGACCAAGGCCTTTCTCGATGACGGCCAGGGCCGGGTGCGGGCGATCGCTTGCGTCCGGGTCGAGTGGACCCGGGACGAGGGCGGCGCCTGGCGCATGGGCGAGGTGCCGGGGTCGGACTTCGAGTTGCCGGCCGACCTGGTCTTCCTCGCCATGGGCTTCGTCCAGCCGGTGCGCGAGGGCCTGCTTGCCAGCCTGCGGGTGGAACTCGACGGCCGTGGCAACGTCCTGTCCGGCACCGAGGGTCCCCAGGCCTATCACACCTCGGTGCCCCGGGTCTTCACCGCCGGTGACATGCGTCGCGGCCAGTCCCTGGTGGTCTGGGCGATCCGCGAAGGGCGCCAGTGCGCCCGGGCCGTAGACGAATACCTGATGGGCCGGTCGGATCTGCCGCGTTAGGGCTCTGACGGTCATAGACCTAAGGCACCCGGGTTCGCGGTGGAGCGAGGGAGGGTCGGGGGGCGTCTGGTGGGGGTGTCGACCGCAGGGATGCGGTCGTCAAGCCTACAGGGAAGTATTCACGGCGTCCCCCGCCAGACGTCACCCGACCCGGCTAGACCAAGAATTCGATTAGCAATAGACAAAAAAAGGGGGCGGTTCCCAGATGGAGCCGCCCCCATTCAGACCCTCGGGCCCCTCGTGGGCCCCCTAAGGCCTAATTTCCTGGCAGCAGGGTCTCAGACGCAGCCCTGGGCCAGCATGGCGTCGGCCACCTTGACGAAGCCGGCGATGTTGGCGCCCTTGACATAGTTGACGAAGCCGCCGTCGTCGCTGCCATAGCGCACGCAGTTGGCGTGAATGGACTTCATGATCTGATGGAGACGCATGTCGACCTCTTCGGCGGGCCAACCGACGACCCCGGCGTTCTGGGTCATCTCCAGGCCAGAGACCGAGACGCCACCGGCGTTGGCGGCCTTGCCCGGGCCATAGAGGATCTTGGCATTGAGGAAGACCTCCACACCCTCTGGCGTGGTGGGCATGTTGGCCCCTTCGGAGACGCAGACGCAGCCATTGGCGACCAGGGTCTTGGCGTCGTGGACGTCGATCTCGTTCTGGGTGGCGCTGGGGAAGGCCAGGTCGCACTTGACCCCCCAGGGACGCTGGCCAGACAGGAACCGGGCGTTGGGATAGCGGTTGGCGTATTCACTGATGCGGCCGCGGCGGACGTTCTTGAGGTCCATGACCCAGGCCAGCTTCTCGGCGTCGATGCCATCCTCGTCAACGATGGTGCCGCCGGAGTCGGAGAGGGTGATGGGCTTGGCGCCAACGTGCAGGAGCTTCTCGACCGTGAACTGGGCGACGTTGCCGGAGCCGGAGACGGTGGCGACCTTGCCTTCGAGGCCCTCGCCGCGGGTGGCCAGCATCTCCTGGGCGAAGTAGACGGCGCCGTAGCCGGTGGCCTCGGGGCGGATCAGGGAGCCGCCGTAAGACAGGCCCTTGCCGGTGAGCACGCCGTTGAAGCGGTTGGCGATGCGCTTGTACTGGCCAAAGAGGTAGCCGATCTCGCGGCCACCGACGCCGATGTCACCGGCGGGGACGTCGGTGTCGGGGCCGATGTGGCGATAGAGCTCGGTCATGAAGGATTGGCAGAAGCGCATCACCTCGTTGTCGCTCTTGCCCTTGGGGTCGAAGTCGGAACCGCCCTTGCCGCCGCCCATGGACAGGGTGGTGAGGCTGTTCTTGAAGACCTGCTCGAAGGCCAGGAACTTGAGGACGCCCAGGTTGACGGTGGGATGGAAGCGCAGGCCGCCCTTGTAGGGGCCGATGGCGCTGTTCATCTCAATGCGGTAGCCGCGGTTGATCTGGATCTGGCCCTGATCGTCGATCCAGGGCACGCGGAACAGGATCACACGTTCCGGTTCGACCATGCGATCGAGGATGCGCGCCTGGCGATAGGCGCCGGAGGCCTCGTAGATTGGATAGACCGATTGCACGACCTCATGAACGGCCTGATGGAATTCGGGCTCATTGGGGTTCCTGGCCACGACCTCGGCCACGAACGCTTCGATTGCCTGTGTATGAGAAGCCATAGTTTTTAATGCGGGAAATACCCGTCTCAGTGGATAAAGGTGAATATCGCGCGGAGTAAATGGCCGCGCCGTCAAGCCATGATGGGCCAAGACAAGCGCAGCGCGCGTTCCGAGCCTTTCAAGGGGAGCGAATGATAGGCTTTGAAGGCTTCCGGCGCAAGCGCATTCAATAGCAAGAGAGGTTGATGACGCAATGAGATGAAGACGTAAACGGGGCCTGGTGAAAAGATCTGGGTATCAGCTCCCCAATAGGTGTTATGGGGGCATAAATTAATATTCCTCAAGACTATTTATTCCTTGAGGGGCTTTTGATCAACCGGCTTTCATGCTGGAAGGAATGCTTTTATTTAATTCAAGATTCATCAACTGATTGTCCCTACTGTTAGGGTATTTAACGGGCCTCGTGGTGTTCTCTTCGTATTTGGTTAAGCGCCATGTTGATCGGGTTTCAGATGGGCGTTTCGCGCCTTGCGTCAGTTGGGAACGGCATGGGAATGAGGTGTTGTTTTTATTCGCAACCGACGCTGTTGGGCCGCGCTCCCGCGCCAAGGAATGAATCCTCAATATCCCCCGGATGGATAGGGTGTCCAGGTAACCGTTCAGACCCCCTCGCCCCAAGCCTCCCCCACCAGGTGGCAGGGTATTAGAGAACCAGCGGCTTGCCCTAACAAGCACCACTAACGAGATCGAAACGATAGCCTTATCGCCGGCCAGGAACCGCAGGGCGACCTCGTATTTGTTCAGACCCCTCGCGCACGATGAGGGTTTTGGTGGCACAAGGTGCTGACTCGCTTACTCCCTCCCCCCTGGCGGGGGAGGGTTGGGGAGAGGGGGTCTACACGGGTACGCGACCTGACCAAGGCCGGTCAGGCATTGAGGCCGAATGAAGAGGGTCCTTGTCCTGGGCTGGTCAACCCAACTGGCGCGCCAGCATGAAGGCCTCCGCGGCCTCGTGGCCAATGCTGGCGCCGCGCCAGCGGGCCAGGTATGCGACACCCTCGCGGGAGCGGGGATGGGGCCAGTCCCGCACCTCGGCTGCGTAGGCCGCGAGGGCGGCGAGCTTGCCGTCCAGGGTGGCGCCGATGTCCACGAACCAGTTGGGGGTGAAGGGGGTGCCGGAGCCGGGGGGCTGCCATTCGGTGCTGGAGGGCACCTCGAAACAGAGCAGGGTGCGCACCGGGTGGCCCGACTGGGGTCGGCAGGCGGTCATCACCGCCTGATGGGTGCGGCGATGGTCGATGTTGAGATCCCCGCCGTGGTGGGTAAAGAGGGTGACGGGCCGGTGACGGGCGATCAGGGCCTCGACGCGTTGGGTGATTTCGAGCAGGGGGACGCCGTCCAGGCGGTTGTCGGGCAGATCGTCGAAGTGGACCGAGGCCGCGCCCAGGATATCGGCCGCGACCCTGGCGGCGGCCCGCCGTTGGTCCAGCTCCGCCTGGCGTTGGGCGGCGTCAGGATTGCGTGCCCCGACGCCGTCGGCGAGGAAGGCGAGGTGAATCTCCGCCCCCGCCCGGGCCAGCTTGAGGAGGGTGCCACCACAACCGAGGACTTCGTCGTCCGGATGCGCGGCGATGACCAGGATGCTGGGAGACATTCGTTTACTCCTTGGGCAAGGGCAGGGGGCCTGAGGGGGCTATCGACGAGGCTCCGTCAACCCTTTCCCCGGATCGCAATCGCGCCCGATGAGGTCAGGCCAAGGCGTCGCGCAGGGCCGCCACGACCTGATCCTGTTCCGTCTCGGTCAGGAGGGGGTAGAGGGGCAGGCTGATGGCCCGCTCATAATAGGCCTCGGCCACAGGGAAATCGCCGCGCTGGAAGCCAAAACGGGCATAGTCCGGCTGGGTGTGGACCGGGATGTAGTGGACATTGACGCCGATACCCGCCTGGCGCAGGGCGTCGAACACCCGACGCCGGTCCCCGGGGACCTGCACCGGGTAGAGGTGCAGGGCGGACCGGTGGGTGGGATCGCGGTAGGGCAGCAGCAGGGGCAGATCCGCCAACAACCGGTCGTAACGCGCCGCCAGGTACTGGCGGCGGGCGACGTAGCCGTCGAGGCGCTGGAGTTGACTGTGACCCAGGGCGGCCTGAATGTCCGTCAGCCGGTAATTGAAGCCCAGCTCTAGTTGCTGATAGTACCAGGGGGCATCCAGTTCGCCCGGAATCTGACCCGGAATCTGGCCCCGCATCTCGGCGGGTTCGCGGCTGATGCCGTGGCTGCGCAGGCGGGCCATGCGCGCGGCCAGGTCCGGGTCATTGGTGGTGGCCAGGCCGCCCTCGCCGGTGGTGATCAGCTTGACCGGATGGAAGCTGAACACCGTGATGTCCGCATGGCGGCCATTGCCGATGGGCTCGCCCCGGTAGCGGCCACCGATGGCATGGGAGGCGTCCTCGATGACGCGAAAGCCATAGCGCCGGGCCAGGGCGGCGATGGCCACCAGGTCGCAGGGCTGGCCGGCGAAGTGCACCGGGACCACCACCTTGGGCAGCCGGCCCTGGCGCTCCGCCACCTCCAGCTTGGCGGCCAGTGCCGCGGGGTCGAGGTTATAGGTGCATGGGTCGATGTCGACGAAATCCACCCGGGCGCCGCAATAGCGACCGCAATTGGCGGAGGCGACGAAGGTGTTGGGCGAGGTCCACAGCCAGTCCCCTGGGCCCAGCCCCAGGGCCAGGCAGGCGAGGTGCAGGGCGCTGGTGGCGGAGTTGACCGCCACGCCGTGGGCGGCGCCGCAGTAGGCGGCGACGGCCTGCTCGAACCGCGGCACCGCCGGGCCCTGGGTGAGGAAATCCGAGCGCAGCACGGCGATGACCGCGGCAATATCGGCCTCGGTGATGGCTTGGCGTCCGTAAGGGATCATGGGGCGGAGTCAGAAGTAGCGTTCAGGGAGCCGTGGTCATGGATGGGCGCTTTTATTAGGTGGTCGGTATGGAAAAAGACGGGCGCCTAAAGGCCGAACCGTCTCTTGCCCAGTCGCTTTGCCGGCGAACATGGGTTGGTAGGGGGTTGATAGCGCATCACAGGCTGACTTTCATCTCCCGGGAAACCAGGTGGCGCAGTTCGTCCACGGTGAGGAAGTGGGGATTGGTGCCGCTGTTGTAGGCATAGCCGGGGGCGACCGGCGGGCAGCCACTACGCTCGCAATACTGGTCGACGCTGTACTTGGCCGCCATGGGCAGGATGGCGTAATAGGGGCCGAGATCGACGGTGTTGAAGCTATCGCTGGCGGTGATCATCTCCTCGTGCAGCTTCTCCCCGGGGCGGATGCCGACGATGGGGTGCTCGCACTCCGGGCCGATGGCCTGGGCCAGGTCGGTGACGTGGTAGCTGGGGATCTTGGGGACGAAGATCTCGCCGCCGTGGGCGTTCTGCAGGGCCCAGAGGACCATGTCCACCCCTTCCTGGAGGCAGATGTTGAAGCGCGTCATCTCCGGGTCGGTGATGGGCAGGATGCCGGTCTTGCGCCGTTCGAGGAAAAAGGGCACCACCGAGCCGCGGCTGCCCAGGACGTTGCCGTAACGGACCACGGCGAAGCGGATGTCCCGGCCGCCGCGGATGTTGTTGGCGGCGGTGAACAGCTTGTCCGAACAGAGCTTGGTGGCGCCGTAGAGGTTGATGGGCGCGGCGGCCTTGTCGGTGGAGAGGGCGATGACGTTCTTGACGTCCGATTCCAGACAGGCGTCGACCAGGTTCTGGGCGCCGAGGATATTGGTCTTGATGAACTCTGAGGGATTGAACTCGGCGGCGGGGACCTGTTTCAGGGCGGCGGCGTGGACCACGGTGTCGATCCCTTCCAGTGCGCGTTTGAGGCGGCTGTAATCCCTTACGTCGCCGATGAAATAGCGCAGGCAGGGGTAGCGGGCGGGATCGAACTGCTGCGACATCTCGTACTGCTTGAGCTCGTCGCGGCTGTAGATCACCAGGCGTTTGGTGCGGGGATGGGCGTCGAGGACGGTCTTGACGAAGGCACGGCCGAAGGAGCCGGTGCCCCCGGTGATGAGGATGGAACTATCGGTGAACATGGCTGGGATGAGGCTGTTCAGTCTCTCAGCGGACCGGCTGGACGCCGAGGTAGCGATGCCATTTGCGCGTCCGCTTGACGTGGGTGGGGCAGGTGACGGGGTGCTCGCGGAAATAGTCCACGGCCTCCGCCAGGGTCAGGCCACGGTGGTGGATACTCGCCAGATGGCCGGTGATCTGCTCCCGCCAGCCGCGTTTGTTGCCCCAGTAGTGGGCATTGTAGGGTGGCTGACCCGGGACGTTGATCTCCCGGGCGCGGCCACCGCCGGCGAGGACGGCGCTCATGGCGATCTGCTCGGTCAGGCGGTGGCTGATGCCGGCCGCCAGCATGGCGTCACAGACGGACAGGGATTTCTTGACCAGGGGGATATTGGTGGCGGAGACGGCGGTGATGCCGGTGTTCCACATCTGGGTGTCGCGGTCGATCCGCACCCCGTCCCACTCCCGGTCACCCACCAGTTGCCACAGGGCCTTGGCGCCCTTGTTGCCCTGGCGACCGCTGTCGTAAAGCCTGTATTCCAGACATTCCATGTAGATGTCGCCCTGCAGGGCCCCGGCGATGACGGGAGCGAAATCCCGGTTGATGATCATGTCGGTATCCATGTAAATGGCCACGTCCGCCTTGGGGCTGGCGTCCAGGCCGACCTCCAGGGTCTTGATCAGGGCGCGGAAGAAGTACCGCTGGGGACCGAGCCAGTCGTTCAGTTCGTCGGCGGACATCCCCTGGACACGGATGGCGTCGCCGAACCAATGGAAATAGCGGGGCTGGTCGGTGGAGACCAGGATCTCGAAGGGTGGCTCGGCCCGGGCCAGCAGGCTGAGGATTGCCCAGTGCGCTTGCCAGTAGAGGGCGTCCTCCTGGCCAAAAACCATCAGGGTGTAACGGGTTAGCACGGACGATACCTCTGGCGTGGGCCCGTTCCGCGGGCTCGGTCGCGCCGCGACGGACGGTAGCGGGCGGTTTGTATATTAGAAACAACTAATTAAATCATTGTAATCCCGCCCATGACGCCCTGCAATCGCCACGTTCCTTCGGGCGGGGGCCAAGTGTGGTTGCTGGGCCGCCCAGCGGCAAGGATGGTGTGCCGGTCGTCGGGAGCGGGGCGATCCAGGCCACGCGTAGCCATAGGTCACCCGCTGGTCAGGGCCTATAATCCGATGAGTCACCGATTGCTTTGGCTCACGGCGTTGGCGATGACAGGCATGGGTTTTAGTTTCCGTCGGCGGTCGTGCCACCTTTCGGAAGGGATGGGCACCTCCGGTGGAGGCTAGGTCTGCGCTTAGTGGCCCGCCAGCCCGGCTTCGCGCCCGGTGGCCCGTCAGCCCAGGGTCCGCCCCCATCCGCCCCTTCAGTCTCGCAGGTAACGGTATGATCGAATCCCATTTCAGCACCGGCATCACCGCCCTGGATCGCGTCTTCCGTGGCCTGCTGCCCGGCGACAACCTGGTCTGGCACCTGGACGACATCGCCGATTTTGCCCCCCTGATCCCGGCCTATTGCCGGGCGGCGCACAAGGAGGGGCGCCGGCTGATCTATTTCCGCTTCGCCGATCACCCCCCCTTGCTGCGGGAGGCCGACCATGGGGAGGTGCGGGAGATCGATGTCGCCATCGGTTTCGAGCGTTTCATCACCCAGGTCCGCGCCGAGATCCGCGAGGCCGGGCGCGGGGCCTTCTTCGTCTTCGACTGCCTCTCGACCCTGGCCGAGGCCTGGTCCAGTGACCGCATGCTGGGCAATTTCTTCATGCTCACCTGCCCCTATGTCTTCGACCTGGAATCCCTAGCCTACTTCCCCCTGCTGCGTAACACCCATTCCACCCAGGCCACGGGACCCATCTCCCGCACCACCCAGATCCTCACCGAGGTCTACCGCCATAAGGGCAGGGTCTACATTCAGCCCACCAAGGTGGAGCACCGCTATTCGCCGACCATGAACATGCTGCATGTCTGGGAGGGGGACCGGTTCACGCCCATCTCCGACAGCGCCACCATCGCCGAGATCCTCACCGCCAAGCCCTGGGCGGGGCTGGATGCGGTGCACTTTCGGCTGGGCAAGTGGAACCGGACCTTCCTCCACGCCGAGCGCATCTGGGAACGGCAGGAGCGCGGCGAGGCGGTGGGGGACGAGGCCCAGGAGGTCTTCCGCACCCTGACCGAGATGGTCTTCAGCCGCGAGGAGCGGGTGCTGACTCTGGCGGAGCGCTACCTGGACCTCGGCGACCTGGTGACCATCTGGAAGCGCATCATCGGTACCGGCCTGATCGGCGGCAAATCCGTCGGCATGCTCCTGGCCCGGGCCATCCTGCGCAAGGTCGATCCCCGCTGGCGGGAACTGCTGGAGGCCCATGATTCCTTCTTTATCGGTTCCGACGTCTATTACTCCTATCTGGTGGACAATGGCTGCTGGCTGCACCGTCAGCGCCAGATCACCGGCCAGGATGCCCTCCTCGACGACCTCCATGAGGCCCGCCGGCGCATTATCACCGGCCGCTTCCCCACCGAACTCATGGAGGAGTTCGTGGAGATGCTCGACTACTTCAGCCAGTCGCCCATCATCGTTCGCTCCAGTTCCCTGCTGGAGGATAGCTACGGCAACGCCTTCGCCGGCAAGTACGAGAGCGTCTTCTGCGCCAACCAGGGCTCCCACCAGAAGCGCCTGGATGACTTCCTCGCCGCCGTCAAGACCATCTATGCCAGCACCCTGAGCGAGAAGGCCCTGCGCTATCGCGAACAGCGCGGTCTCCTCGACCGGGACGAGCAGATGTCCCTGCTGGTGCAGCGGGTGTCCGGCCGGCGTTATGGCAACCACTTCTTCCCCCAGGTGGCGGGGGTGGGTCTGTCGAAGAACCCCTACGCCTGGCATAAGCTCATCGACCCCGCCGCGGGCATGGTGCGCCTGGTCTTCGGCCTCGGTACCCGGGCGGTGGACCGCTCCGACGATGACTACACCCGGGTGGTGGCCCTCAACGCCCCCAAGCGTCGGCCAGAGAGCGACGACGACGAGGTGCGTCAGTATTCCCAGCGCCGGGTGGATGTCATCGACCTGGACGCCAGCCAGGTGGTGGCGGTGGAGTTCACCGACATGTCGGCCCGCAAGGACGATCTGCCTCTACACATCTTCAGCTCCCGGGACGAGGGGCTGGTGCGGCGGGCGGCCAACCAGGGCCGGCCGGCGCCGGACGTCCGCCTCCTCACCTTCGACCATCTCCTGACCCAGACCCCCTTCGTCGACGACATGCGGGAGATGATGCGCATCATCGAGGAGGCCTACGACAATCCGGTCGACATCGAGTTCACCGCCAACTTTGGCGAGGGGGGCGGTCACGAGGGGGAGAGCGGCGAGGGCTACCGCATCAACCTGGTGCAGTGCCGCCCCCTGCAGGTCACCACCGATGCCGCCGGGGCCAACCTGCCGGCCCTGGCCGCCGCGGGCGAGTTGGTCCTGGAGGCCGCGGGGGCGGTCATCGGCAAGAGCCGCCAGCTCGGCATCGACCGTGTCATCTATGTCATGCCCAAGGTCTATGGCCTGCTGCCCATGCAGGACCGCTACGCGGTGGCGCGGCTCATCGGCCGCGTCCTGCGTGTCGACAAGGAGCCGCGCCGGGTCATGCTCCTGGGTCCAGGCCGCTGGGGCACCACCATGCCCATGCTCGGGGTGCCGGTCTCCTTCGCCGAGATCGACAAGGTCTCCGTTCTCTGCGAGATCGTCGCCATGCGCGAGAACCTGGTGCCGGACGTCTCCCTGGGTACCCACTTCTTCAACGACCTGGTGGAGTGGGACATGCTCTACCTGGCCCTCTTCCCCGGCCGGGAGGGTAACCAGTGGAGCCTGGAGTTCTTCGAGCAGTCCCCCAACCGCCTGGCGGACCTGGTCCCCGAGGAGGCCCGCTGGGCCCATGCCGTCAAGGTGATCGACCCGGCCGATGACCAGGTCCGCCTGACCCTCTGGGCCAGTTCCCTGGAGCAGAAGGTTTTCTGTTACCTGGGTCGGGAGGACCGGCCAGAAGAGCCGACCGCTTTGCCAGGGCACTCCGCGGCGGTCGGCGCGGAGGGCCCCGCGGTGGGGGGCTGAAAGGCTGGCTCAATTGGTTTCCGCCGGCCAATCCGGTCATTCCCTCCGGCGTCCGGTCTTTTTTCATTCATCCGCTGGTGAACAGCGTGCCAGCTTTTTCCGGGAGACCCAGAACCGCATGAGCGAAAAACTCGTCATCGTCTTTGGCACCGGCCCCGATGCCGTCGGCCTGGTGGAAAGGATCACCGCGCCGGTGGCGGCGGTGGGAGGCAACATCATCGACCTGCGCCAGGACGTGCTGCATGGCCTCTTCACCCTGTTCATGGTGGTGGACCTGGCCCAGGCCAGCCTCACCGAGACGGAGTTGCCGGCCTTGGTGGCGCGTCTGTCGGCGGAGACCGGTCTGGATCTGCGGGTGGACCCCTACCGCCCCCAGCCCCGTGCCGGGGCACGCCAGCCATTGCTGCTGATCCTGCTGGGCCGGGATCGACCGGGGATCGTCGCCGCGGTGACGGGCCTGCTCAAGACCTACACCATCAACGTCGAACTGGCGGAGATGATCGCCCGGGAGGGCATCTTCCTCATGGAGTTGCTGGTGGACCTGCACCACTGCGCCATCCCCCTGGACAATCTGCGCCAGGAGTTGCGCCAGCGCATGGGGGAACTGGGCATCGACATCCTCTTTCAGAGCGAGGACGTCTTCAACAAGAGAAAGCGCGTCCTGCTGTTCGATCTCCGTACCAGCCTGATGGACCAGGGGACCCGGGAGGCGATCCTGCGGCTCGCCGGCATCCCGGCCGCGGACCTGGCCCTGGCCCCGGGCCAGGGAGACTGGGATTGTCTCAGCCACTCCGCCGCTTGCCTGGAGGGTCTGCCCCTGGACGTGATCGCCAACGTGGCGCGGGCGGTGACGGTGGGGCCCGGCACCCTGGAACTGATCCAGACCCTGAAGACCATGGGCTATCGGGTCGCCCTGGCCTGCCGCGCCTTTGATTGCGTGGCGGAGATCCTGCGGACCAGGCTCGGCATCGACCACTGCTTCGGCGTGCCCCTGACGGAGAACGACGATGCCATGACCCTGACCGGCGAACTGGAAGAGGTTGCCCTGGAGAACCTGTCCCTCGCGGCCCTCACCCGGCGGCTGGCCAAGCTGGAGGGGGTGGAGCGGGAGGAAATCACCGTCATCGCCAGCGATCCCAGCGACGCCGATGCCCGGCTGCCAGGTATCCGCCTGGACTTCGACATGAAGCTGATCCTGGATTACCACAACCAGCATATCCTCAGCCGTCAGGCATTGATCGGTCTGCTGGGCAGCTTTGGCCCGCTGGCGCCGACGGCAGCCGACCCGCGGGCCGGCGATCCTGAGGCGTCCGGCGAGGGGCGGAACCCGCCCCGGGGAGAGGCGCCCCGATGAGGTCGGATCTCGAGATCGCCCGTGAGGCCAGTCTCAGGCCCATCACCGAGGTCGCAGCCAGCCTGGGCCTGACCGCAGACGAACTGCACCTCTATGGTCCCTACATGGCCAAGGTCCCCCTCGGGGTCATGGACAGGCTGGCGGACCGGCCCGACGGCAAGCTGATCCTGGTCACCGCCATGACGCCGACCAAGCACGGCGAGGGCAAGACCACCACCACCATCGGCCTGACCCAGGCCCTGGCCCGCCTGGGCCAGCGCGCCGTCGCCGCCATCCGCGAGCCCAGCCTCGGCCCCTGCATGGGGCTCAAGGGCGGGGCGGCGGGGGGTGGCTACGCCCAGGTGCTGCCCATGGAGGAGATCAACCTCCATTTCACCGGCGACCTGCATGCCGTCACCGCCGCCCACAACCTGCTGGCGGCGGTGGTGGACAACCACCTCCACCAGGGCAACGAGCCCCAGATCCACCCGCGCAAGGTGCTGTGGAAACGGGTCATCGACATGAACGACCGCGCCCTGCGCAACATCCTCATCGGCCTGGAGGGCGGTGGCGCCAACGGCGTTATGCGTGAGGATGGCTTCGAGATCACCGCCGCCTCCGAGATCATGGCCATCTGGGGTCTGGCCTCGGACCTCATGGACCTCAAGGCGCGCATGGGGCGGGTGCTGGTGGGTTTCGACGCCCTGGGCCGGCCCATCCAGGCCGCCGAACTGGGGGTCCAGGGGGCCATGGCCGCCCTGATGAAGAACGCCATGCACCCCAACCTGGTGCAGACCATCGAGGGGGTGCCGGCCTTCGTCCACGGCGGCCCCTTCGCCAACATCGCCCACGGCTGCAACACCCTGGCGGCGACGCGCCTGGCCCTCAAGCTGGCCGAGGTCACCGTCACCGAGGCCGGCTTCGGCGCCGACCTGGGGGCGGAGAAGTTCCTGCACATCAAGTGCCGCATCGGCGGCCTGGCCCCCAGTGCCGTGGTGCTGGTGGTCACTCGCCGCGCCTTCCGCCTCCATGGCCTGGCCAACGTCGCCAAGCACGTCGAGAACCTGGGGCTGTTTGGGGTGCCGGTGGTCATCTGCCTCAACCGCTTCCTCGACGACGGCGAGGAGGAACTGGCCGAGGTCCTGGCCGCCTGCCGCGATCTGGGGGTGCCGGCGGAGATCGCCGATTATCGTGAGGCCGGCGGCGCCGGGGGACTGGAGCTAGCCCAGAGGGTCTTGGCGGCGGCCAGCCCTCATCCCGGCGGCGGTGCTGGTACCAAGGCTTATGTGGGTGCCGGGGCTGGTGGCGCTGACGCGGGCGCAGGTGCTAATGCTGCTACAGGTAAAGATACGAGATCAGCTGCGGGTGCTCATACTGATGCTGCTACAAGTTCAGGTACAGGTTCAGGTCCGGTGGCGGGTACGGGTGAAGGTACTGGTCGTGAGGGCGGACAGGCCCGCTTCACCCCTCTTTACGACCTGGATCAGTCCCTGGAGGCCAAGGTCGAGACCCTCGCCCGCCGCCTCTATGGCGCCGATGGCGTGGATTTCTCCAGCGAGGCCCAGGCCCAGTTGAAACATATCGCCAACCTGGGTTATGGCGGCCTGCCCATCTGCGTCGCCAAGACCCCGGCCTCTCTGTCCGACGACCCCAAACGCCCCGGCCGACCCACTGGCTTCCGCCTGCACGTCAAGGGCGCCAAGGTCTCCGCTGGCGCCGGCTTCGTCGTCATCTATACCGGCAGTATCATGACCATGCCGGGTCTGCCCAAGCGCCCCGCCGCCCAAGACATCGATATCGACCGGCATGGCACCATCAGCGGACTCTTTTGAGGAGTGCCTCAGGGTTCTGGTCTAGGGTTTGGCCCCAGGGGGCGCTTTAACGCACACCTTGGTGGCTATTTGAAAGAAGATCGCCTCACAACCGCCCCTTATCACCAGAGGAGAACATCGATGAAATCTCTCAACGCCATGGCGACCATCGCCCTGCTGGCCTTGCCGGCCCTCGCCTTGAGCGCCCCCTATGCCGTCTACGAGAGCGAGAGCGACTTCGATACCGTGATGGAAGGCGCCAAGAGCGCCATCGCCGAGCGCGGTCTCTATATCAACAACGTCATGCACCTGGGCGAGATGCTGGAGCGTACCGGCAAGGATCTGGGGATTGGCGGGCCTCTCTATGCCCGTGCCGAGTCCATCGAGTTCTGCAGCGCCACCCTGTCACGCAAGATGATCGCGGAGGACCCCAACCGTCTGGTCAACTGTCCCTTCATCCTTAGCATCTACACCTTGCCCGGCCAGGAGGGCAAGACCTACGTCGTCCATCGTAACGTCCCCGCGGAGGAGACCACCAACAGTGCCGTCATGCGGGAGGTGGCCGAGATGCTCAAGGGCGTCGCCGAAGGGGCGGCTTCCTGGTGAGTCCAGGGGCTGAGTCCAGGGGCGTTGCCTGCCTGACGTTTGATGGTCTAGTATCCATTTGGGATTGGCGGCGGCGGTCGCCCCTGGTCGCGTTTACCGTTGGGATAGTATGAGGATTAGTTCATGAACAAAATCAAAGTGGCTCTGGCCGCCGGCGCAATTACCGTCGGACTGAGTGGCTGTGTCTCCACCACCGGATCCAACCAGGCGACGGGTACCGCCGTCGGCGCCACGGGCGGCGCCATCGCTGGGGCGGTGATTGCCAACAATACCGGTGGCAGTCCCTGGGTGGGTGCCCTGATTGGCGGTCTCGCGGGCGGCATCATCGGCAATGCCATTGGCGCCTACCTGGATGAGCAGGAACGGCAGGCGATGGATGCCGCCATGCGTAGGGCAGCCGCCGAGGCCAAGCCCAATCAGAAGGTGGCCTGGAAGGCGCCGGCGCCCTCCAAGAAGTCTGGTAAAGTCACGACGGGCTATGTCATCCCTGGCGAGATCTACACCAATTCGGCTGGTCAGCAGTGCCGGAATATCGAGCAGGTTGCCGAAAAAGACGGCCAGACCATCCAGGGTAAGACGACGGCCTGCAAGACGAATAAAGGCTGGACCGAGGCGGCGGTCTGACCTGGGCAGGGAGATAGCGGACAGGGATGTCTATGCTCAGGGTCTGTGATTGAGGATGAGGTTGTTCCAAGTGTGCCAGGGCGGGTGATTGCGTAGCGGGTGCGTGGCCGGCGAACAAATATTTAAGGCAAGCCGGTACTCGCCTGTTCCATGGATTCAGCTTTGTGGAGGCGAGCATGATGAGAGGCGTAAAGGTCGCGGTGGCGCTGGTGCTGGTCGCCGGCTGCTCGGGTTGCGTGACGACTGGTACCCCCGAGGGGGGCGAGAAGGGTCAAGCCGGCAAGGCCGGGTCTGAGTCGGGTGGGATCTATGGCAGCTTCGCCAGCATCGGCCATTCCATTGGCAAGGCTTTGGGTGGCGTGTTCGATGAGGTTGAGCGCCAATTCCTCGGCTCGGCCAAGCAACGGGCCGCCAATGCCAAGACCAATGAGCGGATCACCTGGAGCGCCCGCTCCAGCAAGACCGGCAAGACCACCAAGGGCTACGTGATCCCGGGGGAAATCTACACCAAGGCGGATGGGCGCCAATGCCGGCAGTTACGGCAGGTCACCCAGAAGGATGGCAAGACCTATGAGGAAAACTCGCTGGTGTGCAAATCCGGCCAGGGTTGGGAAGAGGCAACCCTCTGAGGGGGCCGACTTCACCCCTGCCGGTGAAACAGCCAGGCCGGTATTTTCATCCTAAAAATCCTTGACTTGCTGGAAGGGCGCTGACCCGACGGTCTCGCCCTTGCGCAACTGGGCGATCGCCTCCGGGTTGATCTCCTCCAGTTTGGCCACGGCCTGGGGGGCCTTGGCGATATGGCTGAGGCGGGCCGGTGTGGCGACGGCCAGGGCGGCGGGTGGCTTGGCATTGAATTCCTCCACCAAGCGGTCGAGGTCCTTGGTGCCATGGAAGCTCACCTTGACCACCCCTTGCTCGACCGCGTCCAGCCGGAAGGCCTGTTCCCCAAATTTGGCATTCAGGGGCTTGATCACCACGCTGTTCACCACCTCGGCGAAATTGCCGGTGTTGCCGGCGAAATTCACCTCGTAAATGGAGATACCGTCGCTGGAGTAGTTGCGAAAATCCACCCCGAGAATGGGACGCAGCCCGATCAGTTCCTTCTTGAACAGGACGCCGACGTCATAACTGGGCAGGCCGATCACCCGCAGCTGGTAGATCTTACTCGGGCTCATCAGGTGCTGTTGAAAAAAGTCACGGGAGAATTCCTCGCCAATCAGGCGGCCGATCTCCTGCACCGCCTCGTCTTCCGTGGCCCAGCTATGCCGGCGCGGGACCTTGTTGTTGAAATAGATCTCCTCGCCGGTGTGGTTGTCGACGCATTTCACCGTCCAAGAGGTGATGACGTGCTTTTTGACGTTGACCCCGGAGGCCTTGAGGTTGACTGTGCGGACGTCGAACTTGACCTTGCCGTAGATCGAGAAGTCTGATTCCTTGAGGTGCGACATGGAGATGGTGGCCTCAACCTGATCGTCGATCGTTGAGGATTCCACCATTTCCGCCTTGAGTTTCTTGGTCAGCTCCTCCGACCAGACGCGATAACCGAAGCCGGCGATATGCTCCTTGAGGATGTTTTCCGCGATCTCCGACCGGCTCTCCCAACTGCCCCGCTCGACATCCTGGGCAAAGATGGCCACGGAGATCTTGGGGTCGCCGTATTGGCGGATATAGCTGACTCGTGAGGAGCGGGACATCTCCTGCAGGGCCTCCTCCACGCCGGTGACATAGACCTCGGCCTGGATCAGCAGGTGCATGAAGCCGTCCTCGCCCAGCCAGGGATTGCTTTCCTTGATGACGCGCTTGATGAGGCCGGTGGACTTGCTGAAGACCCGGTCCTCGATCAGGACGTAGTTCTCCATCAGGGTATTGCTGTCGATAAAGGCCCCAACGGCCTTTTCGATGACCTGCCGCCGGGCATCCTGGCGCAGGTCGTCAATGAGAAGGCCCTGGTCACGCTGGTAGGTCTCGGCGTTGGGATCGGCCAGGCCCTCGGCGGTGACGGTGATGGTATCCGCGGCCAGGGTGGCCAGGCTAGGTAGGACCACGGCTAGCAGCAGGAACAGCCGGAGGAGGAGGGGCCTGAGGGAGTCGTTGCGCATGAGCGTGTTTCCTGCCGGGTGAGGGCTCGGTTGCCCGGGGCGGTCTATATCCCTGGAAATTTTGTTGTGGCGTGGTGTATGAATCCGGACCCGCTTACGTCCGCCTGAACGGCCAGACCGAGGCGGGTGGCCCGGTCTCCCGGGCTCACCTGGGTCTCAAGCCAGTCGGGCCTCAGCGCAGATTGGCGCCACCGCCCTGGGCCTCCGGCGGCATGGCGGGTACCGTGGCCGGGCCGACCGGCACATTGATCGTGCCCTCGCGGATCTCGGTGCGACCGCCAAAATTGCCCTCCATGCCCACCGTGGTCGGGTCCTGTTTGAAGTCATTGTGCTGAGCGCCGATGCCCTCGACCTCGACCACCTCGTTGTCGTACTTAATGCGGCGGTTCAGCACGTCCTGAACGAAGCCAAACTTCAGACGCATCTTGACATAGGCGTCGCCATTCTCATCCCAGCGGTAGCCCACCAGTTCGGCGCCGTAAATGGCGGCCATCATCTTGGCGCGGATGCTGTCCGATTCCAGGATGTAATCCCGCACGGAGGTGTTGCTGTCGATCTTGAAGCCGATGATGGTCTTGGCCAGTTGCTTGTAGGCATCCATTTCCGCCGCCCGCAGGGCGCGGAGGGGACCGGCCATCTCGGGGGTGGAGGTGGCAAAGCCAACGCGCTGGATGGTCTGACCACCAAAGTCGATGTTGCGGCCGATGATATTGGTCACCCGGCCAAGCTTGATGGTGGCGACGACCTGCGCGATATCCTTCTCGGGGTCATAGATGGCATCCGCGTATTCGATGCCCTTGATGGCCGCCGCCGTCTTGGCGTCGACGGTCACCTCCTGGGCGACGAGGTCCTCGACCCGTTCACTGCTCCGGACCTTGAGGCCGATGACGCTCTCGACGATGGCCCGTTCCGCGGCCACCTTGGCGGCATTGACTGTCATCAGTTTTTTGTTGCCCGCGACGGCAACCTGGGCGCCCAGCAGCAGGGCCAGGGCCATCAGGCCGAGTTGCAGGCCCCTTCTCGCGATCATTGTCTTCACCATGGTCATTTCTCCATTCGTCTCCGCATTAATTTTCATCAGCCGTGGGGGCTTGGAATTGACGGGCACAAAACTTCGGTAACTGGCGGGGTCACCAGGGTTTCAGAACGGCGCCACCGCCGGTAGTGGGGGAATCGGGGGGTACCGGGTGACTTGCATCCTCCAGAGGTAAGTGGTGGGCGCCGAGCTGGGCGGGCGCCGTTGATAAGGTCAGTGGGTCGAGGGGAGCCGGGGCGCGCTGGTCCGTCTGGCCGGCTGTCACGGGCGGCGCGGCCGTGACGGCCTTGGCGGGGGTGGCGGCCATCTCGACCTGGTCCGGGATGGGGCCGAAGCGCAGGCTGGGGCTGCCATGGCCAAAGGGGGCCAGGACATTCGGGCTGGCGGGGGTACCCTTGACGGTGGGGGCGGCCGCCGATGGGCCCCAGGGCAGGGGGGAGTGGATGGCGGAGGGTACCGCGTCCGCCGCGCGTTCGGCACCCGTGACCTCCAAATGGTCCACCTGGAAGAGGGGCTGGCCAGGGCCCGTCGTTACCCGGGCGGATAGCCGATACTCACCGTCCTGGATACCCGTGTGCAGCGCCTCCAGGATCACCTGATTGACACCGATGAGTTCACGGGCATTCTGTTCCATCAATGCCCGGTTGCCGGTCCAGCCCTGGACCGGCAGGATTGCCAGCGCCATCAAGACGATCTTGCGCTGGGTGGCGCGCATCAGGCGTTACCACTCACCCGGCTTGAGGGCGCGGCCGCCACCGGTGAACTCCGTGGCGCGCTCCACCTTGGGCGGCCGGTTGCCGCCGCCACCACCGCCACCGCAGATCTCACGCTGCGCCCGCCGCAGCCCCTCCTTGGCGTCGAGCAGGCCAGGATTCAGGGCCAGGGCCTTCTTGTACATGTCGACGCTGGCCTTGCAATTGCCCTGCATGCGGTAAATTTCACCCAGGTAATAGAACGGTAGGGGATCGGAGGGCGCGTACTCGGTGGCCCGCTTGAGGTGGGTCTCCGCCGGTACATACTCACGCTGTTTGAAATAGAGGATGCCCGCTCGGGCATGGGCGGCGCCATGGCTGGGTTGGACGCTGACGGCATTGAGATAGGCGTCCAGGGCCTGACGGTTCATGTTCTGGGCCTCGTAGGCCCGTCCCAGACCATAGAAGGCCTCGCCATAGCGCGGGTCGAGACGGGTGGCCTCCAAAAAATAGGCCACGGCGTTCTGATAATCCCCGGCGTCATAAGCGGCGCGGCCGAGGTTGTAATTGTCCACGGCGGCCCCGCCGCCGGTGGGCATGGTCTGGCAGCCGGTCAGGATCAGACCGATGACTCCCAGGAGCAGAAAGTGTCGGATCAAAAAGGCACGCATCTCGTCCTCTCCTTGTCGTCAGTGAGCGATGGGTGAACACAGCCAATGGGGTGCTAGATAACTATATACCAGGCCGTTTGAACTTGCCGAGGCCGTGCCCGGCCCCATGCTCCCGATTCAGGTGATGGGCATCTCGGCGGATCAGCGAGGTCAGGGATGATGCCAGGGGTGGCGCGGATTTTGGCAAACGGGAGCCAACAGTGGCGGCCATCGGCTTACGAGGACTTTTTTAAAGCGATGGGGAAATCCGAGATGGTCTGTGGTTTGGTGGTGGTTGGCGTCTGCTTGTTACCCGTGAGCTTCTTGACGCGCTCACTTAGATACAGGTCGAGTTTGTTGACGGTGATGCGTCCGTCCTGAGTGTAGTCCGCCGCCCCGTCGATCCCTTCCACCAGGGCCTTGGTGAAGGCACCGTTGCCCCATTCGGGATTCTCCAGCGAATACTGTTTGCCAGTCGAGCTGGCGAACACCACCACGCCGTTTTCGGCGGAGGTCAGGTCGTTGATGACGCCGGTGATGTCGGTCACGCCGCGGCGGCCGCCCATGATGTTGCCGGAGTGGCAGGTGTCGACGAAGGCCAGGACCTTGCCGGGCAGGGCGGACAGGGTCTTCTTGACCTCGAAGTAGGGGACCGCGGTGCGGCGCAGGCGGTCGGGATTGGCATCCCGGGTCAGATAGTAATAGTCACCATCGGGATCGTTCACGCCGTGGCCGGAGATAAAGATCACGGCGATGTCCCGGCTGGTGACCTCGGAGCGCAGCCAATCCAGGCCATCGAGCAGTTCCTCGCTGGTGGGATTCTCCAGGCTGCGAATCTCCACCTCGCGGTACAGCCCACCCGTCTGACGTCTGAGGGCCTCGCCGAAGTCCCGGGCATCCTTGGCGGCGAATTGCAGGTCCAGGCTGTCGTCCTCGTAATCGGAAACCCCCGCCAACAGGGCGTACAGCTTGGGTTGGGCGACGAATTCATCCGCCTGGCCGCCCGACCAGCGCAGCCGGATCGTTTCCGGGGGCGAGGCGCCGAAGCGGTTTTCCGCGACCAGGGTCAGGGTCAGGTCCTGCGGGGGCAGATCGATCTCCAGGAGCTGCTCGCCCTCGGTAGCGGCGGCGGCGACCTGAACGGTCTGAACGACCTGGCCCGCTTGACCGGCCTGGCCACCCGCCTGCCCCGTCTGACCCGCTGGGCCGGCCTGACCGGCGCTGACCCGCTGGAGACCACGCTGGGTGTCCAGGGGCCGGCCGTTTACCAGCACCTGAAGAGGCCGCGGCGGTTCGCCGCCCGTGTTCTTGAGGCGATAGCGCAGGGTGGTCCCGCCGGGGCCAAAGCTGTCACCGTCGCGGGGGCTGAGGAGATGGACCATGGGTGGCAGGGAGGCGGCAATGTCCGGCTCGGGGAGGGCGCGCCCGCCCTGGGTATTGGCCTGGGCGATGGCCTGGCCTTCATCCAGGGTGTCGAGGACCTTCGCCACCACGAGGGGGCGGTAGAAGCGGTCGCGGAAATTGCCCACGGGGTAGAAGTCGGCGGCCTCGGCGCGCGCCAGGGTCTTGCCCACCAGGGTTCCCACCTTGGGCGGCGCCTGGGGATTTGCCCGCTGGGGCCAGACCTCGAAGGCCAGGTAGTCCATGCCCCGGAGCAGGTTGACCCGAAGCGGCTCCCCGGCCGGGCTCTGGGCGATGATTTCGATCAGCTCCTCCCGGGTCTTGGGCCGGAGGCCGTTGACCGATTCGATCTGGTCACCAGGACGGATGCCGGCCGTTTTGGCGGCGGAGCCGGCCACCACGTTGAGCACCGCCAAGCCCTCGCCTAGTTCCACCCGGTTCAGGTGCCAGCCGATGAGCCGGTCCCCGCCGGGGCTGGCGTCGTAGAACCCCTTGGGACTCCACAGGACCCATTCCCGGGTCTCGCGGTGGACGAAGAGCGCCAGCAGTTCCTGGCCATCGCCGTAACGGTACCAGCGCAGGGTGCCGTCGCCACAGGCGGCGACCGCAACCCGCCCGTCAGCGCTGATGTTCACCCCCCAGGCGGTGTCCTGGACCGGCGTCTGCCACAGGAGCTGGCCATCCCGGTCATAGCGGCGCAGATACCAGGAGGTGCCGAGAAGGAAGCCCTGGCCGTCCGGGGCGATGGCCAGGGCGCGGGCGGTCTCGTGAGGCGCCAGGGCCAGGGGCTTGTTGCCTAGCTTGGGGGCCTGAGCGTTCTCCCAGCCGCTGATCTTCAGGCCGGCGGCCTTGACGCGGGGCGCCGTCAGGGGGCTGATGCCCAGGGCACGGCGCGCCGCGTCGTCCAGGCCGCCGGGGCCCAGCCCCTGCTCCTGGCGCCACTCAGTCAGAGCCTTGCGGAGTTGGGGCCCCTGATTGCCGTCGATGCTACCGGGGTCGTAGCCCAGTTCGTCCAGGCGCTGCTGCAGCAGCCAGGTCTCGTTGATCTGGCCGGCGAACAAGCGCTTGGCATCGAGATCGAACATGACTTGCTGATCACCGCCATAGCCCAGGCCCACGGCGACCTGACGACCAGTGGCGGAGAGGCGGAAATGGTCACCCAGTTTGTTGCGCAGGTCCGGGATCTGGCTGGCGCGCTTCTGGACCACCTCCCCCTTCGGGTTGAAGCGCAGCCAGGCGGGATCGTTGGTGCCGACGAGCAGGTCGCCGCCGGTCAGGGGCCGCAGATCGGCGAGGCTATTGCCGGTGCCGGTCCAGAAGCGCCGCTCCCCCTTGCCGCCCTTCTCCCAGACCACCACCGGGAACTTGCCCTCACGCTGGAAGCGGCCGCCGGCATAAAGGCGCTGGCCATCCGCGGACCAGGCGACCTTGCTCAGGTCGCCATTGTCCAGCCCCTTGCGGCCGGGTGGCTCCAGCGGCTGCAAGTCTTGGCCGGAGAGGAGTGCCACCGCCGGGGCATCGGCCAGGCCCACGGCGATGTGGCTGCCGTCGGGGGAGAAGGCGACGGCAAAGGGCTCCTTGCCGCCCGGGGCCGGGCGTTTGGCGATGAGGTTGAAGTCGGCATCGTAGAGCCGGATCTGGCCGTCCAGGGCGGAGGTCACCAGGTGGCCGTCGGGGGCGAAGTCGCACCAGAGGCTGGCATCGTCATACTGGCTATCGCTGGCGACCGCTTGCCAGCCCGCCGTGGACCAGACGCGCAGGCCGCCCGAGCCATGGCTGGCGGCCAGGTAACGACCGTCCCGGGAAAAGCACAGGTGGTTGACCACGTCGGGCAGACCCACCAGGTAATGGCGCAGCTCGCCGCTGGCCCGGTCGAAGAGATAGACGAGATAACTGCCCTCCCCCTCGCCCCCGGCCTGGGTCGACCCGCCAGTTGCCACCCATTGACCATCTGGGGACAGGGCGGCGGCGTAGAGGCGGCCCTCGTCCCCGGGGCCGATGGGGGGCCGCAGGGTCCGCAACAGACTGCCGTCGGCCGGATTCCACAGGCGTAGGGTCTTGTCATCGGAGGCGGTGATCAGCAGGCCGCCGGACTGGTCGACGCCGATGCGCTTGATCGGGCCGGTATGCATGCCCGTTTCGAGGCGGAGCAGGGGATCGGTGGGCAACTCCCCGGCCTGGGCCCCCAGGGGCGTGGCCAGCAGGAGTAGAAGCAGAAGCAGGAGCAGGACGAGGGTCGCGGTGGCACCCAGCCAGGGGCGATCAGAGCCAGGACCAGGACCCCAATGGTAACCATGGCCCCAATACCGGCCAGGGGACAACCGGCCAGGAGGCATCCCGCCAGGGAAAAAGCCGGTGGGCAGGAAGGGAAAGGCGGAGCAGCGGGGGGCGAGGATGCGCATCGAGAACTCCATGCCGTCTGAGGTCAGTCCTGGTCGGCTCCGCACCGCATCCCTCTGGCGATGAGGCCAGATAAAATCCCGGTGTGCGACCAGAGACCAGCGATAACCTATTATTTTTCTGATAATGGCTTGGCGGCAGTCCGGTTAAGCGGCCCCAAGCCCTTTATCCGTCCTGATTTATTACCGGCCGGGAGTATATCATTTCCCCGTCAACGGACATTTGACAGGAGCCAGCACCATGGTGACCAGCCCCAAGCATTTCGCGCTCCCGGTATACCCGCGCCTTCTAAGCGCCGGCGGCCTATGCCTGGCCCTCCTGGCCCCGCTCACCGCATGGAGCGATTGCACCACCCTGGCCCAGGACATCCAGAATGCCGCCCGTGCCGGCGACCTGCCGGCCCTGGCCGGGCACGCCAAGCTGATCCCCATCGAGCCCAGTTGCCCGGATGATTACCGCGCCAAGCTCGGCCGGGTCGCCGCCCTCGGCTTCATCCGCGAGATCCAGCAACGCCTGGGGGCGGGGGCGAACCTGGCCGCGCAGGAGGACCTGCTGCGCCAGTCCGTCGCCATCGCCAATACCTGGCAGGCCCAGGCCCTGCTGGGGGATCTGGAACTCGACCGCAAACAGTACGAGGCCGCCACCCTGGCCTTCCAGGAGGCCCTGAGCCTGATCAACGATCCGGTCGCCACCCCCAAGGCCCCGCCGGAGGCCGAGATCCAGTCCATCTTCCGCAAGGCCAGCGAGTGTCGCCTGCTGGCCGAGCGCTACGTGGCGGTGCCGGTCAATCACCGCTCCGGCACGGCGGAGGGGCTGGCCCTGGCCTCGGTTCGTGGCTGGGCAGTCCAGCGGGTACCCCTGCCGGTGACCTTTGAAAGCGGTTCGACCGCCTTCACCGCCAAGGGCGAACAGGCGGCCAGCGACCTCGCCGACTACATCCTGAAGCAGAACCCGGCGGACATCACCCTGGTCGGCCATACCGACGACCGGGGCTCGGATCAGGACAATCTGGCCCTGTCCAAGCGCCGGGCCGAAGCCCTGGCCGTCTATCTGCGGGAACAGGGCTACGAAGGACGGATCAGGACCGAGGGCGCGGGTGAAGCCCAGCCCATCGAACTGGATGACCCCGACCGCTACACCCAGGAGGAGATCTGGGCCCTCAATCGCCGTGTCGAACTGGTGCGCTGAATGCCAAGCTGCCTTCTCACCATCCCCTTGCTCTCCGAGTCCTTCTCTACCGTGAAAGTTACGGCAAAGGCTCTTATTTTCAGGGATATGGCGTGCCCCTCCCTGAGAGTCAATGTCCCCAGGTACCTCAGCGCCCTCCTGGCCGGCCTGACGCTGCTGACTAGCGCCCTGGCCCAGGCCGAGGTGCGCGCCCTGGTCATCGGCATCGACGAATATCAGCATGGCTCCTCCCTCAAGGGGGCGGTGGCGGATGCCCAGGACATCGCCGCGGCCCTGAAGGCCCTGGGGGTCAAGGATCTGCGTGTCCGGCTCAACGCCGAGGCCACCCGCGATAACCTGGTCCAGGACTGGCGGGACCTAGTGGCCCGCGCCCAGGCCGGCGATACCCTGGTGCTGACCTACGCGGGGCACGGTTCGCAACAACCGGAGCGGGTCGAGGGCAGCGAGGAGGACGGCAAGGATGAAATCCTGCTGCTGGGTGGCTATACCGAAAAAGGGGACGGGACCCGCGAACGCATCCTGGACGATGAGTTCAATCAATGGTTCAAGGAGGCCAACGACAAGGGGCTGGCGATCCTCTTCCTCGCCGATGCCTGCCACTCCGGCACCCTCACCCGTGGCGTCGACCCCCGGGCTAGCGGTGGCCAGGTCCGTTACAGCACTGTCGGCGCCATCACCGACGACGAACTGGAACTGGATCTACCGCCGACCGCGGCGACCCTGGGCGAGGAAGATCTCCCCGGCCTCACCTTTCTCGCCGCCGGCCAGGAAAACCAGAAGGTCCCCGAGGTGTCCCTCTTCGATATCCAGGGGCACCGCGCCCCCCGCGGCGCCCTGAGCTGGGCCTTCTCCCGCGCCCTGGAGGGCCAGGCGGATCAGGACAGCGATGGCCGGCTCACCCGCGATGAGATCAACCGCTTCGTGCGCGCCAACGTCCGCGCCGTCGCCGAGGCCCGCCAGACCCCCAACCTGCTGCCGATGGCCGATGAGCAGCGGGTGGTGCTGCCCCTGGCCGGCACCCGTGGCGCAGTGACGACCCCCACGGCCCTGCCCGAGGCCCGCGTCCGCATCCTGGCGGCGGATGAGACCGCGGCGGCCGCCCTCGCCGCGGACCTGACGGGCATGAAACAGGTAACCAGCGACGAGGAGGCTGATCTGGTCTTTGACACCGGCGCCCGTCAGGCCATCTCCGGTCAGGGTGATGTCCTGGCGCGGGATCTCCGGCGGCCGGCCCTGCAGACTGTGATCGACAAGTGGCGCGGGCTGGAGCGGCTCAAATGGGAGCGGCTCGGCGACCGCCTGACCATGCAAGTCCTGCCCAACGATGGGACCCACCGCCGGGGCGAGCGAATCGCCTTCGAGATCGACGATATCCAGTTGCCCTACCTGGTCTTCTTCAGCCTCTCTGGTGATGGCACCCTGCACTACCACTACCCCTGGCCGGAGGACCCGGACCGGGTACCCACCGGGCGCCCGGTCAAGGTCGAATTCGATGTCACCCCGCCCTTTGGCGCCGATCACATCATCGCAATGGCCAGCGACCAGTCCCTGGGTGAACTGGCGGCCCTGCTCAAGTCCCTGGATGGCAAACCCGCCCCCCGGCCCGCCGTAGAGGCGGTCCTGGATGCCATCCGTCAGGGCCGGCGCCAGTTGGGCATTCAGGGGCTCTTCACGGCACCCTAATCTCTAACCCCGCGTCCTGGACTTCAGACTTCAAACCGCCTGCCAGCGCCCCGTCGCCCAGAACTCGCTTAGGGATGCCTTCCAGGGTTCGGGCTTGAGGCCCGCCTGAGCGATCCATTCCGGGTTGTAATACTTGTCCCGGTAACGGCTGCCTTCGTCGCAGATGATGGACACGATGGTGCCACCTTGACCTTCGCGGTGCATGCGCTCCATCAGCCGCAGCGCTCCGTAGAAATTGGTCCCGGTGGAGGGGCCGACCTCGAAGCCGACCAGTTCCGTGACCAGTTGCATCCCCGCCAGGGAGGCGCTGTCCGGCACCTTGATCATCTGCGCGATGCCCTCCCGCAGCAGGCTGAAGGTCTTGCCGAACACCACGGGGCCGCTGGAGCCGATCCCTTCGATGTGTGACCCGCTGGGGATGCTGAGGGTGTCGTTGCCGGTCAGGTACCAGTCGAAGAGCACGGAGTCCTCGGGATCGACCACCGCCAGCTGCGCCGGGCAGTTCCGGCCGTCAAAATCCGCCCATTTGCGCAGATAGCGCGCGATACTGGTGGCGGTGCCACCGGAGCCGGCACCCGCGACGAACCAGTCGGGACAGGGCAGATCTTCCATGCCGAGCTGACGGTAGACCTCCGCCGCCAGGTTCATGTTGCGATCCGGGTCGGCATCGAAATAGTCGAGCACCTTTTCCGTATTGGCGAACTGGTTGAGGTTGTAGCCCTCGGCCTCCGCCTGGCGCAGTTGTTCCAGATAGACGCCGGGGGCCATGCCTGGCGGGGCAATGGCCACCTGGCCGCCATATTGCTTGATCGCCCGGATCTTCAGCTCACTGATGCCCGGCCGCATCACCGCCGTGAACGGCAGGCCCAGCTTGGCGGCGAAATAGGCCTCGCCGATGGCGGTGTTGCCGCTCGTGGCCTCAAAGAGATGGGTCCTGGGGCCGATCGCGCCATTGACCAGGGCCCCCATCACCAGACCCCAGGCCACCCGATGCTTGAGACTGCCGGTGGGGGATTTGGCCTCATGCTTTAGGTAGAGGTGCAGGTCCTTGCTAAAGGGAGGGCTCAGGTGCAGCAGGGGCGTTACCCCCGATCGCCTACGCTCCGCCCACATCAGCCGGATAGCGTCCCTCACCCAGGCGGGATCGGCGAAGGTCTGAGCTGCCTCCCGAGGGGCCTGGGTCAGCCCCGTCGCGGTTGCCGGTGGCGACTCACCCCTGGCAAGCTGGGGTAAGACCAGACTGGAGAGCAGGAACAGGCTCTGGTTGACGAACCTGCGTCTGGAGGGGTCATGCCGGGTGGATGGGTGTGTGTCGTTCATGAGATCGATGCCTACCTGCAAAAAAAATCAAAGACTAGCCAAGGTAGCCAGGTAAAACACCTGGCACCGTCAGTTGTAGATGCCCCCCGGCGATCAGGTTGTCAAAGTAACGCCACAGCCGCAGCACCATGGGTTCGTACTCGATGAGGATGCCGGCCTCGATATTCCGGGTCTGCGCCGCCTCGGTGAAATTGGCCGAGGTGATGAAGGCCTTGCGACGATCCACGATGATGCATTTGGCATGCAGGCTGCCACGGTCGCTGGCGGTATCTTCCAGGGAGCGGGGGTAATGATAGAGGGCCGGGCGCTCCGGCCAGGGCCAGTGCCGGCTGGAGAACTCTTCGGCGAAGCCGTCGATGGCATCCTGGACCTGGGCGTACTCCTTGCGGCGGATGTCGAAGGACAGGCGGACCCGCAGCTCAGGCACCGCGAGCATGCGTTCGTGCAAGGGGGCGAACATCTCATTCCCCTGGTGGACGGCGTAGCCCACCACCAGCACGTCCTCCCTTGCCTCGGCAAAGAGCGAACGCACCACGGCGGCGGTCTGGCGGGTAGGGATCCCCGTCACCGGGGGGCCGGAGAGGACCAGCTCGAAGACCAGGCTGGGGTCAGGAATCTGGTGGCGGGTTTCAGCGATGGCCCCCACCAGCAGGCCGATCTGGGGCCGGCTCATACCCGCCTGTTCAAGGTCCTTGATGGCGCTGGCGATGGCCGTGGCGCCAATGCCGGCGATCTGTTCCAGGGTCCGGTAACTCTCCCCCCGCGACAGGGCACCATCACGTAACGCCTGGGCCAGGGCCTGGAGCGAGCCGGGTGACAGGGCATGGAAGGCGGCGTAATTCATCGGTGAAAGGCCCCGGTATTCATGGACCAAAGAACTCCGCGCCCAGGGCCTCGACGGTTGCCGTCACCAGGGCCCGGTCCAGGTATTCGTTGCGCTGCTCACAGGAGGTTTCAGCGATAAGCAGACAGCCATGGCAAGCGGCCCCATTCAGGGGCTGATGGTCATGCTCGGCGGGCTGGTGATAGGCGCAGACTGGGTCGTTGGAGCACAGGGAGGCCAATTCGATGGCGTGACGCAGGTGTTTGCCGATCTCCCGGCCCGCCTGGACCAGGCCGCCCAGGGTCCCCTCCGCGTCCGGGGAGCCGGTATAGATCAGGATGCCGTAATGCCCGTGCAGGGCGTAGACACGTTCCCGCAGGGAAGAGGCGGGATAGCCGCACTCCAGGGAGACCGCCGTCAGCAGCAGATGGGACAGGGAATGGAGCAGGATGTAAGGCAGGCCCGGGAATTCCCGGCTGGTGGGCTCGTGTTCCCGCTTCCAGTGGGCAAAGCCCGCCTGCAGGACCTGCCCGCGCCGGATCACGGCGGGCCTTTCCAGCCAGGCGTCGATGGCCTCCGCCTTGAACTGGAGAAAGACCCCTTCGCCATGGTTCTCCACCGCCGGCAGCCATGTCGCATCCGCCGCCAGGGCGGCCGCTTTGACCCCCAGGTCCAGTTCCCCATCGATATCCGGACCGGCGGCCTCGAAGCGCGTGAAACCCACCTGCGCGATGACCTCGCGCAGCCGATGGACCAGGACGATACGCTCGATGGGCCGGGTCCAGGGGCTTTGCCATTCTTCGGGCGGCAGGGCACGGGCAAAAAAGTCGCCGTTGGGCCGATCGGTGCCCAGTTCGTCCTTGGCCTCGGTGAGGGCCTCGAATTCCACCTCCTTCACGCTGCGCGCCGTGCCGGCCAGGCCCCCCTGGGTCCGGCCGATGGCGGCCATCACCGCCTCGTCATCCAGCCCCGCCAGCTTGGCTCCCGGGGTGGGTTTCTTCCGGACCTTGCCCAGGTCCGCCAGATTGGCGACATCGCACAGGAAATCCTCCCACAGGGAGCGGACCACCTCGTCCACCGGACTCTGGGTATCGGGGATGGAGATCACCGACATCAGTTGGGGAAAGTAGGCATTGGAGGCCGTGCGCAGCAGCAGGCGGTTGGGCTCGCCGCAGGACTGGCGATTGCCTGGGCCCAGCCAGGGCCGGTCACCGTTGCAATGGCCGAGGGCACCCAAGGCGCGGCGCGCCGCCTGACTCATGGAGCGGCTCTGACCGCAGGCGCAGAGGATCCAGACGGCCTCCAGGTCACCCGAGGTCCCCCGCTCCTCGACCCACAACTCCTGCTGACCCCGGGGGCAGCCTCCCGCGCCATGAACGAAGACGGGCCAGTCGATATCGCCGATGTGGCCCTTGGGGCAGGCACGCACGAAGCGGATGGGGACCACGCTTTTACGCTTGCCGTCGTCATCCCGAAACAGGCCGCCGTCCAGGGCATCCAGATGCACCAGGCGCCGGCGCCGGTGGCCGCCAGGGGCCGACACCGCCTCCTGGACGATGAACCAGAGGGGGAAGCGCCAGGCGACCACATCCGGATGGGTGCCCTGGGGTCGGTCATTGGCCGGGGGTGGCGCGCGCAGGGTCAGGTGGGACCGGCCCAACTGCTCGGCCAGCTTGGCCACCAGCCGGGGCTCCTCGATCAGGTGCAACTGGCTCTGGTCGTAGTGCCAATGGTCCAGTCCGGCCACCAGGACCGCGGCCTCCGGCAGATCCAGCATGGACCCCGGCCCATAGGTCGTGATCAGTTGGCTGGTGCGCAGGCTGGGCTTCTTCATGGCCGGTCTCCCCAGGCATTCAGGTTCCGGATCTCGAATTCCACCTTGGTCTCCACGTCACGCATGGAGCGGTTGGCGCGGAAGCGCCGTCTGACGTCGGGCAGGCTGGCCAGTTCCGGGTCCAGCAGGTCATAGAGCAGACGTTGGGCACCCGTGGTTTCCCAAAGCTGATATTGCAGCTTGGTATGGGTGCTTTGCAGTTGGCTGGCGATCTGCAGCCAGTCATCCAGCAGGCTTTCGCAGGTGTGCAGCACATGGTCACGCAAGCGCTGGGAATCGGCCGGGAGCTTGTAGGCATCATGGTCGCGGGCGCGTTCGGCGAAGCGGTCGGCGACGAACTGGAGGGCGGCGCGGCGGCTCAGGATGCGTTCGGCGCCCCGGGCCGGGGTCATCGTGGCATCCCCCTGGCGGCTCAAGGCCACCAGGGCCCCCGCCAGGGCCCGGTCCAGAGCGCGGGGCGAGAAGGGCGTGACGCTGGTGGCTTCGACGGCGCGGTAAAAACTGGCGTGGTAGCCCGCATAGCGCTCGTAGTGGGAGCGGTCCCGGGGCTTGTGGATATTGAGCAGCGTCACCACCAGGCCGGGGCGCTGGGGATCGCGGCCCACGCGGCTGGTGGCCTGGATGTATTCGGCGCTGGTCTTCGGCTGACCCAGGACCACCATGAGACCGAGGCGGATGATGTCCAGGCCCACCGAGATCATGTTGGTGGCCAGAGCCACATCCACTCGCTCCTTCTCCTGGAAGGGCAAGGCCAGGCGGCGCTTGGTCGCGGCGACCTCCGCCGTGGAGACGCGGGAGGTTAACTCCAGCACCTCGTAGGCGATATTGCGATTCACGAAGAGGCCATCGTCGGGGTCCAGCCGCCGGCGCTGGCCGTATTGGTGCAGGCGCGCCCGGATCTCGTCCTCCACGATCCGCCGGGACCCGCCCAGTTCCCGCAGGCTGTTGAAATAGCCCAGCAAGGTCATGTAAGGGTCGGCGGGATTGGGCAGGCACTTGCCGCCGCCGGCCGCCTCCCAGAGCCGTTGTCCCGCGGACAGCAGGGCCAGGGCGGCGCGCAGCAACACCACCTTGAGGCTGCGCCCCTGGGCGGCGACCCCCACATAGAGGCGGGCCGGCACTTCGCTGGCGGCCTTGGTCAGGGCAAAGAAGGCGTCGCGGCGATCCGGACCCGGTGGCGGAAAGACCTCCACCCGTGGCCGGCCAAAAAGCGCCCGGATCTGGCGGTCAGCACGCCGCACCGTCGCCGTGCTGGCGATGATCTTGGGCCGCACCGGTTGATCGGCGAGGGTCCAGGTCGCTAGGGCATCGATGGCGGTCTCGTACAGGCCGGCGATGGTGCCCAGGGGCCCGGAGATCAGGTGCAACTCATCCTGGATGATCAGGTCCGGCGGCGGCAGCCGCCCCCCGAAAGGCCGGCCGGTATCGGTGCAGGGGCCGTAGAACCCCTGGTCGTCATAGCGCTCGATGCGGCCAAAGAGGGTGCCGGTCTCGCCGGTCCAGGGCAGGCTGGCAAACTTATCGACCGTGGCGATCAGCAGGCCCGGCAGGCGGCGATAGATGGGTTCGTCCACCGCCAGGATGGGCAGGGCGCGTTCCGTGGAGAAATCGCAGCGATGATTGACGCAGCGCACCTCCAGGTTCAGGGGCTGGTTGGGGTTGGGCGCCAGACGGAAGGAATCGGGTTCCAGTTGCGCGCCACACCAGGGGCAGTTCTCCAGGGGGATGGGCCGCGGGTTCTTTCTGGGCTGTTGTTTGAAGCGATTGGTACGCCGGTAGGCGGTATCGTCGGCGCCGGGGCCATCGTAGCCCTTATAGCCCAGCCGGTTGGGGGTGGCCGCCGACCCCACCCAGAGGCCGACCTCGAAGGGCCAGGGGCCCAGCCGCGCCTCCGCGGCCCGCTCCAGTTCCAGGGCGCAAATCAGGGCCGCGGCTCGGCCCATCTGATCCAGGGTCAGCAGCCGCAGGGTGTAGCGCATCAGCACGCTGACCCCGGCGCCGCGCAGGCCGGGGTTGCGCAGGCGCCGCAGCACCAGGATGAAGGCCGCCAGTCCCAGGTAGGCCTCGGTCTTACCGCCGCCAGTGGGAAAGAACAGCAGATCCACCACCTCGCGGTCACCATGGAGCGGGTCCGCCATGCCCCGCAGGGTGAGCAGGATGTAAGCAAGCTGGAAGGGCCGCCAGCAGGGCGGAGGAACCTGGTCCGGCGTCTGGCCTTTGGCCTGGGCCTCGCGCCGCCGGGCCGCCGCCGCCATGGCGCGGTTGGCGATACGAAAGGCCAGCAGGGCATCCGGGTCGGTGAGAAGGCTGATCCCCGCCTGGATGCGGTTGGCCGCATGCTCCGCCGCCTCCAGGAGCTCAGCCGCGGTCTGGGTTCGCCGGCCGCTGAGAGCGGCGCACTTGTGGCCTTGGGCCCGCACCCAGTCCCGATACTGGTCCACCAGCGGCATCAGCTTGCGGGCGGCGTCCTGGCCGTCGGTCAGCTCGGCCAGGGCCTCCATACCCAGTTCCACCCCGGGCAAGGGGGCGGGCTCGACCCGCTCGACCTCGGCGGTGGGTAGCCACTCCGAGGCTACCTGAAAACAGGCCTGGTCCGCGTCCAGGCTGACCTTCGCCGCCACGCCATGGCCGACGGCATATTCAAAGAGATCGCGATAGTGGAGATCGCCGACCTTGGCGTCCCATTCCTCGCTCAACTCGCCGTCACCGAAGCCGCGCGGATCCGGCCGCGCCACGAAGGGCACGGGAGAACGTAGGATCAACCTGGCCTGGAAGGCAAAGGCGCGGTAGCCATGCTCTTGATTGGGCTGGCGCTCGTTGACCAGGAAGACGGCAACCGACCGGGTGCCGGTGGGCAGATTGGCCGTGGCCGGCACCTGCCGGGAGGTGATCACCAGTTTCAGCCCCCGGCTCTGGGGCAGGGTCCTGGTGACCGGCTGGCTCCCGGGGGCGGGGATGTCCAGGGACAGACCGGCGGCGCACGGGGTCCGCCGATAGCCACGCAGCACCGGCACGGGCGAATCACCTGGCGCCGCTGGCTCCCGTCCCTCCTCCTCTCCGCCAGGGGCCACCTCCTGGTCAGGCGCCGGCTCATCCCCGGCGCCCTCGTAGGCATAATCGCCCCACACCACCCGGGCCTCTAGTGCCTGGACGCCCCCCGCCACCAGCACGGACAAACCCAGGGAGGAGGGCAGGTAGCTCTTGCCCGCCGCCGCGTGATCGGGCGGCGCCCCATCGTCCGCATCGATCTCGCCGCCGCCGGCCTCGAGCTCCTCCTGAGCCTGGGCATCGGTGCGCTGCTCCTCCGGGGCATGGCGGGGCACCAGGAAGCCCGTCAGGTACCAGCGGGTGGGCGACTCGGGCAACAACTCATGGGCGAAGGCGTGGTCGTTGTCAGGGCCGACCAGATCGAGGCGCAAGGCCTCGACAAGTTCGTTGCGGACGGCGGTCGTGGTTATGTTGGACATCCTTCACTCCTCACTGTAAGCCACCTTTGATTAAGCGGTTTTCCCGCGCCTAGTGTAGGTCGTGGGGTGGGGAGATGGCCAGTTGCGGGGGTTATAGCCTCTCGCGGCATCGTCTCCTGGATGGCATATAGGGGTTGGATCTTCGTATCTATTTGAAAATCATGATTATGTGATTCAATTAATTGATTGGGACCATTGTCCGTGGCTAGGCGAGAATCGCTCCAGGTGATAATGTTTACCTCATTACTTCGTGACCAAGAGCGGCTAGCTGACCCAGACCATGAACATCAGGCCAAGACCGACCTTGGAGAGTGAGGAAATTTCCATTGTTCTGATCGGAGATTTCAACGCCAAGATTTTCCACCCCTCTTGGTTTGCCCAAGAGGGGTTGATCCGCAAGTCTGAAGCGGAGGATGCCACTGTAGAAATCATCCATCGCGACATCGCCTCCTTCCGTCTCGATTGGCTAACGGTGGTGGTAAGTCGTGAGCGCTTCGCGGCCACAACTCGCAGCCTGCCCTTTCGCTCCACTCTGCGTGACCTGGTGGTTGGGACTTTCACGGCCCTCCGCCATACGCCAACCAGGCAACTCGGGATGAACCTGACGCGGCGGTTTTGCGTGGCAACCGACATCGAGTGGCACAACTTGGGTCATTATCTGGTCCCCAAATCCCCGTGGAAAAACTTTATGCGACAGCCCGGTATGCGTAGTGTGCATGTCCAAGGCGCTCGCCCGGATGGGTCATCCGGCTATGTTTTGGTAACCGTTGAACCGGATCAACCAAATTTTGTGTCCCTGCGCGTCAACGACCATTTTGATCTGCCAAAGGATGCCGATATGGGCGGCTTAGGGACGACATCCTATTTTGTCGAGAAGATCGAAGTGGACTTCGAGCCGTCACTGCAACGGGCGGAGCAGATCATGGATGGTCTCTTTGATGGGTTTCTAGTCCAGGAGAGCTTCGATGACGGCAGATATTAGCGGTGATCAAGTCAAACAATTCACGACAGATTTGGCCTCGTCGGTCGCTATTCGTGAACGGCTTCGTGAACTGAACGAGCTGAATGGCGACCGACTGGAGGTGCTCTTCGATCCTTTCGTTGCCAGCGCACCCACGGCATTCGAACCAATTTCGCTGACCTCACCTGGTCCAACCCTGCGGGGTGACAGTCTGCACTTTCAGCCCGCGTCCAATACCAGGCCCCATATCACCCGTTTCGTCGCCGAACAGGAGTTCGAAGGGGCGGTTATAGCGGTAAATCCTGTCGAAAAAACCTTCTTTGCTCGGCTGGTCGATCTGACAGCTCAGGAACCGGAGGAAGAGGTTGAGATATCCTTCGATGACATCAGCCCCGACGATCACGCCCTGATCGTTCCCGGTGCCTTATTTAACTGGGTGATCGGACGCATCACGGAGGCGCGAAGTGCAAAGACCAGCGGACAAGTCAAACGCATTTCCGAGATCCGTTTTCGACGTTTTTTCCATTTCTCCCCGCGTGCGATGGCCAAGGCCGAGCGCCAGGCGACAGAGATGTTCGAACTGTTAAATGACCGGGATGCCCCCTAATCGGGCCATCCCGCCTGCCTCCGAGGAGATCGAACTTTCAATCCTGGGTCCAGGCTTTGGGGAATGTGTCCTCCTGCATACCGGCTCCGGACGCTGGCTGATCATTGATTCCTGCATCGACGGGCGGAATGGTCGACCGGCCGCGCTTGACTATCTGGATATGCTTTGCGTACCCCGTTCCGCTGTGGCGCTCATCATCGCCAGCCATTGGCACGCCGATCATATCCGTGGTCTAGCCAGGATCGTGGAGGAGTGCGAGGCGGCCCAGTTGTGTTGTTCCATGGCGCTCAACAACCGGGAGTTCCTTGCCTTGGCGAATCTGTATGCCGAGGTACCGCACCGCTTGCCTGCGGGTCCGGAAGAACTCCATCGTGCCTTTAAGACGGTCATCTCCCGCAGAGGGAGCAACGGATACCGTCCAATCAAGTGGTTGCAGTCGGACATGGAGGTTTACACTGACCATTTCCGCGGCGATGGTATCGATATCCCCACCAGGATTAGCGTTCTCTCGCCGAGTGACGAATCGATCACCCGTGCCGTGGCGGAAATGGCGGCTTACTACAGCCTTTCTCTCAAGACATCCCAGCCCAGTATGCTGACGCTGGGGCACCCGAACCATGTCAGCGTGGCACTCATGGTCCAGGTTGGCGCCCGGCAGGTCTTGCTGGGTTCCGACTTGGTGGATACCGGAGACCCCCTGACTGGCTGGTCCGCCGTAGTCGCTTCATATTCGCAACGTCCAGCCGAGGTTTTCAAAGTAGCCCATCATGGTTCGCGCTCTGGCCACGCCGACCGGGTATGGACCGATCTACTGGAGCCCAATCCGCTGGCGCTCTTGACGCCCTTTCGGTATGGCCGCCATCGTTTGCCTGACGCGCTTGATCGAAAGCGGATCTTGTCCCTGACCGACCGGGCCTACATCACGGCTGACCCAAATCACGACCTTGCCCCAGCAAAACGCCTCCCAAAGGTGGAGCGATTGCTCGCTGATACGGCACGTAAGCGCTGGTTGGCGGCCGGTAAATTAGGGCATGTGCGATGGCGCGCGGACTTGCGGCAGGAAAGGGATGCCGGGCGGATTGAATTATTCGAGGCCGCAATGCAGCTTGCTGATATCGCCTAGGAAATTAGCTAATAGCTGTGAGTCGCATCGCAGACGGCAATGGCCTGGTCACGGGCCCCCAGGATGACACGCTTATTGTGCCGTGACTGCTCTGGCGTCGTGATGTATTCGCCACAGTGACTGCACAGCGTATGTAGCAGCCCCGGAACTACGTAGGCATGACCCTTGATTTCGGCGGGGTGTTCATGGGTATGTTCGATCAGTTGACCCGCGCCACACAAGGGGCAGAGGAATGTTTCATCTTTCATCGTAATCTCGGTAGGCAGTCGAGAGTCGACAACTAAAGAAGCATATAGGATCAGACGGGGCGCATTAAGCCGCAACTGACGTCAATTTATCCCAGGTCGAGTTGGCCCTGGGCGCTTGGTTGGGGTTTGCGTGACGTTTCATTTTTTCTGGTCTGTGGTTTCTCTCTTGCCTCGGCCATCCGTCCCTCGCGTTCCTCCTCCGCCGCGCGCTCGGCATTCAGGGCCAGCAGGCGGGCGAGCACCTCGTCACGCACCTCGTCCGGCCAGCGCAACCGCCAGGGCTTCTTCCGGCGACCACCGCCGTCTTCGTCCTTGTCATCTTCCCAGTCCAGTAGAAACTCGCAATCGGTGGGGAGGTCGGTCCAGCCGTAGGTGTCGAGGACGGCGCGATCCATGGCGGCATGGAGTTCGCGGAGCCGGAGGATATCAGGGGAGTTCTCGTCGGGGTCGTGGAATCGGTTGTAGGTCTTGGTCAGGCCCTCGTGGTGGCGAAGCATCAGGTCCACGCGAAAGTCGTCGTAATGGCGACCGGCTTCCTCAAGCACTGAATCTCTTTCCCAGCCCAGGGGGAAGGGGAAGGTCTCGAAGCAGTCGGAGGGACCGTAACGTAGATCGTCCTTCATGGATGAGGCAAAAAATTTCGCCCACATCTCATGCACCCGAGATTGCAGGAGGGCAATAGCACCGTTGCCCTGAAAAGCCATGATCACAAGACTCTCTGCATAGATCTGGCCTGTGGGCAGAAAGGTGAAGAGGCCATGTTGTCCAACGCGCGAGATGACTAACACCCGCTCCAACCCGCGAATCGTGGCGAAAAGGGCCGGGGTGGTCTCCCCAAAGCGCCACCAATAGCGCTTGCGAATCTCACGGTTATCCCTGTCGCGGGCCGGCTTCACCTTCCGCTCAACGATCTCCAACAGATCAGGCCAATCCGCTGCCACTGGTTCCGGGTAATCGAGCGGTACCATGCCCGTCCGTAGCCACGCCTTCCGTTGTTTCTCATCCGCCAGCGCCCAGGTCTCACCCAGGTCACTCCGCCGCAGTGGAAAGTCGGCGAAGTTGATGACATAGCGATGATGGGCCTGAGTCGGCGAGTCGTTGACCTCCTCCCCGCCGATGTAGGGGAAGATCCGCTCGGCATTGCGCGGGTCCCTGGCGATCAGCCGGTGCATCTCGGCGAGGGGTGAGGCGACGCCCTTGGTGTCGGTGTCGTCGAAGGTGAAACCCATGCCCAAGACATAGCTGCCGATAAAGCTCTTGTCGGCATTGGCCTTAAGCCGGGTGGGGTCCTCGTCGCTGCCGGCATGGAAGAGGTAGGCGGTGATGTCCGTGACCCGCTGGCCGTTCAGCTCATAGATCCCCTGCCAGGCCCTGCGGATGACGTGGACGACGCTGACGACCACCGCGGCCTCGCCCGGCCATTTGTAGCGCTTGCGCGCCCAGTAGATCCGGCCGCCGTGGGTACGGAGCCAGCGCAGGCCCGTGGCGCGGGTGTCGCCCTGGCCGATGGTGTTGGTGGCGATGAGCCCGAAACAGCCGTCCGGGCGGAGCAGGTCGAAGGCGCGGCGGAAGAAGTGGGCCACCAGGTCGGCGTTGCCGTGGGACTCCGGGTGCAGGGTCTTGAGCCAGTCCAGGTAAGCCGCCCGGTTGCCGCCGATGAGGGTGTTCTTGCCGGCGAAGGGCGGGTTGCCGAGGATGGCATCAAAGCCCTGGCTGGCGCGTTGAAACACCTCCGGAAACTCGATTTCCCAATGGAAGGGCACGACCGCCTTGTCCCCGTCCCGCAATTCCCGCGCCGGCGCCTCCGGCAGGTCCATGAGTTCGCCGCCCTTGAGCTTGTGGGTCAGCTCGGCCCGACAGGCATCCCGTTTGAGTTCCCGCGTCTTGTCCTTGTCGGCGCCAAAGAAGGCGGCGATCACCAGGTCCCCCACCAGGCGCACCAGTTCCAGGGCCTCATCGGCCAGGGCCAGCTTCTGGGCCTTGAGCAAGGGGCTCAGGTCGTCGCCGGCGGCCAGGATCTCGCGACGGCCGGCGGTCGCCGCCTTCAGGCGTTGGCCGATGATCTCCTGGCCAAAGGTGGGGTTCCGTTCCGGTCGCCAGTGAAAGTCCTCGATCTGGCGGCGGGTCAGACCGACCAGGGAATCCCCGGCGCGGATGGCATGGTCGAGGAAGGTGAAGGGGTGGTCCCGGGCCAGGGTCGCCAGCCAGAGGGAGAGCTTGGCCAGGTCCGCGGCCATGGGGTTCTTGTCCACGCCATAGAGACAGCGCTGGGCGACCAGGCGGCGGGCAAGCAGGATCTCGTCCTCGTCCGGGGGCAGGGTCGGCGTCAGGTCGTGGTAATGCCAGGCCTGGACCAGGGCCTCGGCCAACTGGCGGCAGGCGGCGACGAGGAAGGCGCCGGACCCTACCGCCAGGTCACAGACCTTGAGGTTGAGGATCTGGTCCGGCGTCGGCTCCGGCCCGAGCTGAGCGAGGACCGGCGCCAGGGTCCGGGCCACGATGGGTTCCGTCAGGGTGCGCGGGGTGTAGTGGGAGCCGCTGCGGCGCCGCTCGTCGGAAGGTTGCAGGACCATGGCGCCCCTGGACACCAGGCTGGGGGTGGCGCCCCGGTGGATGCGCCGCTCCAGGGCGGCCAGCAGGTCATCGAGGCTGCGGGCCTCCTTGAGCGCCCGGGCGGCTTTGGCGTCCAGCTTCTGGTCCGCGACCTCGTTGAGCCACTTGGCCCGGTCGGCGGGCTTGGTGGCCAGCAGGGCCGCCAGGTCCACCACCGGCGGGGCGCCGTTGCGCTTGGGGGGCTTGAGGGCGATGGTGGGGCCGCTGGCCAGTTCCAGGCGGAAACCCATGATGGTCTCGTAAACGCTGCCGATCTGTTCGACGTCCAGGGTCCGGTAGGACAGGCGCTCCCCGCCGAGGAGGAGCAGCCGGTCGAGGACGCGGTAGAGGACGCCATCGGCCACCAGGGGAAGGGCGCCGGCCCGACCCTCCAGGAAGGGGAATCGCGCTGGATCGAACAGATAGCCGCGGCGGGCGGGCATGGCAAGCTGGGGGTGGCGACAGCCCCCATGGACGGCGCGGAACAGGGCCAGTAGGCGCGGCCAGGCCCCATAACGGTGGTCCAGGGTGTCCGGGTAGGTTTGGGCGTCGCCGCGCAGCTTCTCGAACAGGCCGTGCACCGAGTAATGCTGCACGTAGAGCGGGGAGCTGGGCATCAGGCCCCGGTCCTCGGCGTAGAGCAGGAACACCAGGCGCAACAGGACGTTGAGCAGGCCGGCATAGACGCTGTCGGGCTCCCGGGCAAGTACCGCGCCCAGCAGTTCGCCCTGGGCGCGTTCGTCGGCGGCCTGGAAGCCGCGTAACAGCTCATAAAGGGCGTCCAGCACCTGGCTGGCCAGCCGGGTGGAGACCTGGCTCTGGTACTCCCGGCTCTTGGCCAGCAGGGCGGGCAGCCGCTCCTCCACGGGTCCGGCCAGCAGCCGTGAGCGCTTGAGGAGCAGATGCAGGGCGCCGAGGATGGGCCGGCCGGCGATCTCGGTCATGGCGGCGACCGGGAAGGTCAGGCTGCCGGCGTTCTCCCCCCGCGGGGCGTAGAGCAGCCGCAACTGGGTGCCGTTGGCCAGCAGTCCGATGGGGACTTGGGTCTCGCGCAGCAGGCGCTCGAAGCGCCGGGCCGGGGAGGCAGTCCAGCCCCGGCCCTCCGGGCAATAGGCGGCATCCAGATCGGTGCCGAGGGGCAGTTCCTGCACCAGCAGCAGCCAGGGCTGGTCCGGGTCCTTGGGTCGGGCCTCCGCCAGGGCCGCGGTGGGGGTGAGGATCTCGTTGAATTCCCGCAGGGGGACGCTGAGCCGGTCCGGCAGGGGCCGGGCGGGATCCAGTCCATGGAGGAGTTCCGGGGGCCAGCCGAGGAAGGCGTCCAGAAAGGCCGGCAGGTCGGCGATGACCGGCTGGGGTTCGCGACTACCCCCAGGGCGGGGCAGGGGGACCTCGGTCACCAGGTCCAGCAAGGCGTGCTGTTCGGCGCGCACGTCCCGGGGCAGGATGACTTGCAGGTCCACCAGGGCGGCGGGGGAGACCACCAGGCCGTCGGGTTGCAGGTAGCCCAGCCAGGCCTGGTGATCGCGGAAGGCGGAATCGTCGGCCATGGTGTTTACCCGGTCACCGGCCACAGATAGGCGATGCCCACCGGCTCGACGCGGTGGGAGGTCGGGGTGTAGAAGTCGAGGATGCGCGCCGGCTCCCGCTCCAGGTCCTGATCGACGTTGGCCAGCCAACGCTCCCAATAGCGGCGGTTGGACTCGACCTGACGGATTTCTTCCACGGGGGTCAGGTCCAGGTCGAGCATCATCTGGAGGGGCTTGCCGAGGGCCTCCGCCACCCGGCGGCGCTGATCCTCCAGGATATCGACCAGTCCCGCCGACTCGATCCGGCCGCGGTTGAGCAGGCGCTTTTCGGCCTCGTCCCGGGCGAGGTGGGCGCGGGCCTCCAGAATGGGCAGCAGTTCCGCGATGTCGCCTGGTAGGGCCTTGATCAACTGGTCGCGCACCAGCGCCGGCACGGCCCCACCGCCGTCCGGGTTGGGCAGCAGGGATTTTTCCAGCAGCTCCAGGGTGCGCGCCTCGGTGTCGCGGGCATAGGGGGTGAGGCCCTTGACGCGGCGCTCCGGCTCGATCCAGCGGGCGGCGATGGGCAGCAGTTCCTCGTGCAGGCGGACCGCGCCCCGGCCGTAGAGGGAAAGCCGCCCCAGCAGGACGATGCGGGGCACGGCATCCTCGGTCTGGGCCAGGCAGGCCCGGGACAGGTCGTGATGCACGAAGCCCTGGGCCAGGAAGCGCCCCAGCAAGCGCTGGACGACGCGATGCTCCAGGTGAAGCTGGACAACCTCATCGTCGATGCCCTCGGGGGCGGTGAAGACCACCGGGCGGATGGGGGCTTGCTTGCGCCAGATGAAGCCACGCACGCCGTCCTCGGGCAGGGCGCGCAGGGTATCCAGGGTGGTGGACCAGGTCGGATCGGCGCCACGCCGCGCCTCCAGGTTGGGAAAGGCCCAGCGGTGCGGCGCGCCGTCCGGGCTCTGGAGCGGGGTCAGGGGGGGCATGCCGGATATCTCCAGGGAACAGGACAAGGCGTCACGGAAGGCCTCCAGGTCCAGCCCGATCCAGCGGCGGGCGTCATTGATACGCCCCCGCAGGGTATCGATCTGCTTGCGCAGCGCCTCCTGGCGCTCGCGGGTGGCCTCGAGTTCTTCCTCGACCACCGCCTGTTTGTCGGGGTCCAGGCCGGCGGCGTCGATCTGACGCTCCAGTTGCAGGGCCCTGCCGCGGCTGATGCCCCCCTTGAGCACGGTAGCCAGCCGGTTGGAGATGACCGGCGACAGGCTGCCTAGCTCCCGGGCGATGGTCTCGGTCTTGCGCACCAGGGCCCCCAGGACGCGATCTTCCGGACGTTGGGCATAGACGAAATAGTGGCAGAAGACCTCGGGGTTGGGCTGGAGCTTACGGTCGATGCGGCCGTTGCGCTGTTCCAGCCGCGCGGGGTTCCAGGGCACGTCAAAGTGGAAGAGATTCCAGCAATGGGCCTGGAGGTTGAGGCCCTCGCGGGCGGCGTCGGTGGCCACCAGGATACGCAGGGGATGCTCGGCGGGGGGCTGATTGAAGGCGCGCTTGATCGCCTCCCGCTTGTCGGGCGGCGTCGGGCCATGAAAGACCTCGATGCGGTGCTCGGCCAGGGCGGTGCCGGCGATGGCGGCTTTGAGCATGGACACCAGGTAGCGCTTGGTGTCGTCGTACTCGGTGAAGATCAGCAGGCGCAGCTCGGTCCAGGCGGCACCCGGGACCGGGCTGGCCTGGCCCGGCAGGCGGGCGCCCGGGCACAGGTGCTGGCGAATCCAGTCGATCAGATAACGCACCCGGGCATCCGGCTGGCCCCGTGCGGCCTCGGCGGCGCGGCTCATCGCCTCCAGCAGTTGGCGCTCCTGGGCGCTCCCGGCCTGGGCATTGGCGCCGGCGGTGGCCAGGGTGGCGGTCTCCACCGCGTTCTCGGCCTGTCGGGCCTGCTCCTCCTCGTCCTGCTGGCTGTCCTCGTCATCGGCGTCAGGCGACTTGGTCAACAGGTCCAGGGCCGCCTTGGTGGCCTTGGTCGGGGCCGCGGTGGCCTTTTCCCCGGCCCAGATGCGCTCCATGGTCTTGCGGTGGACCTTCAGGGTGCGGGCGAAGGCTTCGATGGAGGACAAGAGCCGCTGCTGAAGCCCGGAGACCAGCAGGGCGGCCTCGGCCTGCTGGCGGCGGGAGGCGCCGGCATAACGGGCCTCGCGGGCGGCGCGGTACTCCTCCAGCAGCCGGGAGAGCGACAACTCCGGGGCCTCCTCGGGCAAGGCATCCAGGTCAATCTGGACGACGTTGCGCTTGGGGAAGCCGCCGCTGATGGCGCGGATGTCTTCCTTGAGCCGCCGGACCATGGCGTCGTCGAGGCGGGATTTGAGGACCTTGACCCCCCGGGTGAAGCGGTGGGGATCGAGGATCTCCAGCAAGGCGCTGAAGCTGTTGGAGTGGCCGTTGTGGGGGGTGGCCGAAAGGAACAGGCGGTGCTCGAAGCGCGGGGCGAGGTCGCGGATGGCGCGGGTGAAGCGGGAGTCGATGGCGTAACGGGAGCCGCTGGCCGGCGCGGCATGATGGGCCTCGTCGAAGATGAACAGGGTCCCGGGCCGCAGGTTATCCAGCCAGTCCCGCAGGGGGGCGACATAGGTTTCGTCGATCAGCAGCCGGTGGGAGATGAGAAAGCGCGGGAAGGTGGTCCAGGGATTGACCCCGTAGCCGCGGGCCTGGCGGATGCGCTCAATGTAGGCGCGATCGAGGATCTCGAAGGTGAGGCCGAAGCGGGATTCCAGCTCGTCCTTCCACTGGAAGAGCATGGAGGGCGGACAGGCGACGACGATCTCCCGGGTACGGCGGCGCAGGAGCAGCTCGCTGGCGATGAGTCCCGCCTCGATGGTCTTGCCGAGGCCCACGTCATCCGCGATGAACAGGTTGACCCGGGGCAGGCGCAAGGCCTTGCGCAGGGGTTCAAGCTGGTAGGCATCGATGCGGATGCCCGCCCGGAAGGGGGCCTGAAACAGGTTGGGGTCGGTGGCGGTGACGCAGTTCCAGCGCAGGGTGTGCAGGAAGGCGCCAAAGAAACGGGGCTGGTCGAAGCCTTTCTCCCCCAGGCTCTTCCAGGCTTCCTGGTCGAGAATTTCGGCATCGAGCTCCAGGCCCCAGATGACCTCCAGTTTCTCCCCCTGGGCATCGTCATCGAGACAGGCCCCGCGCACGATGGCCAGCCGCGTGTCGGCGGAATCCTCCTCCACGGCCTCCACCAGATAGGTGCGGGTCCGCAGGCGGACGGTCTGGCCGGGCTTGGGGCTAGTGCGGGGGTCGAGGGCGGTTGCGGCGTCTGGCGTCGGATTGTTCACCCAGGTTTGTCCAGTCAGTATTTCCCTGTTGATTTTAATTCCCATCAATACTGATGACCGATTCTACAGGCAATCAACCTCAATTGCCCCTTCCACCGCCCTCTGCTCGAAAGGCTGCTCCGAGCCATCCTTGCCGAGGATAAAGGTCTGAATATCCGCCGTATATTTGAAGAGGCGCCGTCCTGTCGGGGAGCGCTCATTCCAGATGCGCGTCGCTGTCTCGCTGCGAACGCGCCAGTCGGTACTGGGCCGCGCCAGTGTTGCCCGGTACTGGGTGAAGGTGACCCGGGAGTCGGGGTCATCGGCAAGCATCCGATGGTTCTCCTCGCCAATCTGATCGACCGCCAGGTCCGCCAGCGGGCCGCCGTAGATGTAATGGCCGCTGTCGAAGACCTTGTGCACCAGGAAGCCGGGCCTGCCGTCCAGGTTGATGGGCGTCGTGGTGCGGGTGTTGCCAGAGGCCCGCACCTCCGTCGTCGGCAGGTATTCCTCAGCATCGACCTGGACGATGTGGGTCATCGACGGCAGGCGTGCCGGCAGTTCCAGGTCCGCCGCCCGCCGGGGGCGCGACGGGAGCACGAGTTGGCTGGCCACCGCCGGCGACGGTGCGCCCGTCTGGACGGTGATCTTCGGGAATGCCCCGCTTTCCCACAAGGTGGGGAAATTCGAGGGGGCAATCGCCAGCCTGATGCGCCAGCCCTGTTTGAAGGTATGCCCGACCACGTCCAGCGGTACGGTCACCGAGAAGGGGATTCCTGGCTCGATGGGCTCCGGATTGACATGGTCGTCATCCAGTTGGGAGAGATTGCGGAATCTATAGCTGACCAGGTTCACGGCGCCGCTGGTGGGGTTGACCTCGCTCAGACGGATGACGATCGCCGCCTGCGGTTGGTCACAGGTCAGCGTCAACAACACCCGCGGGTAGCCAAAGCAGTCAAGATCCGCGGTGAGCGGCAGTGTGTCGAAGACCAGCGACTGGGCGTCCGCCGCTTGTTGATCACCGGGCAGGTCGGCGTCGTCACGTTTGCCCCAGGAGCCGTTTTCCAGATGCGCGAAATTGGCGATGACGCCCGGCGCCTTGCTCACGGCGCCCTGGGCCGGCGGTGCCGTGGCATCCAGGCTGCCGTCCGACCACAGGAAGAGCGGCTGCTCGACTACCCGCGCCGCCCAATCGCCATCTTCGGCTACCCAGCGCCCCGGCTCATCGAAATTGGGGGAGTTGGTCGGCTCCCTGGACTCACCCAGCCAGACCGTCAAGGGTGGGAGTTCCGTAGCCGGGTGCGGCGTGATCCCCTTCAGGCACCGATCCCACCAATGCCGCATCATATAGGGGAGCCAGTTCAAGCGAGGGCCCGGATAGCCAAAATCGGGCGAGCTGTGCCCCCAGGGTCCCAGCAGGCCGCTCACCGGTTTGCCCTGGGCCGCCAGCGCGCTGACCAGGCGGGGGACCGGGTTCTTATAGCCATCCTGGTAGCCCGACAGGATGAAGACGGGTACCTTGATCTGGTCGAGGTGGTCGCGGACGCTGCGTTTCGTCCAATACTCGTCCCGGGTGGGATGGCTGATCCAATGCTCGAACCAGAAGGTGGCGTTGCGGATGCGCTCCCGCCACATCGCCTCCCAGTCCTTCCCCAACACCAAGGGGTCGGGTGGGAGCGTCAACCAGCCCCACATGGAGGCGGCCCAGGCGGCGTTGTCCTGCATCATGGCGCCGCCCTTGTAGTGGACATCGTCGTTGTAGCGGTCGTCGCTGCCGCACATCACCAACACCGCCCTGAGCGCGGCCGGGCACCGCTCATGCGCGGCGACCATGAGGGAGTTGATGGCGCTCCAGGAGGTGCCCAGCATGCCCACCCGGCCGTTACAGAAGGGCAGGCTGGCAATCTGCTCGATCACCTGGATGCAATAAGTGATCTCGTCCTCGGTGTACTCGTCGGTCATGACGCCTTCCGAGTCCCCCGAACCCTGGAGATCGACGCGGAAGGCCAGATAGCCCGAGGCCGCGAAATAGGGATACCAGGTGCTGTCGCCGGAAAGGGTGCCATCCCGCCGCCGGTAGGGATTCAGTTCCACCACTGCGGGCAGCCGTTCTCCAGCGGCCAGACGCGCCGCCGGATACCAGTAGTGCCCCATCAGCCGCAGGGGTCCCTTGCCCGGTGCCTGAACCATAAATCCGATGTCCCTGGGATCGGGCACTTGTGACCGGATCTTGTCCGGATCGATCTCCTCGTCAGCGTTCCACCCTGGCGGGTCGCCGGAATGCATGCCACAGCCACCCAGCGCCACCGATAGCGACGTCAGGCCGCCTAGCTTGAGGAAGGCGCGGCGTGAGAAGGGGGAGGTGAAGCCGGATGCTGGATTCGTCATGACGGGACCTTCCTCTACAGGTTTCAAAGGGCCATGCCTGGGCCTCGGTGACGCGGTTGCGCTTGCTGCCAAATGACTTGGGCTTCTTCTCGAACTGGAGGCGGGCTGCGATCAGCTTGACTTAGCCCTGGTGCGGGGGGGCTTGTCGTTGTGCGGCGGTAACTTGTAGTAAATTCAAGCAAATTATCGATTGGTCGGCTCGACCACCACGGCGGTGCCCGATGCGACCAGAAAGAGCATCGACTTGCCGCCGCCGCTGAATTCGCTGTAATCCAGGCGCACCCCGATGACGGCGTTGGCGCCTAATTCCGCCGCCTCTTTGCGCAGTTCCTCCAGGGCGGTCTTGCGGGCGTCCTTCAGCACCTTTTGGGTGGCGCCGCTGCGGCCGCCGAAGAAGTCGGTGAAGGACGAAAAGAAGTCACGCAGGAAATTCATGCCGAAAACGCATTCGGCGGAGATGACCTCCAGGGTCTGGGTGACGCAGTAGCCATCGAGGGAATGAGCGGTGGTCAAGGTGATCATGGGTAATTGGGGACCTCGTTGCCGGCCTGGTTCGATCCCAGAAACCGGTCCAAAAAGCCTTCGATCTCCGTCTCCAGGTCCGCATGGGCCTGAAGGCAGAGTGTCCAGCGCGGCGGGATGGCCGCGTAGCCCAGGGCGGTGCCCAGGATGGCGCCGAGGATAGCGCCACGATGACAGTTGTCGCCACCGACGTTGGTGTTGGCCACCAGGGCCTCCTCGAAGTCACTGCCATAGCGGGCGGCCAGGTACAGGACGGCGGGAAAGGACTGGTCGATGTAACAGGCCGGGCTGAGCATGCCGCCAATGACCGCCAGATCCGCGAGCCCCTCCCGCTGGACCTTCGCCAGCGCCTTACCGGCGTCAAACCCGAGTCGCCGCGCCAGGTCGCGGGCTAGGGTCTCAATCCGGGCCTCGGGGTCTTCCAGCAGGGCCACCAGCAGGTCCCCCAAGGCCAGGGCGTAGCCTTCCAGGGTTTGGGAGCGATGCGTGAGGCGAAGCTGGGTAAGAAGCGCTTCATTGACCGCAGCATGGCCTTGAGCACGGCCTTGAGCACGGCCTTGCTGGGCCCAGGCGGCAAAGATGACCGGGGGCAGGCTGACCAGGCCGCCGATGGAGGCGGTGTCGTGACCTTCCGCGCCCGCGCAGCGTTCCGGGGGCAGCCCCCGGGCATAGTTCGCGAAGAAGTCCCGGTGATAGGACTCGGCGTAGGTGTCGTTGTGGCTGTCGGGAGCGGTCATGAAATCGATGTAGTCCCGCAGGAAGCCGACCGGGTCACCATCGCCCGCGGCCGTGAGGCGTCGCAGCAGGACACGGACGCAGAGCAGGTTGAGGGTGTTGTCCCCCGGCCGCATGCCACGGTGATAATGGGTGTGGGGCCGACCCCAGTAGCCCTTCTTGCCTTTGAGGATGAGACCGCCGACGACCTCGCCCTCCTGGGAACCGCGCCCCGCCCGCCCGGTGCTGGCCAGGGACATGATGGAGTTGGGGTGGTGCTCAAAAGGCGCCTGGTAGTCCCGGATGAGACCGTAATCGCGTTGCAGGGCGGCAACGTCGTAATACCAGTGCGCCGGCATGGCCAGCGCATCGCCGACGAACAGGCCCCAGAGGGCGCCACGCAGGCGATCTCTGACGGTTGGGATGGGGGTGGGGCTAAGGGTGGGGGACGACATGATCAGGGCTCCGGTCTCCGGTGGTTATGGCTTCCGCATCAGCCTGCTGCCCGTTTATCCCCAGCTTGTGTGGATAACTCTGTAGAAAACCCGTGGTGAATGCCCCACAGGGCGCGTCGTTCAAGGGCTGCTGCGGTCCTGTCTAGATTTTGACCAGAATAATTACCAATTACTTATCAATTAGTTGGTGTTAATGCTTGGTTTTGCTGGCTTGGCCTTGACATCCCGCCCAGACTCTGGTGAACCTTGTGCGTAACTAAGTTAATGCCATCCCCTTTAGACTAGCTGTTCTCCACCTCAAAACCACTCGGTGACTCGTAATGCGACGGTTCGTCATTGCTGGAATCATATTTCTTGGATTGGCTGCGCCAATCATGGCCCAATCCAGCCGTCCCGATCTGGCGACCTGGGGCCAGGATGAGCCAGCGTCATCTGGGCGCGATTCCCGGCCCGCCTTGGGTGAGATCCAGGAGTTGGAGCCAGGGTCTATCGCGGATGGACCGGATATGGACCCATCCGGGGAAGATGCCTTCGCTACGGAAGCGGCTAACCCGCCCGCAAGGGCCAGGGAGTCGGCGCGGGCCAGCGAGTCCGCCCAGACCACCGGCTCAGCCCAAGCGACCACGTCGGGCACGTCCACCTCGCCCGCCAAGCCGGCCAAGCCCCGGGTAGCGGTCCTGCCCTTCAATGTCCGCGGCAACCTGGGCATCCCCGACGCGGGCGCCAGCATCGCCGAAATGCTGAATGGGGCCCTGGCCGCCACGGGTCGCTATACCCTCGTCGAGCGCGTCCTGCTCCAGCAACTGCTGGAGGAACAGGAACTCCAGTCCAGCCACCTGGCCGATGAGGCGACCCTGGCGGAGGCGGGGCGGCTGCATGGCGTCGAAGCCATCGTCAGCGGCACCGTCATTCAGTGGGGGGAGACCATCACCCTGGTGGCGCGGATGATCGATACCAATACGGGGGTGATCCGTACCTCCGCCGAGATCAAGACCAAAAACCGCGACAGCATTCCGGAACAGATTGACCTGCTGGCGCGCAAGCTCGTGGGCCCGGTAGCGGTCCCGTCCCCGGGCCAGCCCAAGACGGAGGGCGGTGCTGCCGCGCGGACCATCCCCGATGTCGCCTTGCCCAATCCGGCGCGACTGGCGATCAGCCTCCTCCCAGGTCCGAACTACCGCTTGGGTCAGGAGATGCGCTTTCGGGTCAGCAGTCAGGCGGAGGGCCACCTGCTGGTGCTGGACCTCAATGCCGGCGGGGAACTGTCTCAGGTCTATCCAATGGATAGCGGCGAGATCGGTGCACTGGACAACCGGGTCCGCGCCGGTCGTGGGATCACCATCCCCAGTCCCAGCTCCGGCCTGCGCTTCACGGCCAGCGAGCCGACGGGTCGGGGGCGCCTGCTGGCCATCCTGACCCCGGAGCCGGTGTCGCTGGAGGATCTGCTGGACAAGGATTTCCAGGTACAGTCCACCCCGGAAACCGGTGCTGGCTCGGTCGGCACGGCGATCGCCTCCCGGCTGGGCCAGATGAAGGGGGAGGGCCAAGGCGTGGGGCCCTGGTCGATCACCGAGGTGGGCTACGTCATTCAACCCTGATCCAGCCCCGCCCCTGGCTGGATTTTGCCCCCCTTTCCCCCTATTCTGCCGCCCCATGATGAAGAAGCTTTACATCCAGACCAACGGCTGTCAGATGAACGAGTACGACTCCGCCCGCATGGCGGACGTGCTGCGGGAATCCCACGGCCTGGAGCTGGCGGAATGTGCCGAGGAGGCGGATGTCCTCCTGTTGAACACCTGCTCCATCCGCGAGAAGGCCCAGGAAAAGGTCTTTTCCGCCCTGGGACGCTGGAAGCCGCTCAAGCAGAAGCGACCGGGGCTGGTCATCGGTGTCGGCGGCTGCGTCGCCAGTCAGGAGGGCGAGGCCCTGCGCGCGCGGGCGCCCTTCGTCGATCTGGTCTTCGGCCCCCAGACCTTGCACCGGCTGCCGGCGATGCTGCGGGAGCTGGAGGCGGGCAAGGGCGCCCTGGTGGACGTGTCCTTTCCCGCCATCGAGAAGTTCGACAGCCTGCCGACCCCGCGCGCCGAGGGGCCATCCGCCTTCGTCTCGGTGATGGAGGGCTGCTCCAAGTTCTGCACCTACTGCGTGGTGCCCTACACCCGCGGCGCCGAGGTCAGCCGGCCCTTCGATGACGTCATCGCCGAGGTGGCGGCCCTGGCTGAGCAGGGGGTGCGCGAGGTCAACCTGCTGGGCCAGAACGTCAACGCCTACCGCGGCTTGCAGCATGATGGCGAGGTGGCCGACCTGGCCCTGCTCATCCGCTATCTTGCGGCCATCGACGGTATCGATCGCATCCGCTACACCACATCCCACCCGGTGGAATTTTCCGACGCCCTCATCGAGGCTTACGCCGAGGTGCCGGAACTGGTGGATCACCTGCACTTGCCGGTGCAGAGCGGTTCCGACCACATCCTGGCGGCCATGAAGCGTGGCCATACGGCGGCGGAGTATCAGGACAAGATCCGCCGGCTGCGGGAGATCCGGCCCAATATCAGTATCTCGTCAGACTTTATCGTCGGCTTCCCCGGGGAGACGGAGGCGGATTTCGCCACCACCATGGAGCTGATCGAGGCGGTGGGCTTCGACACCAGTTTCAGCTTCATCTACAGCCGGCGCCCCGGAACCCCGGCGGCGGACTATCCCGATGCTACCCCGCACGCCGTCAAGCAGGAGCGCCTGATGCGCCTCCAGGCGCGGCTGGCCAACCACGCCCAGATCATCGGCCGGCGCATGGTCGGCGGGGTGGAAAAGGTTCTGGTGGAGGGCCACGCCCGCAAGGACCCCACCGAACTGGCCGGACGCACCGAGAATAACCGGGTGGTCAACTTTGCTGGCCCGGCGGACCTCATCGGCCAGTTCGCTGAAGTCCACATCACCCAGGCCCTGCCCAACTCTTTGCGCGGGGAATGGCTTCAGGCGGAGCTAGCCTGAGCCCGGTCTGGGAAACAAGTCGCTTGAGGGTTTGCCCTTTTTCTGGCGAGCCTCGGGCCGGGAAGGTATTTTGGCTCGCTCCCCTGTTTTTGGTTCAACTTCCACCCAGCCACCACCCAGCTAGTCATTCAAACAGCCGCCCGGCCAGACAGTAATTGCCTTTGCGGCATACCGCCTCATCATGTCTGATCCAGGTTTTCTGACCACTACTATCCGTTCTTGCCACAACCCTTGTCACCGACACCCGAAACCCTCGACCTTCGTCTCGCGCCAGAGGACAACAGCCGCCTCGCCAACCTCACCGGCCAACTCGACAGCCACCTGCGCCAGATCGAGCGTCGCCTGGGCATCGAGATCGCCAACCGCGGCCACCTCTTCCGTCTCATCGGCGAGGGCCAGGCGGTGCGCGCCGGCGGGCAGGTCCTGCAGCGCCTCTACGCCGCCACGGACGCGGAGGTGCTGACCCCCGAGGCCATCCATCTTCAACTCCAGGCCTCTGGGGTAGAGGCCCTGCTCGACGACACCGACGAGGCCCGGCCGGAACTGGCGGTGCGGCTCAAGCGCGCCCTGATCCGCGCCCGGGGGCCCAATCAGCAGGCCTACCTGGAGTCCATCCTGCGCCACGACATCAACTTTGGCGTCGGCCCCGCCGGCACCGGCAAGACCTATCTGGCCGTTGCCTGCGCCGTGGACGCCCTGGAGAGCGACAAGGTGCGGCGCCTGTTGCTGGTGCGCCCGGCGGTGGAGGCCGGCGAGCGCTTGGGCTTCCTCCCCGGCGACCTGGCGCAGAAGATCGACCCCTACCTGCGGCCCCTCTACGACGCCCTCTACGAGATGCTCGGCTTCGAGAAGGTCAGCCGCCTCATCGAGCGCCATGTCATCGAGGTGGCCCCCCTGGCCTATATGCGCGGCCGCACTCTCAACGACGCCTTCATCATCCTCGACGAGGCTCAGAACACCACGCCGGAACAGATGAAGATGTTCCTCACCCGCATCGGCTTCGGCTCGACGGCGGTCATCACCGGCGATGTTACCCAGGTGGATCTGCCGCGGGGTCAGACCTCCGGTCTGCGCCAGGCGGTGGAGGTGCTGCGCCACGTGGAGGGCATCAGCTTCACCTTCTTCAATGCCCGCGACGTGGTACGTCACGCCCTGGTGCAGCGCATCGTCAATGCCTACGAGGCCTTCGATAAGGGATTGCCGGCGGAATGAGGGGGTGTGCCAGCTCGCTAGCGGTCAGTCATGAGTGCTCTCGCTATAGCCCCGGTTGATGAAGGCACCCTGCGGGTCCTGCCGTCCCATGGTGGTGTCTTGCCTGCTGATGACTCTGCGATGAGATCACGCCTGTGAAATTGAAGCTGCATTTGCAACGGGCTTCGGTCGCCCAGGACCTACCCGCCAAGGCGGACCTGAGGCACTGGGCACTGGCGGCGTTGGGAGGATGGGCCACGCCACCGCAAGGCGATGCCCCGCAACGGGAAGCCAAAAACACCAAAGCCAAAAAGGCCACCAACAAAAAAATGTCGGCTGGCAAAGAGGCAATTGGTAAATGGGCAGCCGGTCATCACGCCTTCGGTAACAAGCCGGCGGGCAAAAAGGCCGCCGACAAGAAGACGGCTGGCCATAAAGTTGAGCTTAGCCTGCGCCTGGTCGACGAGGCCGAGTCCGCCGACCTCAACCAGCGCTATCGCGGCAAGGCAGGGCCGACCAACGTCCTCTCCTTCCCCTTCGAGCCTCCGCCCGGGATCAAGGGGCCGCGGTATCTGGGGGACCTGGTCATCTGCGTCCCGGTAGTGGTGCGGGAGGCAGCGGAGCAGGGCAAGGCCACGGAGGCCCATTGGGCGCATCTGGTGGTGCATGGGGTCCTGCATCTCCTCGGCTATGACCACCTGGACGAGACCGAGGCCCAGGAAATGGAGGCCCTGGAGACGCGCCTGCTGGCCAACCTGGGGTTCCCGCCCCCTTATGCGGATGAAGGCTGACCCTTTGAAGACCGATCGCGTCCCGGGCCGGTCGCGGCTAAGGCGCCTTATCCTCCGCGGAGTCCTGACAGGCGTATTGGCTCCAGCCCGGCTTGCGGTCTTTGCCCTGGTGGTGGGTCTGCTCCTGGTCGCCTGGCCGACGCTGGCGACGGTGCCCCTCCGTGGGGAATTTTGGGCGACCCAGGATTGCCCCCTCTTCCGCTCCATCCGCAAAGGCACCCAGGTGGAGGGTTCCCGTCTGGTGCCCGGACAGGCTTATCCCCTCCTGGGCAAGAACCGGGAGGAAGCGACGCATCTCCTGATCCGTGTCCCTGGCCTGGAGTCGGACGATGTCTGGGTGGAGGTGGGGTGCGGCGATATCAGTGGCACAGGGCAGGATGCCGGTGACCCTGAACAGTCCCCGGCCCCGGCCGATCCTGATGCTACCCTCCCGCGGTCGGCGCCGGCCGATGCGGCCGATGCCCGTGCAGTTCCCCAACGACCGGCCCTGGCCGATCCTCGTTCAGCTCCCTCGCAGCCGGCACCAGCAGATCCCCATGTAGCCCACCAGCAGCCGGCGCCGGCCGTTCTTCAGGCGGCCATCCAAGCGCCCTCCCCGACCACGCCCGTTTCAGCCCTGGCCGCCGGCGATTTCGTCCTGGCCGCCACCTGGCATCCCGCCTTCTGCGAGATCCAGGCCAAGAAACCCGAGTGCGCGCCCACCCCTAAGCCCGCCAACTCCGGGCCCGGCTGGGCTCAGCAGCGGTCACCCGCCCAAGGGCAAGGTTTCGCCCTGCATGGCCTCTGGCCCCAGCCCCGGGAACGGGCCTTTTGCCAGGTGCCCGCCGGCGAGCGCGCCCATGCCGAGGAAGGTCGCTGGTCGCGGCTGCCAGCCCTGGATCTCAGCGCCGACACCCGCCAGCGCTTGTCGGTCCTCATGCCCGGGGTGGCTTCCCACCTGGATCGCTATCAATGGAGTAAGCACGGCAGTTGTCAGGCTGCCCCCCCGGAGGACTACTTTCGCGCCGCCCTCGATGCGCTGGAACAGCTCAATGCCTCCGCCGTGACCGGGCTCTTCGCCACCCATGTGGGGGAACGACTGGAGATCGGAGACATTCGCGCCGCCTTTGACCGCGCGTTCGGGCCCGGCACCGGGAAAAGGGTGGGTCTGAGCTGTCGCGAGGACCTGATCGTCGAATTAAGGCTGAGCCTGCGGGGCCAACCCGGGGCGGCCCCGCTGGGTGAGCTCATGCGCGCGGCGCCAGCACAAGCGCCAGGCTGTGAGGGGGGCTATGTCGACGCCCCCGGGCGTGCCTCCCGCTGAAGCGGTGGCTACGCCATCCAACCGTTCTTCGGTGTTGGGTGCGGTCAGGCAAGGTCTGGGGGGCCGGGTCGGGGGCGTCTGGCGGGGGTGTCGCCAGCAAGGATGCTGGCGGCAAGCCTACATGGACGTATTCACGGCGTCCCCCGCCAGATGCCCCCCGACCCGGGCCAAAGCTGAAAAGTCAATGTCAATCAGCCGTTACACTTCAACATCAGGCACTCGATGATGGGCTGGAGGATGATCTCCATGGCGAAGCCCATCTTGCCGCCGGGGACGACCATGCTGTTGCGGCGGGTCATGAAGGAGTCGTGGATCATGGACAGGAGGTAGGGGAAGTCCACATCCCACTTGGTCGGGTCGCGGAAGCGGATGATGACGAAGCTCTCGTCCGGGGTGGGGATGTCACGGGCGATGAAGGGGTTGGAGGTGTCGACCGTGGGTACGCGCTGGAAGTTGATGTCCGTCAGCGAGAACTGCGGCACGATGGTGGTGATGTAGTCCGGCATGCGGCGCATGATGGTATCGACGATGGCCTCCGCCGAATAGCCGCGCTCGGCATTGTCGCGGTGGATCTTCTGAATCCACTCCAGGTTGACGATGGGCACCACGCCTATCCCTAAATCCACATGCTGAGCGACATTGTGCTCCTCGGTGATCACCATGCCGTGGAGGCCCTCGTAGAAGAGCATGTCCGTCTTCTCGGGCAGGTCCTCTAGGGGGGTGAACTGGCCCGGCTTGAGGTCGGTGCCGAGGCGGGCGTTATGCTCCTGGGCCTCCTCCTCGCTGTGCAGGTAGTAGCGCTTCTTACCCGTGCCCGTCTCGCCGTAGGTACGGAATAGCTCCTCTAGCAGGTCGAAGCGGTTGGCCTCGGCGCCGAAGTGGCTCAGGTTGCGCCTAGCCTTGGTGGCCTTGGCCGTCTCCGCCTTCATCTCGGCGCGGTCGTAACGATGAAAGCTGTCACCCTCCACGATGGCCGCGGTGATGCCTTCACGGTAGAAGATGTGCTCGAAGGCACGCTTGACGGTGGTGGTGCCGGCGCCCGAGGAACCGGTGACCGCGATGACGGGGTGATTGATCGACATAAGGATCTCCTCTAGTCTTTTGATTTTTTTAAAGTTGGTTGCGCCGGTTGGGGCGTGGGGGAAGCGTGGGACGGCAGGTCGGCGACCTGGATCGGGAGATCACGGGCCAATGCCGCAGAGCCCTGCACCAGGGGGCGGGGCCCTCCGTCGTTCTGAAGGGTTTCCTAATATACCACGGGGCCTCGCCCTGGCTCGGGAAAAGCTGCGGGCGGGCTGGTCCGGCGATCCCGGCGATCAGGGGCTGAAGGGGCTGAGGGGGCTCAGGTCCTGCCGCACGGGACGCGGCAGTTCTCCCCGCGCCATCAGGCTTTCATACTCCAGGGCCTGGAGGATGCTCAGGACGATGCCCGACTGGTCCGTGACCCGGCGGATCAGGCTGGTAATCACCGCCGGCGGCTGTTCCTCCTCCACGGCCGCCAGCAAGGCCTCGCCGAGACGGTGCAGTTCGAAGTGGGGTTCCTCCAGGGCGTCGAAGGAGGGGAGGCCGTGGAATTCCTGGCCCTGGCCGTAATACCACTGGCCGAGCTGGCATCGGCGGGGGTCGAGTTCGACCTGGAGCCCGCGGATGGCGTTGCGCCCGGCCTTGCCGAAGGCCTGGGCGATGGCGTGGTCGATGAGGCCCCGCCGCCAGTGGATGTGGTCAAGCTGGGCGATGTGGATCAGGCCGGTGGGGATGCCAGACCAGCGTGAGTCCTGCTTGAGGTAGCCGAGAAAGTCGCTGAGGGGCATGGGCCGCCCCAGCCAGAAGCCCTGGACCTCGCTGCACCCGGCGTTGAGCAGAAAATCGAAGACCTGGCGGCTCTCCACGCCCTCGGCGACGGTCTTGATGCCCAACTGGTGGGCCATCTGGATGCTGGCGCGGACGATGGTGGTGCACTTCTCCGAGGTCTCCATACCGCGGATCAGGCCCTGGTCGATCTTGACCGCCGAGAAGGGCCACTGGCTGAGGACCTCGATGGAGGAGTAGCCGGTGCCAAAGTCGTCCATGGCCAGTCCCAGGCCCATGCCGGTCAACTCCAGGATGTGATCCCGGGCCTTGCCGGAGCTGTTGATCACCGAGGATTCGGTCAATTCCGCCTGCAACAGGCCCGGATCGAGCTGGAAGCGGGCGAAGGCGGCGCGGGCGGCGGTGACGATATCCGCCGTTTCCAGATCCCGGGCCGTCAGGTTGAAGGACAGCACCAGCCCCGGGCAGGTGTCCTGGATGATGTTGAGATCGGCCACCAGGTCCGGAAACATGCTCAGGGTCATCTGCTTGATCAGGCCGGACTCGATGGCCAGGGGGATGAAGTCACCCGGGGGGATGATCTCGCCATCGGGCCGCACCCAGCGCACCAGGGCCTCGGCCCCGGACACTCGGCCACTGAGGAGTGAGATCTTGGGCTGGTAGAAATAGTACAGCTCGCCGTTTTCCAGGCCACGCTTGATCTGTCCCAGTTGCAGCCGGGGCCGTGATGCCGGCCGTTGCCGGTCATCGGCGGTGCCGCTGGTGAGTTCCTCGACATGGAGCTCGGGGACGTAGAGGGTGACACAATCCCGGCCGATCTTCTTGGAGAAGTACATGGCCTGGTCGGCGCTCTTGGCCAGGGCCAGTTCATCCAGGCCATGCTCGGGATACAGGGCGATGCCCAGGCTGGTGGAGACGGAGAGGCTCAGGTCGTTGATCAGGATGGGCTGGCGCACCGCCTCCCGGACCTTGTGGGCCACCTCCAGGGCATGGTGCGCGCTGCCGATGTTGGGCAGGAGCAGGATGAATTCGTCACCGCCAATGCGGCCGATGGTGTCGGATTTGCGCAGGGTCTGGGTGATGCGCCGCGCCGTCTCCCGGAGCACCAGGTCGCCGACCAGATGGCCGTGGATGTCATTGATGGGCTTGAAATGGTCCAGGTCCAGGAAGGCCAGGGCGACCTGGTGATGCTCCCGCTGGGCCAGGGCCAGGGCGCGCTCCACCAGGGCGGAAAAGAGGGCACGGTTGGGTAGGCCGGTCAGACTGTCGTGCTGGGCCATGTGGCGGATCTTCTCCTCCGCCTGTCGCCGCTCCGTGATGTCGCGGGTGATGCCCTGAATCTCGACGGCGCCAGTGGCCTCGTTGCGGTAATAGCGGGTGATGACCTCGGTCCAGACGACCGAGCCGTCCTTGCAAGGCTGCTGCACCTCCTCTACGAAGTGGGTGTCCGGGTCCAGGTTACCGCTCAGTAGGGCGGCCACCCGCTCGGTGATCAGGGCCCGCACCCGCTCCCGGGAATCCGGGGTCAGGGCGGCGTCCATGGGGGCGGCCATGATCTCGGCGGGGGTGTAACCGCGCAGCCCGAGCACGGCGGGGCTGACGTAGGTAAAGCGCAGGGTCGCGGCATCCATCACCCAGACCACGTCGCGGAGGCTTTCAACCAGATCCTGGAACAGGCGCCGCCGGGCGTCGTTGTCCCGGGCGCGTGCCTCCGCCTGGCGGGCCTGGTCCTCGGCCAGCCGCAAGCGGGCCTGGAGTTCGTTGCCCCGTGCCTCAAGGGATTCGATTTCAACGGTGAGTGGGATCATGGCAACGTCATGGGGCCCGACAATCTTTCAGGGTGGTCAGATGCCATTGCCTTACTGCTGGCGTCAGGTTGCACCTAACCCGCGACGGGCCGGGAATCCCGTATCCCGGCCCTTGGTACCGGAGAGGAACCGTCACGCCGGCGGCATCCCTGACCCCAGGGTTTAGCGGGGGGACGATAACATGATAGCCGCTTGGGCAGGAAAGGACGGGCGCCTTGGTCAGGCAAAAATTGATCGGCGAGAAATTCGTTGGCGGTGGGTATAGGTCTCACGGCCGGTGATGACGTAACCTGTCCCCCTCCCTTCGACCACGAGAAGCACGGCTTGAACGCACATTCCCACGGCACCACCCCCCCGTCCCGGCAGGGCGGCCATGTCCAGCGCCTGGCCCACTGGTTCGACCGCAACATCCTGGAACTGGGGCGGGAGTTGCGCCTGTCCTACCTGCCACCGCTGATGGTCTACGTGGCCTACGGCATCCAGGGCCTCACGGCCATCGTCGGCACCTTCTTCGTTAAGGATTATCTGGGGCTGTCCGCCGCCTTCCTGGCCGCGCTGGGCTTCTGGGCCGGCATCCCCTGGGCGCTGAAGATGCCCCTGGGGCACCTTGTGGATCTCATCTGGCGCCACAAGGCCCTGCTGGTCTACCTGGGCGCAGCCCTGCTCACCGCCAGCCTGCTGATCATGCTCGGCCTGCTCGGCGACCGGGCGGCCATGGCGGCGGTGATGCCGGTGGAGGCCTGGTACGTCCTCGCCGCCCTGCTGGCCCCGGTGGGCTACGTCATCCAGGACGTGGTGGCGGACGCCATGACGGTGGAGGCGGTGCCGCGGGTGGACGCGGACGGTCAGCCGGTCGACCCGGCGACGCGCAAGCTGATGCACACCACCATGCAGACCCTGGGACGGGTGGCGATCATCGGTGGCGGGGTGCTGGTGTCCCTGGCCAACGTCTATCTGTTCGCCGACGTCGAGGGGATGTCCGAGGCGGACAAGGTCGCCACCTATATCCTGATCTATAAGCTGGCCCTGGCCATCCCCCTCGTCTCCATCCTCGGCGTGGCCCTGGCGTCTTACATCCGGCGCCGCGACCTGCGCCGCCTCATGGCCAAGGGCCTGGATCGGGCCGAGGCCCAGCGGCGGCTGGAGCACCCGGTGGAGAAGACCCAGCCCAACTGGTGGATTCTGGGCGGCAGCCTGGTCTTCGTCGCCTTCACCCTGACCCTCGGCCTGCTGGAGGTGCCCTACAACCAGGAAATCATCTTCGTCGGCTCCATGGTCATCATCCTCTTTCTCATGGCGCGCCTGATGCAGGCCCTGGAGCCGGAGGCGCGGCTTTATCTGGTGGGTACGGCCCTGATCATCTTCGTCTTCCGCGCCATGCCCGGGCCGGGGTCGGGCCAGACCTGGTGGATGATCGACGAACTGGCCTTCGACCAGCAGTTCCTGTCGGTCCTGTCCCTGATCGGCAGCAGTCTGACCCTGCTCGGGCTCTTTCTCTTCCGCCGCTTCATGGCCGAGCGCTCCATCGCCTACGTGGTGGTCTTCCTCACCCTGATCTCCAGCCTGCTCTACCTGCCCATCATCGGCATGTACCACGGGCTGCACGAGTGGACGGCGGCCCTGACCGGTGGCCTGGTAGACGCCCGCTTCATCGCCGTGGTCGATACCGCCCTGGAGTCGCCCCTGGGGCAGATCGCCATGGTGCCCATGCTGGCCTGGATCGCCAACTCGGCCCCCGACAACCTCAAGGCCACCTTCTTCGCCGTCATGGCCTCCTTCACCAACCTGGCCCTGTCCGCCAGCCAGTTGGGCACCAAGTATTTGAACGAGATCTTCCTGGTGACCCGGGAGGTCAAGGACCCCGCCAGCGGCGCGGTCAGCGTCCCGGCGGACTACAGCGAGCTAGGGACCCTGATGCTGGCCGCCCTGCTGATCGGCCTCATCCTGCCCCTGGCGACCGTGGCCCTGGTCAAGCTGAGCCGGCTGCGCAGCGCCTGAGCCAAGCCCCCGCTCAGGGATCACTGGGTCAGGCGATCGTCACCTCGGGCGACAGATAGACATCCTGGATGGCGTTGAGGAGTTGCACCCCCTCCGCCATGGGCTTCTGGAAGGCCTTGCGCCCGGAGATCAGGCCCATGCCGCCGGCCCGTTTGTTGATCACCGCCGTGCGCACCGCCTGGTGCAGGTCGTCCTTCCCGGACGGGCCACCGGAGTTGATCATGCCGACCCGGCCCAGGTAGCAGTTGGCCACCTGGTAGCGCACCCAGTCGATGGGGTGGCCACCCGAAAGCTCCGTGTAGACCCGCGGGTGGGTCTTGCCAAAGCCGATGGCGGTGTAGCCCCCGTCGCAGGTGGCCTGCTTCTGTTTGACGATGTCCGCCTCGATAGTGACGGCCAGGTGGTTGGCCTGACCGGTGAGGTCGGCGGCCTCGTGATAGTCGGTGCCCTCGTGCTTGAAGGCGGGGTTGCGCAGATAGGCCCAAAGCACCGTGACCATGCCCAGTTCATGGGCGTGGGCGAAGGCAGCGCTCACCTCCTGGATCTGGCGCCGCGACTCGGCGGAGCCGAAGTAGATGGTCGCCCCCACCGCCACCGCCCCCATGTCGAAGGCCTGATCCACCGACGCCCACAGCGTCTGGTCGTAGATGGTCGGGTAGGCGAGCATCTCGTTGTGGTTCAGCTTGACCAGGAAGGGGATCTTGTGGGCGTAACGGCGCCCCACCGAGCCCAGCACCCCGAGGGTCGAGGCCACCGCGTTGCAGCCCCCTTCGATCGCCAGGCGAATGATGTTCTCCGGATCGAAGTAGAGGGGGTTGGGGGCGAAGGAAGCCCCGCCCGAGTGCTCCACCCCCTGGTCCACCGGCAGGATCGAGAGATAGCCGGTGCCGCCCAGGCGCCCGTGCCCGAGCAAGGTCGCGAAGCCGCGCAGCACCCCCGGCTTGCGGTCCGAGTCCATCATCACCCGCTCCACGTAGTCGGGGCCCGGTAAGTGCAGCAGGTCCCGCGGGATGCCCAGGCACTGGTGTCCCAACAGATCCTCGGCCTCATCTCCCAGCAATGCGACGATGTTAGTCATGGATACCTCCCTCCGCTGTTGAGCATTGGTTACGACTGCTTCTTGACCAAGTATAGCGGCGCCAGCGGGATCACCTCGTGCCATGGTGAACTCAACTTCGATCCATGTTGGATCGGTACAGCAACGCTCGACGACATCACTCCGGATAGAAGCCCTGAGCCAAAATCTCTTCAAACGTCCAGGGACACTCCTCAGGGAATAGATCAAGCCCGGTCTCGTCGATAGCCTTGGCGGTCGCGTCCGCCCAGACCCCCTCTTGCCAATTTGGATCGGTGAGCGAGGTCTTCAGGCTCGGCGTCTCACGCAATTGTGCCGCGATGCCCCGGCGCTGCTCCTTGATCGTTCGCTGCCAACTCGAGCCGCGGCGGCCAGGCTGGAATTGCCACTTAAGCAAGTGGGCTAATAGCACTGCCATCCGGTTTGCCAGCTCTCGCCGCTCGCTTTTGCCCACGTCCTCGATCTCCTCTGCGATCCGCGCGCTATCAATTTCCGAGAGCTTGCCTGCCCGCAGCAAGGCCGCCTGCTCGTTGGCCCAGGCAATGATATCGGTTTCGTATGGGGTACCCACGGTATCCTGTTCCACGGTTTGTTGAGGTCTTACCACCGAAAGGAGGTGATAAAACAGTCTAGTGCCATAACACCCTGCTTGCTACTCATGAGCTGGCCTATACTCACCCCCCATGAGCGCCATCACCCAAAGCCGTATCGACCGCCTCCGCCGGCTGGAGGCCCTCCTGCCCCGGGCCACCGCCGCCTCCGGCGACTGCCCGGATGGCACCCGCCTGCTGACGGTGCTCGGCGCGGTCTACGGCCCGGCCTCGGAGTCCGCCCGCCGCCGCGCCCTGCAGCGGGATCTGGATGAGCTGGTCAGGACGGACCGCGTCCAGGTGGTCAATCCCGGGGGCAAGCCCCTGCGCTACCGGCGCCTGGGGGAGGATGTGCATGAAGACAAGCTGGTCTGGGAGTACACCCTGCGCCAGGTGCGGGACCTGATCGCCGAGGCGGTGCCGGCGCGGCGGCTGGAACGGCTGTGGGAGCGGCTGCTTCATGAGCTGGACGGGCCCCTGCTCGACGAACAGCGGGTGCGCATCGTCCCGGACAGCCTGCGCTTGCGCCCGGTGGCGCTCTATCCCCAGGTCCTGGAGGCGGTGATCCGGGCCCTGGCCCAGTCCTGCGCCCTGCAGGTGCTCTACGAGGATGCCGGGGGTAATCGCGGGGAGGCGGTGATTCATCCCCAGGCCCTGATCCAGCGGGGGCCCTTGCCCTATCTCTTCGCCCTCAAGAACGCTGAAGACGAGCCCCTGCGGCTCTATGCCCTGCATCGCATGATCCGCGCCCAGGCCTTGGAGGGCCAGCCGGCGCGCGCAGCGGCTGGCTTCGATCTGGACCGGGCCATCGCCCAGGGCCGGGCCGACTTTGGCCAGGGGGAGATGATCGATCTGGAGATCCGGGTGCGGGGGTATCTGGCGACCCTACTGAGCGCCTGCCCCCTGACCGATGAGCAGGAACTGGCGGATGAGCCCGAGGGGTCGGATTTTGACCTGCGGGTCAGGGCGCGGCTGCCCTCGACCGGGCAGTTACTGCGCTGGCTGCTGGGGGCGGGGGGTAATGTGGAGGTGGTGGCGCCGGAAACGTTGCGTAGGGTCGTGGCGGCGCAGGCCGCGAAGACCGCGGCGCTTTATGCTGATCGCTGAAGCCCAGTAGTGAAGCCCCACTTCGACATCCATTTTAGAGAGTTTGGGCGGTACCCTTCTTGTTGAAACCCTGCTTGGCGCCTTCCGCTCCTCCCTGGGAGGCCCGAAAACGAGGATGCGAAGGATCTATCACTCCGGGACAACGCTAGGCCACGGACAGGTGGGCCACTTCAAGGAGTGGCGCTCAGTGCGCTCAATGGTACTCCCGCCGCACCCGGGGGCTGACTCCGCACAGCAGGTCATAGCTGATGGTGCCGGCGGCATGGGCGATCTCTTCCACCGGCAGGCCCTGTCCCCAGAGGGTCACCTCGTCGCCGGGCCTGGCCTCGGGGCAGGGGCGCAGGTCCAGGGTGATGCTGTCCATGGAGACGCGGCCAATGAGGGGGACCCGGCGGCCTTTCAGCAGCACCGGCGTGCCCGTCGGGGCGTGGCGGGGGTAGCCGTCGCCGTAGCCGATGGCGGCTACGCCGACCGGCATGTCCTCGGGGCAGACGAAGGTCCCGCCATAGCCGATACGCTCCCCGGCCCGGTAGACATGGGTGGCGGAGATTTGGGTCTTGAGGGTCATGACCGGTCTGAGGCCCAGTGCCGCTGCGTTACGGTCGCCAAAGGGCGAGCCGCCATAGAGCATGATGCCGGGGCGCACCCAGTCGGCGCGGGCGGCGGGACAGGCGAGGATACCCGCGGAGTTGCCGATGTTTAGCGCCTGGCCGGGCCGGGCCAAGGCGCGCAGGCGTTGGCACTGGAGGTTGCTCAGGGGATCGGCGGGTTCGTCGGCGTTGGCCAGGTGGGTGAGGAGTCCCGGTCCGGGTACCACTACCGGGCAGTCGGCGAGGCGGGCCTGAAGACGGGGGACCTCGACCGGGTCTAGCCCTAGACGGTGCATGCCAGTGTCGACCTTGAGCCAGATGCGCAGGGGGTGGTGGGCAACAGCTGCGGTCAGGGGCAGGGCCGCCAGCCAGTCAGCCTGCTCGGCCTGATGCACTGCCAGGTCGAGCCGGGCCTCCCAGGCCACTGCGGTTTCCTCAGCGGACAGGGCACCGTTCAGCACCAGGATGGGGTGCTCGACGCCCGCAGCGCGCAGGCGTAGGGCCTCCTCCAGCCGGGCGACGGCGAAGCCATCCGCCGCCGTCAGGGCTGCGGCAGCCTGCTCCATCCCATGCCCGTAGGCATCCGCCTTGATCACCGCCCAGATGCGGCTGCGGGGGGCATGGCGCCGCGCCACTTCCAGATTGTGGCCAAGGGCCGCCAGGTCGATGGCGGCGATGGGGCCGACGAATCTCACGGCTTATCCTCGCAGCCCGTTGGCTTTACTGTGTCACGTTCGATCGCCGTCAATGGCAAGGAGACCGGCATGAGGGAATGATTTTTCATCGTTTCCAGGTAACCGGCTATGCTATCGCCGATCACACCCTAGGATAGTCGGGCAACGGATCAAGCAACGGTAGGCTGGAAAACCGAAAATTTGATTCGCGATGGGGTTGCCGATCAATGGTAGCCCTCATCCCCGTAGACGTCGGAGATGTAATTCTCGAACTTGGTGTACTTGCCGAGGAAGGTTAGCCGCGTGGTGCCGATGGGGCCATTACGCTGCTTGCCAATGATGATCTCCGCCACGCCCTTGTCTTTGCTGTCCTCGTGGTAGACCTCATCGCGGTAAATAAAAACAATAAGATCCGCATCCTGTTCGATCGCGCCCGATTCTCTCAAGTCCGACATCACCGGCCGCTTGTTGGGGCGCTGTTCCAGGCTGCGGTTGAGCTGGGAGAGGGCGACGACGGGGACTTTCAACTCCTTGGCCAGGGCCTTGAGAGCGCGGGAGATGGCGGAGATCTCGGTGGCGCGGTTCTCGCTGTTGCCGGGCACCTGCATGAGTTGCAGGTAGTCGAGAACGATCAGCGCCAGATCACCGTGCTCGCGCTTGAGGCGGCGGGCGCGGGCGCGGACCTCGGTGGGCGACAGGGCCGGGGTGTCGTCGATGTACATGGGCGCGTCGGCGAGCATGTTGACCGCCGAGGTCAGGCGCGGCCACTCGTCCTCTTCCAGCTTGCCGGTGCGCACCCGGTGCTGGTCGATGCGGCCCAGGGACGACATCATGCGCATGGCCAGGGCGTCGCCGGGCATTTCCATGCTGAAAATGGCCACCGGACGTTTGACCGCCAGGGCGACGTTCTCCGCTAAGTTCATGGCGAAGCTAGTTTTTCCCATTGACGGCCGCCCCGCGACGATGATCAGGTCGGAGGGCTGGAGGCCGGAGGTCATCTCGTCGAAGTCGGCAAAACCGGTGGGCAGGCCGGTGATGGGCTCGTTGCGCTGGAAGAGGATCTCGATGCGCTCGACGGCCTTACCCAGGAGGCTGCGCAGGGGCTGGAAGCCACCGCCGCCGCGCTGTTCTTGTTCGGCGATCTCGAAGACGCGGCGCTCGGCCTCGTCGAGCAACTCCGCCACTTCCCGCCCTTCGGTGTTGAAGGCGATGTCGCTGATGCCGGTGCCGACGGAGATGAGCTGGCGCAGCACCGAGCGCTCGCGCACGATCTTGGCATAGGCCTTGACGTTGGCGGCGCTGGGGGTGCCGGTGGCGATGACGCCCAGGTAGGGCAGGCCGCCGGCGTCCTCGAGCTGGCCGGTGCGCTCCAGCCATTCCGCCAGGGTGACCACATCGAAGGGCTGGTCGCGGGCCGCCAGGTCGCGGATGGCGGCGAAGATCAGGCGATGCTCGCGGCGGTAGAAGTCCCCATCGTTGACCTTGTCCGCCACCGAATCCCAGGTCTGGTTGTCGAGCATCAGGCCGCCGAGGAGCGACTGCTCGGCCTGGAGGGAGTGCGGGGGGACGCGCAAGGCGTCACCCGAGGGCATGTCCAGCTCAGGATAGGGCGGGTCGTAGGGGTCTGACATGCGGTGCTCGAGCGTTGGCGAGGCGTGACCCTCTGTCACCGGTGCCGTCGGTTATCTTCCATGGCAGGCATCAGGATAAGTTGGGGGAGGTCGGCCCCGGGTCAGGGAAGCCCGGGGCCGGACGGCGGACCTGGCAAGCGTCCAGTTACTGGTTCCCGATGGGCGCCCGAGGGGGCGATCTCAAATCGGGAAGTAATGGATGGACAGCTACTCAGCTCGCGGGGACGATCTCGACCTTGAGGGTAGCGTTGATCTCGGGATGGAGATGCACGCCGATCTCGTAGTGGCCGGTGGCGCGGAAGGGGCCGGTCGGCAGGCGCAGTTCCTGCTTAAACAGCTTGATGCCCATGGCATTTGCGGCCTCGGCGATGTCGGCGGCGCCGACGGAGCCGAACAGGCGGCCCTCGTCGCCGGCCTTGCGGGCGACAGTCACGGAGCGGCCGTCGAGGCTCTCGCGACGCTCGTCGGCGATAGCGTAGGCCTCGGCGGCCTGCTGCTCCAGCTCGGCGCGGCGCTCCTCGAAGCGCTTGAGATTGTCAGCCGTCGCCGGCACAGCATAGCCTTTCGGGATCAGGTAGTTGCGTCCGTAGCCGGCGCGAATGTCGACCTTTTCCCCCAGATTGCCCAGATTGGCGACCTTTTTCAGCAGGATGACTTCCACTTGGGTACCCCCAGTTCGAATGTTCAGTTGTCGCGGACCGCGCTAGCGATAAGCTGGGCCCACAATGCCTGGCGAGGCCGCCCCAGGGCGGTCGCCGTCAGTTAAGTTAATCAGCCTGGCGCGGACGAACCCGGGCGCGCACATTCACCCAGATATCGGCCAGACCCAGACCGGCGGTCAGGACCTGGGCATGGGGCATGGCCAGCAGATACAGGGCGTAGACGCCAACGAGCCACCCCCGGCTGGCGCGCAGCGCCTTGACCAGCCAGTGGATCAGGGCCAGCCCCTGGAGCAGAAGCATGGGTGTAACCAGGATCAGCATGTCCGCCGCCCACTGGTTGCCCTGATCCACCAGCAGCCAGGCCAGCAGGGCCATGCCCAGCACCCCGACGCCCCGGCTCAGCCGCAGGTCGCGAAACTCGCTACCAAAACCGCCCGGGTTGTAGAGCAACGCCTGCCACCAGCGACCGAGGAACAGCGCCAGCAGGGCCTGAAAGTAAAAGGCCGCGGCGAAGGCCCCGGTCATCCAGCGCGCCACCTCGGCGATCAGGGCCTGGCTACCGGCCTCCGTGGTCAGCCCGCCCTCGATCAGACCCTGCCGGATCGGCTCCATCAGTTCGGTCCAGTACAGGGTAGGATCACCAACGCCGATCCGCAGACCGACCACGATCAGCAGCCCCATGAGGCTGGCCAGGCTCACCGCCAGGGGCTGGGACCGGGTGTTGCGCAACACCAGGGCTAAGGCCCAGACGGGGAGCCAGAGCGCCAGGGCGAAGCCGAGGGCTGGCGCCGGGCTGCCCAGGGCGGCGAAGGCGAAGAGGCCACTGGCCAGACCCGCGAAGGCACCGACGATCAGACCCTCAACCGGACCCAGGCGCAGGGTCACCAGGGCCACGGTTGCCGAGCTCAGCATCCCCGCCAGAGGGAAGAGCAGCGACAGCACCGCGAAGACCGCGGAGACCAGCGCAGCCTGGGAGCGGCCGCGCATGATGAAGGTGGCAAGTCCTAGCATCGGATCAGGCGTCGCCTCGGATCAGGCGTCCCGACTGGCCGTTGGCCACGGTGGTGCGGCCAGGGCTCAGGCCGGTCGAGGCTGGATCAATGGCCGTCGGAGTATGGCAGCAGGGCCAGGTAACGGGCCCGCTTCACCGCCAGGGCCAGTTGGCGCTGGTACTTGGCGGAGGTCCCGGTGATGCGGCTAGGCACGATCTTGCCGGACTCGCTCACGTAGGCCTTGAGCAGGTTGAGATCCTTATAGTCGATCTCGTTGATGCCTTCGGCGGTGAAGCGGCAGTAGCGCTTGCGGCGGAAAAACTTTGACATGGCAACCTCTTATTCCAGCTCGTCGTCTTCGTCGTCGGACTCTTCGACCCGCTCCACGCGCTCGGCGCGGTCACGGCGGCGGCGTTCGCCCCCGGACTCTTCCGCGCCCTCTTCCTCGGACTTGGCCAGGGGCGAGGGTTCGGTGACGGCGGCATCGCGGACCAGGATGAGGTTGCGCAGCACCGCGTCGTTGAAGCGGAAGGCGCTTTCGAGTTCCTCGCGGGTGGCCTGGTCGCACTCGACGTTCATCAGGATGTAGTGCGCCTTGTGGATCTTGTTGATCGGGTAGGCCAGTTGCCGGCGCCCCCAATCCTCCAGGCGGTGGATCTTGCCGCCGGACTTTTCGATACTGGCGCGGTAGCGCTCGACCATGGCCGGCACCTGCTCGCTCTGGCTGGGGTGCACCATGAACACGATTTCGTAATGACGCATAAGGTCTCCTTACGGGTTGAACAGCCCCCCGCTGGGCGGTGAGGCAAGGAGTATCCTCCCGACGCCGGGAGGATCGGGCATTATACGGATTACCCTTGGGAGATCAAAAGCCGTTCTGGTCGAATTTCCCGCGTACTGCTCACCCACCCTGAAGAGGTCCACCCTTGCCTAAAGCCCCCGCCAAGAGCCGTCTGACCTATGTCTGCAACGCCTGCGGCGCCAGCCTGAACAAATGGGCCGGGCGCTGCCCGGACTGCGGCGCCTGGAATTCGATCGAGGAGATCGCCGAGTTGCCGGCGCCGGCCCGGGGGCGTCAGGGTTATGCCGGCGGGCAGAATGGCGCCGGGATCCTCTCCCTGGAGTCGGTCAGCCCGGAGCGGGAGCTGAGGACCAGCAGCGGCATCGCCGAACTGGACCGGGTCCTGGGCGGCGGCCTGGTGGCTGGGTCGGTGGTACTGATCGGTGGCGACCCGGGCATCGGCAAGTCCACCCTGTTGCTCCAGGCCTGTGCCGCCCTGCGGACGAGCGCAGGCCAGGGGGGGAACGCCGAGCCGGGGGAAAGGGCGCCAGGCGCCCTGGACCAGGGCAAGGGCAGCCGAGGGGCAAGGGACCATGGAGAACACGGAGAACACCTAGAACACGGAGAACATGGAGAAGCCGTCGCAAGGCATGCCGGCCCCAGGGCGGCAGGGGGGGCGGCAGGGGGGACAGACCCCGACCGGGCGGCAGGGGGGGTAGACCCCGACCGCGCCGTTCTCTACGTCACCGGCGAGGAATCGCCCCAGCAGGTCAGCCTGCGCGCCCGCCGCCTGGGACTGAGCGGCGCCGGCATCCGCCTGCTGGCGGAGACCGGGGTCGAGCGCATCCTCGCCGCCGCCGACAGCGAACAGCCACGGGTGCTGGTGGTGGATTCCATCCAGACCCTCAGTACCGACCTGCTGCCCTCCGCACCGGGTTCCGTTTCCCAGGTGCGGGAGACGGCGGCGCAACTGGTGCGCTGGGCCAAGCAGACCGGCACCTGCGTCTTTCTCATCGGCCATGTCACCAAGGAGGGCGCCCTGGCCGGCCCGCGGGTGCTGGAGCACATGGTCGACACGGTGCTCTACTTCGAGGGCGAGCCCGGCAGCCCCTATCGCCTGGTGAGGGCGGTCAAGAACCGCTTCGGCGCCGTCAACGAGCTGGGCGTCTTCGCCATGACCGATCGCGGCCTCAAGGAGGTGCGCAACCCCTCCGCCATCTTCCTGTCGCGCCACGACCAGCCGGTCTCCGGCAGCCTGATCGTGGTCACCCGCGAGGGCACCCGGCCCCTGATGATCGAGGTTCAGGCCCTGGTGGACGAGAGCCCCCTGGCCAATCCCCGCCGCGTCGCCCTGGGGCTGGAGCAGAACCGGCTGTCCATGTTGCTGGCGGTGCTGCACCGCCATGGCGGGGTGGCCATGTTCGACCGCGACGTCTTCGTCAACGTGGTGGGCGGGGTGCGCATCACCGAGACCGCCGCCGACCTGGCGGTGCTGCTGGCGGTCCTCTCCAGCTACCGCGACCGGCCCCTGGATCTGGAACTGGCGGTGTTCGGCGAGGTGGGCCTGAGCGGCGAGATCCGCCCGGTGCCCAATGGCCCGGCCCGGCTGCGCGAGGCGGTCAAGCATGGCATCAAGCGTATCATCGCCCCCAAGGGCAATGTCCCCAAGGGCGGCGTCCCGGGCCTGGAGATCCTGGAGGTGCGCCACCTGCGGGAGGCGATCGACGGCGTCTAGCCCATCGCGTACCTAGCGCCAGTCCGTCCTCACCGCAGGTTAACCAGGGCGTCTATACTGCGGCATCTCCAAGGATTACCTTGTTATTTCGTTGTTGCCCACGGTAATCAATGCTTATCCTGCACGCATTCTGGTCTCCGGACGCCACGGCGGACTTCATCCAATACGGGGACTTCCACCTCTGGGCTGAGACGCTGACGGTCGCGAGCCAAGGGCGGACCCAGGACAAGATCCCGCGCCATCCCTTTCAGCTCCCCGCCAAGGACTGGCCCGCCTTCTGGGGTAGCCTCGGCTTCAAAGAGGACCCCGTGGTACTGACCATGGCGCTGGAGACCCGAAGCCTGCTGCTGCCCAGCACGGCCGAGGCACCCCTGCCATCGCCGGCCCTGGCACGTTACTGGCCAGCGGATCTCAACCTCGCCGAGGCGCGGCCGCGCCCCTGGCGGCTGGAATGCCTACGGCTTGACCGCCCCATCCGGCAACTGAGCGATATCCATTTTCTGGCCTTTCAGCAGGGCGGGGCGGTGCAGCCCGCGGGCGATTTCCTGTTCTGGTATTGGTTCACCCAGGAGATCAAACGGCTGCTGGTGCGTGACCAGTATCTGCCCGCCCTGGTGGTGCGGCAGCCGCCCCGGCCCAAGGGTGGGCGCAAGGATCCGCCCCTGGAGATCCTCGGCGGCTGGGAATGGGCCGGGGAGGCCTACGAACAGGTCATTGCCCGGGCGGTGGAGCGCCTGCCACCCGCCGCGATCCGCCCGCCCCTGGATGGCGCCAAGGGGCCAGCGAATGGCGGCGAGTGGCCAGCGGGCTGGCCAGACGCGGAGAGCCACCTGCGCCACTGCGCGGAGGTCCTGCTCGACCAGATCCCGCGCCAGTTGGCCTGGCCAGCAGTCTTCACCAAAAAAGTCACGGGCAGCCTTCTGGCGGCCGCCATCGCCCCGCGTCCAACCAACGCGCCCTGGATCGGCGTGGACCAGGTCCGCCACTGGCGCCAATGGCGCGGGCACCTGCGTGGCGTCGAAGGGGAGGTCGCCTTCACCCTGGGCTTTCAGCTCGAAGAGCCGCCGCTTGATGAACCTGGTGGGGTCGGCGCCGCCCCCGATGTCCCTGCCAGCCCCGCTATGGTCGCCGAGGCAGTCGGAATCGCTGGCGTTGCCGGAGCCACCGAGGTTACTAGGGTTCCCGGAGCCGGCGGCGCACCCGGGTCCGCCAAGACTTTCAGAACCACTGGCTCTGCTGGGGACGCAAGTGCTGCCGAAGCCGTCGGTGCTGCCGTCTTGACCGATATCGCCGCGGACCCGGGAAACGGTTGGCCCCTCCACTTCGTCGCCGTCCCCCGGGACGACCCCTCCCGCCGCCTGCCCCTGGCCGACTACTGGGCGGCGGGCCCGGCGGAACGGCGGGACTGGCGCCGCCACCTGGGCCAGGACTTTGAGACCCACCTGCTGCTCAACCTGGGCCTCGCCGCCCGCATGGTCCCCAAGCTGTGGCAGGGCCTGGCCACCGCCGCGCCCCAGGGGTTGAGCCTGAGCCTCGACGAGGCCTTTGCCTTCCTCAAGGAATGGGCCTGGATTCTGGAGGACGCCGGTTACAAGATCATCATTCCCGCCTGGTGGACGCCCCAGGGCCGTCGGCGGGTCAAGATCCGGTTGCGTACCGCCCCCACCCAGGCCAAACCCAGCGCGGTGGCCTCCGGCGAGGGCGGACTCAAGCTGAAGAACCTGGTCCAGTATCGCTATGAACTGGCCATCGGCGACGAGGTGGTCAGCCCCGAGGAATGGCGGCAACTGGTGGAGTCCAAGGCGCCCCTGGTGCGCTTCCGCGGCCAATGGGTGGAACTGGACCGCGACAAGATGCGGGAGATGCTCGCCTTCTGGCAACGCCACGGCCAGGAGACGCCGACGATGAGCGTCCAGGACCTGCTCCAGCGCACCGCCCTCGACGAGGATTTCGAGGTTGATCGCGACGACGCCCTGGCCGGGATGCTCAGGCAGCTACGCGGCGGCGGCCACCTGGAGAGCGTCGCCGATCCGCCGGGACTGCGCGCCCAGCTCCGCGACTACCAGAAGCGTGGCGTCGCCTGGCTGCGCTTCCTGGAACAGTGCGGCCTGGGCGCCTGCCTGGCGGACGACATGGGCCTGGGCAAGACCCTCCAGGCCATCGCCCGCCTGGTCCAGGAGCGGGCGGAAGGGGAGGAGCCAGGAGGTTACCCGACGGTGGAGGCGGAAGGGCGCCGGGCAGGGGATGCGCAAACCGAAATTCCGGCCGGGGACGCGATGGAGTCCTTGGCCTCAATTCCGGCCGTGGACGCGATGAAGCCCTTGGCCCCGGCCAAGAGCCAGGCCGGCGCGGCTCAGGAGGAAATTCGGGCGCAAGATGCTGCCGGTCCCCTGGCGCCGACCCTGCTCATCGTCCCCACCTCCGTCATCGGCAACTGGCACAAGGAGGTGCAGAAGTTCGCCCCCCAGTTGCCGGTGCTCATCCACCATGGCCCCACCCGTAGCCAGGACAAGGCCGACTTCCTGGCCCAGACCGCCGGCCGGGCCCTGGTCATCACCTCTTACGCCCTGGCGCGGCGCGATCAGGCCCTGTTCACCGACCGCGACTGGCACCGCGTTATTCTGGACGAGGCCCAGAACATCAAGAACCCGCTGGCGGCCCAGACCAAGGCCATCCTCAAGCTGCGCGCCCCCCATCGCCTGGCCCTCACCGGCACCCCGGTGGAAAACCGCCTTATCGACCTCTGGTCCATCTTCAACTTCCTCAACCCCGGCTACCTGGACACTCAGGCCCGCTTCCGCAAGGGTTACGAGATCCCGGTGCAGCGCGACCGCGACCCGGTCAAGACCGCCACCCTCAAGCGTCTGGTGGAGCCCTTCATCCTGCGCCGCCTGAAGAGCGACAAGGCCATCATCCAGGACCTGCCGGACAAGCTGGAGGCCCTGCAGTACTGCAACCTCAGCAAGGAACAGGCCGCCCTTTACGAATCGGTGGTGCGTGACGTGGAGCGCCAACTGGAGGACAAGGAGGGCATCGCCCGCCAGGGCCTGATGCTCTCCACCCTCATGAAACTCAAGCAGATCTGCAACCACCCGGCCCAGTTCCTCCAGGACGGCAGTCCTTTCACCCCGGAGCGCTCCCACAAGCTGCAACGCCTGCAGGAGATGTTGGAAGAGGCCATGGCCGAGGGCGACAGCGTGCTCATCTTCTCCCAGTTCACCGAGGTCGCCGCCGCCCTGGAGCGGCGCCTGCGGCAGGAGCTGCATTACCCGACCTTCTATCTTCACGGCGGCACCCCCCGCGCCAAACGGGAGGACATGATCGCCGCCTTTCAGGACCCGGAGGCGGAGCCGGCCATCTTCGTCCTCTCCCTCAAGGCTGGCGGCGTCGGCATCACCCTCACCAAGGCCAACCACGTCTTCCACTTCGACCGCTGGTGGAACCCGGCGGTGGAAGACCAGGCCAGCGACCGCGCCTTCCGCATCGGCCAGGAGAAGACGGTCTTCGTCCACAAGTTCGTCACCCTGGGCACCCTGGAGGAACGGATCAGCGAGATGATCGAGGACAAGAAGGCCATCGCCGGCGCCATCGTCGGCAACGACGAGTCCTGGCTGACCCAGCTCGACAACGAGCGCTTCAAAGCCCTGATCCGGCTCAACCGCGCGGCGGTGGTGGAATGACCATGACGAAACCCGAAGTGGCTTCCCTCTCTTCCCGGCCCACTTCCGCGCGGAGAAAGGGCGTGGCGCGCGGTGATCATGGGGTCCAACCGCGTGACAAGGGAGGAATGAACCCATGACCACCCTGGGCAGAACCTGGTGGGGCCAGCGCTTCATGGCCGCGCTGGAGGGCTTCACCGATTACGGCCGCCTGCAACGGGGCCGGAGTTACAGCGGCGACAGCCGTATCCTCGCCTTTGCCATCACCGACGGCCTGGTGACGGCGACGGTGCGCGGCAACGTCAACCCCTACTACGGCGTTTACAAGGAGCCTCACTATAAGACCCGCCTTCAGTTGGCCCCCATCTCCGCCCCGGACTGGGACCAGGCCATCGCCTACCTGGGCAGCCGCGCCGATCTGATCGCCCGACTGCTGCTGCGCGAGATGCCGGATACCATCGACGAAGCCTTCGCCGGCCTCAAATTGCCCCTGCTGCCGCGCAGCCGCAAGGATTTCGTCCTCACCGCCTGCTCCTGCCCGGACGACTTCAACCCCTGCAAACACATCGCCGGCGTCTACTACCGGCTGGCGGCCCGTCTGGACCAGGACCCCTTCCTGCTGTTCGAACTGCGCGGCCTGTCGCGCACGCGCCTCCACCAGGCCCTGGTCACCACCCCCCTTGGCCAGGCCCTGGCCAGCCTCAGACCCGAGGCGGAGGACCCCACCGCCCCCCTGGAGCCGGCCGCCTCCTTCTTCACCCGTCCGGTGATCCGTAACGACGCGGCTCCCATCCCGAATATCCCGGGCGCGGAAGAAACCGCCAACACCACAGAAGAAAATGGCCCCCCGACCCCCCCGAATCCTACAGGAACCAGGGCCACCCAGAATGCCGCGGGCACCGTGTCCAAGTCGCTGGACTACCACGCCTTCTGGAGTGGCCGGCATCGTCTGCCTACCGAGATCGAGCCCGCCACCCCGCCCGTCCTGCCCGCCATCCTGGTGCGCAAGGCCGGCGACTATCCCGGCTTCTGGGACCGGGACAGTTCCTTCATCGCCGTGATGGAGGAGCTTTACCAGCGGGTGCGGGAGAAGCATCGGGATTTGCTTTAGCCGCTCTGACGCAACGATCCTCCGGCGGCAGGTGAAGCCCTCCAGGTTGATGGAAAGGTCATCGAGCCGCATGTCGAATTTGCTACGCTTGTTACATCGACAACCAGAAGGGGGATCGACTTGTGTTTGCGCCCGACGTGCTCAACCCGATCCATCGCATCGACGTGGAGCGGTTTCACAGAATGATCGAGGCCGGCTGCTTCGGCGACGGCGACCGAGTGGAACTGATCGACGGGGAGATGCGTGACATGACGCCTATCGGACCGCCCCACGGGGGCACCGCCAACGCGCTGAATCTACTCCTAACGGTGAAGCTGGCGGGGAAAGCCATCGTCAGCGTCCAAGGCCCCTTGGCACTGGATGACGGCACCGAGCTCTATCCGGATCTCGTCGTGCTCCAACACCGGGACGACTTCTACCGCCAGGCCAATCCCACTGGCGACGACGCCCTGCTGGTCATCGAGGTGGCGGACTCCAGTCTGAGCCTGGACCAGGGCCCCAAGCTCGCCAAGTACGCCCACGCCGGTATCCGCCGCTATTGGGTGGTGGACCTGCGGCATCGCACCCTGCACGACTATCGGAACCCGGACCGCTTCCAGGGCCGCTACCGGCAATTGCACTCGCTCACCAGCGGGGACATCGGCCTGGACATCGCGGGGGTGCAGGTCAGGGTGGCCATCGCTGATATCTTTCCCGACTAACTCTCATGAGGCGGCAGGCCACACCACTAACAATGAAAGGCTTTCCCGTGACCTTCACGCTAACCGGATCTTTGCGGTCGTTGTCTCTTCAGGGATGGCGCTACTACCAGCCCTTTATCAGTCCAAGGCGCGGAGCTGAACGAATGCGGGCTTGGGTTCCCAGGATAGAGGCGCCGAGCCGGGGCAGCAGTCGCCAGCCCAGCGCGAGATAGAGCAGCAGGGCGAGCACCAGGATCGCCCCCAGGTTGAAGGCATAGGTGGCAACCAGGAAAGGACCCAGGCGCTTGTGGCCGGCGAGGAAGTGCGCCCCGCCCCAGGGGGATTCCGGCAGCCGGTAGATCGGCAGGGTACGGTGGTAGAGCCCGTCCCGCCCCTCGCCGATGGGCTCCAGGTCATGGAGGTTGAGGACCTGACGTTCGACGGTGCCGTTGGTGTGCCGGGTGCGCAGCGCGGCCAGGTCCTCGCGTCCGAGTGCCGCTTCCAGGCGGGCCTCGATATCGCGCCGTTCGGCCGCGGCCGCGCGACGCTCGGCGAACCGGCGGTGGCGGGCCTCGTCGAGAAAGGCGTTCAGGCGTTGGCTGAGGGCCGCGTCCTCGCCGACCGCCAACCATTCCTCGGTCGTCAGGGGTGGGACGAGACCGGTACGTGCCGCGAGCGCGGTGATCTCCCGTTGGAGAAGCCGTCGCTCGCTCTGGACCTGGATGTCGGAAGCGCTCGCCAGAGTCAGGGCCTGGACCCGGCTTTTCAGTTCCGGCAGGTAATAGTCGAGATCATCCTCGGCCAGGCGGACCCGGGCATCGACGGCGAAGAAGTGCCGCATGTAGGCATTGTCGCTGTATAGAGCCACCACCAGGGCCTCGTAGCCCCAGCGGGAGGGTAGGGCGTTGGCGTAGAACGGCACCTGGCGCTCGCGGTCGTCCGTGGGGATGAGGTCGTCAAAGGCGATGATCACGCCGCTCAACAGCATCTGTGGCACCAGCAGCAGGGGAATGAGGATGTAGATGGTCACCGCCGAGCGCAGGGTGGCGGAGATATTGAGACCGAGCAGGGCCGAGGCGAAGGCGCAGGCGAACAGCAGCAGCCAGGCCTTGCCGAACAGATCGGGGATCTCCAGCAGCGGCATGGCAACGGCCAGGTAGAGCAGCATCTGTAAGCCGACCACCAGGGCCAGGTAGAGGGTCTTGGCGTTGATGTAGCTCCACCAACTCAGGTGCAGGAAGCGCTCGCGCTGCTGGATGCGGGCGTCGCGGCAGATCTCCTCGGCGCTGACGCTCAGGCCCAGGAACAGCGCCACCACCACGCTCATGAACAGAAACACCAGCAGGTTGTGGTTGGTGTGATAGGCGTAGTCGGCGCCGGTCGCGCCCCGGGTGACTAGGGCCAGCACCAGGGCGAGCAGGGGCGGTTCCAGCAGGTTGACGGCGAGATAGCCACGGTTGGCCAGGCGGGCGCGTAGGTCGCGGCTGAAGAAGATCTTGAGTTGGCCCAGGCGGCTGGGGCGATGCAGGCCAGGTTCCGGGAGCGGCAGCGTAGCGGCGGTCTCGGACGGCAAAGGGGATGCGGTGGATGAGGAAGTCCTTGTAAGCGCTAAAGGTTCAAAAGGCTCGTGAGGCTCAGAAGTTTCGGAAAGTAAAGTAGGTGCGGTAGGTGCGGTAGGTACAGGAGGCTCTGAAACATCAGTCAGGTCTGGCGGTGCCGGGCGCGCCGCCTCCGCCTCATGATAGAGACGATACCAGGTCTGGGGGCTAATACGCCGCTCCGCGGTGGCCTGGCCGGCGGGGTCGAGCAGCTTCTCCTCGACGATGGCGAAGATCTGCTCCGGGTTGACGCTGCCGCAGCCAGGGCAGATGGCCTGCTCGGCGCCGGGCAGGCCACCCCGGGCGCGGAAGTAGGCCACCGCCTCCAGGGGGGAGCCGCGGAAGATGGGCCAGCCGCCCTGGTCCAGCACCCAGAGGGCGTCAAACTGGCGGAAGATCTTCGAAGACGGCTGGTGGATGACGACGAAGATCAGCTTGCCCCGGGCCGCCTGCTGCTTGAGCAGGCTCATGACCATCTCCGCGTCGGCGGAGGAGAGGCCGGAGGTCGGCTCGTCGACAAACAGGACGGTGGGCTCGCGAATCAGTTCCAGGGCGATATTGAGGCGCTTGCGCTGACCACCGCTGATGGTCTTTTGCAGGGGGGAGCCGACCTTGAGAGCGGCGGTCTCCGCCTGGCCGAGGTCGGCGAGCAAGGCCCGTACCCGGTCGATCCGCTCCGCGTCCGACAGTTGGGCCAGACAGAGCCGGGCGGCATAGTGCAGGTTGTCGAAGACGGTCAGATCCTCGAACAGCAGATCATCCTGAGGGATATAGCCGAAGACGCCGGCACCCGCGGCGGGTTCCCGATAGACGTCGCGGCCATTGAGATAAAGGGCGCCATGATCGGGGGGCAGGGTGCCGTTGAGGAGGTTGAGCAGGGTGGATTTGCCGGCGCCGCTACCGCCCATGATGGCCACCAGACGCCCGCCCTGCTCCTGGAAGGAGAAGTCATGCAGGCCGGCCTCGCCGCCGGGGAAGCGAAACGCCAGGTGCTCGCCGCGCAGGATGACGGCCGGGGCGGTGGCCACCAGCATGCTGAAGGCGGCGTCAAGCTGAGAGACGGCGAGTTCGTTGCCCCAGCGGTCGCGCAACACCTGGCCAGGGCGCAGGGGCTGGACGTCACCGGGTGCCAGGGGCCGTCCTTCCAGGGTGAGGGGCTCATCACCCAGGGGGGCGACGAGTAGCAGGTCATCCGCTGCCAGACGCAGCACCGCCAGCCGGCCACGGAAGGCCTCTGCCTCGCCGTCCCCTAGCAGCCGGCCTTCGGGTCGATCCCGGGCGACGGCCGCCGGATCGGCGATGAAGGCCAGGATGGCGTCCAGACTCGCCGGACTCAGGCCCAGGGTCTGGCCGAGCCGGCGGGCGATGCGGCGGGCGGGGGCCTCTTCCGCGTTAGGTGCCGCCAGGACCAGGAAACGCAGCACCGCCGCCTGGCGCTCGACGCCGTGAAGCAGGGTCTGGAGCTGGTCCCCCAACCCGGCCGCCTGCCCGAGGAGGTCCTCCGCTGGCTTCTCCTGGTGGAGTTCGGCGAGGTCGTCAAAGAGACCGATGTAGGTCGCGGCATCGGCCAGCCGGACGTGGTCGTGAAGGTAGGCCAGCACCCGCCTGCGGGCGGCGTCCCGGGCATCACCCCTCAGGCTTGCCGCTTGCAGGGCGAAGAGGTGCAGGACGGCGTTGAGCAGGCGTTCAGGAATCATCAGGGTGGAGGTCGGCGCAACCCGCTCAGCGTGCCGGGGTCAGGATGGCGGTGCGGGTGGCGGCGACTTCCTTGTTCACTTCGGTCCATTGGGCCTGAATGGCGTATGTTTCCTCGGGGGTGGTGTCGGCCCGGTAGGCGGCGTGCATTTTGGCGATGAGATCCGCTTTCGCAATCGTCCGGCCATTGACGGTCAGGGTCTTGTCGACCGGTGCCGCGACCTTGAGGAGCGTCAGCATGACCTCTTCCCATTCCCCGCGGTCAGGCTGACCCTGGGCGCCCTTATCGAGTGCAAAGTCACCCGCATCGTGCAAGGCGTTGTGGAACTTGCCCCTCATATAGGCTTGCTGGATCGTCAAGCCGAACAGCGAATCGACCAGGTATTCGGCGCTGCGCGGGTTGGCCATCAGGACGGGGACGTCCTGGATGTAGCTCGCGGCCAGGTGCCCGAAGGTCTTATCAAGATCGATACCCTGTGGATCGGCGGCCGCCCGCTTGAGGGTGGTGAACAGGGCGCTGCTGAGATCCGCCTCCGCTCGCAGATCCAGTTTGTCCTGGACATCCTCGATCACCGCCACCGCCTCGGCGACCGCCTTGCGCTGCTTGAAGGTGGCGGCGTAAAGGGCATCGAAGAGCTTGATGCCCGCGTACATGCGCAACTGCTCGTCATTGAGCCGTTCGGCCAGGTTGTTGGGCGCGAGGAGTGACGGCTGCCAGGTGATCCCATGCGCCGACAGGCGTTTGAAGAGGTCGAAGGCATTGTTGATCTTTTCCTGCGCCAGTACCCCCTGGACTTCGGCGGAGATCTGTTCGAGGGACTGGGTTACCTGGGTAACGGAGCGGGTGTCGGCCCCTTGGGCGGTAGAGGCCAACAGGAGCAGGGAAGAGGCGAAGGCCATTCTGGATACTTTCATTGCGATTGTCTCGTCTGTCATCATTGCTTAACTAGCTGTTTTAATATGATTTATGCCCACTAATGGGCGGGATGGGGGGCCACCCAGATTCGGCCAGCCATGCTAACCGGCTTGTTTACCCTGGACCCGCGCGCACCCCGGCCCGGCCAGGCGACTGCGGCCACCCGTCAGGGGGATGACCTGGATCTGGGTGGCTATGCGCTCCTTGAGGGTGGGGACGTGGGAGATGAGACCGATTAGCTTGCCGTCCTGGCGCAGGCCCGCCAGGGTGGCCAGGGCTGTGTCGAGGGCCTCCTCGTCCAGGGTGCCGAAGCCCTCGTCGAGGAACAGGGAATCCACCCGCACCTTGCGGCTGGCCATCTGGGATAGGCCCAGGGCCAGGGCCAGGCTGACGATGAAGCTCTCGCCACCCGAGAGGTTCTTGGTGGAGCGGACCTCGCCCGCCTGGTAGCTGTCGACGACGGCGAGTTCCAGCGGTCGGTCGTCGTCGTGGATCAGCAGGTAGCGGTCCGACATCTTCTGGAGCTGGCGGTTGGCGTGGCCGATCATCAGCCGGAAGGTCAGGCCTTGGACGAAGTTGCGGTATTTCTTGCCATCCGACGAGCCGATCAGGTCGTGGAGCCGGTCCCAGCGCTGACACTCGCGCTGTTGCGCCGCCAGGGCCTGGGCGCTTACTTGTCGTTTTTCCTTGAGCTGGTCGTTGGCTTGAAGTCGCTGGCGCAGGCCGCCAATGGCATGGAGCAGGGCCCGCTGTTCCTCCTGCAGGGCAGTCCGGGTCTCCGTCAGCGCCTCCAAGGGTAAGTCCGTCAGCCGCTTCTCACGTTCCCGGGCTAGGGCCTGGCCTATGTCGTCGGCGGCGCGACTGAGGGCGGTGAACTGCTCCGCCAGCGCCTGCGCCTGGCGCGTCAGTTCCCGGCGTTCCTCCTCGGGTAGGCAGGCGCCCTGATAGTCCTCTTCATCGCGAAAGCTCGTTGACTGGAACTGGCCGCGAAAGGCCGTCTCGGCGTGGTGCAACTCGGGTTCGCGCCGCTGGAGGGCTTGCTCCAGGGTCTCCAGCCGGGTTTTCAGCTCGGCAAGGACCTGGGTGGCGCGGTTGAGGTTCCGCTGGCTGCCATCCAGGGCTTGGGTGGCGGCGTCGATGGCCTGGGTCAGGCGGGATTCCGCCAGCGCGGGGTCCTGGTCGCCAAAGAGATCCTGGCGGTCCCGGGCCAGGGCATCCCGTTCCGAGACCAAAGCGTCATGCAGGGCCTGCTGTTGCTTAAGGGCCCCTGCCGCGGCCTGAATCCGGTCTCCTTGCTGGGCGGTCCGCACCTGGAGGGCGTTGATCGCTTGGTCCAGGGTGAGCTTGAGGTCCTGGTGGGCCTTGCGCTGGTCGCGCCGGCTGATCAGTTGCGCCTGGATTTCATCCAGATCCGTCACAGTCAGGGCGTCCAGGTACTCGGCTGCCGCTCTTGCCTTTGTCTCTGCCCCGCATGGGCCGGTGCTGGTCAGGCCAGTCTCTGACCTGACCTCAGGGCTGAGGATGCCATAGGGTTGCAGGTCCAGGCTCAGGGCGGCGAGGGCCTGGTCGCGTTCTGCTCGCAGGTCGCGCGCCTCCGCTTGGAGCCGATCCAGTTCCCGTTGGGCGGTTTCGCGCCGCAACGCGGTGGTTTGGGCGGCGTTATCGGCGATTTGGGCGGCATCCTTGGCTTGGTCCCAGCGGTCACGCCGCGTGGCGAGGGCCCTCTCCGCGATCTCGGCGGCGGCCAACTTGCTGGCGGTCTGCTCTAGGGCCTCGCGGAGTTCCTCCTGCTTGCCTTGCCATTGGACGATGCGTTCGGGCAAGGCGACCTCAGCGGGGGATTCGGGCCAGGGGAGCCTCAGCGCATCTAGGGTCGCCAATAGCTCACGCTGGGCCTCGGTGCCGCTGTGGGTCCGATCCCGCCGGTCGCTCAGGAGCTGCTGGCGATCTTTGTCCAGACCGGCCTGGCGGATCTTGAGGTCCGTGATGGCGGCCGCCGTGGTCTTGAGGACGTCCTTGATCTGCTGGAGTTCTTGGCGGGTTTCATCCGGCAGCTGAATATTTCCCGCGGCATAGGGATGATCGAGGGCGCCGCACAGGGGGCAGGGTTCGCCGTCCCGCAACTGGTGGCGCGCCTCTTCGAGACTCTGGATTCTTTCCAGCAGGCTGAGCTGGGTCTCCAGCAATTCCCGCTGTCTTTCCCAACCCGCCAGGCGGTCGCTTTGGTCCGTCAACTCCCGCGTCAGACTTGCGATGGCTTCGACGATTTGCGCGTCCCGCTGATCCAGGTCCACCAGGGCCTGGCGGGCCTGCCAGAGCGTCTGGGCCGCCGCCACCGCCTTGGCGAGCAGATCCCGGCGCGCGCTGAGGTCGGATTGCCGCTGACGCCAGGTCGCCAAGTCCAGTCCCTCCAAGAGTTGTTGGAACTGAGACTGCTCTTCGGCCCACTGGCGGTAGAGGTCATCGCGTTGGGAGGTGGCGCTAGCCGCTTGCGTCACGGCTTGTTCATGGCGCCTGACGGCTTCCTCGACGGCGGTCCGGGCTTGCCGGAGGCTCTGGTCCTTGGCCAGCCACCGGTCATCCAAATGGCGCAGTCCGGCGAAGCGCTGGAGGAGGCCCGTGAGTCCCTCCAGCAGGCCGGCATCCGCTTCGGTAGCCGCCAACCGCGCCGCCAGCTCGGTCGCCTGGCGCTGCTGGGACGCCAGGGAGGTTTCATCCGCGCGTTGCTTATCGTGCAGCTCTGCCAGGGACCGGGTCTGGTCCCCCAGGGTCTGGGCCGCCGTGGCGATGGGTTGCGCCTTCTCGGCGATGCGCAGGTCCAATGCCTGGACCTGGCGGATGATCGGTAACCTCAGATTCTGGTCAGCCTTGGCCTGGTCGAGCTGGGCGCTGGCCAGTTCCAAGGCCGTTTTCGCCTCGCTGACTGCGGCTTCCCGCTGGGGAAGGACGGCCTGGTCCTCATCGCGGCGGCGGCGATCCTCGTCCTGGGCGCGGCGCAGGGCGACCAGGTTGGCAAAGGCCCCGGCCAGTTCCAGGGCCTCATTGGCCCGTCCAAGCCGCTCCCGTTCAGGGGCGAAGGCCCGGTCTCGGGCCTGCCAGTCTGCCAGTTGCGTCGCGATCCCTTGCAAGTCCCCTTCCAGCCGGATTAGTCCCTCGCGCCAGGCGATGGCCTGGAGATTCAGGCCGATCCGGCCGTCGAGCTCCACTTCATCCTGCTGGCGACGCTCCAGGTCCCCGCGCAACTGGGCTTCATCCGCTTCGGACAAGAGTTGTAGGCCAGCCAGCTCGGCCTGAAGGACGCTTAGGCGGTTGCGTTCTTCGCGGTTACGTTCGTGGACGCGGATGGAGATCTGGCTGTAGATCTCGGTGCCGGTGATCTGCTCTAGGATCGGTGCCCGCTCGTCGGGCGGTGCCTGGAGGAAGGCGGCGAAGCCACCCTGGGCCAGCAGCATGGAGCGGGTGAAGCGATCGAAATCCATGCCGGTAGCCGCCTCGATCTGGCCGGCGACGCCATGGAGGCTAGTCTCAAGCAAAGCGCCGGTGTCGGCGTCGGCGATCTCGTGCCGGGCTTGCTGAAGCTCGCCATTTGGCTTGCGACGGGCCCGATGCTGGCTCCAGTGGCAGCGGAAGCGACCGGCCTGGGTTGCGAAGGTGACCTCGGCGAAGCACTCGCCGGTGTGGCGGGACATGATCTCGTTTTCGCTCCTGGTGACCCTGGCCAGGCGCGGCGTGCGGCCATAAAGGGCCAGGCAGATGGCGTCGAGAAGCGTCGTCTTGCCGGCACCGGTGGGACCGGTGATGGCGAAGAGGCCATCAGCGACATAGGCGGGGTGGGTCAGGTCGATCGCCCATTCACCGATAAGGGAGTTCAGATTCTTGAAACGGACGTTCAGGATGCGCATGGCCCGACGGGTCCCTTGGCGTGAAACACATCAGCAGAGCTTGTCATCTTCTGGGGTGTGGGGTGCCCCCTCATGACGGTTAGTCCGCCAGAGGGTCAGCGTGGTGGAACGTGGCCAAGATCTCCCGGTAGGCTAGTAGCAGGTCCGCTTGCTGTTCCGCGACGATACCCTGAGTATCCAGACAGCGGGTGAAGACCTCCAGTTCGTCCAAGTCCCCCAGGCTTTCCTCGTCGTGTATCTGCTCCAGTACCCCCTGGACGAGGCGGTTGTTCCGGATGCGCAGGATTTCGGGGCGCGTGGCGGTTTCCTTCCGCGTGGGGGGGTCCTCCGGTATGGCCAAGAGCGCCTCCAGACGTTCGCGCAGATCACCAATCAGCGTCTCGCCCTCGTAGATCACATCGATCCAGGTCGGAGACTTGGCGGCCACCAGTTCTTTCAGCCGCTCGGCCAGCCGGTCCCAGTCGCCCTGGATACGTTCGAGGGGTTGGAAGACCGGGATGGGGATGAGGCGTACGCGGCACCCTGGCCGACCGCCGTTTCCTTTTTCCCATTCCACCAGGCAGAGGCTCTTTTCCTGCCGGGCCTCGCCGAAACCCATGGGCAGGGGGGAGCCGCTGTAACGGCGGGTATCGGCGCCGCCGACCCGCTGGGGGACGTGGAGGTGACCCAGGGCCAGGTAATCCAGGCTGGCGGGAAAGATGCCCGGGCTGACGTGGGCGAGGGAGCCGACGTACAGCTCCCTTACCCCGTCGCCTTCCAAGGTCTTACCGCCGGCGGTGAAGAGGTGGCCCATGGCCACCAGGGGGATCTCGGCCCCTAGCTCCGCCCGCCGGGCCTCGGCCCGGGCGGTGACGCTGGCATAGTGGTCGCGGATGCCTTGGATCAACCTGATCTCCTTGTCCGCACTGTCCTCCCCGGCCTCGACCCGCCGGATATCCCGGTCCCGCAGGTAGGGCACGGCGCAGACGATCAGCTCCGGTGTCCCGGCCGGGTCGCGCAGCACCAGGACCTCGTCCGCCGGATTCTCCGCCGCGCTGCCGATGACGTGGACGTCCAGGGCCCGCAGCAATTCCTTGGGCGCCTCCAGAAAGGTGGGGGAATCGTGATTGCCCGCGACCACAACCACATGACGACAGGGCGAGGTCGCCACCCGGCACAGGAAGCGGTAATAGAGCTCCTGGGCCCGATGAGTGGGGGTGCTGGTGTCGAAGACATCCCCCGCCACCAGCAGGACTGTCACGCCCTCCTGCTCGATCAGCGCCGCCAGCCAGTCCAGAAAGGCCGCGAACTCGTCGTAGCGTTGGCGGCCATAAAGGGTTCGCCCCAGGTGCCAGTCGGAGGTATGCAGGATTCTCATCCCGGCTCTCTCGGGAAGTTGGTTCGGGGAGAGTCAAGGTCAGGCAACCGGGTTTTCCTTTTTCGAGTTGTCAGCGGTATAGGCCTGATCCGTCCGGTTGGGTTTGTCGGGGTAACGCAGCCGCAAGAGGCCATGCACTACCATTGGATACAAAAAGCGCTGACGCAGGCTCTCCGAGTTGCGGTCAAGAATGACCGCTAGTTCGTGACGTGTTAGCCAACGACCTTCGCAGAGTCTCAGGATGATTTGCTCCATCTCAGGAGGAGTGAGTCGCTTTTGCCGTCGTGCCGGCATCGCGAGTGCTAACAGCTCGAAGGTAGGTAGGGAGTCATCAGCCCTAGGTAGGGAGCTGGTGTCGCTAGGTAGGGAGTTAACGTCGCTAGGTAGGAAGTCATCGGCCTTAGGTAGGGAGCCTTCACGGTTATGTATGGAGTCCCATGCCTTATTCTCGGAGTGGACAGCGTCGGGCAACCGGTAGCGGCTCCACCGTCCCTGTCCCATCTGCGCCAGCGCTCCCTTGGCTACCAGGCCCTGCAGCAGTCGGGTCACGTCCGCCGCGTGGAGCACGCAAATTTGGCGCATACGCGCATTGTCGACGCTACCCTCGACGTCGGCCGTAACCAGGGCCTGAACTTCGTATTTGTTGAACTGATTAAATTTGTTACCGAAAATCCCTCCCAGCCTCGCCAGCGATTCCTCGGGGATCAGGCTTACCATGGGCAGGCGCCAGGTGACCCGGTCCGGCTGCATCTGCTCCCGGACGATCGGCGACCGCCAATGCTGCGAGGCCCATCCCCTAAGCATCTTGTCCACCCCGGAACCGGCCTTTTCCGCCGTACCGATCAGCATGAACATGGTTTGCAAGGCTTTGTTGCGGCACTCGCTGACGTTACCCCGCAACAACTGATCGAAGGAGACCAGCAGGGTGCCAGGGTTGGAAAACTCGAAGGCGTCGTGGAGCTTTTCCACCACGATGCCACCCTGACCCTGGTAATCAGCATGAATCAGGGCGTTGACCAGGGCCTCACGGATCGCCTCGTGGACTTCGGTTTCGCCTTTACGAAAAAGATCGGCATCAAGCTGAAAGGGTAGCTTCAGGTCAGTCAACAGGCGCTGCGCTACCCGCAAATAGAACTGGAACAGATTGGGATGCCAGGTACCATCGGCGGTGAGCCGATCACTCCAGCGCACGGCGGGGTCGCGGGAAAGCCGCTCCCGGTAATCCACGTGGTAACCAGGCAAGCCTTCGCGTAAGGGCTCATCGCGACCAAACATCAAGAGTCCCGCTACCGTCAATCCCTCCGTGCCACGCTTACGGTCAGACCGCCAGCCGCCGAGCTTGGTCAGGAAGCCCTTGTCGTCCTCGCTCAACCAGGGGTGGGTCGGTTTATGAGAAGCGAAGCGCTGGCGGTACTGGTTAACGCTGCGCAGGTCTAGATCGTCCATGTCAAAGCCTTCCAGAATGCGGTTGTCCGCAGGTTCCTCGGCCCGGTCGGAGAGCATCCGACCGACCTCCTGCTCGGTGCAGCGATAATCGCCCTCATCATTGCGCCGATAGGTTCCCGTGAGCGGGTTTTGGCCAAGAAAGATTGGACGCTGATTGCGCGATGCCTGCGGCACCCGGATGGCGAGAATGAGCCCATCCGGATGCGATATCTCTGCGACATCAGCATCGCCGCAGAGATTGAGGTTGACCTTGCCGCGATTGTTGACCGTATCCCAAAAGGCTTTCTTGAGCTTGCGCGGCTCGCGCACGCCGCTCACCCGCCCGTTATCTTCAACGCCCAGCAGAATCACCCCGCCGTGGCTGTTGGCCATGGCGCTATAGGTCTCCCACAGGCTCTTTGGTAAGCCACCCTGGGCCGATTTGAATTCCAGATCATCGCCCTCAGCCCAGTCAAGCTGGATGAGAATGTCGAGAGGGTTAATGGCCTGGCCGGTCATGGATGCATCGGCTCGATAGGAATCTGGTTACTCACGGCGATGGGGATCAGGGCGTTACGAAGTTCTGCAAGGAGAACATCGGTTTTCGCGACCTTGGCAAATATCGCTGGAAATTGCCGATCTTCCAGGCCAGACAGGGGTCGGCGTCGTCCATGAACCGGATCAGGATGGCCAAATTTCTGGCCACCCCGCCGTCAGGCGGACGACTCCGCGCCTACCAATGGGCCAGCAGCCGGCCTTCCTCGACCTTGTGGTCGAAGCGGCGCAGGGGCCGGTTACCGACCTCGACGCAGTCGCCGGTGGTGAGGTCGAAGGCCCAGTGGTGTTTGGGGCAGGTCAGGCGGCCGTCGACCAGGGCCAGATGGGGGATGTTGGTTTCCTGATGGGGACAACGGGAGTCGTAGACCCGGAAGTCCTCGCCCTGGCGGTAGATATAAAGAGAGCGGCCGTCGGCTTCGGCGAAGGACACCTCGCCATCCGCAAGGTCGGAGACGGCGGCTAGGTCATGCCACTGGGGCTCGGCGCCCAGGTTTTCCGGGCGGAACTCAGGCAGGTCCATCTTCAGTAGGATGTCCGTGGCCCAGACGATCTTGGCCAGGCCCAGGACCGGGAAGGCCATGAGCAGGGCGTCGATGATCTCGTGGGGGGTGGCGCCATTGCGCAGGGCCCGGGTCAGATACTGCTTGAAGCCGGGCTCGGTCTGGACGGCGACCTTGGTGATGACCGAGATCAGGTCCCGGGTGCGGACATCCAGATGGTCACCGGCCTTCTTGAGGAAGGTGAAATAGCCGGTCATGGCCTCGGGGCGAACCTTGACCAGATAGTTGAGTGCGTCGCTCATGCTGATACTCCCGCGTGATGGACTGAGCCCCGGACTGGGGCGGGTAGGGCATTATCCGCGCCACTGGCGGAGATATCGAGCATTCCGCTCATGGCGAAAATCACGGTATTTCGGAGCTTCTCCTGACTGAGTTCTACCGCGACCTGATGCAGAGTTCCAAAGCCAGATAGGGCTATCAAGCCCGGACGGACAAGCACCGGCCAGGTTTGTTATCTTTCGCCGGCCATGAACCTAGACACTAGTATCACCCCGGCCAGCTTCGTCGACCCGGAAACCGGCTTTCACGCCTATGACCCCGTCCAGGCGCAGGCGGCGCGGCGGCTCGCGGCCGTGCATACCGCGCTCTTGGCCAGACCGGCCAGCGTATCGGCGGCCGGTCCACCCCGCCTGGCCAGATCGCCCCGGTTATCCGCGTCCAGGAAGGGCGCGCTGGCCCAGGCGCCCAAGATCCACGCTTCCAGTCCTGGACTGTTGGGTCGGCTCCGGTCCCACTTTGGCGGCGCGGCGCCGGCGATCCCGCCCGTCAAGGGTCTCTACCTTTGGGGCGGCGTCGGGCGCGGCAAGACCTATCTCATGGACTGGTTCGCCGAGGCCCTGCCCCTGCCGGGCAAGCGGCGGCTGCATTTCCATCACTTCATGCGCGACCTGCACGGGGAATTGGCCGGCTTGCCGCGCCAGCCCGATCCCCTGGAACTGGTGGCGGAGCGGCTGTGTCAGGACCTGCGGGTCCTGTGCCTGGACGAGTTCGTGGTCACCGATATCACCGATGCCACTCTGCTGCATGGCCTGCTGCGCGCCTTCTTTCGCCGGGGGGTAACCCTGGTGACTACCTCCAACACGCCGCCGGATCTGCTCTACCTCAATGGGTTGCAGCGCCCCCTTTTCCTGCCCGCCATCGCCCTACTCAAGGAGCATACCGAGGTCTTCGAACTGGATGGCGGCGAAGATTACCGGCTGCGGACCCTGCGCGAGGAGGGGGTCTATCACCATGCCGGGGAGGGCGACGCCGAGGCGCACCTGGAGTCCACCTTCCGCCGCCTGCTGGGTGGGCACCACGAAGATCCCCCGCTGCTGCACGTCAATGGCCGCGATATCCCGGCGCGCAGGTTGGGGCCGGACCTGGCCTGGTTCGACTTTGCGGTCCTGTGCGGCGGCCCGCGCGCCACGGCGGATTACATCGAGATCGCCCGGGAGTTCCACACCATCCTGCTGTCCGGGGTGCCGCGCCTCACCCTGGGTCAGGACGCGGCGGCGCGGCGCTTTCTGCATCTGGTGGATGAGCTCTACGACCGGCGGGTCAAGCTGATCCTCAGCGCCGAGGCGCCGCTGGAGGCGCTTTATTCCGGGCAGTTGCATGAATTTGCCCACGAGCGGCTGGTCAGCCGGCTGGTGGAGATGCAGTCGACCAGCTATCTCACTTCCGCCGGCTAGTGGGCAAACGCCGGGATCAAGCTGCCTTCAGACGGGGCGCGTGGCCGCTCGCCGGGCGGCCCATTGGCTGATTTGTGCGTAGCCCATGACAGTCATGATCGGGAACATGCAGGTAAAGGCGATGAGACCGAAACCATCCATCAGGGGATCGCGGCCGGGTACGTGGGTGGATAATCCCAGCCCCAGCGCGGCGACGAGGGGCACGGTGACCGTCGAGGTGGTGACGCCCCCGGAATCATAGGCCAGGCCGATAATGGGACGAGGCGCGAACCAGGTCTGGATCAGTACCAGCACGTAGGCGGGAATCAGAAAATAGTGCAGTGGTATGCCGGTAATGACGCGAAATGAACCCAGGGCAATGCCGATGGCGGCGCCCAGGGCGACGGCGATGCGCAGTTTTCCGGCCTGGATGGTGCCGCCGGAAACCTGGCTGGCCTTCATGGAGACCGCCAGCAGCGAGGGCTCGGCGATGGCGGTGGAAAAGCCAAGGGCGAAGGCGAAGAGGTAGATCCAGCCAAACTCGCGCCAGTCCACCTGGGTTTCCGCCGCCGTCAGCCCCAAAAAGCCGGGATCGGTCAGTTGCTGGGCCATGAGTTTGCCGAGCGGAAAGAGGGCGTGCTCCAGGCCCTCCAGGAAAAAAGTCAGGCCAATCAAAACGAATAGTAAGCCCACCAGGACTCTGGGCAGGTGGGCTATTTTGCGGCGCAGGATCAGGACCTGGCTGCCGACGAGAATGGCGACGATGGGCAGAATGTCCCAGATGGTTGCCAGGAGGGTGGACCAGAGGGATACCAGTTTCTCGATCATCGCCGAATCTCCTGTGAAGAGGGAAAAATCAGGTGCATCGTTGCGGTCGCGGGGAAAAGGTCATCGCTCATGACCGGGCAGGGCGTCTGATCCCCATCGAGGAGTGGGCCGAGAGTCAGCCTGGGGTCACTGGGGTGGCGTGACCGATCAAGTGAAAAAACAATCCCCAGTCGAAGGCCTGGCCGGGATCGGTTTTACGGGTTGGCGCGATGTGGCTGTGACCGACGATGCGCTGGGGGATGATGGCGGGAAAAAAGGCCATGATGGCGCGGCTGGTATCCGCCAGGACCTGGTATTGGGCGGGTGCGTAGGGGATGTCGTCCGTTCCCTCCAGTTCGATGCCGATGGAAAAGTCGTTGCAGCGTTCCCGCCCCTGAAAAGCGGAGACCCCGGCATGCCAGGCGCGCTTGGTGAGAGCGACGTACTGGATCAGTTCCCCGTCGCGGCGGATGAGGAGGTGGCTGGAGAGCTTGAGCCCGGCGATGGGTCCGAAGTAGGGATGGGCACCGGGGTCGAGGCGGTTCTGGAAGAGGGCGTCGATCCAGGGGCCGCCGAACTCGCCTGGCGGCAGGCTGACCCCGTGAATCACCAGGAGATCCACCTGGGTATCCGGAGGCCGTTCGTCCCAGTTGGGGGAGGGAACCTTTCGGGCTTGAGGCAGCCAGGCCAGCGCCATGGCGTGATCGCCGCGGGGTCAGAGGTGAGGTACCAGCCCTTTCATCACTAGGTCGGTGAGGCTGACCACCCCCAGTACCTCCCGGTCCTTGACCACCGGCGCCCGGCTGAGGTCGAAGCGGTCGAAGAGCCGGGCGCAGTAGCGGATGTCCATGTCCGGATGAACGGTGATGGCCGGCTTGACCATGATCTCATAGATGTTGACCCGATCCGGGGCGCGGCCCTTGGCCAGCACCTCGCAGGCGATGTCCGAGAGGACGACGATGCCCAGTTCGTCATTCTCACTGCGCGGTTTGACGATCAGCGTCTTGGTATCGACGTGGCGCATGGCTTCGAGGGCGGCGGCGACCGTCGCCATGCCGTCCACCATGTCGAAGTGGGGCTTCATGACGTCGCGAACGCGGATCAGGGGATGGGTGGACATGGTTCAAATCTCCTCTTCGACGAGCTGGGTCAGCTTACGGACCTGGTGATCGATGCCGACCGCGTCTTCCACATCGATCTGAAAGGCAATGCCCGAGCCGGGCTTGGCGCCGAAACCGGCCGCCTTGGCGATGGTTTCCAGGATGTGGCGGCTCAGGTGCTCCTCGACCAGCAGCATGATGACGTCGCGCTGGCTCTCCAGGCTCAGGCCAAAAAAGGTCTTGGTCTTTTCCACCCCCTCGCCGCGAGCCTGGTTGATGACGGTGGAGCCGGTGGCACCGGCCTTGCGGGCGGCGTCGAGAACGGCCTGGGTCGATCTATCCTCGACGAAGGCCAGGATCAGTTTGAAGTGCATGGATCTTAAACCTCAGGATACAGGGGGACCGGGGCGGAGGGACCGAGCCGGAATTCAGGAGGAAGCCGGTGCAGCGGCCCGCGCCGCGCGCCGCGCGGCCCATGCGCTCAGTTGCGCGTAGCCCATGACGGTCATCATGGGGAAAAGACTGGCGAAGGCAATGAGACCGAAGCCATCCAGCATGGGGTTGCGGCCCGGGATATGGGTTGACAGACCCAGCCCCAGGGCCGCCACCAGGGGGACGGTCACCGTCGAGGTGGTGACGCCGCCGGAATCGTAAGCCAGCGCGACGATCATACGGGGGGCGTACCAGGTCTGGAGCAGCACGAAGACATAGCCGGTGATGATGTAATAAGGCAGGGGGGTTCCGGTGATGATGCGAAAGGCCCCCAAAGCGATGCCGATGGCGACCCCGATAGCAACGGCGACGCGCAAGCCCCAGGGCTGGATGGCCCCGCCGGACACCTCGCTTGCCTTCATGGCGACGGCGATCAGGGAAGGTTCGGCGATGGTGGTCGAGAAGCCAATGGTGGCGGCGAAGAGATAGATCCAACCGAATTCCGTCCAGTCCACGCTGGTCTCGCTGCCGTCCAGACCCAGGAAGGCGGGCGCGGTGAGCTGTTCCGCCATTAGCTTGCCAAGGGGGAAGAGGGCACGCTCCAGACCTTCGATGAAGAGGGTCAGTCCGATGAGGACGAAGAAGAAGCCCAATAGCACCCGTGGCAGGTTGGCGATGGGGCGGCGGATGAGGAGGACCTGACTCCCCACCAGGATGATGATGATGGGCAGGATGTCCCAGATGGTGACCAGCAGAGTGTTCCAGAGGGAGAGGAGTTTTTCGATCACAGCAGGGCACCGTAACCCATGACGAAGATCATGGGGGTTAGCGAGGCGAAGGCGATGAGGCCGAAGCCGTCGATCATGGGGTTGCGGCCCTCGATACTGGAGGCCAGGCCCACGCCCAGGGCGGCGACGAGCGGTACGGTAATGGTGGAAGTGGTGACCCCACCCGAATCATAAGCGATGCCGATGATTTCCGGGGGGGCGAAGAAGGTCATGATGACCACGCCGATGTAACCGATGATGATGAGATTCTGGATGGGAAAGCCGCGCAGGATGCGTAATACGCCGATGACGATGGCGGCCCCCACTGACAAGGCGACCGTGATCCGCAGACCATTGGCGTAATCTTCGCGCGCCGCCGGTTCATCCGTGATCCAGCCGCCGACGGCGGCGACATTGGCGGCCTCGTTGGCCACCGCGATGAGGGCGGGCTCCGCCACCGTGGTACCAAAGCCCAGGGCGAAGGCAAAAATGAGCAACCAGATGAGGCTGCCTTTGGCGGCAAAATCCCAGGCCAGGGATTCGCCAATGGGAAAGAGCCCCAGTTTGAGGCCCTGGACGAAGAGGGTCAGGCCGATCAGGACCAAAAACATCCCCCAGAGCATGTCCAACAGGTTAGGGATGGGCTGCCCGAGCACGACCAATTGAAAGAAGGCAATGACGGCAATGATGGGGACTAGGTCCCTGAAGCTGTCGACCAGAGAGGTGAAGAGTTGCAGGATAAGGGCCTTCATCGCGGTGCGGTTGGGACGCTCCTGGGGATGCTATGTAATGACGCCCGCACGGAGCCAACGGTTGTTGGCGACTCGCCGGAGATCGGGGCCGAATGGCAAGTCTTCAGCGCAATTGGCGCGCGATTTTAACAAGATGGCAACAAATGACCAGAAATTCGCTAAGTCCGAGGTAAAAAAAACATGAACCGAGTCCACGAGACGCCCCAAACACCTTGCACCCCGGCTAGCAACCGAGGCGTGAATGGAACGAGCTGGCCTCCGCAGCCGCCAGATCCCGCCCTCGTTGCCGGTCAGGTAAGGATCGCCCTGGCCGAGGATCTGGGGGATGGCGATCGCACCGCTGCCCTCTTGCCGGCGGATCAGGTATCGCGGGTGGAACTGATCACCCGCCAGGAGGCGGTCATCTGTGGACGTGTCTGGTTCGAGGAGGTCTTTCGGCAGATCGATCCGCGTGTCAGCGTTGCCTGGCAAGTCGCCGATGGCGACCGGGTGGGGCCGGGCGATCGCCTCTGCGTGATCGAGGGGCCAACCCGCGCCCTCCTCACCGGGGAACGCACCGCCATGAATTTCCTCCAGACCTTCTCCGGCACCGCCACCCGGGCCTGTCGTTACGCCCGGGTGGTGGCCGATCTGCCGGTGCGCCTGCTCGATACCCGCAAGACGATCCCGGGCCTGCGTCTCGCGCAGAAGTACGCCGTGCGCTGCGGCGGTTGCCACAATCATCGGCTGGGCCTCCACGACGCCATCCTCATCAAGGAGAACCACATCCTGGCGGCGGGCTCCATCGCCGCGGCCCTCGACGCCGCCCATGCCCTGGCGGCGGGAGTGCCGGTGGAGATCGAGGTCGAGTCCCTGGCGGAGGTCGCGGAGGCCCTGGCCGCCGGCGCCACCCACCTGCTCCTCGATAACTTCAGCCCTGAGCAGATGCGTCAGGCCGTCATCCAGGTCGCCGGTCGCGCCCGGCTGGAGGCCTCCGGGGGTATCACCCTGGAGCGTCTGCGGGCGATCGCCGAGACCGGGGTGGACGAGATTTCCATTGGCGATCTCACCAAGGATCTCGACAGCGTCGATCTTTCCATGCGGTTTCTGCCATCCTGACGGCCAGCCTGACGGCTGGTCTCCGTGGGGCCAGCCGTGTTATCCTTGGGCTTCCCTAGGTTATTGAATGTTTCGCGATATTCCTTAGTCTTTGATTAAGATGAGAATATTCGCTATCCATTCCCGGAGGTGGACGCTTGAACGAGAGCACCAGTCCTGGTTTCCAGGCACGCTATTCCAACTCGCGGCTGGCCGGTTTGTCCCGAATCGCCCTGGTGATTGCCCTGGCCATGTCGCCCGCCATGCATGCCGAGGCTGGCAGTCACGGCAAAAAATCCGCTAACACGACCCGGGTGGTGGATGGCCACCAGGTCGGTAAGGCTTCCTGGTATGGCCCTGGTTTCCATGGCAAGAAAACCGCCAGTGGCCAGGTCTTCAATCAACACGCTCTGACCGCCGCCCATCCCCACCTGCCGCTGGGCAGCAGGGTCAAGGTCACCAACCTCAAGAATGGCAAGGAGGTGGAGGTGACCATCAACGATCGCGGTCCCCACAAGGCGGGACGGATCATCGACCTCTCCCGGGCCGCTGCCAAGAAGATCGCCATGGGCGGACAAGCCCGGGTCAAGGTGGTCGCCATCCCCAACTGAGCAGGGCGGGGCCTGCAATCCTGCCCATAGTCATTTTCGTCGGTAACCCTTCAGACCCCTCTCCCCCACCCTCCCCCACCAGGGGGGAGGGAGGAAGAAAATCAGCAGGCAGTACTTTCTTTGCCAGCCCAGGCATTAGGGTGGTGACTGGTTGCCTGCGTCTAAGCTGACGCCCCTCCTGGCGGCATTGTCTGGCCTGATTCAGCAGAGTCCTGAACCGCGTCCAGGCTACTAAGTCTGGCCCAGGTGCTAGGATTATGGCGCGGGCGGGTCCCGAAAATTCATGTTCACCGCATCTTGAATTCACCCCCGCCTACCCAATTTGGGATATATAACCCTATGAAGTAGCGGAGATTCCCAGTCATGCGCATGGATAAATTGACGTCCAAGTTCCAGTTGGCCCTGCAGGATGCCCAGAGCCTGGCGGTGGGACGCGATCACCAGTTCATCGAGCCGGTCCACCTGATGGCGGCCCTGCTGGACCAGGATGGCGGCAGCGCCCGGCATCTGCTATCCCTGGCCGACGTCAACGTCAACCGGCTGCGTTCGTCCCTGGGCGAGGCCATGGAGCGGCTGCCGCGGGTGGAGGGCAACGCGGGTGAGGTCCACATTGGCAACGAGCTGGGCCGGCTGCTCAACCAGGTGGACAAGCTGGCCCAGCAGCGCAAGGACCAGTACATCTCCTCCGAGCTGTTCGTCCTGGCGGCGGTGGAGGACAAGGGCGAACTGGGACGGCTGATGCGCGAGGCCGGGGCCAGCAAGGGGCCCATCGAGCGCGCCATCGAGCAGATGCGCGGCGGCCAGACGGTGAACGACCCCAACGCCGAGGAGCAGCGCCAGGCCCTGGAGAAGTACACCATCGACCTCACCGAGCGGGCCGAGCAGGGCAAGCTGGACCCGGTCATCGGTCGCGACGACGAGATCCGCCGTACCGTCCAGGTCCTGCAGCGGCGCACCAAGAACAATCCGGTGCTGATCGGTGAACCCGGCGTGGGCAAGACCGCCATCGTCGAGGGCCTGGCCCAGCGCATCGTCAATGGCGAGGTGCCGGAGGGGCTCAAGACCAAGCGCCTGCTGTCCCTGGACATGGCCGCCCTCATCGCCGGGGCCAAGTTCCGCGGCGAGTTCGAGGAACGCCTCAAGGCGGTGCTCAACGACGTGGCCCGCCAGGAGGGCAACATCATCCTCTTCATCGACGAACTGCACACCATGGTCGGCGCCGGCAAGGCCGAGGGGGCCATGGACGCCGGTAACATGCTCAAGCCAGCCCTGGCCCGGGGCGAGCTGCACTGCATCGGCGCCACCACCCTGGACGAGTACCGCAAGTACGTCGAAAAGGACGCCGCTCTGGAGCGCCGCTTCCAGAAGGTGCTGGTGCAGGAGCCCAACGTCGAGGACACCATCGCCATCCTGCGCGGCCTCAAGGAGCGCTACGAGGTCCATCACAAGGTCGAGATCACCGACCCGGCCATCGTCGCCGCCGCCACCCTGTCCCATCGCTATATCGCCGACCGCCAGTTGCCGGACAAGGCCATCGACCTGGTGGACGAGGCCGCCTCCCAGATCCGCATGGAGATCGACTCCATGCCGGAGGAGATGGACCGCCTCGACCGCCGCCTCATCCAGCTCAAGATCGAGCGCGAGGCCCTGAAGAAGGAGTCCGACGAGGCCTCCCGGCGCCGCCTGGCGGACCTGGAGGAGCAGATCGCCAAGCTGGACCGGGAGTTTTCCGATCTGGAGGAGGTGTGGAAGGCGGAGAAGGCCTCCCTCCAGGGCACGGCCCATATCAAGGAGGAGCTGGACCGGGTGCGGGTGGAGATGGAGACGGCCCGCCGCGCCGGCGACCTGGCGCGCATGTCGGAGCTCCAGTACGGCCGTATCCCCGAGCTGATGAAGCGCCTGGAGGCCGCCAGCGCCGCCGAGCACGCTGAGAAGACCTTGCTGCGCGACAAGGTTACCGAGGAGGAGATCGCCGACATCGTCTCCAAATGGACCGGCATCCCGGTGTCGCGCATGCTGGAGGGCGAGCGCGACAAGCTCCTGCGCATGGAGCAGGAACTGGGCAAACGGGTGGTGGGCCAGGGCGAGGCGGTAGCCACCATCAGCGATGCCATCCGCCGCTCCCGCGCCGGGCTGTCGGACCCCATGCGGCCCATCGGCTCCTTCCTCTTCCTCGGCCCCACCGGCGTCGGCAAGACCGAGTTGTGCAAGGCCCTGGCGGAGTTCCTCTTCGACACCGAGGAGGCCATGGTGCGCATCGACATGTCCGAGTTCATGGAAAAGCACTCGGTGGCGCGGCTCATCGGCGCCCCGCCGGGCTATGTCGGCTACGAGGAGGGCGGCTACCTGACCGAGGCGGTGCGCCGCCGGCCCTATAGCGTCATCCTCCTGGATGAGGTGGAGAAGGCCCACCCGGATGTCTTCAACGTCCTCTTGCAGGTCATGGACGACGGGCGCCTGACGGACGGCCAGGGGCGGACGGTGGACTTCCGCAACGCCGTCATCGTCCTGACCTCCAACCTGGGCTCGGACGTCATCCAGCAACTGGCCGGGGAGGAGCACTATCAGCGGATGCGCGCGGCGGTGATGGAGGTGGTGCGGGTCGCCTTCCGTCCCGAGTTCATCAACCGCCTGGATGACATCGTGGTCTTCCACCCCCTGCGCCAGGAGCAGATCCGCGCCATCGCCCGCATCCAGATCCGTTTCCTGCAAAAGCGCCTGGCGGACCGCGACATGAAGCTGGTGGTGGACGATGCCGCTCTCGATCACCTGGGCGAGGCGGGCTTCGACCCGGTCTACGGCGCCCGGCCCCTCAAGCGCGCCATCCGCGCCCAGTTGGAGAATCCCCTGGCCCAGGAGATCCTCGCCGGCCGCTTCGGCCCTGGGGATGTCATCGAGGTCGAGGTGGACAACGGGGTCCTGGTCTTCGAGAAGGTGTTGGAGGGGGAGATCGTCGACTGAGGATCTGGTTATCCGCCAGGAAAAGAAAAAGGGGCCCTTAGGCCCCTGAACGTCGCGATGGCGCGCCCGATTGGGCGCGTCCTTCTTGTTGTTACTTGAAGATATCGTTGACGATGTTGGTGTACCAGCTGTAGGCGTACTGCACCTCGCGGGCATGGGCCTCGGGGGAGGCATCCATGGGGGTCAGGCCACCCGAGCCAGGGACCTCGGCGATCTTGCCATCGGCGCCCAGCTTATAGACACCCGCGACGGAGATGGCCCACTCGGGGGCAATCAGCGAGTAGCAGGTATTGACGAAGGAGGGGACACCAACCTCACCACCTTTCAGCAGGGCGACCACCGCGGCGGCGCAGACCTTGGCCTGGCTATTGGCGGCGTAGCCGGACTTGGGCATGGCGCCGGCGATGCAGGCATCACCAATGACATGGACGCCGGGCACCTTCTTGGACTCGAAGCTGCGGCCATCCACCGGGCACCAGCCGCTGTCGTCGGTCAGCCCGGAATCGACGGCGATCTTGCCGGCCCGCTGCGGTGGGATGACGTTGATCACATCCGCCTTGAGCTCGTCATCCATGGAGCCGTAGGTCACGGTCATAGCATTCACGTCCACGCGCGGAAGCTTGCCATCCGGGTCCGGGCGCCATTCGATCAGGGCCTTGTCCGTTTCGAAGCCATAGAACTTTTTCCAGCCCTGGATGAACAGCCCCTGCTTGGAGAACTTGCCCTTGGAATCGATGATAACGACCTTGGACTTTGGCTTGTGCTTTTGCAGGTAGTGGGCGATGAGGCTGGCACGCTCATAGGGCCCGGGGGGGCAGCGGAAGGGGTTGGGTGGGGCGAGAATGGCGACGACGCCGCCGTCCTTCATGTCGGTGAGCTGTTTTTGCAGCAGAGTGGTCTGAGGCCCAGCCTTCCAGGCATGGGGCAGTTTCTCAGCGGCCTCGGCGGAATAGCCCTCGATTTTGTCGTAGAGGAAATCCACGCCCGGGGACACGACGCAACGATCGAAGGACAGGGACTGGCCGCCCTTGGTCTTCACGGTCTTGGCCGCGCCATCGATGGCCTCGGCGGAATCGAAGACGACCTTGATGCCCATCTTCTCTAGATCACCGTAGCCCACCTCGATGGACTTCATGTCACGCTCGCCGACGATGACTTCGTTGCTGAAGTAGCAGGTGAAGTAGGTCTTGTTCGGCTCAACGATGGTGACATCAATGGACGGATCGAGGCGCTTGATGTACTTGGCGGCGGTGGCACCACCCGTACCGCCACCCACAACGACCACCTTGGTGGCGGCGCCGAGGGCGAGGTGAGGCATGCCCACCATGGCGACGGCCGCGGCAGTACCGGTGGCCTTCACGAAATCACGACGATTCATTTTCATGCTGCTATTCCTCCCCGGTCCTTATTTCTGGCTGGCGTAGAAGGCATAGAGGGCGTCAAGACCCTTGTCACCTTCCTTCTTGATCATGCCGTCGAACTTCTCCTTCATCTTCTTGGGCATTTCGCGGGTACCGGCCTTGAAGTCGTCCATAGTGTACTTCAGGTACGGGGTCCACTGGCCAGCGATGACCTGGTATTCCTCATCGGCGACGACCTTGCCGCCATCGGCGTGGCACTTCTCGCACCACTTGTCGTGGATCTTTTTACCGGCATCCGCCAGCTTCTCGTCAAACTTCTGCTTGGCGGGGACCCAGGGCTTGGCGGCATAGAATTCGGCGAGGAGCTTGATCTCATCCTCGCTGTAGCCTTTGGCGATACGGCCCATGACCGTCGAGTAGGCCGTGCCTTCCTGGTAGCTCTTCATGACGGATGCAAAGTATTCGGGGTGCAGGCCGCCAATGCTGGGGGAGGCGGGACCCGCGCTGGCACCATCGGTGCCATGGCAGCCCATGCAGGTACCGGCCAGCATTTCACCGTTGGCGCCGGAGATCAGTTCAACGGGGGCGGCCGCTGGAGCGGCGGCGGGGGCGGCGGGGGCAGCGGCGGGCTTGGCTTCTTCTTTGGCGGCGAACGCGGTCGTCGCCAGACCGATCGAGACGGCGCTCGCGAGCAAGGCCAGCTTCATGAGTTTCTTGGCCATGTTTCCTCCTTTGGACAAACAGGTTTCAGTGGGAACACGGAGAGCCGGGCCTCCGTCATGCGTGAAACGCCACGCGGCGCTCCCCTCGCATAGGCTTGGTGCGCGGCCAGCAGGGGCATCATACGCCGGCCGCTCATACATTCAAGGTTTGGACAGCAGGACGATGGCGTCCTGATTGCCTTTCTGTTTGGCGATGTCACCCGCGGTGCGCCCCTTCCGGTCCTTGAGCGATACATCGGCCCCGTAGGTCAGCAGGGGGGTGATGAATTCGCCATGGCCGGTGCTGATGGCCTCCATCAAGGGGGTCACGCCGTCGGCGTCCGCCAGGTTGGGATTGGCCCCAGCCGCTAGCAGCAGTTCGAGGACATCGGTTCGTCCCGCGCCGATGGCCCAGATGAGGGGGGTACCACCCGTCTTGTCCTGGGCATTGACGTTGGCGCCCTTGGCGAGCAGGGTGGCGACGCTATCCGTCTGGCCGGCCCCCGCCGCCAGGATCAGGGCGGTGGCGCCTTCCTTGTCCCGGGCCTCCAGTTCGGCGCCGGCCTCGACCAGGAGCTTGACCACCGCGGCATGCCCGCGGGCGGCGGCGTCCATCATGGCGGTACGGTGTTCCTTATCGGAGGCCTTGGGATCGGCGCCCTTGAACAGCAACTGCTCCACCATGTCAGTGATGCCGTAACGGGAGGCGATCATCAGGGCATCCCAGCCACCGCGGGTGCGATCGTGGAGGTTGGCGCCACGTTCGATGAGCAGGGCGGTGATGCCGATGTGACCGTTCTCGGCGGCGAAGGTCAGGGCCGTGCAATTGCCCGAGGCCCGGGCATTGACATTGGCGCCCCGGGCCAGGAGCAGGGCGACGGTTTCCAGATTGTCGCCCTCCACGGCCATCATCAGGGCGGTCTTGCCAAACTCGTTGGGGGCATCGACGGGGACGCCGGCGTCGAGATGGCGCATCACCTCCTCGGTGTTGCCCACGGCGGCGGCGTTACGCATGTCCTTGCCCAGGGAATCCGCTGCCAGCAGGGGCAAGGGGGTGCTGAGCGCCAGGAGCAGGGGCAGGGTGATGATTTGTCGGGTGGTCATGTCGGCGGCGCCTCGTGGCGTTCAGGCCAGTGGGATGATCCGGCGATCATTCGGTCTTGGATTTAGCATCGGCGGCCATGTCGGCCTGGGTCTGGGCCGTACCCGCGTCTGGCTCCTCGGGCTCATCCGGCAGGGTGTGGACGATACCCTTGTGGCAGTCGATACAGGTGTCGCCCTTGTCAGGGGCATTGCTATGGCGATTGCGGGCTGAACGGTCCTGGGCATCCAGGGCCATGTGGGCGTATTCGTGGCAGGAGCGGCATTCACGGGAGTCCGTCGCCTTCATCTTGGCCCAGACCCGGCTGGCCATGTCCCAACGATGGGCCTCGTATTTCTCGGGGGTGTCGATGGTGCCGATGATCTCGTGATAGACATCCTTGGCGGCGATGATCTTGGCGACCATCTTCGGCACGAAGGGCTCGGGGACGTGACAATCGGCACAGCCGGCATGGACGCCGGAGGGATTAAGCCAATGGGTGCTCTGCTGCAACTCCTCCAGGTTAGTCTTCATGGAGTGGCAGGAGGTACAGAACTCGGTGGTATTGGTGTAGGCCAGGCCGACGTTGAAGAGTCCGGCGAAGACGACGCCCGCCGCGAAGATGATGAGGGAGACAATAACAATTTTCTTGCGGGAGGTACCTTCAGTCTTGGCCATGGCAGTCCTCTCTTGGGTGGGAAGGGGGTCGACTGGCTGGCCCGGACGGAGTCCAAAAGCTGGTGAGGCGTGCGCCAGTCTGATTCTTATGGTTCGCTGCGATGTTAAGTGATCGAGGGCGGCTTTGTCACCTCAGGGAGGCCCATCACCAGGCAATTTTCGCTTCGTCGCGCCTCGCGGGGGCGGTGGGGCGAGACCAGCCTAGCCGCGGGTCTTGCGGCCACCGATGCCACGCTCCCGGGCGAAGTCAATCATGCGCTGGATGGGCAGGCGCGCCCGCTCCCGGATCGCCGGGTCGATGTGGATCTCCGGGGCGCCGTGGATCAGGGCCTGCTCCAGGTTTTGCAGGGCGTTCATGGCCATCCAGGGGCAGTGAGCGCAGCTTTCGCAGGTGGCGCCGGCACCGGCGGTGGGGGCGGCGATGAGCCTCTTGTTCGGGGCCAACTGGTGCATCTTCCAGAAGATGCCCTCGTCGGTGGCGACGATGAACTCCGGGTTGGGCATCTCCAACACCGCCTTGATGAGCTGGGTGGTGGAGCCGACCACGTCGGCCTGATCGACCACCTCGTCGGGTGATTCGGGATGAACCAGGACGGCGGCCTGGGGGTGCAGGCGCCGCACCCGGTCGAGGGCGAAGCCCTTGAATTCCTCATGGACGACGCAGGCGCCGGGCCAGAGCAGCATCTCCGCTCCGGTCACCCGTTCCACGTAATGACCCAGGTGTTTGTCAGGCGCCCAGAGGATTTGCCGGCCCTGGGCATGAAGGTGTTCGACGACGGGCAAGGCGATACTGGAGGTCACCACCCAGTCCGCGCGGGCCTTGACCGCCGCCGAGGTGTTGGCATAAACGACCACCACGTGGTCCGGGTGCTGGTCGCAAAAGGCCCCGAACAGGTCCGCCGGACAGCTTTCATCCAGGGAGCAGGTGGCCGCCAGGTCCGGCATGAGGACGCGCTTTTCCGGGTTGAGAATCTTGGCGGTCTCACCCATGAAGCGGACGCCGCAGACCACCAGGGTGCTGGCCGGACTCTCGCTGCCAAAGCGGGCCATCTCCAGGGAATCGGCGACATGGCCCCCCGTCTCCTCCGCCAGTTCCTGGAGGTCGCCATCCGTGTAGTAGTGGGCGACCAGGACGGCATCCCGCTCCGCCAGCAGCGCCTTGATCCGGGCCTTCAGTGCCGTCTTGTCCTCGGGGGCGAGGTGCGGCCAGACTGGGTGCTTGGGGACCTGAACTGGCGGGATGGCGATGGTGAGGGGATTGGACATGGGTGACCTCGGGGTCCCTGGGGCTGGGGTCAGTCGCCAGCGGTGGCCGCGGTCTGACCCACGGCGGTCGTGGGTGGCGCTGATGTCAGATCGGTCGCACCCTTGGTCTGCTCACCGGACGGGTTGGTAAAGCGGTCATTGAGGGTCTGGACATAGAGGTTAGCCTCCTCCCGAATCTGGGCCAGGCGCCGCTTGGCGGCACCGGTCCAGCCGGTGGGGCTGGTGGTCAGCAGGGTGCGCCAGGGCTTGGTGCTACGCTCGAAGGCGGCCATCAGGTCGCCCCGGATGCCCAGGGTCTCGGCCTCGGAGCGGAGGGACTTGAGCAGGCTCAGGGCGGCCAGGTGGCGGATACCAAAATGGATCCCGGCGGCGATGGCGAGCAGTACCGCCAGGAAGACCAGGTCCAGGGACAGGCTGATGAGGGTCGAGACCCAGCCGGGTTGGGCGCTGGGGTCGCTCCAGTAGCCGATCTGGATGGTGCCGGCCAGGGAGAGGATGAGTAGCAGGCCGAGGGCGATGCCGTCCCCCCAGAGGGTGCGCTGACGCCACCGTTGCAGGGCCCGGGTCAGGAAGGGCACCCCTTTCTCGGCGATGTCCTTCGCGGTCTTGTCCAGGGCGGCGACGATGCGGTAGGCGCGCTCGATCTCGACCTCCCGCATCCGGCCGTGGATCTCGGCCAGGTCGGCGTCGCGCTTGGCCTCGAACCGCTTGCGTTTGCCCTCGTCCTCGATGGGCACGGCGGCGTCGGGGTTGTAGATGGTGAAGAAACGGCCGGCGGTGAGGCCTTCCTCCCCCAGGGCGCGCTGCCAGGCGGCGACGACGTCCTCCGGATTGTCCTCGCGGGCCGTCGTGTCCAGTTGGTTCAGAATGTAAAGGAACTTGCCGGCATCCGGGCGACCGATGGTCTCGCCCACCAGGTGCTTGAGGGTATCGCGCATGGCCCCCGGCTCGGGGTGGCGGGCATCGAAGAACACCAGCACCAGGTCGGAGAGGTCGATGATGTGATTGGTGATCCGCAGGGTCGCGGTGCGCTGGGCGTCGGCATCGAAACCGGGGGAGTCGATGAGGATCTTGCCGCGCAGGGCCTCGCTGGGACAGGTCTTGAGTTGCAGGTAGGTGTCGATGCGACGCCCCTCGCCCGTCGCCACCTGCTCGATGTCCTGGGAAATGTTATAGAGTGGAAAGCGCGGGTCCGAGTCCAGGGCGATGCCGGGAAGGGCGTGGGGGGTGGCCTCGCGCGCATAGCAGATGACGGTGAACCGATCGTCGACCGCCTGGTTGCCGCTGCGCTGGATCTTGTAGCCCAGAAAATGGTTGATAAAGGTCGACTTGCCGGCCGAAAAGGTGCCCAATACCGAGATCAGGGGCCACCAGGGGATCTGGTTCGCGTAGGATTGATCGGGCGCGAGCAGGCCCATGGCGTGGGCAACCTTGTCCAGGGCGCGGAAGCTCTGCACGGTGCTGAGGAGGACCGGATTTTCCTGGGCGAGGTGGGCCTCGAGACTCTTGAGCCGCTGATCGACGGCATCCAGCGCGGGGGACATGGCGGGATTTCCTCTGGGTTGTTATTTAAGCGGATGTTAAACCCAGGGGCCGAGGGACGCCAATCAAAAAGGGCCGCTGGCCTCGCTGCCCGTGGCTTCGGCATTAGGCTTCTGATTTAACAGTAATAATATCCGGAGGGTGTTGAAGCTTGCGGAGAAATTCGGCATAATGTTTGATAGCTCCATTACCGACGATAACTACACTAGCCTCCGCTAAAGGCCCTTGGCTAAGGGCGCTCGTTTCCGGCCCGCCCCGGGGTTCCTGGCGGGGCCCATCGACGAGATTCATGGCGTTTGCCGATGGCATGTCCATCGCTTGCTGTACCCGATCAGAATAGGTTGAATATCGCATGGCTAAGCTTAAGGTTAACCCATTGACGAGGGGGCTCTTGACGGTGACCTGGTTGGCCACGGCCTCCCTGGTGGCGGTTGCTCAGCCCGTTCCCTACCCAGGCGCCCCGATGCCCCAGGGCCCGGGTGAGTTCGTCGTCCGGCAAGCGGAGGGTGCCCCCACCCTGTCGATTGGCGGTACCGTCATTCCTTATAAGGAGGTGACCCTCGCCGCCCAGTTGCCCGGCCGCGTCACCTACCTGGCCGGTATCGAGGGCGACAAGTTCAAGAAGGGTGATCTCCTGGTGGCCCTGGACGATGCCGAGCTGCTGGCCAAGCGTCGCGCCTTGCTGGCGCAGATGGCCTCCGCCGACGCCCAGCTCCGCAATGCCGGCATGCAATATAGCCGCGAGATTTACTCCCCCCGTTCCAAGACCCCGCCGGGGGGCATGGCGGTACCCAACCTCTTCGACCAGATGTTCACCCGGCCCATGGAGAGTTTCATGGGGGAAAGGTCCGAGGGGGCTGAGCTCTCGGCGGACCTCTACGCCTCCGGCACCCAGATCGAGCAGGCCCGCAGCGCCCTCATGGCCTTGCAGGCGGATCTGCAGGCCCTCGATTCCAAGTTGCGCGATGCCCGCAGCATTGCCCCCTTCGATGGGGTGATCGTCAGGAAGAGCATCGAGGTGGGCGACACCATGCAGCCTGGTCAGCCGCTGCTCACCTTTGCCGACGTGGAATATCTCCAGGTCGACATCGATGTCCCCTCCCGGCTGCGCCCCGGCCTGCGCGAGGGCATGATGATCAACGCCGAGCTGGATGTCACCCATGAGCGGGTACCGGTCCGGGTGGCCCAGATCTTCCCCATGGCCGATGCGCAGCGTCACACCGTCAAGGTCAAGCTGGATCTGCCTCAGGGCGTGTCCGAGCCGGGGATGTACGTCCGCGTCATGGTGCCGGACTTCAGCGCTACCGAGCGCGGCAACCCCGTGATCCCGGCCTCGGCGATTCGCTACAACGGAAGCTTGCCCGGGGTCTACGTCCTCGACGATCAGGGGCGGCCCAACCTGCGCCTGGTCCGCCTCGGCGAGCGCCAGCCCGACGGCATGGTGAACGTGCTCAGTGGGTTGCGTCCCGGTGAGCGGATTCTGGGCGATCCTCCCCCCGGCGTGGCCGCCGGCTGGTCAAGTGGCGCGGCCCCTGGTCCCGGTCCCGGCCCCGGTCGCTAGGTCCCGCTCATCCAGGTCCATCAGCAGCAAGCGCCGGTTTCCACCGGCGCGCGCCTTTCCTCCGGGGGCATCTCGGCCCAGCCTGCCCAGGTGCCTCACGGCCAGCTCTCAATGGTGTAGCTAAGCCATGAATCACGACGAGACCCTGACCCACTCCGAGGGCGCTCCCAGGTTGACGGACGAGAGTCTCGGCATTGCCGGGCGCACCGCGCGGTTTTTCCTCCGCTCCCCGCTGTCCCCCCTCTTCTATGTCGCCATGCTCATGATGGGCCTGCTGGGCCTGGTCATGACGCCGCGGCAGGAAGACCCCCAGATCTCGGTGCCCATGATCGATATCATGGTGCAGTACCCCGGCGCCTCGGCCCAGCAGGTCTCCAACCTGGCGATGCAGCCCCTCGAACGGATCATGAGCGAGATCCCGGGCGTCAAGCATGTCTATTCCGCCTCCCAGCGCAATGGCGGCATGGTCACCGTCCAGTTCGACGTGGGCGAGGAGATGGGCCCCTCTCTGGTCAAGGTCAACGATAAGTTGGCCTCGAACATGGACAAGATTCCCCCGGGGGTCATGCCACCCCTGGTCAAGAGCAAGGGTATCGACGATGTGCCGATTGTCACCCTGACCCTCTGGTCCAAGGACTCCGATGGCGACGGGCTGCCGGACGTGGACGACGGTCAGTTGCGGCTATTGGCCCAGGACGTGCTTCAGGCCCTCAAGGAGGTCAAGGATACCGCCAATGCCTTCATCGTCGGCGGCCGCCGCGAGCAAGTAACGGTCGATGTCCAGCCTGAACGGCTGGCTGGCTACCAGATCAGCCTGGACCAGGTCGCCCAGACGATCCAGACCGCGAACGCCGAAACCTACGCCGGCGGGGTGGAGGCCAGCGGCACCCACTTCTCCGTCTCCACCGGCGCCTTCCTCAAGGGCATGGACGATATCAGCCGCTTGGTGGTGGGGACCCACCACGGGCAGCCGATCTACGTGCGGGACGTGGCGATCGTCTCCCAAGGCCCGGAGGACGCCACCCAACTGGTGGCCTATTACACCGGCCCCGCGGCCCCCGAGGGGCTCAAGGCCGATGGGGTACCGGGCGTCACCATCGCCGTGGCCAAGAAGGAACTGACCAACGGCGTCAGTGTCGCCAACGCCCTCATCGACAAGATCGAGGAACTCAAGGGGTCGCGCATTCCCCACAACATCGAGGTCAGCATCACCCGTAACTACGGCGAGACGGCGGACGACAAGGTCAGCGAACTGATCCTCAAGCTCTTCATCGCCACGGGCTGGGTCTTCCTGCTGGTCTGGGCGGCCTTCCGGGCCCTGCGCCCCGCCATCGTCGTCATGCTGGTCATTCCCGTGGTCCTGCTGATGACCATCTTCGTCGCCTGGGTCTGGGACTACACCATCGACCGGGTGAGCCTCTTCGCCCTCATCTTCTCCATCGGCATCCTGGTGGATGACGCCATCGTGGTGGTGGAGAACATCTACCGCCGCTGGCTGGAGGAGGGCCACACCGGTGACGATATCGCCGTGGAGGCCGTGGCGGAGGTCGGCAACCCCACCATCCTCGCTACCTTCACCGTCATCGCCGCCCTGCTGCCCATGGGCTTCGTCTCCGGCATGATGGGTCCCTACATGCAGCCGATCCCGGCTCTGGGCTCGGCGGCCATGTTCATCTCCCTCTTCGCCGCCTTCGTCTTCACCCCCTACTTGGCCATCTCCAAATGGCTGCGGCCCTCCATGCACTACCTGGAGACCGCGGAGAAGCGCGAGCACAAGGAGGCGGAAAAGCTCGAAAAGATCTACCGCCGGCTGCTGGTGCCCCTGATCGAGAGCAAGGGCAAGCGCGCCCTGTTCAAACTGGTGCTTTGGGGCACCTTCGCCTTCACGCTGAGCTTCTTCTACTTCAAGTGGGTGGCGGTCAAGATGCTGCCCCTGGACAACAAGCCCGAGTATTCGGTGGTGATCGATATGCCGGAGGGGACGGCCCTGCCGGTAACCGCCAATCTGGCCCATCGCATGGCGGAGAAGCTCCGGGCCCTGCAGCCGGAGATCACCGCCATCCAGCTCTACGCCGGCACGGCGCGACCCTTCGACTTCAACGGCATGGTGCGCCATTACTATCTGCGCTCCGATCCCTGGCAGGGTGAGTTGCAGGTCCAGCTCCTGCACAAGAAGCAGCGCAAGCGCACCAGCCATCAACTGGCCGTGGAGGCCCGCGAGGCCCTGGCCAAACTGGTCGCTGGTACCGGCGCCAAGATCGCCGTGGTCGAGATGCCCCCCGGCCCGCCGGTGCTCCAGTCCGTGGTGGCGGAGATCCACGGTCCTTCCCCGGAGGTTCGGCGTCAGTTTGCCCGCGACATGACCGAGGTCTTCGCCAAGGCCCCGAGTCTGGTGGACGTGGATAACCTGCTGCGGGAGTCCTTCGACTACTGGCGTTTTGATGTCGATACCGAGAAGGCGGTGCGCGCTGGGATCTCCGTCGATGCCATCAACCGCAACCTGGCCATGGCCCTGGGTGGGGCGCCGATGGGCGACGTCAAGGAGCAGGCGGGCCACGAGCCGATGAAGATCGTCATGCAGGTGCCCCTCTCGGCCCGTTCGGACATCGAGCGCCTCGGTGACCTGCCCATCCAGTCGGCCGCCGGCGTGACCCTGCCGCTGCGGGAACTGGGCCGCTTCCAGCGGGTGCCCGAGGAGGACATCATCTATCGCAAGGATCTGCGCGCCATCGAGTACGTGACAGCGGATGTCGGTGGCCGTCTGGCGGCCCCGATCTATGGCATCTTCCAGATTCAGGACGTGCTGGATGAGACCGGCTATCAGGCCCCGGACGGGGTGGTGCCTCAAGGTTATTGGACCGACGCCCCGCCCAGCGACCGGGTGTCGTCCTGGGAGTGGACCGGGGAATGGACCGTCACCTACGAGACCTTCCGCGACATGGGGGCGGCCTTCGCCGTGGCCCTGGTGCTGATCTACATCCTGGTGGTCTGGGAGTTCGGTAACTTCCGTATTCCCCTGGTCATCATGGCGCCGATCCCTCTGACCCTGCTCGGCATCATCCCGGCGCACTTCGCCATGTTCAGCCTTGGCCTGGGCGGGGAGTTCACGGCTACCTCCATGATCGGCTGGATTGCCCTGGCCGGCATCATCGTGCGTAACTCCATCCTGCTGGTGGACTTCTCCATCCATGAGGTGCAGAAAGGGGTGCCGGTGGCCGAGGCGGTGATTCGCGCATGCAAGACGCGTACCCGGCCCATCCTGATCACGGCCCTGGCCCTGGTGGCGGGTTCCAGCGTCATCTTCACCGATCCCATCTTCCAGGGCATGGCCATCTCCCTGGCCTCCGGGGTGCTGGTGTCCACCGTGCTGACCCTGATCGTCATCCCCTTGGGCTGCGTCGCCGCCAGCAAGGATATCTGCGAGGTGGCGGCGGCGACGGCCGCGCCCGGGGTCCATGTGCCTTGCGCCAACGGTAACGGCAACGGTCATGGCGGTGCCGTTGCCGCGCCCGCCAGCCCCGGAAAGGGCGGAAGCAAACCCGGACTGATCCTGCGGCTGTGGATGGGGCTGGTGGAGGTGATCTCCATGGCCTTCTATCTGGTGCGGGGCATCCTGCTGCTGATCGTCGATCTGGTCAAAGGCCTCTTTAAACCCAAGAAAAGATACCCCAAGGTCCCCCCGGCCTCTCCGCCGCCAGCCCCGCCCACCACACCTCCTCCCCCGTCTCCGGTGGGCGGTGGCGGGAATGAAGCCGGTCCTAGTCCCTCCGCGCCACCGGCGCCTGCTACCCCCCCGGCGCCGGATCAAACCGCGGCGACGGGACCCGTTACAGGCGCTACCCCCGGCGCCACGCCCGCCGCGGGGGAGACTGGAAGTCAGGACCTGGCGGGACCAGTAACGCCTGCCGGGAGCGGGGCGGCCGAAGGTGCCGACGCCGTCCGTGAGGCGACTGCCAGGCCCGCGTCGGCTTCCCCTCCCGAGCCGACTCCCTCCCCTTCAACCACCCCCTCGCCGGTGGTGGAGGTTGGAGCAACCCGGGATCAAGCCGGCGGCCAGACCGCCATGCCCGGGGAGATGACACCCGTCGCGGAGGTAAGCGCTACCCCGACGGTTCAATCCACTTCGGCATTGCCGGTGGCGGGAGCCAAACCGGAACCGGTCAGCGCCAGCCCGGCCGTCACCGCCCCGGAGGCGGCGAAGGGCATCCAGGCCGCGGCCGCCGGGGGGCGTAAAAAGCCGGCGATGCCGGCCGCGGCACTGATTCAGAAAAAGGCCCCGCGACGCGGTATCCGTCTCAAGACGGATGCGGACGATGGCCCTGGGTACGACTAGGCCCTCGCTCACGGCAGGGAATAACCGGGCCTGTTAGGGGCCCAGTCGGAGGCATGTGAAGAAGGCCCTGTGGTTGGTCCTGGTCCCCCTGGTGACGCTCTGGTCCCTTGCGGGGCGCGTTCATGCCTACCCGGTTGACCAGGTCTCGGAGCTTACCCCCCGCGAGGGGTCTTGGGGATACGCCGACCCGCCGGTGATACGCCCTGAGCGTCCCGGGTCCTCCTCGTCCTTACCTCCCTGGGGGGCACGGGCGATGGCCCAGTATGCCCCGAGTTTGTACGACGCCCTGCAACAGGCCCCCGTCACGGGTGGGTCCAGCCAGCGGTGGGGGAGCGGCGATGACCCCACCCGCTACCCGCCACCTGATGGCGCGGAAGGCGTTCAGGCCAAACAATACCGCTTTCGCGGGGACAAGCCCCCTGTCGCTGGGGATCCCGAAGTGCCGGGGGACCACCGGTTTCGGCCCCTGACCGCGCAGGAACGTCAGCGCCATGAACCCGCCTCCGTCTGGCGGCCCCTGAGCGAGGCCCCCCAAGGCGTCTCGCCCGCGCCCTTGCCGGGCCATGGCCAACCCCTTGGGCCCTTTGGCCCACCATGGGGCAGTTCCTGGGGTCCTCCTGGCCAGGCCAATCCCCCGGAACCCGTTGAAAACTCAACGCGCCAGGACGTGGACGCGGAGAATTGGTTCGATCGCTATTACGGCAGGGGGCGGCGCTGACCCTTATGAGTGAGGCCTGCCACACCCCCGCGGAGGACTGGCTCCCCTGGCGTGGTTCATGCCAGCTGTCATGGGGCAGCAGGCCACACCCCTGAAAATAACAAGTCTTTCCCGTAACTTTCACGCCAAATTTCCTTGTGCCTGGGTCACGTATCTTGCGTAGAATCAGGCGCTGACAGCGGGCGCGGGGCCCCTTTCCCCGCCCGGAATTATTCCAACGAGAGGAGTATCCCCATGAATCAGCCCTGGCCCCTGACCCGCCGCGCCCTGACGCTCGGACTCGCCGCCCTCCTGGCGGCGCCCCTGGCCCTGGCGGACGCGCAGTTTTCTGCCGAGATGGTCCAACGGGGTCCCGACGGTAAGACCACCGTGGGCAAGATCGTCAAAGGTGAGGCCAAGATGCGCACCGAAGCCGTCCACCAGGGGCAGACCATGGTCCGGATCGGTGATGAACAGCGGGGCTTGGAATGGATCCTCTTTCCGGAGCGCAAAAGTTACCTGGAACGTTCCACCCTGGGGCCGGATGGCAAGCTACCGCCCAAGCCCACCGCCCAGGATCCCTGCGGGGGTCTGCCAGGCCTGAGTTGCAAGGCGAAGGGTGAGGAGCATGTCGCCGGACGTCCCGCCCTGGTGTGGGACATCACCGTCAGCCAACAGGGCCAGTCCGCGACCCTGACGCAATGGATCGACAAGGAGCGCGGCCCCGCCTTCACCCTGCGCCAGACCATGGCGGATGGGGCGAAGGTGGAGCGGGCCTTCCTGGGTCAGGAGGATCTGGCGGGGCGCAAGACCGAAAAGTGGGAAATCCAGATGACGGGTCCCGACGGTAAGTCCATGAAGACCACGGAATGGTATGACCCGGAGTTGCGGATGGCCATCAAACAGGAATATCCCGGTGGCATCGTCAGCGAACTCATCAATATCAGCGTCGGGCCTCAGGCCGCGGAGCTTTTCACCATTCCGGCGGGCTATAACCGCATGGAGATGCCCCAGGGCGGGCCGGCGGGAGCGTCCCAGGCCCCGGCCCCCCGGCCCTGATCACCACACCCTGGGCGTGCCGCCACCAGGTGGCGCGCCTCTTCTCACCCAGGCCAGGCGAATGCCATGATCACGGTTATCGGTAGCCTCAAGGGGGGCTCGGGCAAGAGCACCCTGTCCTTCAATCTGGCCGTCTGGCTGGCTATGGCGGAGGTCAAGGTCCAATTGGTGGATGCCGATCCCCAGGCCACCCTGACGGATGTCGTGGATGTGCGCCTGGAAGAGGGTTTCACGCCGAAACTCAAGGTGAAGGGCAAGGTGGGTCTGGCGCCCGATCTCCTGGCTAACGCCGATGAAACCCTGATCGACATCGGCACGGCGGACATGGATGCCCTGCGCCAGGCCCTGAAGCTCTGTGACCGGGTGGTGGTTCCGGTCCCCCCGTCCCAGGCCGATATCTGGTCCACCCAGCGCTTCATCCATCTGGTCGAGTCCACGGTCCCGCACAACACGCCCAAGATTCTGGGCTTTATCAACCGCGGCGACACCCACCACAGCGTCCGCGAGACCAATGAGACCGCGGCCGCCCTGGTCTCCCTGCCGGGCATCAAGTACATCAAGCCCCGCATCGCGACGCGCACCGTCTTCCGACGCTCCTTCAGCGAGGGGTTGGCGGTCTTCGAGCTGGAACCGCGCGGCAAGGGCGCCAAGGAATTTTTCGCCCTGGCCGCGACACTTTACCCGCACCTGGTGAGTTGATCTCATTCGGGTGCCGCGGGGATCAACGGACGCACATCTGACTGGCGATGAGCAGCGGTAAATTCATGGCGCCAAGCAGTGATCCAACCCGGACCGGGGAGATGGGCACCGGCAAGGTAGGCGAGCAGGAGGCCATTGCCTTCGAGCGCCTTTCCCATGCCTTCGAGACCAGCGCCAAACGCTGGGAGCTCATCGTCTATCCCTCCATGTTCGCCTTCATCATCCTCGCCGCCTATGGCTTTTACCTGGTGTTCAGCCTGGCTAAGGATGTCCATTACATGGCCATCAGCATCGACAGTAACATGACGGTGCTGGCCAGCAACATGCAGTCCATGTCCGACAACGTCAGTCAGATGAGCAACAGCGTGCGCGCCATGGCGTCCAGCGTCGAGGCCATGGCGACGGATGTCGAAACCCTCAGGCCTATGCTGGCCACCATGGATGCCCTCAATCAGTCCCTGCGCCTCATGACCCACACCACGGGGACCATGAGTTACGACATGGGCAACCTGAACCGCAGTATCAGCCGGCCCATGGGCTTCATGAATTCCTTCATGCCCTGGTAGCGGTCTACGCGCCTCGGCCGCAGACCTTACCTCGCGGTTTGCCCTGATCAGGGCCCGGGCGGTTGACCTATTGGATCGGTTCCAGGGTGGGGGCCGGGCGTTGCAGGAAATTCCCCTGGACGAAATCCACGCCCACCGTCCACAGGACGCTGAGGGTGCGGGCATCCTCGATGTTGGTGGCGATACTGGCCTTGCCCTGGGCGTGGATGAGACCGACGAGCTGAGTGAGCTGCTGTTCCTTGCGCTCGTCATCGGCGATACCCGCGGTCAGTTGGGCATCGAGCTTGACGTAGTCGGCGACCAGGCCGGCGAGCAGCCGGTCCGGGTGGGGGGCGACCCCGAAGCGGTTGATGGCCAGATGGCAGCCAAGCTGGGCCAGGTCCTGGGCGAATTGGGCGTACAAGGGCCCGTTGGCGCGCACCTGCTCCTCCAGGATCTGGAAGGTGAGCCAAGTCCCGGCCAACTGGTGACGGGCGATGAGGCCCTCCAGCCAGGTGATGAATCCTGCCTCCCGCACGGTTTCCTCGGCCAGGTTGATAAAAAAGTTCAACCGGCGGTCGTTGCGCCGCTGTTCGGCCAGGGCCAGGAGGGCATGTTCGATCACCCAATGGTCGATGGCGACCATGCGTCCGGACTGGACCGCGGCGGCGAGAAACTCCTTGGCCTCGCGCACCCCCTGGCGGTCGTCGCGCAGGCGGATGAAGACGTTGTAACGCTCCTCACCATCCCCTTTCAGGCTGATGATGGGTTGATAGAAGAGCTGGAAATAATCGCCGCCGAGGGCGCGGTTGATGCGTTGGGCGAATTGGCGTTCATCCTCCCGCTCTCGCGTCGGGACGGCGCCAATGGCTGCGCTGGCACTGCCGGGGCCCTTGGGGGCCTTCTTCCCCGCCTTCCCACAGGTCTCCTCCAGCGCCTCTACCCGTTGCCGCAGCTCCCTGACCAGCCGACGTTGCTGGAGGTCATGGAATTCCCGTGAGATCAGGAGCGCCATCCAGGGGAAATTCCCCTTGTCGCAGGCGTCCCGCGCCCCTAGCCGGCGGGCCTGGAGGAGTTGGGCCTGGTCCGCGCCGGTCTCGGTGAGGATGATCAGGGGCAGGTCCTGCGTCAGGTCCCGATAGCGCGTCAGGGCGGTGTTCAGTTCCAGGTGCGGGGGGCGAGGAAGGCAGAGCAAGAGGTCGGGAACGGCGGCGGCGACCTGCGTCGCCAGTTCCTCCAGGCGCGGGCAATGGTCACCCTGGGCCTCCAGACCCACCTGCCGCAGACCGGCGAGGATGCTCCGGGCCTCGTCTTCCTGAGGGGAGAGGATCAACAACTTCGGTGGCACGGGGGCGTTTTCCATGGCGGGCAGGGGTTAGTGGGAGGTAGGGGAATTATACCTAGCGCCGCTCAAGCCTGCCGGCCGCCACCGGAGCGGTCGCGGGGATGTCAGGGCTCAAACAGCGGCAGCTTGCTGGGGGCCCCCGGCACCTCCCGCACCAGCTTGGGGACCAGATAGCCGGGCAAGGCGGCCCGCAGGCGGAGGAGGATCTCCCGGGCTTCGGCGACGGGGACCGCGAAATGGGCCGCGCCCGCCACGGGATCGAGCAGATGCAGGTAATAGGGCAGCACCCCGGCCGCGAACAGGGCCTCGCTCAACTCGATGAGGCAGTCGGGATCGGCATTGACCCCGCGCAACAGGACGCTCTGATTGAGCAGGGTCGCCCCCGTGCGCCTCAGGGCGGCCAGGGCTTCAATGACCTCGGGGCTCAATTCCCGGGGGTGATTGGCGTGGATGACGATGACGAGGGGCAGGCGGCTGGCGGCAAGGAGGGCGCATAGCCGCGGGCTGATCCGGGAGGGGAGCACCACCGGCAGGCGGGTGTGCAACCGCAGGCGACGCACCTGGCTCAGGGTCCCGACCTGACGGAAAAGGTCCGCCAGGCGCGCGTCATCCAGCATCAGGGGATCGCCGCCACTGAGGATGACCTCGGTCAGATCCGGGTCCCGCGCCAGGATCTGAATGGCTTCTTGCTCGTGGTCATGGATCAGGGCCTCCGCGGCATAGGGAAAATGGCGGCGGAAGCAGTAGCGGCAATGCAGGGCGCAGGCCCCGGTGACCACCAGCAGGGCGCGGCCCCGGTACTTGCGCAACAAGCCCAGGGCACCGCGGGCCTGGGCATCACCCACCGGATCCTGGGTATAGCCGGGATGGGCCTCACCTTCCTCGCGCAGGGGCAGGACCTGGCGCAACAGGGGGTCCGCCGGGTCCCCGGTCCGCATGAGGCGGGCGAAGCCCCGGGGTACCAGGCAGGGGAAGGCGCGGGCCGCGGAGCGGTCGGCAAGACCCGGGTCCAGGCCCAGAAACGTCAGCAACTCCTCGGGACGGGTAAAGGCGGTCCGCAATGCCTGCCGCCAGACCTCCCCCGGCGACACGGCGGGCGGCAAGGGACCTGACCCTGAGTCTGGGTATAATGAGCCGTTTTGTTCCGACCCCATCCGAAGAGTTACTGACATGGCGACATACAACACCAACGAGTTTCGCGGCGGCCTCAAGATCATGCTGGATGGTGATCCATACACCATCATTGAGAACGAGTTCGTCAAGCCCGGCAAGGGCCAGGCCTTCAACCGCGTCAGGATCCGCAACCTCAAGACCGGCCGCGTGGTTGAGCGCACCTTCAAGTCCGGCGAGTCGGTGGAGGCGGCGGATGTGCATGATACCCAGATGCAGTATCTCTACAACGATGGCGATACCTGGCACTTCATGGACCCGGCGAGCTATGAGCAACTGACCGCCGACGCGGCGGCGGTGGGGGATGCCGCCAAGTGGATCAAGGAGGAGGACATGTGCCAGGTCACCCTCTACAACGGCGCCCCCCTGTCGGTGGAACCGCCCAACTTCGTCATCCTGCGCATCGTCGAGACCGACCCCGGTCTCAAGGGCGATACCTCCGGCGGTGGCGGCAAGCCGGCGACCCTCGAGACTGGCGCTGTGGTGCGCGTCCCGCTCTTCGTGCAGATCGACGAGCTCATCAAGGTGGATACCCGCTCCGGGGAGTACGTCTCCCGCGCCAAGGAGGAATGAGCCCCGCCCAGGGCGCGTCGGTGGTGCGGCTCGCCAGTGCCAGTGCGCGCCGACGGACCATCTCCCTCGGCGGCGTTCCTGGACGGATCGGCTCCTTGCCCCTTCCCGGCGGATTGGTCCCATGCCCCTCTTCCCAGGGGCTTGTCATCCCAGTTCTGGCGGGTGAGGCATGATTGTTTCTTGCCCCTCACCGGAAGGGGGTAGAGCGCCAACCAGCCCGGTGGACTGGCGGCCAGCGGCCACCCTTGCCGCGCTGCGGGCCCGGGCCGAGCTCTACGCCCTCATTCGCCGGTTCTTCGCGGCGGCCGGCGCGCTGGAGGTCGAAACCCCCATCGCCTCCCATGCCGGTCTGACGGATCCTGCCCTGGAGAGCTGGCGGACGGCCTGGACGGGTCCCAGGGGGGTGGAGCCACTCTGGCTGCATACCTCGCCCGAATTCCCCATGAAGCGGCTGCTGGCCGCGGGTTCGGGGTCCATCTACCAGATCTGCAAGGTCTTCCGTGATGGTGAGCGCGGTCGCCGGCATCATCCGGAATTTACCCTGCTGGAGTGGTACCGCCCCGGGTGGGACGGCGAACGGCTTATCGCCGAGGTGGCGGACCTGGTGCGGCAGGCGCTGGGCCAGCCCGAGCGGCCGGTCGAGATCTTCAGCTATCGCCAACTGTTTCGCGATCGCCTGGCCATCGATCCCCTTCACGCCACCCTGGCCGAGTTGGCGGCCTGCGCCCGGGATCAGGAGATCGCCGGGGTCGAGCACCTGCGCCTCGATCCTGATGGCTGGCTCGACCTGCTCCTCACCCACTGCCTGGAGACCGGGCTGGGCCGGGGGCGCTTGACCTTCATTCGCGACTACCCCCCCAGCCAGGCGGCCCTGGCGCGACTCCGTCCCGGTCCCGAACCGGTTGCCGAACGCTTCGAGCTCTACCTGGAGGGGGTGGAACTGGCCAATGGGTTTGCCGAACTGACCGATGCCGCCGAGCAGCGCCGGCGCTTCGAGCAGGATCAGGCCCGTCGCCGCGAACTGGGCCTGTCCGTCCCGCCCCTGGACGAGGCCTTCCTCGGCGCCCTGGCGGCCGGGATGCCCGAGGCCGCGGGCGTTGCCCTCGGCCTGGACCGGCTCCTGATGGCCATCACCGGCGCCAGCCATATCGATCAGGTGCTGGCCTTCCCCATCGAGCGGGCTTGAAGCCAGGGGCCGGGTGACGACCAAGGAAATCACGAACCCTAACCCTGAAGCCAGGGGCTGGGTGATGACAACTGAAACCACGAACCTCAACCCTGGCGCCAGGGGCTGGGTGATGACCTCCGAATCCCCGTCCCCAACCCTGAAGCCAGGGATCAAGGGATGATCATGGGGGCCGACCGCCGTTCTCTATGGATATCGATGCCTTATTTGCGCCAAAAAACCGCCGATTGATTTCTCGGGGTATAGTCTGATCTCGCTGTTACCGGTCCGGTCTGCCGCCCAAGCGGACGATCCGGTTGAATAGATTGATTCAGGAAGCCCAAGAACATGACGCCAGATAAGCCTGCCCAGGCGCTTGGATTTGCCACCCGCGCCATCCACCACGGATACGATCCCTACGAGGGGCCCGGCGCCCTGTGTCCGCCCATCTACCTCAGTTCCACCTACGCTTTCCCCACGATCGCCGAGGGCATGGCCCGCTTCGCCGGCGAGCGGCCAGGATATGTTTACTCCCGGGTCGGCAATCCTACTACCCGGTTGCTGGAGGAACGGCTGGCCAATCTCGAAGGAGGAGAGGCGGCCCTGATGACCGCCTCGGGTCAGGGGGCTACCACCTCCCTGCTCTGGACCCTGCTGAAGCCGGGGGACGAACTGATCGCGGACAAGACCCTCTATGGCTGCACCTTCGCCTTTTTCCACCATGGGCTGGAGAAGTTCGGGGTCCAGGTCCGGCACCTGGATTTGACTGACCCGGCCAACCTGGCTGCCGCCATCTCGTCCCGCACCCGCATGGTCTTTTTCGAGACGCCGGCCAATCCCAACATGCGTCTGGTTGATATCGCCGCCGTCGCGGATATCGCCCGTCGCCACGGGGCTCTGACGGTGGTGGACAACACCTATTGCACGCCTTACCTGCAACGCCCCCTGGAACTGGGGGCCGACTTGGTCGTCCATTCCGCCACCAAATATCTGGGTGGCCACGGGGACCTGCTGGCGGGGGCCATCGTCGGTCCCAAGGCGATCCTGGACGAGGTGCGTTTTATCGGTATCAAGGACATGACCGGGGCCGTGCTCTCCTCCCAGGATGCCTTCCTCATCCTGCGTGGCCTCAAGACCCTGGCCCTGCGCATGGACCGCCATTCCCTCAATGCCATCCAGGTGGCGGAATTCCTGGAGGGCCATCCGGCGGTGGCGGTCGTCCATTACCCCGGCTTGGACTCATTTCCCCAGCGTGACCTCGCCTGCCGCCAGATGGGCCAGCCGGGCGGCATGGTCGCCTTCGAACTCAAGGGTGGCTTCGAGGCCGGCCGGCGCTTCATGGACGCCCTCCAACTCTTCACCCGTGCCGTCAGCCTGGGGGACGCGGAGAGTCTGGCCCAGCACCCGGCCAGCATGACCCACGCCGTCTATAGTCTTGAGGAGCGGGCCGCCCATTTCATCAGCGAAGGCCTGGTACGGCTGTCGGTGGGTCTAGAGAATGGACAAGACCTGCTGGCTGATCTGAAACAGGCGCTGGGTTGAGACATGATCTTGATCCCCGGCGTTTTCTCCACCTTCAGCGAAGCCTTGATGGCGGAGGGGAGGAAGAGTTGGAGGATCCTGATCAGGCTTCACACTGATTCAGAATGAATATTTGATCAGCATGAATCCTGATCAGCATGAAGCCTGATCGGCATAAAGAAGAACTGGAAGGATATTTTTCCCTTGCGGAGAGCATGACCGTGAAGGCGGCGTGGAGGATGCCATGAGATTTCATTGCCGACCGGTGAGGTTGGATTTCGTGGAATCCGCCCCGCTGCGTTTCGTGAAGGAAGTTGAAATCGCTGCCCCTCCGGCGGCGGTGTTCAACATCCTCGCTGATGAGGACGCCTGGCCCAGGTTTCTCAGGGACGTCATGACGGCTAAATGGACCAGTCCCGAGCCCCATGGCGTAGGTTCCACCCGGACGCTAGTCCTCAAGGGCATGACCGTTAAGGAATACTTCATCGCCTGGGAACCAGGGAAACGGTTCACCTTCTGTCTCCTGGAGGCAACCGCCCCCCTCGCGCGGGCCCTGTGCGAGGATTACCGGCTGGAGGCAACGGGGAATGGAAAGTGCGGACTGACCTACATCATGGCATGCGAACCCAGTCTCCTGTTGAACCTGATGGGTCCAGTGGGAGAACGGCTGCTGGGGGACTTGTGCAACAGGATCACCTGTGGTCTGGCTGACTTCGTGAAAGACGGCGGAGGGACCAACTGAAGACGGATTCGAGATTCCTGGCCAAGGCTATACTTGATTCATTCTTGTACCTCGCCCTTTAGTGGGAGCCGTGACAGGCTGGCCAGGGCCAGGGCCAGGGCCAGGGCCAGGGCCAGGGCCAGGGCCAGGAAATGGCGCTTTCCTGAGCAAGAATGGCCTCGGGCACCCGGGTCCGCCGGAGAGTTCAAGCTAAATGAGGTTGACATCCGTCCTTAGCCGTTAAGGAGGACCATCATTAACACCAAAATCTCACGGGTCTCTCTGGGCCTTACATTAGGCGTGGCCTGCGCCGCGACCGCGAGGGCGCAGGCAATACCAGACCGCGCGACCCTGCCCATTCCCGAGCCGCAATACCCAAAAAGCACGGAGCTCGACGCCCGCAAGGCTACGCCCCCGCCAAGGTTTGAGATCAAGGCACCCTCAGATGCGCCTAATGTGCTGATCATCCTCATCGACGACATGGGGTTTGGTCAGCCCAGCTCCTTCGGCGGGCCGATCAACATGCCTACCTCGGAGCGTTTGGCCAGCCAGGGCTTGCGTTACAACCAGTTTCACACGGCGGCGATGAGCGCCCCGACCCGCATGGCCCTTCTCACCGGGCGCAATCACCACACCTGCAACATGGGTTCGCTCCCGGAACTGGCAACCCTCTTTCCTGGCAATACCGCCCAGCGCCCGGAGAGCGTCGCTCCGCTGGCGACCACACTGCGCTACAACGGTTACGCAACGGCCGCGTTCGGGAAGATCCATGAGGTCGCCTCCTGGGAGATCTCGCCGTCGGGGCCGACCGACCGGTGGCCGACCCGCAGCGGTTTCGACAAGTTCTACGGCTACCTGGGAGGGGAGATGAACCAGTGGAACCCCCTCCTCTATGATGGCCTTACGCGGATCGATACGCCAAGTGATCCCAACTACCACTTGATGACGGACATGACCGACCAGGCGATCCGGTGGATGCAGTCGGTGAAGTCGCTTACCCCGGATAAGCCCTTCTTTATCTATTTCGCGCCGGGGGCCATGCACGCGCCTCACCACGTCGCGAAGGAATGGATTGCCAAATACCAGGGGCGTTTCGACCAGGGCTGGGACAAGGTGCGCGAGGAGACGCTGGCCAGGCAAAAGCAACTCGGGGTTGTGCCGCCGGGCACGAAGTTGGCGCCAAAGCCGCAAGGCGTCCCCGATTGGGATAGCTTAACCCCGGACCAGAAAAGGCTGTTTGCCCGGCAGATGGAGGTCTACGCGGGATTTGGCGAATATGCCGACGCGGAAATCGGCCGTTTGCTCGGGGCGGTCGATGATCTGGGGCAGACGGACAACACCCTGATCTTTTATATCCTGGGTGACAATGGGGCCAGTGCGGAAGGGGGGCCAAATGGCGCCTTTAACGAGGCCGGGGTGATCAATCATCGGGAAGAGGAACTGGGCGATGTCATGAAACACATGGACGATCTGGGCGGTCCCTATTCCTTTAATCACTATGCCATCGGCTGGGCGATCGCGGGTAATACGCCTTTCACTTGGGCTAAGCAAGTGGCCTCCAATTACGGCGGCACCCGGGACGGGATGATCATTCACTGGCCAAAGGGTATCAAGACCACGGGAGAGGTGCGGACCCAGTGGCATCACGTGATCGATATCGCGCCCACGGTCCTTGAGGCAGCCGGCTTGCCCGAGCCGAAGACAGTCAACGGGATACCCCAAATCCCCATGGAGGGCGTGAGCATGATCTACAGCCTGAACGATGCCCAGGCCAAAGACCGTCATGTCACGCAATATTTTGAGATGTTCGGCAACCGGGCCATCTATCACGACGGCTGGTTCGCGGGAACGGTTCATAAAGCCCCGTGGGAATTCAGTGCCCGCCATTCCCTGGAAAACGACCAATGGGAGCTTTACGACACCCGGGTCGATTTTAGTCTGGCGGATGATCTGGCGGCAAAACAACCCGATAAACTCAAGGAGATGCAAACACTCTTCATGGCCGAGGCGGAGAAATATCAGGTGCTGCCCCTGGATGACCGCGTTATTGAGCGGTTTAACGCCGCGATGGTGGGCAGGCCAGACCTCATGGCCGGCCGCACCTCCCTGAAGGTCTACCAGGGGATGAGGGGAATGATGGAAAACGTCTTCATCAATACCAAAAACGTCTCACACAGCATTACCGCCGAAGTGAAGGTTACCGACGGTGGCGGTAAGGGTGTGATACTGGCCCAGGGAGGTCGTTTCGGTGGCTGGAGCCTCTATCTGAACAACGGCAAGCCGACCTATACCTACAACTGGCTGGGGTTAGAGCGCTACACCATCTCCTCCCCCACAGCCCTCACGGCCGGAAGGGCGAAGATCCGTTATGAGTTTGCCTATGACGGGGGAGGATTCGGCAAAGGGGGAACTGGAACGATGTTTGTCAACGATCACCAGGTTGCCCAGGGACGGATCGAAAATACGCACGGCTACTCCATCTCCGTGGATGAGGGCGCCGACGTCGGCGAGGACGGAGAGACCCCGGTGGTTGAGGATTATGGCGTTCCCGTTCCTCACCGATTTGATGGAAAGATTGTCAACCTAACCATTGAGTTAGCGAAAATGGAACAGGCAAGGCCGATGGAAATGGAAAAAATGAATCAGACCAACCTGAAGCGGGCTCTGGCGGAATAAATGAATCGCCGGGGCAAGGAGCAGACCTGATTCTTTGCCCCATGCTTGGTTCTTCAATGCAACGGACAAAAACGCAATCTTTCATACCCCTCTCCCCAGCCCTCCCCCACAAGTGGGGAGGGGGCGAAGCGCAATAGCCTCTTTTCTGACTCTCTCTCCCCAGACGGGAGTGGGTAGGGGGGGTATGAAAGGCTGCACAAAAACTATTTTTATGAAAATACAAAAAACTAAATAAGGCAAAGGGAAGAGGGAAGAATGAAGACGGGAGAGGAGAAACAAAATGCAGGGCGCGCCAGAAATGCGCTTGGCATTCATGTCGTGGCTAAACCTATCGGGCCTCAATGCAATCTTGATTGCGAGTATTGCTTTTACCTCGAGAAAAAGGCCTTGTTCCCCTCGGGTGAGAGCTGGCGGATGTCCGATCAAGTCCTGTCTCGCTTCATCACGAATTACATCAAATCTCAGCCGACTCCGGTCGTCGAGTTTGTCTGGCAGGGGGGTGAGCCGACTCTTCTGGGAATCGATTTCTTTCGCAGAGTGATCGAGCTGCAACAGCCTTTCGCGCGTCACAAAACCATCACCAATGCCTTGCAGACCAACGGAACCTTGCTGACGGATGAATGGTGTGAGTTTCTAAAGCAACACCATTTCATGGTGGGCATTAGTCTGGATGGCCCACAAGAGATCCATGACCGCTATCGCCGCGATCGTCACGGCAATGGGACCTTCGACGCCGTGATGCGGGGACTGAGGTTGCTTCAAAAACAACAGGTTGAGTTTAACGTCCTGGCCTGCGTTGCCCGTGATACCGCGGCTCGACCCCTTGAGGTATATCGTTTTCTGCGTGACCAGGGTGTCAAATTTATCCAGTTCACGCCGATTGTCGAGCGTGTACCCGATGTGCCAAGCCGTCAGCTTGGTCTGCGCCTTGCCGGCCCCGCCCGGTTGGACAGGAAAGAGCCCCAGGTGTCCATCACCCCCTGGACCGTCCTGCCCGAAGAATACGGTGATTTTCTCATCGCCATTTATGAGGAATGGGTCCGTCAGGATGTCGGCAAGATCTTTGTCATGAACTTCGAGTGGGCACTCAACGCCTGGATTGGAAATCCCTCACCGGTTTGCATCCACGCGGAGATATGCGGACGGTCGATTGCCGTCGAACACAACGGCGATGTCTATGCTTGTGACCACTGCGTTTATCCCAACTACAGACTCGGGAATGTAACGACCGCCAGTCTTTCTGGAATGGTAACAAGATCGCTCTCTTCCGGTTTCGGTGTTGCCAAGGCCATGGCCCTGCCTCGCTGGTGCCGGGAGTGCGATGTGGTGGCAGCATGCCAAGGGGGGTGCCCCAAACATCGCTTCGCGACCAGCGATTACGACGAGCCCGGAATACAATTCCTTTGTCAAGGGTACAAGAAATTCTTTCTCCATATACGCAAATACTGCCATGCCATGACCCAACTTTTGGAAAATGGTTTGCCGGCATCAAACATTATGGATGTCATGAAAGGACCCCTGTTGATAAAGCTTGATCAAACAGGAAACGCTCTTCACCCCATACAGTACCCATCGGATGCTGCATGAAAATAGCATTCGTCATGAGCACTCGGGCATGAACACTTTCCCCCTTCTCAGCACCCTGCTGCTGCTTCCGGTACTCGGGGCCGCCGTGCTGGGGACCCTGCCCAAGGGGCGCATCCAACTCGTCCGTTGGACCGCCATCACCTTCGCCACCCTGACCCTGCTGTTGGCCTGGGGCTTGCTCATCGGCTTCGATGCCCGGGCTACGGGACTGCAATGGTTCGAACGCTATAGCTGGAATCCTCTGGTGGGTTCCGCCGTGGCCTTGGGCCTCGATGGCTTCTCTTTGCCCCTGGTGCTGCTAACCAGCCTCCTTGGCCTGGTCGCCCTGCTGGCCTCGCGGGGCATCCGTGAGGGGGTCAAGGGCTACTATGCGCTGATGCTAATCCTGGAGGCGGCCACCCTGGGGGTCTTCATGGCCCAGGACTGGTCCATCTTCTATGTCTTCTGGGAACTGGTCCTCATCCCGCTCTTCTTTCTCATCAACCGCTGGGGCGGCAGGAACCGCCAGGGCGCGGCCCTGAACTTTGTCCTCTATACCATGGGCGGATCGGTGTTCCTGCTCATCGCCCTGCTGGTGGCCTTCGACGCCGTGGGCCTCCACTCCTTCGCCATGGCGGACCTGGCGACGGGGGGACCCCGGCTGGACCGGGAGACGCAGATCCTGATCTTCCTCGGCCTGCTCATCGGCTTCGGGGTCAAGATGCCCATCTTCCCCCTCCACGGTTGGCTGCCCCTGGCCCATGTCGAGGCGCCGAGCCCGGTGTCGATCCTGCTCTCCGGCATCCTGCTCAAGATGGGATCCTACGGGCTGATCCGCGCCGCTCAGATGCTGCCCCAGGCAGTGGTTGCCCTGCAGACGCTGCTGGCGGTGCTGGCGACGATCAGCCTGCTCTATGGCGGGCTGCTTGCCTGGCGGCAGACCGACCTCAAGGCTATGGTCGCCTATTCCTCGGTCAGCCACATGGGGGTGGTGCTGCTGGGGATCGCCGCCCTCAATGTCGCCGGTCTCACCGGGGCCCTGATGCAGATGGTGGCCCATGGCCTAGTGGCGGGGGCCCTCTTCCTGCTCATCGGTCTGCTCTACGAACGCACCCACACCCGGGAGATCGGTCATTACAGCTCCCTGGTCAGGGTTATGCCGCGCTTCGCCTTCTTCACCATCCTGGCCTTCGTCGCCGCGGTGGGCCTGCCGGGGACGGCGGGCTTCATCGCCGAACTCTATGCCCTCATCGGCGGTTACCAGGTCTGGGGTGGCTGGGTGGCGGTCCTCAGTCTGGGGATGCTGATCAGCGCCGCCTATGCCATCCGCACCGTCGGGCGTCTCTTCACCGGGCCCGTGCGCGCGGGAATGGCCGAGGTACCGGACCTGCGGCCCACGGAACTCATCGCCGTTAGCGTCTTGACCGCCGCCGTCCTGGTGCTGGGTTTCTTTCCCGCCGCCCTCCTTCAGTTGCTGGGGACCAGCGTGGCCCGCTTCGGCACTCTGTTCGCGGCCATCTGAGGAATGCGCGACGTGTCCCTACCCCAAGGCATTACCGGGACGGAAGGGGGCGGCGATGTCCGCGCCCACCTCCTTGCCGCCATCGACCACCTGGAACATGTGCTGCCCGGCCAGGCGCCCATCCGTGACTTCGTCCATCACAACACCCTCCATGGTTACCAGCACCTGCCTTTTCCCCAGGCCCTGGCCGCCGCCAGGCGCCTGACTGGCGCCGCCGGTTATCTCCCTCTGGCGCGGTTCCGTGATCTCTTGCGCCAGGGACGTATCGACCGGGCGGACCTGCTGGCGGTCCTAGAGACCGAAGAGGCCCTGGCGCCCGCCACCCCCCTCTTCACCACCCCCGTCGGGCCCATCTTGGCCCGCGATCTCTATCTGACCGCCCTGCTTTATCCCATCGAAGCCATCGCCAGCGGCCAGCTCAACTGGGAACTGGAGGAGCAGGGGGGCCTGGAGCGCATTCAGGCCGATGTCCCCGCCGAGGCGCGTGCCCGGTTGCTGGCCGCCAGCGGCCTGGAGGAGGCGGCGACCGTCGCCGACCTCTGGCGGGCCTGCCTGGAACGGCTGGACCCGGCCTGGTACCAGCTCCATCCGGAAGAGCTGATCGACCCAACCCCGGAACACCTCTTGGCCCTGCTCGGGGACCTCCAGGGTGAGGAGGAGGGCAGTGACGCCCAGATCCTGATCCAGCGCCGCATCGACCGCTGGGCCCGGGAGGCGCTCAAGGACCTGCTCGGCCGGGTCGGCCAGGACCTCACCCTGGGCGGGCTGCTGCAGGCCCTGACCGGCCGCCACCCGTTGGACGAGATCCGCCCCGCCCTCATTCGTCAGCTCGCCAACTTCCTCGACCAGGGACTGGCCGCCTGGCACCCCGTCGATCGCGATCAGGGCTTTTATGCCTGCTGGCGCGCTGGCAGCCAGGGCGACCCGACCTGGCGCCTGATGGGTCTGGCTCCAGGTCAGGAGGGCCTCACCGACCTGCCCGCCGATCCCCTGGAGGCCATCATCGCCGAACTGGGGCGGCTGGGGTTGCCAGAGGACCGCTGGCCGGCCTACCTCGAGCGCCTGGCCCTGGAATTACCCGGCTGGTCTGGCCTCTGGCTGTGGCGCCACCGGCACCCTGGCTATCGAGGCTGGGGGCAGCCGGTCGCCATGCTCGACTACCTGGCGGTGCGCCTGATCCTGGAACGTCTTCACGCCCAGGGCCTCTGCGCCGCTTGGGGGCTGACTCCGAATCTGGAGGCGCTCCGGGACCATTTTCGCCACCATCCCGCCGAATTCCTGGTGCGTTGGTCCCTGTTCAATGGCCCTTTGCCGGAATACCTGGCCAGCCGTGCCCAGCGTCTGGTCCAGGGCGAGGACGACCCAGAGGTACGCCTGGCCGCTGAGATCTGGCGCCCCCTGGCGCGGCTCATCTGGGCTTGGCGCTGGAGCCCGGCGGCGGAGCGCCTGGGACGGGACCTGCTGCAACGCGCCTGGCCCCTATTTCGCCTCAGCCAGCATCTGGGGCTGAGCGGCGCGACCCTGCGCGCCCTGGACGAGGAGCGGATCGAGGCGGTCTTCGCCTGCCTGGAGCGTCTGGACGAGGATATCGCCGGCTACCTATGGCTGCGGGCCTACGAGAACCATTACCGGGACCGGATCTTCAACGCCCTGCTCGGTAACGAGGGCCGGGGTCGCTGGTCCCGGCGTCCCCAACCCCCCAGCGCCCAACTGGTCCTCTGCATGGACGACCGCGAGGAAGGGCTGCGCCGCCACCTGGAGGAGGTGGACGCGGAGGTCGAAACCCTGGGCGCCGCGGCCCACTTCGGCGTCCCCCACTGGTGGCAGGGGCTGGATGATGTCAGCCCCACCGCCCTCTGCCCGGTGGTGATGGTCCCCGCCCATGCCGTCACCGAGCAGGCCCAGCCCGGCCAGGAGGCCCGCCTGGCCAGTCACCGCCGCCGGCGCGCCTGGCGGCTGGGCCTGCGCGACCTCCTGCACCAGGAGATCCGCCGCAATCTGGCCAGCTCCACCCTCGCCATCGCCCTCGCCGCGCCTGCGGCGGCCCTGGCCCTGGCGGCCAAGGTGCTGGCCCCCGGCCGCTTCGGCGCCTGGGCGGCGCGGCGGGGACGTGCCTTCGACCTACCGGTCCCCACCAGGGTGGACCCGACCACGGACGCCTACCAGGGGGAGCCGAGCCCGGCGAACGTTCAGCCGGGGTTTGTCACCGCCGACCAAGCGCAGCGGGTGGGCAACCTGTTGCGGGTCATGGGCCTGGACGAGGGCTTCGCCCCCCTGGTGGTGATCCTGGGCCACGGCTCCCACAGCGACAACAATCCCCACCTGGCGGCCTATGACTGCGGGGCGTGCAGCGGCAATCACAGCGGTCCCAATGCCCGCCTCTTCGCCGCAATGGCCAACCGCCCGGAGACTCGCGCCCTGCTGAGCGAGGCGGGCATCGCCATCCCCGACGAATGCTGGTTCCTGGGCGCCGAACATGACACCTGCAGCGAGGCCATCACCTGGTACGACCTCGATCGGCTACCCCCGGCCCGCCGAGAGGATTTCGCCCGCCTCAACGCCAGCCTGGCGGAGGCGACCCGCCGCCATGCCCAGGAGCGCTGCCGCAAGTTCGTCTCCGCCCCTTCCCGCCCGACGCCGGACCAGGCCCTGCGCCATGTTCGGGACCGGGGCCTGGACTTCAGCCAGGCGCGGCCGGAGCTGGGGCACGCCACCAATGCCTGCGCCTTCATCGGCCGGCGGGCCCTGACCCAGGGCCTGTTCCTCGACCGGCGCGCCTTTCTCCTCTCCTATGACCCGAACAAGGACCCGGAGGGGGCCCTGTTGGAGCCCCTGCTCCTCGCCAATGGCCCGGTGGGGGCGGGCATCAACCTGGAGTATTACTTCTCCACCGTGGACAATGACCGCTATGGCGCCGGCTCCAAGATCACCCACAATGTCGCCGGCTTCTTCGGCGTCATGGACGGGACCAGCTCGGACCTGCGTACCGGCCTGCCCCGCCAGATGATCGAGATCCACGAGGCGATGCGCCTCCTGGTGATCGTGGAGGCCCGGTTGGAGGTCCTGACCGCCATCTACCAGCGCCAGCCCAGCCTCCAGGAGCTGATCGGCAACGGCTGGCTGCTCCTCGCCGCCAAGGACCCCGAGGGGCCGCGGATTCATGGTTTCGACCCTGCCACGGGCTGGGTGCCCTGGACGGGTCCGCGCACCCCCCTGAACCGGGTCGCGCGGTCGGCGGACTATTACCCGGGCACCCTCGAGCCCCTGGACCCGGTCCTGATCGGGGCCTGAACCTGCGCCCAACCCTGACACCATGTTCGAATTCGCCTGGCTGATCCCTGCCTTTCCCTTCCTGGCCGCCGGCTGGCTGGCCCTGGACCGGGCCCTGCGCGGCTACCGCGGCGAGGCGGCGGAGCCCGGCACCGCTCGCCTCGCCCTGGGGGCGGCCTGGCTATCCTTCCTGCTGGCCGCCGCCCTCGGCCTCCAGGCCCTCTGGAGGGGCCCGCCGGGTCAGGTCCTGTCCGGGACCTGGCTGGTCAGCGGCGAACTGCGCGTCCACCTTGCCTTCACCTTGGATGGCCTGGGGCTCAGCCTGCTGGTCCTGGCCGCCGCCCTCGGTCTGCTGACCCTCAGGTTCGCCGTCAACTATCTGCACCGGGAGGCCGGCTTCCAGCGCTTCTTCATGGCCCTGTCCCTCTTCCAGGGGGCCATGGAATTGATCCTCATGGCGGGCAATGCCGTCCTCGCCTTCATGGGCTGGGAACTGGCCGGGGTGGCCTCCTACCTTCTGATCGCCTACAACTTCGAACGGCCGGTCGCGGCGGCCAACGCCACCCGCGCCTTTATCACCAACCGCATCGGTGATGCCGGCTTTCTCTTGGGGATCTTCTTCGCCTTCCACTGGCTGGGCGGCAGCGATTGGCGGCTCATCGCCGAGCGCGCCACGACCCTGGATTCCCTGCAGGCCGACCTTATGGCCTTGGCCTTCCTGGTGGCGGCCCTTGCCAAATCGGCCCAATTGCCCTTCGCGCCCTGGATCGGCCGTGCCCTGGAGGGCCCCACCCCTTCGAGCGCCATCTTCTATGGGGCCCTCATGGTCCATGCCGGCGTCTATCTCCTCATTCGCCTGGAGCCCCTGCTGGACCTGGCCCCGGCGATCGCCACCCTGGTAGCCCTCCTCGGAGGCCTGACGGCGATCTATAGCTGGCTGGGGGGCTTGGCGCGGACCGACGTCAAGGGCGCCCTGATGTTCTCCACCACCGCCCAGGTAGGTCTCATGTTCCTCTGGATCGGCCTGGGCTGGACAGCCTGGGCCTCCTGGCACCTGGCCCTGCACGCCCTGTGGCGGGCCTGGCAGTTCCTCCAGGCCCCGGCCCTGATGCATCGGGCAAGCCGGCCGGTGCGGGCCGTCCCCGCTTGGTTAGGACGCCGGCGCTGGCTGCACCAGGCGGCCCTCCAGGGGTTCTGGCTGGATGCCCTGGCGGATGCCTTTCTGGTCCGCCCGACGCGCTCCACGGCCCGGGACGTCCAGGACCTCGATGAGCGCGTGCTGAGCCGTATTGTCGGTCTGCCCGGCGACGCGGCGGGGCTTTCCGATCTGGGTGGCCCGGCGGCCGGGGAGGGCGACTGGCTCCGGGCCAGCGAGGACCAGATCGTTCAGGGTCGCGGTTTTCTGGGTCGCGCCATGGCCGGCTTGGCCAGCCTGCTTTACTGGTTCGAGCAACGCCTGGTGTTACGCGGGGGTGGCGAGGGCCTGCTGGCGGCCATCCAGCGCCTGGCCCACCTGGCCAATCAGGTCGAAAGTCTGCTCGCCCGGCCCCGCTACCTCTTCCTCATCATCCTGGCCACCCTGGGGGTGATCCTTTAGATGCCAGCGAGCGAAATCCCCTGGGGTGCCCAGATCGCCTGGCCCCTCCTGGCGGTCCTGCAACTCCTGCCCTTGGCGGGTGCCGGCCTGGTGCTGTTCCTGCGTCGCGAGGCGCTTGCCCTCGTGGCGGGCATCGGTCTGACCGGGGTCGAATTGCTGCTCGCCATCCTGCTTTATCTCCACTACGACCCCACCCAGCCCGCCCTGCAGTTCGCCGAGCAGGGGCACCTCTGGGGGTGGCTGGACTATCACGCCGCGGTGGACGGGGTCAGTATCCTGTTCATCTTGCTCACCGGCTTTCTCTCCCTGCTGGTCGCCGTCTATGGGCCGGTGCGCGGCCTGGGGCCACCCTGGCGCTTGATGCCGCTGATCCTGGCCATCGAGGCCAGCCTGATGTTGATGTTCACGACCCTGAACCTGCTCTGGTTCGTCCTGGCGCTCGCCATCCAGATCGGGCTGGTCGGGGCTATCCTGCGACGCTGGGCCACCTCGCCGGGCATGGACGCCGCCTTGAAGATCTTCTACAAATTCATGGGCACGGCCCTGGCGCTGCTGTTGGCGGGCACCCTGCTCCTCGGCTGGGGACAGACCCATGCCCAGAGCGGTGGCTGGACATTCGACCTCATCGAGCTGCAACGCTTGGGGGTGGATCCGGCCTTTCAGACCCTCGCCTTCTACCTGCTGTTCTATGGCCTGGCGATCCGTACCCCCCTCTTTCCCCTGCACGGCTGGCTGCCACCCTTGGCCGAGCATGGCAACATCGCCCTGGCCCCAACCCTCTTGCTTGGGCTCAAGGTCGGCATCTACGGCCTGCTGCGTTTCGTGCTGCCCCTGCTCCCGACGGCGGTCCAGGAATGGCAGTCCTTCGTCGTTGGTTTCGCCGTGGTCGGCATCTTTTACGCCGCCTTGCTCGCCATGGTGCAGGAGGACCTGCGCCGGCTCCTGGCCTTTGCCGTGGTCTCCCACACCAGCCTGATCGTCGTCGGCATCTTCACCCTGGATCGGTTGGCCCTGCAGGGTAGCGTGATGCTCTCGGTCACCTTCGGCCTGGCGCTGGCGGCCTTGCTCTTCATGACCGGTCTGGTCTTCCAACGCACCCACACCACCCGGCTCGGGGAGCTCGGCGGGCTCTTTGATCCGCTGCCCTTCGTCGGCATCGCCTTCCTGGTGGCGGGTCTGTCCATCATCGGCATGCCGGGCACTCCCGGCTTCGATGCCGCCCACTTGGTCATGGAGGCGAGTATCCACCGCTTCGGCGGCCTGCTGACCATCGCCGCCGCCCTGGGCAACGTCCTGGCGGCCGGTTTCCTGCTCTGGGCCTTCCAGCGGGCCTTTCTGGCGTCGGGTCCGGTGGCCAGTCCGCTGTCGCCAGCCGGCGGGGCCGGGGTCGAACCCTTGAGGCCAGGGGAGTGGCTGGTGGCCCTGGCGGTGATCGGCGTCCTCCTCGGGGTGGGGTTCCATTCCCGGCCCTGGCTGGAATTGATCGCCGCGCCCCTGACCGTCCTGAGCGCACCCTATGCCCAGCCTTGAGGCCCCCCCCTGCCGCGCCCTGCGGACAACTAGTAGATCGATCCGCTAATCTGCTTTAGCACCGCAAGGACAGTAAGGCGTATGAAACAAAATATTATGCATAGTGCATTCGTAAGGGTATTGGTGAAACGAACTACTAGCCCAGCCTGGACTGCATCTCCTGCTGCGCCCGGCGAACACCGTCTGACCAGCCACGAGTACGGCCCATGCCAAACCCTGAGTCCCCCCGGCCAGATCCTTCCCTTACCCCCTGATCCTCTTCGCCGCGCCCGCTGAGTCCCGCCATGCCCGATGCCCTGAATTCCGCCGCCTGGCCGCTGCTGACGCTGATGCTGCTCACGCCTCTGGCCGGGGCCCTGTTGATCTGGCTGCTGCCAGGGTCGCGACCGGTGCGGTGGGTCATGCCGGCCAGCCTGCTAGTCGCCCTGGGTTTGGCCCTTACCGTGCTCTGGCGCTTCGACCCCAGTCAGGCCGGCTTCCAACTGGTGCAGGAGACGATGTGGATCCCCAGCCTGAACGTGCGCTACCTGGTCGGCGTCGATGGCCTCTCGGTCCTCTTTCTACCGCTAACCCTGCTGCTCTTTCTTGGGGTCAGCGGCGCCACCTGGACGGGGGTGCGCAGCCTGCGGCGCCTGCATGACAGTCTGCTCCTCCTGCTGGCGAGCACCATCCTGGGCATTTTTTGCGCCCTGGATCTGATGCTCTTCTATCTCTGCTGGGAACTGACCCTTCTGCCTCTCTTTTTCCTGATCAGCTTCTGGGGGCCTGGGCCCCAGCGGCGCTATGCGGCGGCCAAGTACAGCCTCTTCATGCTCGCGGGCGGGGTACCCCTGCTGTTTGGTTTCATCCAATTGGCCTTCAATCATGCCGCGGTCAGCGGGGCCGGGGTCCCGGCGGGGCTGAGCTGGGATTATCGGCAGTTGCTGGCGACGCCCCTGGGGCCGGGGCAGGAGACCAGCGTCTTCCTGCTCCTGTTCCTCGGCTTCGCGGTCAAGACCCCGGTCTTTCCCCTGCATACCTGGTTGCCGGTAGTGGCCATGGAAGGACCAGTGGCGGTGGCGGCCCTCATCACCGGCTTGAAGGTGGGGGCCTATGGCCTGATGCGCTTCGCCCTGCCTCTGGCGCCCGGCGCGGCCCAGGAATTCCATTGGCTGCTGGCCGGCCTGGGGACAATGGGACTGGTCTATGGCGCCCTGGCCGCGCTGGCCCAGACCAACCTACGCCGCCTGCTGGCCTATGCCTCCCTCAGCCATGTCGGCCTAGTGGTGCTGGGCCTGGCCTCCCTCGACCTGGCGGGCCTTCAGGGGGCGGTATTTCAGCTCCTCAATTTCACCCTGATTGCCGGAGGGCTCTTCGTGCTGCTGCGCTTCCTCAACCTGCGCCTTGGATCGACCGATCTCATCGCCCTGGGCGGGTTGGCGACGAGCATGCCCTTGCTGGCGGCCTGCTTCTTCTTCCTCTCGCTAGCCACCCTGGGGGTACCCGGCACCTCGGGCTTCCCCGCCGAGTTCCTGCTCCTGATGAGCGCCCTGAACACCCACCTGGGGGCGGGAATCCTGGCCCTCCTGACCATGGTCCTGGGTGCGGCCTATGTCCTGGACAGCTACCGACGGGCCTTTTTTGGTCCGCCAGGCCACCGGGCCATCGCGGCCGCCGCCGATCTGCGGCCGCGTGAGCTTGGGATAGCCCTGGCCTTCTGCCTGCCGATCCTGGTCCTTGGCCTCTGGCCCGGTCTGGTGCTAGACCCTCTGCACGCCACGGCCCAGGAGTGGGTGGCTCGGCTGGCCCAGGTGGCGTTGGGGAGGTGAGCAGGCCCGCCCGGTTTGGCTGGGCCCGCGTGCGCGGTCAGGGCGCCAGATCTCGGCGCCAGATCTGGGCGCCAATTCAGCGCGGTCGGCCCAGGACCGCGCTGTGGATCAGTGCGATTTGGCGAGGTATGTGCGCCTCGGTCGTGAGCTCACTCGGCGCTTTGGGGCTAGGCCCGCGCCGGCAGGGGCGGGCACATCATGTCGTCCGCCGCCTCGGGCCCCAGGCGCTCGTAGATGGCCGCCAGGGCCTTGTTCTCGGTGGGGAAGATGTTCCGCTCCCCGATCAGGTCATAGAGGCCGGTGGCACGCATCACGTCCAGGGTCTGCTTCTTAAGGCCGGAGAAGAGGACGTCCATACCATTGGCCCGGAGCCGTTCCACCAGGTGATGGATCACCTCCTCGCCAGAGGCGTCGAGGCGGTTGATGCCGTTGCCGACCACCAGCAGGTACTTGGCCTGTTTATGGTCCGAGACTGCCTCTAGTACCGCGTCCTCGAAATGGGCGACATTGGCGAAATAGAGGGCGCCATCAAAGCGGAGGGCAATAACATGCTCGCTGGTGATCAGGCCCGGGTTGACCTTGATGTCGCGTAAGGTGCCATCCGGGCAGCGGCCGAGGATGGCCACCCGCGGCTTCATGGTGCGATAGAGATAGAGCAGGATGGCCAGGGCGGCGCCGATCAGGATGCCCTTGTCCAGGTGCGGTGCGGCGACCAGGGTGAGGATGAAGGTCGCCAGGGCGACGAAGCCATCGGCGCGGCTGGCCTGCCAGGTGTGCTTGAGGGCCTGGGGGGTGATCAGGCTGGTCACCGCCAGCAGGATGATCACCGCCAGGGTCGCCTTGGGCAGGTGGTAGAGGAGGGGCGTTAGGAACAGCAGGACGATGGCGACGAAGAGGCCATTGAAGACCATGGCGAAGCCCGTCTGGGCCCCGGCCTGGAGGTTGATGGCCGAGCCGGTGAAGGAGCCGCAGGCGGGGTAGGACTGGAAGAAGGAGCCGCCGATATTGGCCAGGCCCTGGCCGATGAGCTCCTGATTGGGGTCCAGGCGCTGCTTGGTCTTGGCCGCCAGGGCCTTGGCCATGGAGATGGACTCCATGAAGGCCACCAGGGCGATGATCAGGGCGGCGCTGAACAACTGGATGATCGTGTCCAGGCTCAGGGGTGGGATGCGGAAGGCGGGCAGGCCGGCGGGGATCTTGCCGACCACATCGCCGCCGCCGATCAATTGCACCTCGCCCTTTTCGACCTTCTTGATGTGCCAGCGGCGCTCGCCGATCGCCACGCCCTCCGGCACGGCGTCCGCCAGGTAGACGGGGGCGGGCTGGTCCTCCGGGACCTGGCCACGGACGAACTCGAGCTGGCGGATCTGACGCAGCCGCTCCTTGTTCTCGATCTCCAGGGCGGCGATATCGACCCGCGCCAGGACGATATGGTGCTGGAGGTAAGCGGCGGAACGCTCCTCCTCGACCTTTTGCAATTCCCGCAGATAGGTGGACTGGGAGGTTACCTCCGCCAGCAGGTCCTTGAGACGCTGGTCGGTCTCGGCGTAACGGGTCACCAGTTCCCGCGTCGCCGGGTCGGCGATCTGGTCGAGTTTGATCTTGGTCTTGTGCTCAAATTCCAGCAGGGCGCTGGCGCCGATGGTCACTACCACCGCGATGAGCACGCTCAACTTGGACAGGGGTTTGATCTTCTTCAACCCCAGCATCAGGGCTAGGGCGAAGACCGACATGGCCAGGGTGGGCAGGTGGGTCTGGGGCAGGTAGCTGAACATCTCCCAGATGTCCATGAGGAAGGAGTCGCTGCGGCCCTTGGGGATGCCCAGCAGCATGTCGAGCTGGGATAGGGCGATGATGATGGCCGCCGCGTTCATGAAGCCGAGGATGACCGGGTGGGAGACGAAGTTGACGATGGTCCCCAGTTTCAGGACCCCCAGGCCAAGCTGGATGAGCCCTACCAGGAAGGCCAGCACCAGGGCCAGGCCGATGAACTCTTCGGTGAAGGGCACGGCAAAGGGGGTGATGGCCGCCGCTGTCATCAGGGAGACGATGGCGACGGGACCGGTGGACAGTTGCCGCGATGAGCCCCACAGGGCCCCCAGGATGGCCGGCACCAGGGCCACGTAGAGGCCGTAATAGACCGGCAGGCCGGAGAGCTGGGCGTAGGCCATGGCCTTGGGCACCAGCACCAGGGCCCCGGTGATGCCGGCGATGACGTCACCGCGCAGGATGCCGCCGTTGATGGGAAACCAGGCGATGAAGGGGAAGAGCCGCAGAAGCCATTTGTTCATCATGGTGCGATGACCCGCGCGAAGGCTGGACCGGAAGGACCGGGAACATTGGGAAGAGGTCCGTCGTGGCGGGGTGTTGCGTGATGCAATGCCCCCGTTGCACAACGCGCGTGAGTCTAGCAAAGCTCGTTGCGGAGTGATGGGTTTTTTATGGGAATAGAAGAAAATACTGATGAATAGTCGGCTTTTCGCGGAGCCTTCTGGAAAAGCCCGGTTCGCGGTCGCTCCGGGAGCTGTCGGCACCCTGCCCGGGTGGGGGATGTTTGACCGCGCCCCGAGCCGCGGGGCTAAACTTAGGGGCATGGATTCCCTTCGCGCCAAGATCATCCTCGTCTACCTCGCCCTGGCGAGCCTGGCGGTGTGCCTGTCGCTCCTCGCCCTGGTGGAGCTTAGGCTGATGACCGCCAAGGTCCAGGCCAGCGGGCTGGTGGCGGAGTTCTTCGACGCGGCCCTGGAGTTGCGGCGCTTCGAGAAGAATTTCTTTCTCTACGGTCAGCCGGAAGACCTGGGGGAGAACCGCCGCTACGCGGCGGAGGCCTTGGCCCTGCTGCAACGTGACCCGGGCGCGGCCGTCTTCGCCGATCACATGGGTGAGCCGGCGGTGGTGACGCTGAAGGAGGAGCTGCGCCGCTACGCCGACCTGATGGCCGAGCTGGAAACGCATCAGCGGGACGAGGACCTGGCCAGCCGGGTGCGGGCCCTGGGCAAGGCGATCGTCACGGCCGGTGAGGATCTGGCGCGACGGGAACGTCAGGGCCTGAGCGAGGACCTGGCCGCCCATCAGCGCAATCTGCTCATCTCCTTCGCCACCGTCATCATCCTCCTGGTCCTGGCGGGTTTCTTGCTAGCCCACTGGGTGACCCGACCCCTCAAGCGCATGGAGGTACGCATGGGGGCCCTGGTCCGCGGCCGTCTGGCGCGGCTGGACCCGGAGGTCCGGGAGCGGGAGCTGGTCTCCCTCTGCGGCGCCTTCAATCACGTCCTGGACGAACTGGAGCGGCGCCAGCGGACCCTGGTCCGTTCTGAGAAGCTGGCCTCCCTGGGCACCTTGCTCGCCGGTGTCGCCCACGAATTGAACAATCCCCTCTCCAACATCTCCACCACCGCCCAGATCCTCACCGCGGAGCCGGATGCCGAGCCTGAGTTTCGCCGCGAACTGATCGCGGATATCGATCAGGAGGCCCAGCGTGCCGCGCGCATCGTCCGTTCCCTGCTCGACTACACCCGAGAGCCCGGCGCCGGCCCCCAGTCGGTCGCCTTGGCCGAACTGGTGGAGGAAACCCTGGGCTTCCTGCGCAACCAGCGCGGGCCGGGGATCGAGGTCCACCTGGAAATATCGCCGGATCTGCGGGTCGCGGTCGATCGGCCCCGCCTGCAGCAGGCCCTGGTCAATCTCATCGGCAACGCCCTGGAGGCCATGGGCCCGCGGGGTGGGCTGACCATCACCGCCCAGCGCGGAAAGGCCCGGCATACCGGGCTGGGGGGCGGCGATACCTTCGCCCCCGGCACCCCCGTAATCGATCTGCTGATCGACGACACGGGACCGGGCATCCCCGCCCACCTCCTGCCGCGGATCTTCGACCCCTTCTTCACCACCAAGGCCGTGGGCCAGGGCAGCGGCCTGGGGCTCTTCATCGTCCACCAGATCGTCGAGGAGCACGGGGGCTGGATCGGGGCCCGCAATCTCGAGGCGGGGGGTGCCCGTTTCCACATCCGCCTGCCGGATCGGCTTGATCAGGCCCTGGGCGCCAACCCGGAGGCAGCGCCATGACGGCCCGCATCCTCGTCGTCGACGACGAAAAGATCGCCCTACGCAACCTGGACCACATCCTGACCCGCGAGGGCTATGCCGTCACCACCACCCAGAGCGGCGCCCAGGCCCTGAGCCTGCTCGATGGCCACCCCTTCGACCTGGTCCTGACCGATCTCAAGATGGACAAGGTGGACGGCCTGGAGGTACTGCGTCGCTGCAAGGCCCGCTATCCTGACGTGGAGGTCATCCTCATCACCGCTTACGCCACCCTGGAGACGGCGGTGGCGGCCATGCGCGAGGGCGCCTTCCACTACATCGCCAAGCCCTTCCGCCTGGAGGAGGTGCGCGGCACCGTCGCCGAGGCCCTGGAAAAGCGTCGCCTCAAGCGCGAGAACCAGGCCCTGAAGGATCAACTCGCCGCCATCCAGGGCAAGACCCGCCTGGTGACTCGCGACGGGGCCATGCACAAGCTCCTCGACATGGCCCGGCAGATCGCCCCCTCGGGGTGCAACGTCCTCATCACCGGCGAGTCGGGGACCGGCAAGGAGGTGCTGGCGCGCTTCGTCCACGAGCACGGCCCCCGGCCCCAGGGTCCCTTCCTGGCCATCAATTGCGCCGCCTTCAACGAGGAGTTGCTGGCCAACGAGCTGTTTGGCCACGAAAAAGGCGCCTTCACCGGCGCCGTCGGCAAGCCCGGCCTGATCGTCGCGGCGGACGGGGGCACCCTGTTCCTCGACGAGATCTCCGAGATGTCCCCAGCCATGCAGGCCAAGCTGCTGCGGGTCATCCAGGAGCGGGAGGTCCTGCCCCTGGGCGCGACGCGGCCACTCAAGGTGGAGGTGCGCTTCCTCGCCGCCAGCAACCGCGACCTCAAGGCCTGGATCGCCGATGGGCGCTTTCGCCAGGACCTCTGGTTCCGCCTCAACGTCGTCAACCTCCACCTGCCGCCCCTGGCGGAACGGCGGGAGGACATCCCCCTGCTCGCGCAGTTTTTTCTCGGCCGCGCCGCACCCCTCATGGGCAAGGACATCCGTGACTTCTCCGAGGAGGCCATGGCCCTGCTCAAGGCCCACGCCTGGCCTGGCAACGTGCGCGAACTGGAGAACGTCATCGAACGCGGCGTCGCCCTCTGCCATGGCGAGCGCATCGAGGCCGCCCACCTGCCTGACGAACTGCGTCAGCTCAGCGTTCGTGCCTTTCGCCCCAAGGAAGGCCGAGTCCCGACCCTGGAGGAGCAGGAACGGGACTACATCCTCTGGGTGCTGGAAGAGGCCAACGGCAACCAGACCCTCGCCGCCCAGATGCTGGGCATCGATCGTGTCTCCCTGTGGCGCAAGCTTAAGCGTTATAAGAGCTGAGGCACCCCGGTTTCCTGAGCCGATGGGGATCGTCGAACAGACCGCCACCCCTTGTCGGACCAACGTTCGCACCGGCGGTCAAGAGGCTCCATCCGCGACACAAGGCCCACCTTGACGAGGCGGTGAAGACCATCGTGGAGGATTCCGTGAACTGGATGAGACAGCGCGTCACCTCCCCTTCTCAACCCCGCTCCTGAATGTATTTCAACGCCCGGCTCAGGCTGAGCTCGATATTGGAGGGGCCGGTGCGGATGAGGAAGGCCTCTTCGTTGTTCTTGGCGCGCAGAAACACCGGGGTGGGGGAGCGTTCGCACTCCACGGCGCCGAGACGCTTGCCTTCGAGCTGATAAAGCGCGAAACGCACCAGCCGGGCGTATTCCGGCCCCAGGTGCTGGTTGAGCAGGTTCTTGAAGTGCAGCCGGCACTTGTCATCGTTCTCGAAGCCATCCGCCTCCAGGCCAAGCAGGTTGCCATCGTCGGCCACCCCCAGCAGGACGATGCCGCCATCGGTGTTGAGGAAGGCAGTCACCCCCTTGAGCCAGGCAAGTTCGATCTCCTTGCCGGCCTTACCGGTACGGAGGTTGTGGCGCATGGTGGACTTGAACTCGAGATGGGCGTCCTCCCCCCGGCCGATGAGGTCATAGAGGTCCGCCTCGGGGTGGGCGTGGTCGATGCTCAGGCGGGGCAGGTCCTTCAACTGGCGGCTGTACTTGCGGATGACCAGGCCGGCGAGGGCAGCGCCGAGACCGACGATGACCAGGGTGACCAGGAGCAGCACCGGCCAGCGGCTGGCCAGGGCGTCACCGGGCAGGGACTGGGGCAGGGTCACGCCGATCCAGCCACCCTCGGGGTTGGCGGTGAGGGGCAGAAAGGCCGCCAGCCAGGCACGGTCACCGCTGGTAAAGCGGATCTGCCCCTCGTTGGGCCTGCCGGCGGCGCGCCAGGCCGCGGCGGCGGCAAGGACCTGGGGTCCGCCGAAGTGTTCCTCGGCGGAGAAAAAGGGTTGCCGATCGTACGGCCCAGCAAGGCCGTCATCGACGACGTTATGGCTGCCGTCAGCGGCGCCGCCATTGGTGCCATTGGCGGTGCCACCGGCGGTGGCGCCATTCGTAGACGGGGACGAAGGTGAGGACGACGGTGACGACGACGGGGCGGGCGGCGGGACGGTACCGTGGTAAACCCCGCCATCGGCATCCACCAGAAAGGCGGTCCCGACGGTGCTCAGGGGCAGGGTGCGCAGAAAGGCTAGCAGATCATCGAGCAGCAGGTCGAAGGCCAGGACCCGTGTCTTGCCCCCCAGCTCCCAGCTCAGGGCGGCGGTGACACCTGGCAGGTCCAGGGCCTGAAACTGATAGGGTTCGCTCCAGCCGACCTGGCCCTGGGCCTCCCGGGCGGTGGCATACCAGGGGCCCTGGCGGGGATCGTAGGCCAGGGGCTCCTCCCAGGTCTCGACCGGAGCGCCAGCGACGTCCAGGCGGGTCAGGATTAACCGTCCCGGTTGCTGGGGATCGCGGGTACGCACCAGCCATTGCTCACCCTCGCGACGCAGGAAATACTCGCCCCCGTCCTCATCCGCCAGGAGGGCCCCGGCGATCTGGTCCAGATGGCGCAGGATGGGCAGGAACCGGGCGGTGAGCTGGGTGGGGGTCAGGGCCTCCACCCCCGCCAGGGTCAGACCGTCCCGGGCGATCAACAACTGGCGGGACAGGGGCTGGACGAAGTTGCGCACCTCCTCCCGCGCCATGCGGCTGGTGTCGCTGATCCGGGTCGCCGCCAGGTCGCGGTTCAGGGCGCCGATCAGACCCCAGGCCACCAGGGCCAGCAGGCCCACGGTGAACAGGACCAGCAGCACCAGGTCCCGGAACAGCCGGGAGCTGATGGGCCGGGAGGCGGTTCTGAAGAAGGCGGCGACGGGCATGGCCGGGAGTATATACCCGTCCCTCCCGGCCTGAATTGTCCCAAGCCGGAAGGTGAGGGCGGGTCAAGCATCCTTGCCGAGACGGTTGGTCAGCCCGTCAGGCGCTCCGCTCTCCCGGCACGATCAGCACCGGACCCTGGGCCAGGCCCATGATGCGCTCGGAGACGCTGCCCAGCAGCAGGCGCTTGAGCCCGGTGCGGCCCCGGCTGCCGACGACGATGAGGTCCGCGCCGCGACTGGCCGCGGTCGCCACCACCACCTCTTCCGGGCGTCCTTCGGCCAGCAAGGCCTCACCCTCCAGACCGGACGCCTGGACCCTGGCCAGGAGCTGGTCCAGGGCGGCTTGGGCGGCGGCCTTGCGTTCCGCGTTATGGCTGGGGCTGGTGACGGAGACTAGGCTCAGGGGGAGTTGGCAGAGCCGTGCCAGGTCGATGGCCAGGGCCTCAGCGCCAGCGGCCGCCGCGGAACCGTCGCTGGCGAGGAGGATGCGCCGCTGCCAGAGTTCCCCGGCCCGGGGCACCATCAGCACCGGGCAGGGTGCCAGGCCAGCGACCTGGGCAGTGGCGTGGCCGACCATGAAGCGGGCCAGGCCACGCTTTCCCCGCCGGCCGAGCACGATCAGGTTGGCGTCCAGTTCCTCGGCGGTGGTGATGATCTCCTGATGGGGCTGTTCGCCATAGACCAGTTGGGTGGCGCAATCCACCCCCGCCGCCTGTGCCGTCGCCACCACCCCGTCAAGGATGGCCTGGGCCTCCCGCTCCAGTTGCTCGCGCAGGCCCTGGGTGCCGACCCCCTCCAGGTCCTGGGTCGAGAGGACGATGGTCATGGCGGTGAGCCGGGCGCCGCAGCGCTTGGCCAGGGCGATGGCGACCCGCTGAGCGCCGGCGGAGAATTCCGAGCCATCGGTGGCGAAGAGGATGTGTTTCATCGTCATAGGGTTGGCCATGGTTCAGACCTCCTGCGCCAGGCGATGGGCCGCCATGCCCTTGATCAGGGCGATGATGATTGTCAGGCCGCCGACCGCCAGGGCCAGCACCAGGGTGGCGTCACCCAGGATCTTCAGGGTGGTAATGGTGGACTCGGGCAGGGGTGCGATCAACTCTAGCCGGGAGAGGTACCCCGGCACGTAAAAGAAACGGGAGAAAAGCACGATGACCATGATCAGGCCCATCACCAGCTTGACCACCGAATCTTTGACGTAGGTGGTGCCGATGGCGCCGATCTGGATGCCGAACAGGGAGCCGGCGAGGATGATCATGGCCAGGCGGATGTCCACCACCCCATCCATGGCGTAGAGGATGGTGCCGCCCAGGCCCATGACGAAGGCGATGACCAGTTCGGTGGCGGAGGCCATGAGGGCTGGGGCGCCCAGCACATAGATCATGGCCGGGACGCCGATGAAGCCCCCCACGGCGATGGTGGCGGCTAGCATGCCAGTGGCGAAACCCAAGGGGGCGATGAACAGCAGGGAGACTTCCGCCTGGATGCTGGGGAACCAGACCATGGTCCCGGGGATGCGGATGGACTGGACCCAGCGCGCCAGCCGGGTGACCTGGTGGGGCGCGACGCCACCCCCCGCGGCCTTTTCCTGCTGGAACATGCGATAGGCGTCCCGCAGCACAAAGCCACCGACGATGGCCAGGACGATGACGAAGACCACCGAGACGTAGAGGCTGGTGCCGACATCGCCATAGGTGTGCTTGATCCCGGTCATGACCTGCTTGCCCGCCAGCATCCCCGCCTCGGCGAAGACGCCCATGATCAGGCCAAGCTTGACGTCCACCTGGCCGTACTTGTGGCGTTTCATGGCCCCCACCAGGGACTTGGGGAACTTATGGCAGATATTGGAGGCCACGGCGACGATGCCGGGCACGCCCAGGGTCATCATGGCCGGGGTGAGCACGAAGGCCCCGCCGGAGCCGATGAAGCCCGAGACCATGCCGCCGACGAAGCCGACCACGAAGAGTGCCAGGCCGGAGGTCAGGGTGATATCGATGAAGAGACTACTGTCCACTGATGACGACTCCGTAGTTTAGGACTGGGCGATGGGCCGGTTACCGGATGGGTTAGCCTGCTGACCGCGCTGGGGAGAGGTGGCGGAGGCGGTCTTGCTGCCGCCCTGGCTGCCGGCTTTGCTGACGGGCTTGGCGCCGCTCTTGGCGGCGCGCAAACCGAGGCTTTCCCAGAAGTGACCGGTGAAAGCGCCATGGAAATAGGAAAAAACGAAGGCCACCACCACCGGGATCAGAAACAAGGACTTGTGCTCCTTGGTCTGCTCGGCCCAGGCGACAAACTGGTCCGCGTAGATATAGAGCAGGGCATAGAGCAGGAGGCTGGCAACCCCATAGAGCAGGGTAGCGGTGATGGGGCGTTTGGCGTGCGGCATGGGTAATCCTCTGGTGCAAAAGGGTCTGGGGAGTGAGTGAGCTAGGTGTGGTTTCGGCGTCGGTGCGGATCCGGGGTTAAAACCAAGCGGCCGGACGGTTCGCGTTCAGGGGCCGCCGGTAAGAGGCAGGGGAGACGCCGCATGGATGGTCGGGGCCTGAGGTCGCGAGCCACGCGACCCTTATCGGGGGTCATGAAGCAGCCCGCTGGAGCCTGGCGGGTGGCTCTCGGGGCGGCTCCAGGTGATCGCCGACGACCACCACGGGCACGGGAGACTCCCCGCCGAACAAGCCGCCCTTGCCAGGCACCAGACACCGTACCGGGTCGTCGGGGGTGCCACTGATGGCGAAGAGGACCCGGGAGCGGCGCTCCAGGATGCGCGCCACGTTGCGACGGTTGACCCGGGGCAGCTCTTCCGCCTCGCAGGCGATACCCGACAGCAGTGGCTGATGCGCGCTGATCAGGGCGTGCAGGCGTTGGGGATCCGTGCAGAGCAGCAGCAGGTCCGCCTGGAGGCGGCGACAGACGCTGGCCGCGTATTCCAGGACGGCGAGCGGCAGGGAGGCGCCGATGCCGAGGGCGATCAGGCGCCGTCCCGGTGCGGGAGGCGTCAGGTGATGCGGCGCTGGGAGGGCGGCGAGGGCCGCCTCCATGCGATAGCGCCCGCTGACTTCGCCGGTCGGGCACTGCCCCAGGGCGGTAAAGGCTTGTTTGAGTTGATCGGAAAAACTGGCCATGAGGTTCCTCGGTACTGGCGGGGAATCACTGGCGGCGAGGAATCGGCTTCCGCCTGTTCCTCGCGCCACCAGCGTGTCGCGGTGTTGGCGGGGAACCCGTGGTGGCTGAGCTTCCCCTTTGGCCTTGGCTAATGCAGATTGCTTGCCAAGAAGGGAATAACATATATTTCAGAGAATTGGAGTGATTGCTGGGCGCGGGCGCGGCTGGCGGGTCGTTGCACCCGTGAACACCAGGGGGATACCCAGGGTTCACCCCGGGTAAGCGGCGCGATCGCGGCAGAGACAGGGCGGCGAGATTTGGCAACGATTGCCGGCATCTGGGCCCTGGATTGGCCTCCCGTTGGTCACAGCGTTGCGGGACGCAACAGGATTGTGAACCTGCAACACCTTTTCTGGATCGGCCCTAGCCATTGGGCCGGCCCTGGCCACGAGCTTGTCCCTGGCCACTGGCTTGTCCCGCCGGAGCGGGGGACAATCTCCCCACTCACCCTTCCGAGGATGCTGGCCGATGGCTACCCCTTCCCTTGATGACGCGCGGGATCTTCCCTACGCCGCCGAGCGGGACTTCCCGCGCCTGGTCGCCGGTCTGCGCCGGCCCGAGGCCTACCCGCCGGGGCTGATCGGCGCCGAGGGGGCGATCGAGCACCTGGAGACCCATATCTCCCACGTCTTTCTCGCCGGGGACCGGGCCTACAAGCTCAAGAAACCGGTGAACCTGGGCTTCCTCGACTTCTCGACCGCCGAGCGCCGTCTGGAGTTTTGTCGCGAGGAATTACGCCTCAACCACCGCCTCGCCCCCGAGCTTTACCTGGGCCTGGTCGCGGTCACCGGCACGCCGGACCGGCCGCGGCTCGGTGGCGACGGGCCGGTCCTGGAATACCTGGTGGAGATGCGGCGTTTCGACCAGCGGGATCGGCTCGACCACCGCGTCCTCACCCCGGCGCTGATCGACCGCCTCGCGGCCCGCCTGGCCGCCTTCCACGACGATCTGCCACCGGCCGCGGCGGACAGCCCCTACGGCACCCCGGAGGCGGTCCTGGCGCCCATGCTGGAGAACTTCCGCCAGATCCGCGCCCGCTCCCTGGGGGTGGAGTGCCAGGCGGGTCTGAACCGGCTGGAGGAGTGGACCCGCGCCCGCTGGCGGGAGCTAACTCCCGTGATCGAGCAACGGCGGGCGGCGGGCCGGGTGCGGGAGTGCCACGGCGACCTGCACCGCGGCAACATCGCCCTGGTGGCGGGCGAGCCCCTGTTCTTCGATGCCCTGGAATTCGCCCCCCAACTACGCTGGATCGACACCGCCAGCGAACTGGCCTTCCTGCTCATGGACCTGGAAGAGGCGGGGGAGGGTTCCCTGGCGCGGCGGCTGCTCAACGCCTATCTGGAACAAAGCGGGGACTACGGCGCCCTCCAGGTCCTGGACCTGTACCAGGTCTATCGTGCCCTGGTGCGGGCCAAGGTCCTGGCCATCCGCCTGGGGCAGGGGGAGCTGACGCTAGAAGAAGACGTCGCCGATCACCAGGCCTGCGCTGGCTACCTGGCCCTGGCCGCGTCCTACACCCGCCGGCGCGAGCGCCAGCCGCGGCTGCTCCTGACCTCCGGCCTGTCCGGCTCCGGCAAGAGTTGGCTCGCCAGCCGGTTGCGCGAGGCCTTGCCCCTCATCCATCTGCGCTCCGATATCGAGCGCAAGCGCCTCTTCGGCTTCGCCCCGGAGGAACGGACGGGGAGCCCCACCGACGGCGGCATCTACACCCCCGACGCCAGCGTCCGCACCTACGACCGGTTGCGGGAACTGGCGGCGATGATCCTGGGCTGCGGTTATGACGTCTTGGTGGATGCCACCTTCCTCCGCCGGGACCAGCGTCGCGTCTTCCGTGACCTGGCCGCGGCCCAGGGGGTGGGATTTGCCCTGCTGGTCATGGAAGCCCCAATCGAGATCTTGCGGGAGCGGGTCGCCAGCCGCCAGGCGACGGGAGCCGACGCCTCCGAGGCGGGGTTGGCGGTGCTGGAGCGGCAGTTACGAACCCAGGAGGACCTGGATGCGGAGGAGCGGCGCCAGGCCCTGGTCATCGACGCCACCCACCCGCCGGTCCAGGAGGACTTATTGGCGGGGGTGGCGCGACTGACGGGGGTGGGCCTGGGTGAGTGATGAAACGCCTCAGCCCCGGCGCCGGGCAGCGACCCGCAGGCGCAAGGCGTTGAGGCGGATGAACCCGGTGGCGTCGCCCTGGTGGTAGGCGCCGGAGTCCTCCTCGAAGGTGGCGATGCGGGTGTCGAACAGGCTGTTGGACTCTGAGCGCCGGCCCACGGCCATGACGTTGCCCTTGTAGAGCTTGAGGCGCACCTCGCCATTGACCACCTGCTGGGTCTGGTCGATGGCGGCCTGGAGCATCTCCCGCTCCGGGGCGAACCAGTAGCCGTTGTAGACCAGGCTGGCGTAGCGAGGCATCAGTTCGTCCTTGAGGTGGGCCGCCTCGCGGTCCAGGGTCAAGGATTCCATGGCGCGGTGGGCCTTGAGCAGGATGGTGCCGCCGGGGGTCTCGTAGCAGCCGCGGGACTTCATGCCGACATAGCGGTTCTCGACGATATCCGCCCGGCCGATGCCGTTGGCCCCACCGATGCGGTTCAGCTCCGCCAGCACCTGGGCCGGGGTCATGGACTGGCCGTCGATGGCCACCACGTCGCCCTTCTCGAAGGTCAGGACGAGATAGGTCGGCTGATCCGGGGCCTGCTCCGGCGGTACCGTCCAGCGCCACATGTCGGCGCCGGGCTCGACCCAGGGGTCCTCCAGGTCATAGCCTTCATAAGAGATGTGCAGCAGATTGGCGTCCATGGAGTAGGGCGACTTGGTGCCGTCGCGCTTCATCTCCACGGCGATGCCGCGACTGGCGGCATAGTCCATCAGCTTCTCGCGGGACAGCAGGTCCCACTCCCGCCAGGGGGCGATAATCTTGATCTCGGGGTTGAGGGCGAAGGCGGTGAGCTCAAAGCGCACCTGGTCATTGCCCTTGCCGGTGGCGCCGTGGGCGATGGCGTCGGCGCCGGTCTCGGCGGCGATCTCGATCAGGCGCTTGGCGATCAGGGGCCGGGCGATGGAGGTGCCAAGCAGGTACTCACCCTCGTAGAGGGCATTGGCGCGGAACATGGGGAAGACGAAATCGCGGACGAACTCCTCGCGCAGGTCGTCGATGTAGATCTCCTTGATCCCCGCCGCCAGGGCCTTGGCGCGCGCCGGCTCCAGCTCCTCGCCCTGGCCGATGTCGGCGGTGAAGGTCACCACCTCACAGCCATACTCCTCCTGCAGCCACTTGAGAATGACCGAGGTGTCCAGGCCGCCAGAATAGGCCAACACCACCTTCTTAATATCGCTCTTCGCCATGGGGGCTCCCGCCAAAGGTCGCAAATTCGGAAAAGGGCGCAGTATATAGCGGCGTCCGGGGGTACGTAACGCAGGCAAGGTTTGAATGGGGCACTGGCAAGGGTTGAAAGGGTAACCTCAGTGCCCCGTCGCGGATAACTGGCTCCTCCTGCCCATCTCTCGCGTGGGAGAGGGGTTGGGGAGAGGGGACGCGCCCGGCGACCGGCTCAGGAAATTTGGCACCATCGCTTGTTGGTGGCAAATGACGTCAGGCCCTTGCCGTGCCGATACCGGCGGGGCAAGCTATTGACCACTGGGCTGGCCGCTCGTCTAGCCAGTCAGGCTATCGCCAAGGAAGTGAGCGATGGCGTCGGCGAAGGCCTCAGGCTGGTCAGCATGGACCCAATGCCCGGCGTCAGGGATGGTGGTCACCTGGGCGCGGGGAAATAGGGCCTGAATGGCCGGCCACTGGTTGGGTCCAACATAATCCGAGTTGGCGCCGTGGATGAAAATCGTCCGGCCATGGAAGCGGCGGCCCTGGGGATCGGGAAAGGTGCGCAGCCCCTCCATGGCGTCCGCCAGGGCGGCCAGATTGAACCGCCAGGTCCAGCCGTCCTGGGTGTGGCGCAGGTTCTGTAGTAGGAAGCCACGCATGTTCGGGTCGGGGATGTCGGCGGCCAGGCGGGCATCCGCCTCCCGCCGCGAGTCGATGGTCCTCAGGTTCAGCCCCCGCAGGGCGGCGAACAGGCGCCGGAAGCGGGAGGGATAGGTCACCGGGGCGATGTCCACCACCGCCAGGGCCGCGACCCGCTCGGGGTGTTCCAGGGCCAGCCACATGGCAACCTTGCCGCCCAGGCTGTGGCCGACCAGGTTCACATGCTCGATCTCCAGCGCATCCAGCAGGTTGACCAGGTCCGTCGCCATGGACTCGTAGCTGAAGTCTGGGTCATGGGGTGACTGGCCATGATTGCGCAGGTCAGGGACTATGATCCGTCGCGAGGTGCCTAGCAGGCGTTGCAGCCGGCCGACGATGCCATGCCAGTTCATGGCGGAGCCGAACAGGCCGTGAATCAGCAGGAGCGGTTGGGCCGCATCCCCAGGATCGCCATGGACGCGATGGTGCAGGGGGAGGGATGAGGCTAGGGGCGAGACTGGGGCGGAAGCTGGGAGCAAGACTGAGGGCGAGGCTGGGGGGTTCGGGAGCATGCCTGTCGCGAGGGCGGATGGGCCAGGTGGGTAGTTGGGCCTTAGGGGGGGTGGAGGGGCCTGATAGGGAGTTGGGAGGTCGTGGTGGACGGTGTCCGGTGAAAAGTAAAGGCCCGGAACCAGTCCGGGCCTAATACTTTAGTCAGCCATCAGATCAATCAGACATCAGATCACCGCGATCAGGCGGCAAAATTGGCGGCCACAAAGTCCCAATTGACGATATTCCACATGGTCTCCAGGTACTTGGGCCGCAGATTACGGTAGTCGATGTAATAGGCATGCTCCCAGACGTCCAGGGTCAGCAGGGCCTGCTTGCCGGAGGTCATGGGCGTGCCGGCATTAGAGGTGTTGAAGATCTCCAGTGAGCCGTCGGCGTTCTTGACCAGCCAGGTCCAGCCGGAACCGAAATTGGTGGCGCCGGCCTGGTTGAACTGCTTCTTGAACTCCTCGAAGGAGCCGAACTTGGCATCGATGGCCGCCGCTAGGGCGCCGCTGGGGGCGCCGCCGCCATTGGGGCTCAGGCAGTTCCAGTAAAAGGTGTGATTCCAGACCTGGGCGGCGTTGTTGAAGATGCCGCCGGAGGACTTCATGACGATGTCCTCCAGGCTCATGGACTCGAACTCGGTGCCCGGGATCAGGTTGTTCAGGTTGGTGACGTAGGCCTGGTGATGCTTGCCGTAGTGGTACTCCAGGGTCTCCTGGGACAGGGTGGGGGCCAGGGCGTCCATGGCGTAGGGCAGGGCGGGGAGTTCGTGGGTCATGTGGCTTTCTCCTGGTGAGTGGTAAAGGGGAGGCAAAATTAAAGGCTCAAAGACTGTTGCAAGATAGTTCCCCCCAAGTCAAAGCTCAAGCACCCGCTTGGCATCGAGTTCAGGCTCCGGCACCGACTCGGGCCTGGTCTGAACCGGTCGCTACCCTGCCAGACCGGGTCCTGGGAGTTGCTGAAGGTCTCGATAATCAGGGCAGCCCCCGACCCGGAAAAAGCCGACAATTGCCCAATGATGTTTTCTTGACCGGGAGGCGGTGAGCCATGTGCGGTATCTGCGGTGAGTTGCGCTTCGACGGCGCCCCGGCGAACCTGGGGGCGGTCGAGCGGATGATGGACCAGATCCGGCGGCGCGGGCCGGATCACGGCGGCTCCTGGAGCGATGGCAGCCTAGGTTTCGGCCACCGGCGGCTGAGCATCATCGACCTCTCCATCCGCGCCAACCAGCCCATGGTCGATCCGGACCTGGGCCTGACCCTGGTCTTCAACGGCGCCATCTACAACTACCGCGAACTGCGCCAGGAACTGGCGGCCAAGGGTTACCGCTTCTTCTCCACCGGCGACACCGAGGTCATTCTCAAGGCCTGGCACGCCTGGGGCGAGGGCTGCGTCGAGCGGCTGCATGGCATGTTCGCCTTTGGCCTCTGGGACCTGAACCGGCGAGTCCTGTTCCTGGCCCGCGACCGCTTCGGCGTCAAGCCCCTCTATTGGACCCGCGACCACCGGCGCCTGCGTTTCGCTTCCAGCACCCAGGCCCTGCTGGCGGCGGGCGGGGTGGATACCGCCATCGATCCCGCCGCCCTCCATCACCTCTTCAGCCTCCATGCCGTGGTGCCGGCGCCGCGCACCATCCTCGCCGGGGTGCGCAAGCTGGCCCCGGCCCATTGGCTGCGCATCGAGGCCGACGGCACCACCACCGAGCGCCAGTATTGGAGCCTGGCCGGCATCCGCCCGGACACAAGCCTTAGTCCCGGTGACTGGGTGGAGGCCATCGGCGCCACCCTGCGGGAAGCGGTACTCAAGCGCGAGGAGGTGGCGGACGTGCCCGTGGGGGTGCTGCTCTCCGGTGGCCTGGACTCCAGCCTGCTGGTGGCCCTGCTGGCGGAGCTGGGCCAGCGCGAGATCCGCACCTTCTCGGTGGGTTTCGAGGACACCCCGGAGGAGGCCGGCAGCGAGTTCGAGTATTCGGACCAGGTGGTGGCCCGCTATGGCACCCGGCACAGCCGGTTCCACGTCCCCAACAGCGAGGTCCTGCGCCGCCTGCCAGAGGCGGTGGACGCCATGACCGAACCCATGTTCGGCCAGGACGCCGTGGCCTTCTATCTGCTTGGCGAGCAGGTGTCCCGGGAGATCAAGGTGGTCCAGTCCGGCCAGGGGGCGGACGAGGTCTTCGGCGGCTACTTCTGGTACCCGCAATTGGCGGCGGCGGAGGGTGCTGCCGGTCAGCGGGTAGGGCAGGGCGATTGGGGGACCCGTCTCGACAAGTCAGGACACACCAGCGTTTTGCTAGAGGGCGGAAGCCGGGCCGCATCTAATAACCAGGCGACTGAGGTAGGTAAGGACGCCTGGCTGACCACCTTCAGCCGCCACTATTTCGACCGCGACCATGATGAGTATCTGCGCCTCGTCACCCCGGCCTTCGCCGGCCCGGACCACACCGGCCTGCTGGTCGCCGACCTCCTCGACCGGACTGGCGCCAGGGAACTGGTGGATGCCGTGCTGCGCCTGGATGTCAGCACCCTCATCGTCGACGACCCCGTCAAGCGGGTGGACAACATGACCATGGCCTGGGGCCTGGAGGCGCGCGTGCCCTTCCTCGACCACCAACTGGTGGAGTTGGCCACCCGCTGCCCGGCGGCGATCCGGCTACGCGAAGGGGGCAAGTACCCCCTCAAGGCCCTGGCCCGGGGCCTGCTGCCAGATGCCGTCATCGACCGGCCCAAGGGTTACTTCCCCATGCCGGCGCTCAAGTACGTGCGTGGTGAATTCCTGACCCTGATGCGCGACCTGGTGAACTCCCAGGCCTGCCGGGAGCGGGGCATTTACCAGCGGGACTACGTCAACCGGCTCCTCGCCGCTCCCGACATGCACCATACCCGCATCCGCGGCAACAAGCTCTGGCACCTGGCCTTACTGGAGCTGTGGCTCCAACGCAATCTGCCGGGCGGGTACGCGGTGGGATGACCGCCGCGGATCAATCGCCTATTCTTCCCCCGGCCCCTTAACCGCTCTGATGAGATCCCCCATGTCCGATAGCACCAAGCCCCGCATCCTGATCGTGGACGACAGGGCGGACAGCATCCAGATCATGGCCCGGGGCTTGGCCCCGGAGTTCGCCGCAGAGTTTGCCCTCTCCGGTAGACAGGCCCTGGCCAAACTGGCCACGGGCGACCTGCCAGACCTGATCCTCCTCGACGTGGTGATGCCCGACATGGACGGCTACGAGGTGTGCCGCCAGCTCAAGGCCGAACCCCGCACCCGCGACATCCCGGTCATTCTGATCACCGCCAGCAACGACCTCGAGGATGAAATGAGCGCCATGCTGGCCCTGGTGGCGGACGCGACGGACTTCATCCACAAGCCGGTCAATCCACAGGTGCTGCGTCAGCGTGTGCGCACCCAAGTACTGTTGCGGGAACGCGAGCGGGAGCTGGTCAGGCTCCAGGTCGAAATCAACCATCTCCGTGCCCAACTGGCCGCGGCCAGGGCGAACCCGGTTTCTCCCGACGCCAGTAGCCCGCTCGCTCAGTCCCCCGCTTAGCTTCCCGCTCGGAGGCTGTGATGGATTCTCTCCGTGTGGAATCCTGAGAAATTCATTTAAAACGAAATAGTGAGTCTGCGGCGGTTGTTACGCGGTCTTTTTTTACAACCTCTTAACCGTCCGCCCTGCCTTTCTCTCAGTCACCCCCTCAATCGCCGGGGGAGGCCTGAATCACCGCCTTGACCATGACCACGATGACATCCATAAGCAAACTCCTTCGCAGCAGACCTTTCAGGCGCTCCAGACTCTCCGGGCTTTCCAGTCTCCTGGCCCTGTCCTTTTCCTTGCTGGTCCTATCTTTCCGGGCGGGACCCCTGGCCGCCGAGCCCTACACCTTCGGTGTCCTCTCCCAGCGTAGCGCGGTCCTTAGCGCCCAGTACTGGAATCCCATCCTCGACTATGTCAATGCCAGGACCGGGGTGGACCTCACTCTCAAGCTGGCGCGCACGGCCCCGGAATCCAACGAGGCCACCGCACGGGGCGAGTACGACTTCGTCTATTCCAACACCATTTTTCTACCCAAGATGGCCCAGGCCAATTACCAGGTTATCCTGCGCCCCCGGGACGAGGCCATCCGCGGTCAGATCGTCACCCTCGCGGATTCACCCATCCAGAGCCTCATGGACCTCGCGGGTAAGGAGGTGGGCTTCCCCTCCCTGGCGGCCTTCGTTGGCTACGCCGTGCCCATGGACCAACTGCTGCGGGAGGGCATCCAGGTTACCCCGATCTTCGGTGGCAACCAGGAGGGTATCATGGGCCAGTTGAAGGCCGGCAAGGTGATCGCCGCCGGGGTCAACAGCCAGGTGATGAAGGCCTTCGCCAACCGCGAGGGTCTGAGCTATCGGGTGCTGTGGGAGTCGGTGCCCTACAACAATTTGCCCATCTCCGCCCATCCCCGGGTGCCACCAGACGTCGTCAGCGCCGTGCGGGACACCATCTCCGGCATGAACGAGGATCCCGAAGGCGCCAAGGTCCTGGAGGCCACGGCCCAGGTCATCGGTCAGAAGCCTCCTTATGGTTTCGTCGCCTCCAGTCCGGCGGATTACCGTAATTACGTCGAGTTCTACGCTGAAACTCTGGTCAAGGACATCGAGTAGCCCGAGATCCTCGGATCCTCACATAATCGGATCACCGGATCTGTAATGTGAAAGTCAGGCTAAAGTGTTTCATTTTATTTCAATTTCAGGGGGTTTTTACGCCCCCGCATGACTTTTAGCTTCTGAGAGCGATCTTCATGCGGCGCCTTTGGGAGAGCCTGCCCTTCATCGGGCGTTTGCTGGTCACCGCGAGTACCGCGATCCTGGTGGCCGGGGCGGCGATGGTCTTTGTCAGCGCCCGCCAGGAGGCGGCGGAGATCCGCGTGGATCTGCGCCAGGAACTGGACAAGGAGCTGGAAACCCTGCCGGCGGCCCTGGCCGAGACCGTGGTGGTCGGTGACTTCGCCACCCTCCAGCAGACCCTGGATCGTTATGTAGCCCGCCCCCTGATCGCCAAGGTCAGCTTTCAGGATACCTCCGGGGTCCTGCTGACCAGCGGTGGTCTCCCTAGTCCCTCAGCGGCGCCGGCCTGGTTTCTCGCCCTCTTCGATTTTTCCGATGTGGCGGGTCAGGCCCCGGTCCTGGTCGGGGGGCGCAGCTATGGGGATCTGTCCCTGGTCCTCACGGCGCGGCGTTTGTCCGAGCGCGCCTGGGATCACCTCCAGAATCATCTGTGGATCCTGCTCCTGGCGATCTGCGTCGATTTTATCGGCATCTGGCTGGTGCTCAGGACCGGTCTCAGCCCCTTGAAGCAATTGGAGAGTGGTGCCCGGGCCATGGCCGCCGGCCGTCTCGACGTGCAACTGGCCCCGGAAGGCAGTCCCGAATTCAGGAGTCTCATCGACTCCTTCAACCGCATGGTCCGGTCGGTGCGCCAGGGCCAGGCCGACCTGCGCGAATCCGAGGAACGGCTGGCCTACGTCCTGGATGCGACGGGGGAAGGGACCTGGGACTGGGATATCGCCCAGGACCATGTGACGCACAACAAGCAATGGGGCCGGCTGATCGGCCAGGAGGGCATCCCCGAGGCCCATGCCGTGGCCTTTTTCGCCGCCTATCTCCATCCCGAGGATCGCCCCCTGGTCATGGCCCGCATCGGGGACGCCCTCGCCGATCGCGCCCCCTATGCGTCCGAACATCGCATGCTCACGGCGGATGGTGGCAGTATCTGGGTCCTCGACCGGGGCAAGGTGGTGGAACGGGAACCCGACGGCAGTCCCCGGCGCATGGTGGGCGCGATTACGGACATCACCGCCCGCAAAAAGGGCGAAGAGGCCCTGCTCCAGGCCAAGCACGACGCCGAGCGTGCCAATGCGGCCAAGAGCCAGTTCCTGGCCAACATGAGCCATGAAATCCGCACCCCCATGAATGCCGTGCTGGGTCTGGCGCAACTGCTGGAGCTGGAGGATCTGGCCCCCCAACAAAGGGAGTGGGTGCGCCACATCCTCGCCGCCGGCCAAAGCCTGTTGGCAATCATCAACGACATCCTTGACTTCTCCAAGATCGAACGGGGTCAGATCCACCTGGAATCCCGACCCCTCGACTTGGCCACTTTGCTGGCCAAGCTCCTGAGCCTCCTGGGCAAGATGGCCGCCGCCAAGGGGCTCACGTTCCAGGTCGAGATGCCGGAGGTCCTTCCGAAACGCTTGCTGGGCGATCCCCTGCGGCTGGAGCAGGTTCTCCTCAACCTGCTGGGTAACGCGGTGAAGTTCACTGAACGGGGGGAGATCAGGCTCATCCTCCGTCAGGAGGTGGAGGGTACCGATGATCTCCGCCCGGAGCAGGAGAGGGAGGATGCCGGTGATCTTCGCCTGAAGCAGGAGATGAAGGATGCTGGAAATCTGCGGCGTGAGGCGTTGGCTGTAAAGGTTGTCGGCCAGGACGCTAGCCACCCGCAAGACGGCCCTAAACCCAGCATCAGCCTCAACCCCAGTCCCGACAGCGGCCAGGTGAGGCTCCGTTTCGAGGTCAGGGACACCGGTATCGGCATCGCCCCGGAAAATCTCGTCAGCCTTGGCACCCCCTTTACCCAGGCCGATGGCACCATCACCCGCCGTTTTGGCGGCACCGGCCTGGGTCTCGCCATCTCCCGGCAATTGATCGAACTCATGGGCGGCACCTTGGGCTGCGAGAGCAGTCAGGGGGTCGGTAGCTGCTTCTGGTTCACGGTGACCTGCGATCAGGCGCCGCCAGCGGAGCCTTCTACGGAGGAGGGGGGTGAGGGACGAGTGGTCCCCAGCCCGCCAGTGGCGTTCTCGGCGGGCAACCGGCTGGCGGGTCTGAGCTTTCTGGTGGTGGACGATCATCACTGGAACCGGGATGTGGTCCGGCAGGCCCTGGAGCGCGAGGGTGCCTGTGTGACCCTGGCCACTGATGGCCAAGAGGCCCTTGAGGTGCTCAAAGCCAGGTCGGGGTATTTCGCCGCGGTCCTGATGGACATCCAGATGCCGGTGATGGACGGCCTGACCGCCACCAGTACCATCCGCGGTGAACTCGCGCAGCTTGATCTGCCGGTGATCGCCTTCTCGGCCGGGGTGCTCGCCGATCAGCGTCAGGAGGCCCTGGCGGCTGGGGTCAACGACTTCCTGGCCAAGCCGGTGGACCTGGAGGAAATGGTCGCCATGCTGGAGCGGTGGACCCGATATCCGACGGGGGCCACTGCCGGGAAGCCGCCCGAACCCTCCTCGATCAGTGCCGTCAGTACCGCAGTTTCCGGTCCGGACGCCCAATGTCCCGCCACCCAGGGGCCAGCCGTCAAAGTTCCGGCCGCCCAAGGTCCAGCCGCCAAAGATCTGGCCGTCCAGCCTGCGGCGAAGGAGATGCTCGCGGCCTTTCCCGACATCCCTGGCCTCAATACCCGTCGGGCTGCGGTCCTGCTCGGCCACAACCGCGACTTCTTCCTCGCCCTCTTGCATGATTTCGCGCGGGATTTCGGCGCGGTCGCGCATCAGGTGCGTCAGGACCTCGCTTCCGGTGACGCCACCGCCGCCGCCCGGCGGCTCCATGCCTTGCGGGGCCTCGCCGGTAATATCGGCGCCATCGATCTGGCCCAGGCGGCGGGGGAGCTCGAATCCGCCCTCCGCGCCGAGCCTGCTGGACCCGAGGTCGAGGCCCGGCTGGGGACCTTCGCCGGCCAGATGGCCGCGATCGTCGAGGCCATCATCCCTTGGCTAGCGCCCTCTGAGGAGAACCCGTCAGGCACTGAGGTCGCCGGGATCACCGGTTCTCCGCTCGCCCTGGACCCCCTCAAGCTGGTGACCTTACGGGAGGCCCTCGCCCGCTGCGACCTCGCCGCCCTGGATCTCTTCAGCGACCTACAACCGGCCCTGAGCGATGTCCTGGGGCCAGCTCAGGTCCGCCTACTCGCCGCGGACCTCCATGCCCTGCGGTTTGCGGAGGCGGCGGCTCTGTTGCCAGCACAACAAGACCCCGACTTGCGAATCTCCTGACCTTGCGAAATGCATAGCCTGCTTGCGATCTTCATGACCCTGCCAAGTGATCCCCAGCTTGGAACCCTCCGACCTTGCGACGTGAACCCGCCGGTTTGCAATCCTCCTGATGTTGCGAAGTGAACCATCACCATGAGCCCTGAAACCCTGGCCCCCGAGGGGGACATCATGCCCTGGAGCGAGCACTTCGCCACCGGCTTCGCGGATATCGACCGCCAGCACCGGCAACTCCTCCAGCAGATCAACCAGCTCGCCCGGCGGCTGGTGCAAGGCTCCCCGGAGGACTTTCTGGAGGATTTCCCGGGGGACAGTTTCAACGCCCTGGTCGATTACGCCGCGCATCACTTTGCCACCGAGGAGGCCCTCTGGGAGACCTGGCTCGCCGGCGACGAAGAGGTCGAGCGACATCATCGCGGCCACGCGGCCTTCCGGGACCGGCTGGAGGCCCTCCACGCGGCGGCGGCCCGGTCCTCCGCCGAGGAAGTCACCGAGGAGTTGCTGCTCTTCCTGGTTCGCTGGCTTGCCCATCACATCCTCAACGAGGACCAACGGCTGGCCCGGATCGTTCAGGCGGTCCAGGCCGGCGCCCGGGTCCCGGCGGCAATCCGCCACGCCAATGACGAGTCGGGTGGCGCCATGGGCGTTCTGATCAACAGCCTCCTGAGCCTGAACGAATTGCTGGCGACGCGCACCCTGAGCCTGTTGCGCGAGCAGTCCCGTCGTCGCCAGGTCGAGGCGGATCTCAAGGACAGCCAGCTCCAGCAGGCCCTGCGCGAGAGCGATGAGCGCTTTCGCGCCCTGGTCGAGACGACCAGCGACTGCATCTGGGAGGTCGATGACCAGGGCCGTTATACCTATCTGAGTCCCCGCTTCCGGGACATGACCGGGCATCCGCCCGAGACCTTCCTCGGCAAGACCCCGGTGGAGTTGCTGCCCCCGGAGGAGGCGATCCTCAAGGGCGCGGCGGTGCGGGAGAGCCTGCGCGCCCAGGCGCCCTTTGCCAACCTGCGCCATCCGGTCTTGTGCCGGGATGGGCGGCGGATCATCGTCGAGGTCAGCGGCAATCCGCATTTCTCCCCCGCCGGGGATTATCTGGGGCTACGCGGTGTCACTCGCGATATCACCGAACGCCTGCGCCAGGAGGAGGAGCTCGGTGCCGCGCGGGAGGCCGCCGCCCGACAGGCCGGCGAACAGCGGGTCGGGGCCTTCATCGCGCAAGGCCTGGCGGGGGTCGCCGAGGTGAGCCTGGAGGGTTACCTGGTCCACGTCAACGACCGTTATTGCCAGATTGTCGGGCACCCCCGGGAGGCCCTTCTGGGCAGGCATATGCGAGAGTTCACCCCGCCCGAGGACTGGGCGCTGGAGGAGGCCTTGTTTGCCAGACTGCTGCGGGGAGAAGGCGGCGCCATCATCGAAAAACGCTACCGCCGCGCGGATGGAACCCTGGCCCATGCCCAGGTGGCGGTCGCCCTGGAGCGGGATGCCCAGGGTCAGCCCGCCGGCTTCCTGGGGCTGCTGACCGACATTAGCGCGCGGATGGAGGCCGAAACCGCCCTGCTGGAGGCCAAGGAACAGGCCGAGGCCGCCAACCGCGCCAAGAGCCAGTTCCTCGCCAACATGAGCCACGAGATCCGCACCCCCATGAACGCGGTCCTCGGCATGGCGCAACTGCTCGAACAGGAGGGGCTCACCCCGGGACAGCGGACCAAGGTTCGCCACATCCGTGCCGCCGGGCGCTCCCTCCTGGCCCTCCTCAACGACATCCTGGATTTGTCCAAGATCGAGCGGGGCGAGATGCGTCTGGAACCCCAGCCCTTCGTGCTCCAGGGCTTCCTCACCCACTTGCAGGTGCTCATGGGCGGCATGGCCAGGGCCAAGGGGCTGGATTTCCGCATCGAGGCCCCGGGGGATCTGGTCACGGGGCTGCTGGGCGACGCCCTGCGCCTCGAACAGATCCTGACCAACCTGATCGGCAATGCCATCAAATTCACCGAACGCGGCGAGGTCCGCCTGCGCCTTCTCCAGCGGGAACTGACGCCGGAGCGGGTCCGGTTGCAGTTTCTGGTCAGCGACACGGGCCTCGGGATCGCCCCGGAGCAACTTACCCATTTGGGCACCCCCTTCACCCAGGCGGATGGCACCATCACCCGCCGCTTCGGTGGCACCGGGCTCGGCCTGGCCATCTCCCGCCAACTGGTGGAACTGATGGGCGGCGCCTTCGGCTGGGAGAGCACCCAGGGCGTCGGCAGCACCTTCTGGTTCGAGGTCGGCTTCGCCCGCCAACCGGACAAACCGGAACAACCGTCCCCGCCCGTCTCCGCCCCCGCCCTGGCCAAGGGGCCACGTCTGCCGGGTCTGCGGGTCCTGGTGGTGGACGACCATCACTGGAACCTGGAGGTCGTCGCCCAGGTCCTGGCCCGGGAGGGGGCGCGGGCAACCCTGGCCGTCCACGGTCAGGAGGCCCTGGACCGCCTGCGCGAGCACCCCGGGGGTTACGATGCCGTGCTGATGGATATCCAGATGCCGGTGATGGATGGGCTGGCGGCCACCCGCGCCATTCGCGGGGAGCTCGGCCTGGCGGACCTGCCGGTCATCGCCTTTTCCGCCGGCGTCCTCGCCGACCAGCGCCGGGAGGCCCTCGCGGCCGGCGTCAACGGCTTCGTCGCCAAGCCGGTGGACCTGGAGGATCTGGTCGCCCAGTTGCGGTCTTGGTGTCACCCGGGCCCGGCGGAGAAACCGAGCACGCCTCCTGACCGGCCCGTCAGCCCACCCGAGGGGGGCTTCCCCGACATCCCGGGCATCAATACCCGGCGGGCGGCCCTCCTGCTGGGCAATGACCAGGCCTTTTTCAGGCGCTTGTTGCGAAATTTCGTCGCCGATTTCGCCGATGTCGTGGCCCGGATGCGCCAGGATCTGGCCGCGGATCAGGCAATCAAGGCCGCCCGGCGCCTGCATGCCCTGCGCGGCCTGGCCGGCAACATCGGCGCCATCGGCCTGGCGCGCGCCTCCCAGGAACTGGAGGCCGCCATCGGCGCCCGCCAACCGGGGCTGGAGGCCGATCTCGAGGCATTCGACTCCCAGGTGTTGGCCCTCGTCGAGGCCCTGATCCCCTGGCTGGATCCGCCCCAGGAACCGGTCAAAGCCGCTGGGTTGCCGGTCCCCCTGGACCGGGAACAACTGGCCCACCTCCGCGCCGCCCTGGCCCGCTCCGACCTTGCGGCGCTTGAGATCTTTCAGGAACTGAAACCGGCCCTGGCGGCCAACCTGGGTGATGCGGCGCTGGTAGTCCTGGCCGAGGCGATCCATGCCCTCCGCTTCGAGGCGGCCCTGGCTCAGTTACCCGGCTGACCGCGGCCCGCTGCCGGGTGGTTACCGTTTGCAACGGTCAACCCATTGTCCCAGTCGATGTCCAAGTGCGGCGCCAGGTGGCTGACGAAATTGCGCAGGCCATAGGTGATGCGCACCTTGCGCGGCAGGACGATACCCGTCGTCAAGGGGTGAAAAAGGTGGTGGACATCCAGGATCTGGAGCTCGGGATAGTGGGCGAGTTGGAAGGAATCCTCGACGACGAAGCCGATAGCCAGTCCGGACTGGACGTAATCCAGGATGCTGGAGGTGCTATCGAGGGAGAAGGCGATGGGTGATTTCACCCCGGCCAGTTCGAAGGCCTCATCGATGATCTGGCGGGTGCGCGCTGAGCGTTCGAAGGAACAACAGGGATAAGCGGCCAGGGCTTCCAGGGTTAGGTCGGGCAGCTCGGTGCAGGGATGCCCCGCGGGTACAACCAGTTGCAGACGCCATTCGGCCAGGGGGCAGTACACCAGGTCCGGCAACGGCTCGGTGGGTTCGGTCAGGAGCCCCAGATCCGCTCTCCCCCCTCTGAGCAATTCCAGGGCGACCGCGGGTTCCTCCTGGCTGATCTCCACTTGCAGCCCAGGCAACTCCTGCCGGCAGCGCACGATGGCCTGATGCAGATTGCTCGCCATGGCATGCCGGCTGGCGACGATCCGCAGCGCGCCGCTTTCCCCCAGGCGATGCGTATCGGCGATCTGCTTGATGCGCTTGGTAATCCGCAAGGCTTCCACCGTCGCCTCCGCGATTTCCTTACCAACCTCGGTGAGCCCAACCAGGCGCCGGCCGTGGTGGGTGAAGAGCTCGACGCCCAATTCCTGGCTCAACTCCTGAAGCTGGCGACTCACCCCTGATTGGGAGGTGAAGAGGCTGTTGGCGGCGGCGGAGATATTGAAGGATTGCTGGACGACCTCATGGAGGTAAACCAACTGCCGGAGCTTCATGGGCGTGCGCGGTTCTGCTGCTAACGGAGTGAGGAAAGACGACCGACTGGCGGCCCTCGACCCGGGTTGGGGAGGTGGAGGAGGGAGGATGCCAGCGATCATGCCTGAATGATCTTATGCGGTTTTCGCATAACTGTATATCAAAAAAACATCACCGGGCAGAATGCCGTGCCAGTGCCAGTGACCGATGCCAGCACCCGCTACTCCCTCACCGCCAACGCCGGCGAGAATGCCAATAAGATCACCGCGGCTCGCGACAGGGACCTGCCGGCGGGGGGTCACCTGGAGGTTCAGCGCGCTCCGCCGGATGGCAACGCGACCTCGTCCCGGCAGGCCGTGTCCAGCCGGGCTGAAGTTTTATGCGGTTTTCGCATATCAGGATATCCCGAAGTTATTTTTCAATTCCGTTGGCCAGGACAATACTGTGCACCAAGGAGATAGGCACCTCGCGCTACACGGGGATGGACCTGACCCGGAATCAATGCGACGCGGTAATCGCCTCTGGTATGTCCCAGGGCACCCTGGCAAAGGTTCCGACATCGCCCCGTCGAGTCAATCGGCGACCTGGCAACCCATCGAGAACGTTAAGAGACCTTCGGGAGATCATCATGAATACCAATACCATGACTCGCATTAGCACCCTGGCCGTCGCGATCGGTCTGGCTTTCAGCGCGAATAGTTGGGCGGCGGACGATACCGCCACGCAAACCGTTGGCTATGAGGTCCAGGAGATTGCCCTGATCGATGTATCAGGTAGCCCCGCGGCCATGACGATTACCGCCGCTCCTGCTGGTCAGGCGCCGACACCGGTGACCGATGCCACCACGACCTATTCCATCACCAATAACGCCGGCACCGATAGCAAAAAGATCACGGCGGCCATTAATACCGATATGCCAACAGGTGTAACCCTGGAAGTCGAGTTGGAGGCACCCACGGGCGGTTCTTCATCGGGTAAGGTGGTCTTATCCGACGAGGCGCTTCCTGTCGTAACGGGCATCGATAATGTCAGTGAAGCCGGCATGATCATCACCTATACCCTCAGCGCCACGGCGGCGGCCGGTAAGGTGACCTCGGCGAGCAAGACCGTAACCTTCACGATCACGAATTCTTGAGTCGGGGCTCAGGAGGGCTGACCGAGTGCCCTCGGTCTTCCAGATAATCTACATGAAGCCTCCGCGTCGCGCTATCCCCCGGTACGGCCAGGTCGGCTTGACGGGATTGCTGGCGCTGGCCTTGGTGGCCGGCGCCCAGGCCGCCGGGGTGACCCTGATCGGCAATTGGTTTGAAATGATCGGCACGGATGACCTGATCATGGGCGCCGGGACCGATTTCCGCCCCAGCTTCGAAACTGGCGCGGCCGGGACCACCCTGGAGATCGCCAATACCCAGGGGGCCTCGTGGACCATGTGGGTGCGACGCGATAGCTCGACCTTGCCGGCGGCCGTCAGTGTCGCCGTTCGGCGAACCACCGAAGGTGCGGGCACGGGTGGCATCAGCGGTGGCACCGATTATTTGGTCCTGCGGGACTATGAGCAGGCCCTCTTCCAAGGCGTGGGCGATCGTAGCGGTATCGGCCTGCAACTGCGCCTTGCCGGTATCTCGATCAGTCAGGGCGCGGGGCTGCATGGCTGCACCCTGATCTACCGGATACAATAATCTTCCCTCCGCTAAGCGCTTCCATACCCGCATGGCCCGTTCCCCTAAGATCTTTCGCTTACTCTGTGGCCTAGCGTTGACCGGCTGCTTTGGCCTGCTCGAGGCGGGTGTCACCCCGGTGGGCGACATGACCCACGAGAAGGACGCCAAGGCGGGCGAGCGTTACCGGCAGGTGATCGTGCTGCAAAATACCGATCCCGCGCCGGTGGAGGTCAAGCTCTATCAGACGGACTACAGTTTCTCGGCCGATGGCAGCACCCATTTCGATCCCCCGGGAAAAATGCCGCGCTCCAACGCCCAGTGGGTGGCCCTCGGTCGCGACCTCATCACGGTGCCCGCCAAGGCCACCGAGCGGGTCGAGTATGAGGTGCGGGTGCCGGCGGATAAGGGGCTGGCCGGGACTTATTGGAGCATGATCATGGTGGAGCCCGTCGCCAAGGGCTCCCGGGAATCGGCGGAGACCTTGCCCGAGAATACCACCGCGATTTCACAGGTCATGCGCTACGGCATTCAGGTGGTCACCAATCTGGGCAAGGGTGGGCAGGCTGAATTGACCTTTGCCAATCCTCGCCTGGTCGAGGAGGAAGGGAAGCGGCTCTTCGCGATCGATGTGGCGAATACGGGCCAGCGTTCCCTCCGGCCGGGCTTGTGGCTGGAACTCTATAGCGCGCAAGGGGCCCCCGTCGGTAAATTCCAGGGGGAAGCACGGCGTCTCTATCCCGGTACCTCGTCCCGCTACCTGATCGATCTGGGCCAGACCCCCAAGGGGAAATATCTCGGCATGGTCGCCGCCGATGGGAAGGGGGATAGCCTGTTCGGCGCCAATGTCGAACTGGAGATTAAATAGCCGCCCGCCGCTGGCGCATCCGGCACCTGGCGTTCTCTACCGCCTGATTCCAATGAATACCCCGCCCGCCAGTGGCGAGGTATGCGGTTTTCGCATATTGGGATATCCCGAAGTTATTTTTCATCCTGATCCCATTGGTCAATACTGACGGTCAAGGAAAGCGGATGTCCGTCCCCCCAGGTAGGACCTGATCCCGAGTAAGCCCCTCCGGCATTGCCTCGGGGTCCTGAGCGGGAAGCCCCCTAGCGGCGTCCCGGTCCCTACCGACCTCTTCGGCATGACGGCCCCTAAAGCAACCAGACCTTTTTGCACCGCGACCCCGCCTTGTGGGCGTCGATGGCTTCGCCTTGCCAATAAATATGCCGCGACTCGGGTTATTCTTCGTCCTCCTCCTCGCCTCGGTGCTGGTCAAGGCCCAGGGTGGCGGGGTGGACGTGACCCTGGCGGATTCCAGTCTGCTGACGGTCAAGCCCCGCGAGGTGGTTACGCGCGTCTTGCAGGTGACCAACCGCACCGGGGCCACCGGTACCTTCGAGGGGCGCTTGCTGCTGCCCAAGGACTGGCGCGCCATCACCCCGGAATTCCCCTTCCAGTTGGCCGCCGGCGCCACCGTCATGCGCCTGGTGAGCTTCTTCGCCCCGGAGAATACCGCCGCCGGCGACTACCGGGTGAGCTACCAGATCGCCAACCGGGCGAATCCGGCGGGGGTGGCGGGCGGCGCCACATTGCTGGTGCGGGTCCTGCCGGTCTTCAAGCTGCAAGTGGATGTCCTGGATCTGCCCAGCATCGCCATCGCGGGCGAGGCCTATCCGGCGACCTTTCAGATCAGCAACTACAGCAACGCCACCCTGACGGTCGGGTATGGGGCCGAGAGCAGCCGTGGGTCCAAGATCAAACCCGCCGCCGGCACCCTGACCCTGGCCCCGGGGGAGTCCCAGCCGGTAGCCCTGGAGATACGTCCTCCGGCCCTGACCGAGGCCAGCCGGGACGAGATCAGCCTTAGCGCCCGGGCCACGGAGCAGGGTCTCAGCGAAACGGCCAAGCGTTCGGTGGAGATCCTGCCCCGGGTTAGCGGCAAGGAGGACGATTATCATCACCTCAGAACCCTGTTCACCCGCCGTATCGGGCTCAACTACGGGACCCGCATCAGCAATTCCGGGGGCGGGGCGGCCCAGGAAGGCGATGACCCCAAATTGGGCGGGGGCGTGCAGTTCGAGTGGTCCGGTAGCGGCGCGGTGGATGGCAGCGGCAAGCGCTTCATCAACTTCCTGTTTCGGGGTCCGGACCTGGACGAGGCCACCCTCTTTGGCCAGTCGTCCTGGTTCATGGTGGACTATCGCGGCGACGAGTTCGATGTGGGCCTGGGCAATCTGAGCTTTGCCCTGTCCCCCCTGACCGAGATGGGGGCCGGCGGTATCGGCGCCCGGCTGGGCTGGCATGATGACCAATGGCGGGTGCAGGCCTGGCATGCCCGGGAATGGAATTCCTACCAGGGCGCCACACCCGACCAGAATGGCTACGAGACGGCGCTGTCCGTCAGCCATGCCCTAAGCAAGGATTGGTGGCTGGAGGCCAACCTGCTGGATGTCTTCGATGACGACGACGGCCACAACCAGGTCCTGAGCCTGCGCCAGAAGGCCAAGTTGCCCCTGGACCTGAATCTGGATCTGGAAATCGCTGGCAGCCGCGGGGACCTGGGCAATGGCGCGGCCTACTGGCTGGACCTGGTGAAGATGGGCGCCCCCTGGCGGCTGCGGCTGAACCTGCTCTATGCCGATCCCAACTTTGCCGGCGAGTATCAGGACCAGACCCGCGCCCGTCTGGACCTGGGTTACGCGCCCAAGGACCAGCCCTGGTCGCTCACGGCCTACTATCACTACAACCTCTATAACCAGGACCAGAAGCGCTACCTCTATAACTACGAGGACCGTTACCAGTACTTCAATCAGGAGCGGCTGGTGATCGATCCGGCCCGGGATGAGCAAAAGGCCGGGGTGGGCTTTAACTGGCGCGCGGAGGATGGCAGCCGCTACCTGGCGGAATTGCGCTATGGCGAATGCCGGAATACCAGCGCTTCCCTGACGAGTTTCGATGACGTGACCCATTCCCTGCGGCTGGGCTACGCCAAGACCTTCAAGGAACAGAATCTGAGCCTGGATACCAGCATCGAGGCGGGCTTTCGCTACGATCATGTCACCGGCGAGCGGGTGTTCGCCCAGGGCTATCGGGGCTCCCTCTTCTGGCGGCCCTCCAAGCGTCTGACCCTGGGGGCCTACCTGAACGATAGCATCGACCCCTGCGCGAATTATGACGATGGCGATTTGCCAACCCTGGGATTGAGCGCAGGTCTCCAGATCGACGAAAAGTCCAATCTCAATTTGGACTTGCAGGCCCAGGAATCCGGTGACCAGAGCCAGGTCATCGCCAATGCCCAGTACAACTATCGGCTGGACAACGGCAACACCATCGGCGTCCAGGCGCAGTACGCGAGTGGGGTCAACGAGGACGCCAACCTGATGCTCACCTACACCGTGCCCTTCAGCATGCCCACGGTGCGCCGCAAGGACGTGGCGACGGTTCGCGGCCAGGTGCTGGATCAGGAGAGCGGCAAGGGGCTGCCGGATGTGGTGGTAAGGATGGACCGGCTGGTGGCCATCACGGATGCGCGGGGCAATTTTTCCTTCCCCTCCGTCAAGCGCCAGATTTATGAATTGACGGTGGAGAGCGGACGCTTGCCGGTGGGCATGATCCCAGCGCAGCCCCTGCCGATGGAGGTCAATCTCCTGGCCGATGACGAGGTGCCCCTGAAGTTGGCCTTCATCCGCGGGGCGACCATCGGCGGCATCGTCCAACTTTACGAGCCGGAGGCAAGCCTGCTGCCGACGCAGACTTTCGTCCAGCTTGGCCAGGGCGACCAGCAGGGCCAGACGCCCAAGCCGGCAAAGATCGAACTCAAGCCCAGCCGCGGCCTGAGCGGGGTCCTGGTGGAAGTACGCAGCGGCGATCAGGTTTATCGGCGCTTAACCAACGGCAGCGGTGAGTTCCGGTTCGCTGGCCTCAAGCCCGGGGTCTGGACGGTCAAGGTCGATCCAGCGGGCCTGCCGGAAAACGCCACCATCGAGGAGACCAGCTTTACCGTTGACGCCAAACCCAGCGCGGAAGAGACGCGGGAATTCAAGGTGGAGCAGAAGATTCGCAGCATGCGCATGCTGGCGCCGCTCAAGGTGGTGGGGTGATGAGTCAAGCCCCGCGAGCTTTGGCCAGCCGTTCCTCGATGCGCCGGGCGGCCTCCTGGATCAGGTCGGTCCATTCGTCGCGACGCCGCTCGCGCGGGGCGGAGATGGATAGGCCGGCCAGGGGGTTGCCCGCCGGGTCTTGGATGAGGACGCCGATGCAGCCGACGCCGATCTCCGCCTCCTCGTTGTCGAAGGCGTAGCCCGCCGCCAATGCCTGGCTGGCCTGGCGCCAGAGGTCCCCGACCCGGGTCAGGGTGTGCTCGGTGTAGGCTGGCAGTCCGGTGCGGGCGGCATAGTCCCGCACCCCCGCCTCACCACCGCTGGCCAGCAGCAGTTTGCCCACCGCCGTGACGTGCAGGGGGGCGCGGCTGCCGATCACCTGTTCCACCCGCATCATGCGGTGGGGCGTCGCCCGCTCCACGTAGATCACCTCGTCGCCCTCCCGCAGGGTCAAATTAATGGTCTCCTCCACCTGATCTCGGAGCCATTCCATCACCGGCCGTGCCAGGTCGCGGATGTCCGTCTCGCCATGGCGCAGGGCCGCCCAGGCGGTGAGCTGGGCACCGAAGCCATATAGACCCCCGTCGCCACGCTCGATAAGGCCGTTTTCCGCCGCCGAGGCCAGGATGCGGAAGGCGGTGGAGGGATGCAGGCCGGTCTCCGCCGCCAGCACCTTGAGGCTGGCTCCGCCGCCGTTACGGGCGAGGGCCTCCAGCAGCGCCACCAGGCGGTCGATGACCTGGATGCCGCTGGCGCTGGCCGACCCCTCCTGAGTTTTGCCACTGGCTCTGATCCTGGGCTTTTCGGTCTTGCCGCCGTTGCTTGTCCCCTGGCGGTCGTTGTAACTGTCCTGGTTCTGGGAACTGGCCGCACTGGCGGGAGCGAACTGACTGACGGTTGGGCGGGGATTATCGGTTGGCATCATCAAGATTTCGTAATGTGAAAATAATTCCGTATTGCGAAATGATAACAGTCGGTGTAAGGTTCACTCAACCTGATTTGGCTGGCCAAGTCCCCACTGCGCCCACCCCGTTCGATTCTTTCAGTAGCTTTCCCCGAGGAGTCCGCCATGAATGCCACCGCCACCACTCTGCCCCAGGACGCCCCCGCCTTCTGCCAGGGCATGCAGTATTTTGGCGCACCCTGGCCCGATTTTGATCGTCACGCCGCCGACCCGGCGGTGAGCGCCGACAGCGGTCGCATCGCCCAGGCCGACGAGACGGCCGCCTACCAGACCCTGCTCATGGCCGACGCCCTGCGTTACGTCACCCTCCAGACCTGCGGTTCCAAGGGCTCCGGCCACCCCGGCGGCTTCGCCTCCAGCGCCGAGGCCTACGCCGCCCTGGTGATGCTGGGCCACACCAACATCGTCACCGAGGTGGGCCACCACGCGCCGGGTTTCTACAGCGCCATGTTCCTGGACACCTCCCTGGAGGAGATGGGCATCCGCACCCTGGACGACATGATGGCCCGCTTCCGCGAAAAGCACGGCCTGCTCGGCCACCTCTCCGGCGCCATCCCCGGCCTGCTTGCCCCCGCCGGCCCCCTGGGCCAGGGCCAGCACTTCGCCATGGCTGGGGCCCTGCTCCACCCGGACAAGCTCTTCCCGGTGACCATCGGCGACGGCGGCATGGGCGAGCCCTATGTGCTCAACGCCATGATGCACTTCCACACCGCCTACCCCCAGGTGACCAATTTCCTGCCGACCCTGATCTGGAACGGTTACAGCCAGGAGCACCATTCCATGGTCTCCCGCCTGACCAATGAGCAGATGATCGCCTACTGGCGGGGCCATGGCTTCGAGGAGGTGGTGCTGGTGGACGCCAAGGACTTCGACGACAGCGGCCAGGAGGCGGCCTACGTGGATTCCACCCGCTTCTCCCACGGCCACCGCCTGGCCTTCGCCCAGGCGGTGCTGACCGGCATGGAGCGGGCCGCCGCCAGCGCCCTGTCCGGCAAGCTCACCGCCTTCATCCTCAAGCAGCTCAAGGGCGCCGGCGTGCATACCCTGGGCGCCAAGTCCCACAACCTCTACCCAGCGGACACCCTGGACGCCCCCCACATCGCCGAGGGCCTGCAACGCCGCGCCTTGCCGCCGGCGGCCTGGGAACTGGTGCGGGAAAACTTCACCCGCGCCGGTGGCGGCCCGGCGGTCAAGACGGCGGTGACCGAGTTCGTGCTCGACACGGCCCCCCTGGGCGCCTTCCCCTGCCAGGAATTCGCCAAGGGCGACAAGGCCGTGCCTGCCACCGCCATGGGCGCCCTGGCCGCCTGGGTGGGCCAGCAGGACCCGCGCTTCGTGGTCACCAACGCCGATGGCAACGAGGCCTCGGCAATGAAGAACATCAACGACGCCCTCAAGATCCGCCATCCGACCCCGGACCCCCTCTACAACCAGGAACCGACCGGTCAGGTGTACGAGCCCCTGAACGAGGATGCCTGCGCCGGTCTTGCCGCCGGTCTGGCCCTGTTCGGCTCCCGTGCCCTCTGGCTGTCCTACGAGAGCTTCGCCATCAACGGCTGGCCAATCGTCCAGACCGTGACTCAGGCCATGGCCGAGCTGCGCCGGCCCACGCCATCCCTGGTGTGCATGTTCACCGCCGGTGCCCTGGAGCAGGGCCGTAACGGCTGGACCCACCAGCGCCCGGAGATCGAGAACTACTTCGCCGCCCAGATGCGCAACGGCAACGTCTACGCCCTCTTCCCCCCGGACGCCAACGCCATCCAGGCCGCTTACGAGTACGCCACCACCAGCCTCAACAAGGGCATGGTGATCATCGCCTCCAAGTCACCCCTGCCGGTCTATCTCAGCCTGGCCGAGGCCCGCGACGCCGTGGCCAAGGGCGCCGGGATCCTCTATGAGACCAGGGCCGGCAAGCCGGGCGACAAGGACAAGCAAGGCGACAAGGGCAAGAAGGCTGATCAGAGCAAGAAGGGCAAGGAAGACAAAGCTGGCAAGTTTGCCAAGATCGGTCACAAGGGCACGGTGGTCTTCGCCGTGACCGGCGACATGGTCTATCTCCCCGTGTTCGAGGCCAAGGACCAGCTCGAAGCCGACGGCTGGGCGGTGCGCATCGTCGCCGTGGTCAACCCCCGTCGCCTCTATCGTCCGACCGACGTGGCCTGGGAGACGGTGGCCGAGCCTGACAACGCCTTCATGAATGACGACCATTTCAATGCCCTCTTTGATGGCGACGTCCTGCTGGCGGTCAGCGGCGGCCCCTCCGCCTCCCTGGAGCCGGTGCTGCTGCGCACCCGCGCCGCCCGGCGCGACACCTTCGCCTGGAAGCGCGGCGAGACCACCGCTAGCCCGGCGGAGATCATGGACTACAACGGCATCACCGCTGAGAGCATGGTGGCGCGGGTCAAGGCCCTAATCGCTTGACCGGGTGCTGGGGCGGCTGGCCGCAGATGCCCGGCCGGTCAGCCCCAGGTCACTTTGCTGTAACTGGCAGGGAAGGGCTACGCTACGCCGCTGAAAATGAAAATCCTTGCCGTAGTTTCCCTGACAAGTCGAACCCTTCAGGGAAAACTGAAGATGTTTGCCGTGGGTATAAACTGAAGGCCTCGCCCCGTTTCTGGCGTCCTGGCTGCCTGGCTACTGACTTGCCAATGACCTGGCGCTTTGCCTCATGGAGCCTATCACCATGTCCCCGACAACCACCGAGCCTACCCAGCCGGCCTTCGACTTTGGCAAGCTCCGCGCGCGCTGGCAGCGGGAGCAAGAGGAGCAACAGCGCCTGTCATGGGAACTCGCGGCCCGTGTCGCTACGGTCGTCCCGCCGGTTCTGATGGGCTATGGCATCACCATGGCCTATGTGTTTGGCTCCATTGCTGAAGGGCGCGCGGGCATGGCGTCAGATGTCGATTTGCTCGTCATTGGCGCCAAGGCCGCTGATTATTGGGATCTGCGGCGGGACCTGGAGGAAGCGCTGGGCCGGCCGCTGGATCTATTTACCCAGGATGATGACAAGGTGCTGGTGACCAAGATCATGGCCCGGGGAAAATTGATCTATGGCCCCGAACTTGGCCAGGAAAATGGCCAGGAGCATGGCCATAAACAGGGAACCGAATAGCGTATGAAATCTATCTCCTCAGAATCTGGCCCCTCACATGACCCGGAATCCTGAATTGCTGCGCGCCGATGTGGGCGATGAACTGGCCAAGATTGCCCGTCTGGCGCGGGAGTTCGCGGCGGTGGAGCCCTTCCTGACCCGGCCACCGGAGGAAATGAGCCACTATGACCGCGGCGCCATCGGTTATCTGTTGCACAATTTTTACAACGGCTGCGAGAACATCTTCCGGACCATCGCCGCCTTTTTCGAGAACGACCTGGGTCCCGGCACCTGGCATGCCGATCTCCTGCGCCGCATGCGCCTGGATGTCCCTGGCTACCGGCCGGCCGTGATCGATGAGGAGCTCTATCGCCTGCTCGAAGACTTTCGCGGCTTTCGCCATGTCTTCCGCAACGGTTACTCCTTCGAGCTCGACTGGGAGCGTGAACGCCTGGTGGCGTCCCGCTTCCGGCGCGCCGCGGATCTGCTGCGCGTCCAGGTTGGCAGATTTCTGGAGCAGATCGAGGGCCTTGGCCCCTGATCACCAATGACCTATGCCCATGATCCTCATCCCAAATTTCCATCCCGAGTAGCCGCAACCCGAGAGCCACCATGCCCGATACCAAGATCATCGTCCTCGACGACGACCCCACCGGCTCACAGACCGTCCATGGCTGCCTGCTGCTGACCCGCTGGGATGTCGCCACCCTGCGTCAGGCCCTGGACGATGCCTCGCCCTTGTTCTTCGTCCTCACCAACACCCGTGGCATGGGCGCGGACCAGGCGGCGCAAGTCACCCGCGAGGTCTGCCACAACCTCAAGCTGGCCTTGGCCGACTGGTCGAGGAAACTGGCGGCCCAGGGGCGGGAGGTCCATGCCCTGTTCGTCAGCCGCTCCGACTCCACCCTGCGCGGCCACTACCCGGTGGAGACCGATGTCATGGCCGAGGAACTGGGGTCTTTCGACGCCCATTTCCTCACCCCGGCCTTCTTCGAGGGCGGGCGCGTCACCCGTGACTCCATCCACTACCTGCTGGTCGACGGCCAGCCGGTGCCCACCGCCGAGACGGAATTCGCCCGCGATTCGGTTTTTGGCTACTCCACCAGCTACCTGCCGGATTATGTCGCCGAAAAGACCCGGGGACGCATCCCGGCGGGGCAGGTCGAGCGGTTCCTGCTGGCTGAGGTGCGCGCCGGCGTCCGGGAGCGGCTCATGGCCCTCACCGGCAACGCCTGCGGCGTGGTGGACGCCGAGACTCAGGCCGACCTGGACCGCTTCGCCGCCGATGTCCTGGCCGGAGTCGCCGCCGGCAAGCGCTTCCTCTTCCGTAGTGGCGCCAGCTTGCTCACCGCCCTGGCGCAACTGCCGCCCCAGCCAGTGGCGGCGATCGCCATGCGCCAGTATGTGCGCGGTGGCCGGCCCGGCGCCGTCATCGTCGGCTCCCACGTCAAGAAGACCACCGACCAGCTCCAGCGCCTGCTCGCCCAGCCCGGCACCGCCCCCCTGGAGATCGATGTCGACCGCATCCAGGCCGAGCGCGCCGCTTTGCTGACCGCCATCCTGGCTCAGGCGGCCGATCTGCACGCCCAGGGCCAGACCCCGGTGATCTTCACCAGCCGCGTCGAGCGCACCTTCGCCGATCAGGCCACGCGCCTGGCCTTTGGCGAACAGGTCTCTGCCTTCCTCATGGATGTGGTGCGCGGCCTGCCGCCGACCCTGGGTTTTCTCATCAGCAAGGGCGGCATCACCTCCAACGACGTCCTCTCCACCGGCCTGGCCCTGGCCAGTTCCCGCGTCCTGGGGCAGATCCTCCCCGGCTGCTCGGTGGTGCGCTGCCCGGCGGATCACCCCCGCTACCCGGACCTGCCGGCGGTGATTTTTCCTGGCAACGTCGGCGACGAGGAGGCCCTGGCGGAGGTCTACCGGCGGCTCGCCGGCAACGCATAGCGACCGTTCTGGAACTGACACGCTAGAGCCCCTCTCCCTGTTCGGTCGCGGAGTCGTGGAAAGCCACGGATCCCGGCCACCGACCTTTTGGCCCCTCTCCCCCGCGGCGATATCATCCATGGGACTACCGACATGATCTGGTTTCTTCTCGGCCTTATCGCCCTGATCCTGGGCGCGGAATTGCTGGTACGCGGCGCCTCCAAGCTGGCCATGGCCCTGGGCATTTCGCCCCTGGTGGTGGGTCTCACAGTCGTGGCCTTCGGCACCAGTTCGCCCGAGCTCGCGGTCTCCGTCCAATCCGCCTGGGCTGGCCAGGTGGATATCGCCCTGGGTAACGTGGTGGGTAGCAATATCTTCAATGTCCTGTTCATCCTCGGCCTGTCCGCCCTCATCACCCCCTTGGTCGTCGACCGGCAGCTCATCCGCCAGGAGGTGCCCCTGATGGTCGGTGCCTCCCTGCTGCTCTGGGTCCTGGCGGCGAACCAGGCGATCGACCGCCTCGAGGGCCTGTTGCTGGTGGGTCTGCTGGCGGCCTATACCATCTATGTCATCCGCGCCAGCCGACGGCAGACCGCCGCGGACCGTCAGGAAGCCGCGGCACCCCCCGTCGCGGAGGAAAGGTCCTGGGACTCGCACTGGTTCGTCCAGGTGGCCCTGATCCTGGCAGGTCTGACCCTGTTGGTGCTGGGTTCCAACTGGCTGGTGGAGGCGGCCGTCGCCTTTGCCCGTGCCCTGGGGGTGAGTGAGCTGGTCATCGGGCTGACCCTGATCGCCGCCGGAACCTCCCTGCCGGAGGTGGCCACCTCGATCATGGCGGCGCTGCGGGGGGAGCGGGATATCGCCGTCGGTAACGTGGTGGGGAGCAACATCTTCAACATCCTGGGCGTGCTGGGGGTCTCCGCCGCCATCGCCCCCACCAGTCTGACGGTGGCCCCCTCCTTGCTGGCCTTTGACCTACCGGTCATGGTCGCGGTGGCGCTGGCCTGCCTGCCCATCTTCTTCACCGGCCACCTCATCGCCCGCTGGGAGGGGGGGCTCTTTTTCGCCTACTACCTCATCTACACCCTCTATCTGATCCTCATGGCCCGCCAGCATGACGGCCTGGCCCAATTCGGCTGGATCATGGTCTCCTTCGTCCTGCCACTGACCTTTGCCACCCTCGCCATCCTTGCCGGCCGGCATTGGCGACACAGCCATCGCCGAGGTGGCGGGCGGTTTCCCGGGATTTAACGACTCAACCCGTTGGTGGATCATGCTGGCGCCGCCAAGCCGCCAAGCCGCCAAGCCATCAAGTCATTAAGCTGCCAAGCGGCCATCCCGCTAACCCTAGGGCCTTGGCCGCCATCCCCACGAACAGGGGGTGTGTGGAATAACAGGGGCGGTACATGGCGGGACTGACCTTGAAATCCCTGGCCAAAGGGCCAGTATCTGTCCTCATGGCCGACCACCGCGGCCCTGGCCCACGCGGTGGCGGTTGCCCACAACCCCAGAACATAACCGCAAAAGAGGACGACGAGATGCTTACCGCGACCATGGCGACCAAGCTGAACGAGCAGATCAATCGCGAATTCTTTTCCGCCTATCTGTACCTCGCCCTGTCCACCGAGGCCGAGGAGAGCAATCTTCGTGGCACCGCCAGTTGGTTTCTGGCCAAGCATGGCGAGGAGATGGCCCACGCCATGAAGATGGTGCGCTATCTCCTGGACCAGGGCGCCAGCGTCAAGCTGGGGGCCATCGCGGCACCGCCCGCGCCGGCCGGCGCCATTCTGGCCATGTTTGAGCGCACCCTCGAACACGAGCGGGCGGTGACCGCCGCCATCAACGAGCTGGTGGATCATGCCCTCAGTGAAAAGGACCATGCGACCAACATCTTCCTGCATTGGTTCGTCACCGAGCAGATCGAGGAGGAGGCCACGGTCAACGATATCCTGGGCCGCCTGCGGCTCTTCGGCGACAAGGGGGAGGGACTCCTGATGATCGACAACGAACTGGGCGCGGCGGCCAAGGTCATGGCCCAGGCCTTGGCCCAGGAGAGCGCGGCTACGGCTTGAGCCTGAGCCATTCAGATCGCGGACATACCTCCGCGGGCGCCGCGGACCGCGAGGGAGCCGTCAGGGGCGTCGATCGTCCCTGTAGATCACCGACAGGCAAGTACGCGCGCGGCTCAAGGCGACATAGTGCCCGGGAAGGGGGCCGGTTGGCCGGGGCAGGTCGATGACGATGATGGCCTCGTTTTCCAGGCCCTTGAAGGCGGCAATCTCGGCGAAGCTGAGCGCCGGCAGTGGGAAGGTGCGGAGGGCGTATTCGTCGAGCAGGATGAGGGCGCTGGCCAGACAGGCCGGTAGGCGCGCGGCGATGGACTGGGCAAAGGGGAGGGGGGACAGGAGCGTGATCTCCCCGGGGGCGAGTCCTCCCGGGCCGGTTAGCCGCTTGATCTCGGCGGCGAGGAGGTGACTGGCCTCAGCCTCGGTGTGGGCCTGGTGGGTGACCACCGCGGGCCCGTCGCCACTGCCGCGCACGCCCATGTCGGCGCCCAGGGTGCGCTGGACCAGGTCGATGATCTGGCGGGTGTTGCGACAGTTGGTGGTGAGGGGGATACGGGTTGGGGCGAGACTGGTCAGAAGCGTCAGGGCCTCCGGCTCCGGTGGCCCGAAGAGGCCGGCCTGGTTGTTGATGTCCTGGAACCAGCACCAGCGGCCCTGGTCGAGGCCACCGGCGAGGACCTGGTCGAGGGGATCGAGCAGGGCGAGGCGCAGCAGGTCCTGACCCTCATCGACGATCAGGGCGTCGAATCGTTCGATGCCCGCGCGCCGCGCCGCGACTTGGGCCTTGTCCGCCACGGCGACGGTCAGATTCGGCAGGGCGAAGCGCTCGGCGAGCCAGTGACGCAGCCAGGGCGAGTGACAGGCGAGCAGTACCTGGCGTCCCTCGGCGGCCCAGCGCCGGGCTAACTCCAAGGCCAAGAAGGTCTTGCCGGTTCCGGCGCCCCCGGAGCAGAGGACGCGGGGATTGGCATCGACCGCGTCCAGAAAGCGCATCTGATCCTGGGTCAGGGCGCTCACCCGTTCGGCGATCTCCTCCACCTGGACATGTAAGGGCACAGCGACCTCGACTTCGGGGCGCAGGAAGTCGATGACCGTGGCGATCGTGGCGGGGTCCGGCCCCGGCCCAGCCCCCACCCCGGTCCGGCGCGCGGCGGGGCGCTGGCCAGGCTCTTGATCTGCACGCCTGCCAGGATCCTGACCAGGGTGATTGCCAGGTCGCTGACCAGGGTCCACACCCCTGCGCAAATTAGGATGCTGATCAGGGTGCTGGGCAGCGCGCAGGTGCCAGTGCCGGAAAAGTCCCACCAGCCAGCGCTCCAGGTTGCGTCCGGCGCGGGCATCGGCGAGCAGGGCCCGGTCCCACTCGGCGCCGGTCAGGTCCCAGTCGCAGTCGGGAAAGATGACGCCGTAGCCGATGGGGAAGCGGTCGATGACGGCGGTGCCCAGGTGACGCTCCAGCCGTTCAACCAGGGAGTGCAGGGCCGATTCCGCCTGACGGAAAGGGCTCTCGCGCAGGGTTTGCCGTTCACCCTGGCGGTTGATGGTCGACCAGATCCCCTGGTGGCAGGCAACGCCGCCCCCCTTGACCTCCAGCACGAAGAGGCCGGGCCGCCCGACGATGACGAAATCGATTTCGCCGAAGCGCTTGTAGGCATGGCTCGGCAGGTTCAGCGAGTGCAGCGCGGTCAGGTGCCAGTCAGCCCGGTCGACGAAAGCGGCGCGCAACCGGTCGAAGACCTTGAGCTCGGCGCGGCTTCCGGTGCGGTAGGGGGTGGATGGCAGCATGCGCATGGTTTGAGCTCTCTGGTGGCGGGTCGCGCTGGGTGAGTGAAGCCGGGCATGGGCACCCGCGGGCTATGGGTCTTCCTCCTGGCGGTCGGCATCTGCAATCCTCCCCACCCGTCCCTCTCGCGTTGAACCGGTCAGGGTGCCGCCGACGACGCCCGTATCCAGCAGCCCCCGAAGTTCCGCGTCGAGCCGGGCCGGGATCTCGGCAACGGCCAACCGGGCAAGCAGAGCAGCCTGGTCCACCTCGCTGGAAACGGCCTTGACGTCGCCCGCCAGCAGCAGGTGGGCGCCGCGGCCGTCGATGGTCAGCCGGTAATCGCCTTTGCCAAGGCTGATACGGGTGGTCAGGACCTCGTTATCCCAACCCATACCCCGTGCCAGGCGCAGGGCGGCCGTTTGCGCCGCCTTCGGCGGCGCGCCCTCCAGCAGGGCTCGGAAGGGCAGCACGGGCGGTGGCGCAGGACCCAGGTCGATGCCGGTTGTATTTGATTGGTGGGCGAGGGCGGCCATCCGATGCTGCACGGCCGGGGCCAGCCCATGGACGGCGCGCAGACTGGCCGGCAGGGCCATCCATCCCCAGTGGGCGGCGAACAGGGCGGCGGCGACGACCTGGTCCTGCGCGGTGAGGGCCGGATGACGAAAGGCGAGCAGTTCCTCGCAACGCTCCCGCAGGAAGAACAACAGCAGGCCCCGCGAGAAGGGCCGCGGGTGGCGTTGCAGCAGTTCGGAAATAGTGGCGTCACCGAGGGTGATGCTGCCACGCAAATCCTGGCTGAGCCGGCTGAGGGCATCGTGCCATTTTGGCTCTACGAGCCGGGTCGCTTCCTTAGCCAGAACCTCGAGCACGACTTGCCGCGGGTCCGGCGGGCATGGCCCGATGCTGTCGGCGGCCTCGACCAGGGCCGTCAACAGGCGCTGCAACAGCAGGGCCTGGACGCCATCCGTCTCGGTTTCCGGTGCCTTGAGCGCCCAACGCCGCAGGGCGCGGAGAATGGGATCGGGGTTAGCGTCGAGACTGGCGTTGAGAGTGGCGCTGAGACTGGCGCTGGGATTGAGATTGGGGTTGAGATTCGCGCTGGGACTGGCTTCAAGATTGGCGGTGAGGCTGGGCTTGAGATTGGCGTCGGAATTGACGCCGAGAGCGGCCTTTTGACCTGGCGGTGGCAGAGGAGGTGCGCTGGCGTCTGGACTGGCCAGCGGCAGCGCCCATAGCGCCCGGGCGGCCGCGGCCGTCGCCGCGCCGGTATTGCCGAGCGCGAAGAGCAGGGCCAGCGCGGCACCCACCGCCGAGACATGCCCAGGCGAGGGATCGGGGATGGCGGATAGGTCCGGGGTCACCGATGAGACCGGGGGGGACGCCGGGTTCAGGCCCGAAGCAGGGCAGGGCGATGGTGGCCAGGTCAGCAGGGCATCCCCGGCGAAGAGGCGTGCCTTCACCTGCTGCTTGTAATCCGCCAGGGGTACGTTGGCATAGGCGGCCGCTTCAGCCTGGGTCGCCGTCTTGTGCTGGGCCGAGGCGAACAGCAGGGTGGTGATCCAGTGGGCCGGCAAGGGCGCTGGCACCAGCAGCATGTCCTCGTCCCCGGCCAGGCCGACGGGGAAGTCGCGGGTACACAGCTTGCCGTCCGGGGTCATGGCCAGGACCGGCCCGCGCAGGGCAACGAGATCGATCAGGGCGATGACGCTGCGCAGATGCGGCCCCTCGGCGACGGCTTCTTGCAAGACCGCGGCCGGGATGCGTTCGGCGAACAGGGGAATCAGTCCGGGGATGGCACCAAGGGCGTCACGGTAATACTTGCGCCCGAAGCCGCGCGGTCCGGTGATGAGCCCGGCGGCGAGCAGATACATCAGGTTTAACTGGTTGGTCGCCAGGTGCCAGGAACGGCGGGTTAGTTTGGTGGGTGAGGGTCCTGATCCAGGCTCCTGGTTGGAGACGGCGGCAAGGGTGGGTTGCGGTTCCGGCGGCATCTGGTTCATCTCCAATGGGTGAGGAGGCTAGGGTCCTGGAGCGGCAGGATGGCTTCCGCCGGGCAGGGGTAGCCGCCCCGGCGTAGCAGCACCACCTGATCACGGGCACGGGAGATCATCACATAGAAGAGGCGCTTCAAATCATCCCGCTGGTCCCGGTTCTCGGGTGCGCAACGATAGCCGTCAATGTCGGCGAGAAAGACGGTGTCGAACTCCAACCCCTTGGCCGAGTGGGCATTGATCACAAAGATGCCGCCCTCGCCGAAACGATGATCGCCCTCCGCCTCCTCACTGGCATAGGTGAGGATGCGCGGACGGCCCTGGTCGAGTTTCACCGGATGCTGGTGTAGCGCTTGAAGCCAGCGCTGTCGGCTGGCGTTGTCCGGGGTGATGATGCCGTATAGCCGTGCCGGATCGCGGTCCGCGGCCTTGAGAATGCGCTGGATCAGGTCAGCGAAATCCCAGCTGCAACCAGGTCCATAGTCAATCAGCAACGGCTCACGGATGCAGGGTCGCGCCACAGGCAACTTGGGACGGGGGCTCGCTGGATCTTCGATGTAGAGGGCGAGGGCAAGTTGGGCGACGCGATCGCAGTTGCGATAGTTGTCGGTCAGTTCGAGGCGGGCATCCGAGTGGATATCCAATTCGACTGCGATTTGGTGAAGGCTCGAGTTCTCGGCGGTAATGCGCTGGTTCTGGTCAGCGACGACGAAGCAGTGCTCATAGCCGAATTGCAACAGGGCTCGGTAAAACTCCGGCGGCATGTCCTGGCCCTCGTCGATGATGACGAAGGGGGTAAGGGGCGGGGGGAGATCGGGCGCCATGGCGATGGCCTCCAGGATCGCCTTCCAGTCGAGCGCGAACGCTTGTTCACCGATCACCGGGCATGTCTGGCCAAGAGTGCGTTTGTACATGCCCTTGAACCAGGTCATCCAGGGATGGGCATTGACGGCCTGGCCGACCAGTTCGCGGCAAGCCTGTAGCAGCAGCCGGTTGTAGGCCAGGAAGACATACTCCTGGGCTCCTTTGGGTCGATGGTGCTGGCGGGTGCGCAGCAGGGCGACGATCGACTTGCCGGTGCCGGGTCCGCCGACCACCAAATGGCGTCCCTCCCGCGGCAGCAGCCGGGCACGCTCCTGGTCCTTGCTCAGGGCCTGGATGTCCGGCAGGGTGAAGCGGCGGCTGGCCATAAGCGCGGGAGCGGATTGCAGGTCCGATCAGGGCGACGGGAAGGGGGGCGCCGGTTCAAGGTTCGGCGGTGGCCAGGGCTTGCCTTCAGGTTCCGTCCCCGATGGGATCCTGTGCGGAGAATCTTGGCCGAAGGGGGGTAGAAACCCCTCCCCCACGGCAAAATCAAGCAGCGGAGCGATCTCGCCATTGAGGTCACCGGAGACGTAGGTCCGGTCGAGCAGCACGTTGCCGAAGGCGCAGCTTGGCTCGGGTACCAGGGTGCAGGCGTGACAGGCAGCCAGGTTGAGCAGGCTCGGCCCCTGACCCTCATGCTCGGCGCAGACCGGGTCCAGGGAACACCAGTCGGCATGGTCGAAGACGCTGGTCATGAGACGCAGGAAGCGCGCCGGCTCCGCCAACTCGGCGAGCCCACCCAGGGAGCCGACGATGTCGGGTACCGCCACATAGACCAGGATGCCGGCCAAGGGCTCGGGGCCCTCGGCGCAGTAGATGCGCTCGCGGATCGAGGCGGCTGGATAGCCGGCCTCGGCCTCCAGCCGGCGGATCAGGAGATGCGCCAGGGTGTGCAGCAGCAGGAAGCGCGGCGTCAGCGGAATTGGCGGGTCCTCCGGGAAGCGCATGCCGGTGCGCTCGAAGCGCGCCTGGATACGCCTGGCACGTTGGGTCAGTCCGGGCTGGGCGGCCCAGCGCGCAAGTAGGGCCTCGTCCAAGGTGAAGAAGATGCCTTCGCCATACAACTCCACGGCGGGTAACCAGTCACCTGTACCGTCCAGGTAAGGGGGTACCAGACGTGCGGCGGGCTTATCTTGGGCCGGAGAGTCAACAGATTGAGGCTTGATGCGGTCATTGAAGTTTTCGGTCACACGGGAGAAGCCCATGAAGACCCTTACCTCCCGCAGTCGCGTCAGAGCAACCAGCCGGTCGATCGTGGCGAGGATCCGCGACGGTCGCTGGTTGGGGACCAGCGGCGCTGCCGGGGTCAAAGTTGGTGACAGGTCCCGCCAGTCGGTGGTGCGATGGCGGGTGACGAAGTCCTCGCCGTCGGCGACGCCAGGAATCGGTTCGGTGAGAGCCCGGTATTCCTTTTCCAACAGCGTGCCGAACGTGACTGTCTCGTCAGAAAGAGGCTGCCAGCCCTGGCGGACTTTTAACCAGGCCTGCTCAACCTCGGCTGACGTGCAGCGATAACGGTCCGCCAGCCGGCCCAACGCGGCCTGAAGGCTGAACGGGTTACGGCAACGCTCCAGCTCGGCGCGGTCTTGGGGACTGCAATAGAGACGGTCCAGGGCGCTGCCGCGAGGTACGCGTGACTCCGGGGGGATCACGAGTCCTGAGCGTGTTCGAGGGAAGTAGAGTCGCGGATCGTTGACCTCCAGGATGCGCCAAGGTTGAGGGCTGTCCTGGACACTAGCGGTGCCGCCTTGCTGCCAAGGGTGGCTTCGCTCCCAGGGCTGGCGCCGGGGGTTACGCCCAGGAAGCGTGGTGCCTGGATCGAAGCTGGCACCCGCTCGGCAGCGCCCGCAGCGGAGCTGCCAGCGCAGGCTATCAACCGGGTCGCGGCGCAGATACAAATAGGGTTGTTCCCGATCCGCTCGGCAGTCATCAATCCTGTTCCCCTGATGGGTCCTGCGATGGGCCATGAGATGCCAGGGCACTTCGTCCAGGCCACCCTCCGGATGGGCGATAACCCAGCCGACTTGTTGCAACAATCCACGGGCCGGGCAGGTGCAACGTGGCGGGCTGGCCTGGTTGGTTTGATGGCGCCACGGCAACCAGTGCAGCAGGCCGCAGCGCGGGCAGCGAGCCCAACCCGGAAAGGGCAGGGCCGGTACGCAGGGGCCATCGGCGACGCCAGGCTTGACCTCGCGGGACTTGGGTGGCTGACGCAGTTCCTGGCTGATGCCGAGAGTCTGGCGCAGCAACTCCACATGACACAAGGGCTCCCCTATGGGGTTGCCCTGGTCATCGATCCAGTGGTGGATGTCCTCAATCACATAGAGCCAGTCATCGGCGCGCATCAGGGCGCCGACACCGCTCCAGCCGATCAGGTGGGACCAGCGGGTGGGGATCAGCCGTTTCATCGGATCTTCACCAGGGCGGTGTTCTCGACGTTGCGCATGCTGTGCAAGGTTGGCCAGAGACCGGTTTCGCGATCCTCGTGGCCATACAACAGGCGCCGGTCGGGATGGCTACCGTTATAGACCAAGCGCTGGCGCTGAGCATGGGCAGTCGAAACCTCATCCGCCCATTGGCGGGCCAAGTCGTCCAAGTGCTGCGCGGTCTCCTCGCCGCGCCCCGGGTCGGCACGCCGGCAGCGCCGAGCCAGCTCCTGGATCAGCCGCGCCACCTCCGGACGGTCGGGGTCGAAGGACCCGGCTTGCTCGTTCGCGGCCAGGTCCGGGCAACCGTGGCGGATGGCGATGACCAGGGCGGCGTGCAGGGCGCGGTGCCGGGCCTGCCAGGTGAAGGGTGTGAGACTGGTAGGCTCGACGAAGCGGTAGAAGGACTCGTGGTAGGCGCGGAAGCTCTCGTAGTGGGACAGGCTGCGGGCCTGATCGCGATAGTAGTTGGCGACCACGATGCCGGGCACCTCGCCGCGCCCGACCCGGCTGCTGGCCTGGATGTACTCCGCCGTGGTCAGGGGCTGGCCATTGATGACCATGACGGCGAGGCGGGCGACATCGAGCCCGACGGAGATCATGTTGGTGGCGAGGGCCAGGTCCAGGGCGTTTGGGTCGGTGCGCGGACGGCGTAGCCGTTCGAAGCTCCGGGCGTTATCGTCCGCCGACATCTGGCTGGTGAGCTGGGTGATGCGCTCGGCGAGATGGAGATGGCGGTCCAGGGTCGGGACGGCGGGGGCAGGGCTGACCAAACCGGGGTCTGGACCGGTGTCATAGTCTGCGCCGTTGCCAGGGTCAGTGGGCGGTTCTCTCTGGTATTTTTCAATGGCCTCCTGGTGCAGTCGGGCCATGAGGGTCTCGATGTCTTGCACCGCGTTGCGGCTGATGCCCACCCCCTTGAGGCTGCCGTGATAGACCAGCACCGTCCACCAGGCATCGAGCAGGGCCTCCCGATCCGCCGCCGGTGTGGCGGCGAACAGCAGTTCAGGGGCGGCGAGCAGGGTCGCCGCGACCGGGGCCAAGCAATGCTGGCGGTCACGGGCCGGGGCCAGATAGCCGACAAAGAGCCGGCCAGGGCGCTCGCTGACCGGCACCGTTCGGGCGAAGTAGGAGTCCTCGCAGTCTAGCCCTGGCGGCGGGAAGATCGCGGGCTCGCGGCCGAACAGCCGGCGGACCTGATCCCGTGCCTGGCGGATGGTCGCGGTGGAGGCGATGATCTTGGGGTAGAGGTCGCGCCCCGCGAGCACCGTCTCTAAGGCAGCCTCATACAGGCCAGCTACCGAGCCGAGGGCACCGGCGATCAGGTGTAGCTCGTCCTGGATGATCAGTTCCGGCGGGCGCCGCTGGATGCCACCGAGGAAGGACACTGCGCGCTCCTCCCAGGCCAAGCGTGCGAACTTGTCCAGGGTCGCGAGCAGCAGGGTCGGCGGCCGTTCGTAGAGGGCCGTATCGACGACATTGCAGGGGAGTTCGCCTCCCGACCCGGCGCCAAAGTCGCAATCGTTGGCGATGCAGCAGAAGCGGAAATGGCGGGGACCTGCATCGACGTTGCTGGGCAGGTGCAGGGGCGAGCCGCACCAAGGGCACTGCTCCAGCACCAGGGCGCTGGGCAGGGCCACCTCGCTGCCGGTATTCGCCCGGTCCAGGGCCTGATCGATGGCCTGGCGGGCCTGGGCGTAATGGTTCGGGCTGGAGTCGCCGCCGACCCAGAGGCCGAGGCTGATCGGTTCGTCACCCAGGGCTGGCTCCTCCCGCCGCAATAGTTCCAGGGCGCAGATCAGTCGCGCGGCGCGACGGAACTGATCCTTGGTCAGGAGGCGCAGGGTGTAACGCATGAGGGCTGCGGTGCCGTCCCCGGAAGTCGGATACTTGAGACGCCGCCAGCAGATGACGCAGGCGAGGAGCGCCAGGTAGGCCTCGGTTTTGCCGCCGCCGGTGGGGAACCAGATCAGGTCGACCTTATCCCGGTCGGGGTGGTCTGGGTCGAGGGCGGAGGGCAGGGCGAGCAGCAGGAAGGCGAGCTGGAAGGGACGCCAGGCAGGATCGCGGGGCGCGGCACCGGCGGCGCGCGCGGCCTGGCGCATCTGCCGGGCCATGGCGCGGTTGGCGAGGGCGAAGGCACGGCGGGCCATGAGGTCCGTCTCAAGCAGGCGAGTGCCCTCGCGTATCCGCCGCAGGGCCTCGCCCATCCGCGCCAGGATGCGGCTGGCCGTGACCTGCTCGGCAGCGGTTAGGGAAGTGTCCGGGTCAATGACCTTCTCACCCTTCCGCTCGATCCAGTCCTGGTAGCGGTCGGCGAAACGGTGCAACTCAGCGCATCGCGGTTCAGGGTCGGTGTCGATCCCGGCCAGCCAGTCGATGCTCAGCACCTGCGCGTCGGCCGCTCCCCCCTCGGCGCTGACCTGGGGGACCTCGACCCGCGGCAGGAAATCGGTGCGCAGGCGTCGGACCCGATCCCCGACGACCTCCCAGTCCACCGCGGCGCCATGGCCGATGGCGAAAATACGATGAGCGCGGTACTGAAGCTCCAGTTCCTGCTCCTCCTCATCCATCAGGCTGGGATCGACACGGGGGTAGTCGCCGACCCGGCCGGCCTCAATGAGGCACTCCAGTTCCACCCGGAACAGGGCGAGGCGGTTGCGTTCAGTGGCCTGGTAGGGGTCGTCGCCCCTTCCGGGGTCCTGCTGCATGTTGCTCAGCGCGACCGTGACCAGCCAGCCCGCACCGAGCGGACGCCACAGCACCATGACTTCGGCACGTCCATCAAAGACCGGGAGACGCTGCTGATGACGGTGGGGCAAGGCGGGCGGCCCGAAATCCAGGGCCTCGCTATCGTTCCGACCCAAGGTAACCGGCTGCCACTGGTCCTCCCGCCCGACCTTGGTCGATTCATCGGCCGGTTCGTAACGCACTGCCCGTGGGATGACCTGGAGCCGAATCTCGTTGCCTTCGCCGCCTTCGATGTAGAAGGAAAAACCCACCGACGAGGGGGGCACGAAGCGGCGCCTGGCCTGGCTGGTGCCTTGGGCAGCCCCAAGACTGGCGCCGTTGTTGTTATCGGCCTCCGCGTCATCTTCGGCGTCCTCAATGGCCGCATCCAGGCCGTGTTCATCGGCGAGGACCGGAAAGAGGATGCCGGTCTGATAACGGTCGAGGGGCTTGATCTTGGGTAAAGCGTCTCTCTCGCCAGGGTTTTCGGGCCCGATCAGGCATGAGCGCAGCCACGCGTAAACCTGTTCACGCCCCTCTTGCAGAAGTCCGCTCACGATTTCATCCCCTACCATCCTCCATCCGCGGACGCCGCGTTTTCGGGATCGTGCGTTCGTGAGATGTCAAGTCCCGAGAGATTCTGCCAGCCACCACGGGCGCCGTCGCCTGCAGCAGCCAGATCCATATATGGTCCCCGTCGGGATTGCGCTCAGAATCCATCTCTCTGGTGATGCTCAGAAGTCATCTTTCAGCGGCTGTGTGCGCTGACGTACGGCCTGAGGCAGGAGTTTCAGTTTGTCACGGGCCAGCGACAGATGACGCGCCAGGGTGACTGGCTCCGTATCGAACAGAGGGACACCCAGGATGCTGGCCACCTCGAATACCGCGCCAAGGGAGCAGCCCATGTCGCCCTGCTTGATGCGGTGGACCAGACCGCGCGAAATAACGGCGCGTTTGGCGACCGCGGCGATCGTCAGGCCTTTTTCGACGCGGGCGTCATGAAGCAGATGCCCGAACAGTTCGGCGGCCTCGCGCGCGTAGCGGGAGTAACTACGGACTGCTGGTTTGCTCATGTAGGCCTGTCCGTTGCATAAATAGGGCCTGAAGCCTTTTGAGATCTGTTTATGAGGCATCCTATCATGGCGTTGGCTGGCCATGGCCATGGCCGAGGGCGCTGATGACAAGGAGGCGCGGTCTCCTCGCTGGTGGCACGCCAGTCGCTAACGGCACGCCGGATGGGGATGCTTGTCTGCCGGCAATTCGCCGATAATATGATTGGCAAACTGCCGGAACGGATGAGGAGATCCAAAGATGACCGCCGTCGTTGAAGAAGTGGTGCGTAAGCTGGGCGAACAAGCCTTGATTGGAGAGGACATCCGCTCCCAGGCCGATCTGGCGCTGGCCGTGCATCACCGCCTGCCCCTCGGGGTGCTCAAGGGTTTGGCTCAAGCCGGACTCACCGAGCAGGAGATCGAACGCTTCGTCATCCCACAACGGACCCGGCGACATCGGGCGGCCAAAGGCCAGCCATTAACGATGGATGAATCCGATCGTGCCGTGCGTCTCTTGCGCATCCAAACTATTGCCGAAGATACTTTTGAGGACAAGGGGAAGGCCAGCACCTGGCTGCGCCGCCCGCTCGTCGAGCTGAACGGCGAGATGCCGCTTGAGATCGCCCGGACCGAGGCCGGCGCCCGCGTCATTGAGACCATCCTGGCCAAGATCGCTTGGGGCGCCGCTGCCTAATGATTCTGTGGCGCTTATCAGCTGAGCGTTATGCCAGGGCATTTAACGGTGGTTACGGGCTGCTCTACGATGGGCGCTGGAATACCGCCGGACATGCGGTCACCTACTGTGCGACCTCGCCATCGCTGTGCGTGCTGGAAAAGCTGGTGCACACCCAAGATCCCGACCTGCTTCCCGCCTTGGTGATGGTACGCTACGCCGTCCCAGACGATCTCGGTATCGAAACGATCTTGGTCCCTGATTTACCGGATTCCTGGCGTCTTCAGGAAAGCTGGACGCAGTGGCGTGGTGATCAGTGGCATGCCGCGCTCAGCGCGCCCTTGCTGCGCGTTCCCTCGGCGGTTGTCCCGCTGACGGACTCGCCCGACATGACCGTACTGATCAATCACCGCCATCCCGCCACCGCTGAGATCTCCATCCTCACGGCCGAGACTTTTGTGCTGGATACGCGGCTGTTTTGACATCGATCTGTTTCGCGCGGGTCTGCATCTTCTCCTGTTCTGGAGGTCTTGATTCAGCCACTTGAAGCCAATACTGATTGAGGGGGCTGTTCTGAAGTGGAATCAGCATCAGAGTGGCCTCCCAAAACCGCCGCGGACATGAGAAACCAAAGGGCGATAACCATGACCACTGAGACCCGATCTAGCCATTACCACGGCGGCCTCAATCACCCTGATCAGGGTCACATGCCTGACCAGCATCAGCCATCCGACCAGGCACCCTTCGGTGCCGGCGGCCATCCGTCAAATATTCCCGTTATCGGGACTGTCTTGAGCCCCCAGGCCCGCACCGCCCGCAAGGCGGAACTGGTCGCTGGCCTGCTGGCGATCCTGCCCGCGGCCCAGGTGCTGCATGAGACCGAAGACCTGCGCCCTTACGAGTGCGATGGCCTCTCCGCCTACCGCCAGTTGCCCCTGGCGGTGGCCTTGCCTGACACCGCGGACCAGGTCCAGGCCATCCTGAAGCTGTGTCATCGCTTTGGCGTCCCCGTGGTCGCCCGGGGCGCCGGTACCGGCCTGTCCGCCGGGGCCCTGCCGCACCCGGAGGGCCTACTGCTGTCCCTGGCCCGGCTCAAGGCCATCCTGCACATCGATCCCCTGGCGCGCACTGCCCGGGTCCAGCCGGGGGTGCGCAACCTGGCCATCTCCGAGGCGGCGCGGCCCCATGGCCTCTACTATGCCCCTGACCCTTCGTCCCAGATCGCCTGCACCATCGGCGGCAACGTGGCGGAGAACTCCGGCGGGGTGCACTGCCTCAAGTACGGCCTGACGGTGCACAACCTGCTGCGCCTGGAGGTCATCACCATGGACGGCGAACGTCTTACCGTCGGCGCTGAGGCCCTGGACGCCCCCGGTTACGACCTGATGGCCCTGATGACCGGCTCCGAGGGCCTGCTCGGGGTGGTGGTGGAGATCACCGTCCGCCTGCTGCCCCTGCCGGAGCGCGCCCAGGTGTTGCTCGCCGCTTACGACGACATCGGCCAGGCCGGGGCGGCGGTGGGGGCCATCATCGCCGCCGGCATCATCCCCGCTGGCCTGGAGATGATGGACAACCCCGCCATTTGCGCCGCCGAGGCCTTCGTTCACGCCGGCTACCCCACCCAGGCGGCGGCCATCCTGCTCTGCGAACTGGACGGCGCCAACGAGGAGGTCTCCCAGGAGATCCTACGGGTGCGCCAGATCCTGCTCGACAGCGGCGCCACCGAGGTGCGCACCGCCCGCGACGAGGCCGAGCGGCTGCTGTTCTGGAAGGGGCGCAAGGCCGCCTTCCCCGCCGTCGGCCGCCTTTCGCCGGACTATTACTGCATGGACGGCACCATCCCCCGCCGCCGCCTGCCGGAGGTGCTGGCGCGGATCGCCGAGATGTCGGCGGCCTATGGCCTGCCGGTGGCCAACGTCTTTCACGCCGGGGACGGCAACCTCCACCCCCTGATCCTCTACGACGCCAACCGCCCCGGTGAATTGGAGCGTACCGAGGAGTTGGGCGGCAAGATTCTGGAGTTGTGCGTCGAGGTCGGTGGCACCATTACCGGGGAACACGGGGTGGGTACCGAGAAGATCGACCAGATGTGCGTCCAGTTCCACCCCCTGGAGTTGACCCAGTTCCACGCCGTCAAGGCCGCCTTCGATCCGGCCGGGCTGCTCAACCCCGCCAAGGCCGTGCCGACCCTGCACCGCTGCGCCGAGTTCGGGGCCATGCACGTTCACGCCAACCAGATCAGATTTCCCGACCTGCCGCGATTTTGAGCGCGATGACGATACCGCCGCGAGGCATCCCGGACAGGGGAGAAGCATGAATCAGGACCTTACCCAAACGTTGGCGGCGCGGGTGGCATCGGCCCAGGCCGAGGGCCGCCCCTTGCGCATCCAGGGCGGTGGTACCAAGACCTGGCTGGGCCGGGCGGTGAACGGCGAGCCCCTGGTGGTGGCCGGCCATCGCGGCATCCTTAGCTACGAGCCCACCGAGCTGGTCATCACCGCCCGCGCCGGCACTCCCCTGGCGGAGATCCAGGCCGCGCTGGCGGAGCGGGGACAATGGCTGGCCTTCGAGCCGCCCCATTTCAGCCCCGCCATGGGCCTGGCTGATGATCCTCTCGATCCTGGTGCAGGTGCTGGCGCCAGAGGCAAGGCCGATGGGGGTGCCGAAGCCGGTGCCGGAGATAAGGCCGATGGCGGTCTGGATGTGGGTGCCGGCGGTCAGGCCGATGGCGGTGCCGATGCCGGGCGCCATCCCAATGCCCATGCCGGCAGCCTGCCCGGCAAGGCCACCCTGGGTGGCACCATCGCCTGCGGCCTCTCCGGCCCCGCCCGGCCCTACAGCGGGGCGGCGCGAGACTTCGTCCTTGGCGTGCGCCTCATCAACGGCAAGGGTGAGGTGCTGCGCTTCGGCGGCGAGGTGATGAAGAACGTCGCCGGCTACGACCTGTCGCGCCTCATGGCGGGGGCCCAGGGTACCCTCGGCGTCCTGCTGGATGTCAGTCTCAAGGTGCTGCCGCGCCCGGCGGTCGAGATGACCTTGGTCTTTGACCTGTCCCCCGCGGAGGCCATCCGCCGCTTTAACCAGTGGGCGGGCCAGCCCCTGCCCCTCAGCGCCGCCTGTCATGACGGCGAACGGGCCCATGTCCGTCTCGCCGGCAACGAGGCGGCGGTGCGCGCCGCCCAGGCCCGGCTGGGGGGGGAGGTCCTCGCCGGCGAGGCGGAGAGCTTCTGGCGGGCGGTGCGCGAATTGAGACACCCCTTCTTTCGGCAAGGATCGGCCTATCAGCCAGGAACGGCCTACCAGCCAGGAAGGGCTTATCAGAAAGGAACGGCTTCTCAGACAGGAGCGGTGCCCCTCTGGCGCCTCTCCCTGCCACCCACGGCGCCCCACGACCCCGCCTTAGGCCCCCAGTTCATCGATTGGGGCGGCGCCCTGCGCTGGGTCCATAGTGAAGATCCGCTCTGGCCGGTGGCCCAGGCCGCCGGCGGGCATGCCAGTCGCTACGCCCTGGCCTTTACTCGCCAGGATACCGGTGCGGCGGACGAGGTTGACGCGAACGCCGCTGGTGCCGCAAGTGCCACTGGTGCCGCTGACGTGTCTGGCACCCAGGAACCTGTCGCGGGGCCTGATCGGACAAAGGAGCGAGAGACAGTCGAGATGACGGGCGGCGCCGTCCTCCAACCGCTCCCGCCCGCGCTCCTCGCCCTGCACCGGCGCCTCAAGGCCGCCCTCGATCCATGCGGCATCCTCAATCCCGGCCGGATCTACCCGGAGCTTTAGGCATGCAGACCCAACTGGCCGATTTCATCCGCGACAGCCATGAGGGCCGGGAGGCCGACGCCATCCTGCGCACCTGCGTCCACTGCGGCTTTTGCACCGCCACCTGCCCCACCTATCAGCTCCTCGGCGACGAACTGGACGGCCCCCGGGGGCGCATCTATCTCATTAAGCAGGTGCTGGAGGGCCAGGCCCCCAGCCGCAAGACCCAGCTCCATCTGGATCGGTGCCTGACCTGTCGTTCCTGCGAGACCACCTGCCCCTCCGGCGTGCGCTATGGCCGCCTGGTGGACATCGGCCGCGCCACGCTCGAAGAGAGGGTCGCGCGTCCCACTGGCGAGCGGCTGGCCCGCCGCCTGCTGCGCTGGCTGGTGCCTTACCCGCGCCGCTTCGGCCCCCTGCTGCGGCTGGGACAGGCGTTCCGCCCCTTGCTCCCCGGGGCCCTGCGCGCCAAGGTACCGCCCCGTCGCGTCGCTGGTCCCTGGCCCCACCGCCCGCATTCCCGCACCCTGGTCGCCCTGGCCGGCTGCGCCCAGGCGGCGATGACGCCGGATACCAACGCCGCCACCGCGCGCATCCTCGATCGGCTGGGCATCCGTCTGGTCGAGGCACCCCAGGCCGGCTGCTGCGGCGCCCTGCCGCACCACCTGGCCGCCGAGGACGAGGCCCTGGCAATGGTCCGGCGCAACATCGACGCCTGGTGGCCCCTGGTCGAGGGTGGCGCCGAGGCCATCCTGGTCACCGCCAGCGGCTGCGGCACCATGGTCAAGGACTATGGCACCCTGCTCGCCCATGACCCGACCTACGCCGCCAAGGCCGCGCGTATTGCCGCCCTGACCCGGGACCCCGGCGAGGTACTGGCGGAGGAACTGGCCCGACCGGAAGCGGCCAGGCTCCTGGCGGCGATACGGGCCCGGGTCCTGGCCCAGGGCGGCGTCGAGGGCCAGCCGGGGCCGTCGGCACCCACCAGTGGCCAGCGCATCGCCTTCCATTCCCCATGCAGCCTGCAACATGGCCAGAAACTGCCCGGCCTGGTTGAGGGCATCCTGATCAAGCTGGGCTTCGAACTGACGCCGGTAGCGGACGGCCACCTTTGCTGCGGTTCCGCGGGCAGCTATTCCCTGCTGCAACCGGAACTCTCCCGCCGCCTGCGCGACAACAAACTCTCCAGCCTCAGCGCCGGTGGCCCCACCTGCATCGCCACCGCCAACATTGGTTGCCAGTTGCATCTGGAAGCGGGCGCCTCCATCCCGGTGCGGCACTGGGTCGAACTGGTCGATGAGGCCCTTCCACCTAACGGGACCTGACCGGGACTGACAGACCTGAGAGAAGGCCTTTCCGACCAGGTCCCCGTCCTTGAACATGCCGGTCCCTGACACGATCTTGATGCTAATGAGGTAGCCAGAAGGTTGGCCCTCAGTCTGGCGCTCAGCCAGATGCACCCCTCACTCTCTTCTCCATGCACTCAACCGACATCACTCGCGGAGGTCAGCCAGTGGACGTCCTGGAACGTATCGATCAGCAGGTCAAGGGCAATCCCATCGTCATTTTCATGAAGGGCACGCCTCAATTTCCCCAGTGCGGTTTTTCCATGCGCGCCGCTCAGGCCCTCAAGGAGTGCGGCGTGCCCTTTGCCTACGTCAATGTCCTTCAGGACCCGGAGATCTTCCAGAATCTGCCGCGCTATGCCGACTGGCCGACCTTTCCTCAGATCTATATCAACGGCGAACTGGTGGGTGGCTGCGATATCACCCTGGAACTGCACGCCTCGGGTGAGCTCAAGCCCATGATGGAGCAGGCGGTGGCCAAGGTAGGTGGCGACTGACCCCCCCGAGCCGCGAACAACTCAAACTGACTTGTGCTTAGGTGCAACCGCAGCCATCCCGAAGGGTGGGAGAGACCATGAACGCGACCGGCCGCTACTCATTGGCGCAGCGTCTGCTGCACTGGCTCATCGCCCTGCTGGCCATCCCGGCCCTGGGGGTGGGGATGACCCTCGGCTGGCTCGGGTTCGACGGGGCGCGTGACAGCTTCGGCATCGACATCACCAACGCCCTCTATCTCGGTCATAAAACCGCCGGGGTCCTGATCCTGCTCCTCATGACCCTGCGTCTGGTCCTGCGCCTGGCCCTGGGTACCCCTCCGCCCGTGCCGACCCTGACCCGCTTCGAGCGCATCGCCAGTCGGGCGGTACATGACCTGCTCTATCTCGTTCTATTGGCCCTGCCCGTCGTTGGTTGGCTGGCGACGGCTGCCGGGGGCTATCCGGTCCAGTTCTTCGCCTGGAATCTCCCCGGTCTGATCGCCAAGGATCCGGCCCTGAGCGAGACCCTGTTCCAGCTTCACGGTGTCCTGGGTTGGGCCTTGCTTGCCCTGCTGGCCCTGCACATCGCCGGCGCTCTCATGCATTGGCTGATCAAGCGGGATGGTGTCATGCGGCGCATGAGTCTTTTCAGATGACCAGCGCAGGAGTTCCGCGACCAGCCGCTCAGACGACCCCCCTGTGAATCCCGCTCCCAGCCGTCAGTACCCGGCCGATCTGGTATCCACCAACCTGAGTCCGGAGGCGGCAGGGGCCTGGTCCGCCCTCCTGGAAGTCCTGAGGCTGGCCCGCGCGGGACCCCTACCGCTGGCACCCAGCACCCTGACGGCCGGCGAGGGGCTCATCACCTGGTCAGCGTCGGCGGGCTGGGAACTGACTCCCGAGGCCCAGGCCCAGGCCCAGACAGAGACTGAGGCCGGCGCCCTGCTCGACCTTTACCTGCCTTTGCTGCTGCCCGAGCCAACCGCCACCCTGACCCTTGCCCACCTGGGCCAGAGCTTGGATGGTTTCATCGCCACCACCCGTGGGGAGTCCCGTTACATCACCGGGCCAGCGAATATCCGCCATCTGCACTGTCTGCGTGCCCTGGCGGATGCCGTGCTGGTCGGCGCCGAGACGGTGGCCGCCGACGACCCGCGCCTGACCACGCGTCTGGTGCCGGGCGACAACCCCGTGCGGGTGATTCTCGACCCCCGCCGACGGCTGCCACTGGAACGACAGGTCTTTCAGGACAGGGCGGCACCGACCCTGCTGATTTGCGCCGCTGGGCCGGCAATACCCCGGAACTGGGGTCAGGCCGAGGTGGTGCCGGTGGCGGCGACCGGGGAGGGCCGCTTGCGCCTGGACGCCCTGGTGGCGGAACTGCATCGCCGTGGCCTGCGCCGTCTCTTCGTCGAGGGGGGCGGATTGACGGTGTCGCGCTTCCTGGCCGCCGGTCTGCTCGATCGCCTGCATCTGGCGGTGGCGCCCCTGATGATCGGCGAGGGCCGCCGCGGCCTGAGCCTTCCCGCCAGCCCCGCCCTGGGTGAATGTCTGCGTCCCGGCTGCCGGGTCTTTCGCATGGGTGCGGATATCCTCTTCGATTGTGAGTTACGGGGTGTTGCTGGTGTTGACACTGGAATTGGCTCTGGCTCTGGCTCTGGCTCTGGCCCTGGCCCTGGCCCTGGCCCTGGCATTGGCACTGACGGTGGCGTTGGCGCGGGACTAGACAGGGCGATGATTGAGCGACGGCGTGACGAGTGTGGCGCCACACCTGACTTGTTCAGAATCTATTGAAGGGACTGACATCCACCGACTCCCCGCCATTTTCTTCCCCCATGGGCACCCCTCATCCAGTTTCACCCCCTGTCACCGGTCCAGCTCTTGAGCCAGTCTTCAGGCCGGTCCTCGACCCAGGCCTTGACTCGGCCTTGCGACATAGCGCCCTCGCCAATGGCCTAGCCGGTCTCGCGCTTACCCTCTTCCTCGGCCTGGGGCTGGTCGAGGCCCTGGGGCTGGGTGGGGCCTATGTCCTCATGGCCCTGGGCGCTTATGGATTGATCCTGCTCATCCTTTGGCGGTTCCTGCCGCTCCACCGGCCCAGGGGCCGGCTGGGACCGGCCAATCAGGTGACCCTGGGGCGGGGGGTGCTTACCGCCCTGGTCATCGCCCTGAGTGGCGAAGCGGCGGGGATCGCTGGGGGGATGGATGCGGGGACGGGGGTGGGGACCTGCGTGGGGAGCTGCATGGGAACCGGGCTGGCAACGGGCGCCGCCTTGGGCTGGACCGCCTTGGCCCTGGCCCTGCTGGCGACCCTCCTGGATGGAGTCGACGGCCAATTGGCCCGGCGCCTGGGTTGGGCCAGCCCCCTTGGGGCACGCTTCGACATGGAGGTGGACGCTCTCCTTATCGCCGGGCTGGCCCTGCTACTGTGGACCCTGGACCGTGCCGGCCCGTGGGTGCTGGCCGCCGGCGCGCTGCGTTATCTCTTTGTGGCCGCGGGCGCCTTCTGGCCCTGGCTGGAGCAGCCCTTGCCGCCGAGCAAGCGCCGCCAGACGGTGTGCGTCATCCAGATCCTGACCCTTGTCCTGGCTCTGGTACCCGTCCTGCCCCGGAGCTTGGCCAGCCTGGTGGCGGCGATCGGCCTGGGTTTCCTGGTCTGGTCCTTCGCCCTGGACATTGGCTGGCTCAGTCGCCAGGAGCGCCGGGATAGTGAGGACAGCCGGGATAGCCAGCACAGTCAGAATGGCCGGGAGGATCGGGGACTCTCAGAAGGGGGACCAGGCGCCCGGCTGGAACGTCTGGGGATCCAGGACACCCTGGGGCTCCTCGCCGCGCTGGCGCTGCTCAACGCCGCCCTGAGCTTTCACGCCCGCTGGCCGACCCTGGGGGTGGAATGGCGCGGGGAGATCTCGGTCGAATTCACCTTGATGGTCCTTGCGCTCGGTCTGGTGGCCACCATCCGGGGCCGCCCCTCACCTGCGCTGGTCAACCTCCTCGCCGGCCTCCTGACCCTCCTGGTCCTGGGGCGTTACTTCGCGGTGATGGCGCCGGCCCTGTATGGTCGCCCGGTCAATCTGGTGGCGGATGCCGTCTTTCTGCCCGACGTGGTTGCCATGATCCTGGCATCGGCGCCCTGGTACTGGCTACTAGGGCTGTGCTTGGCCCTGCTGGTCCTGCTGGGGCTGATCTTCGCCGCCCTGCGCTGGGCGCTCGGACGGATCAAGGACGCCCTCGACGTCCCCGGACCCCGGCGGCTGCTGACTCTGGCCGCGGGGATGGCCTGCGCGGTCTATCTGGTTGGTGCGGTCAGTCCGCCTCTGGCGTGGGAAGGGGGCTTCGCGCGCCCCCTGACCCTGGATCTGGCCGGGCAGATCCAGCAGGCCGCCCCCCACCTCACTTCGAAGTTCCCCGCAGCGGTCGCGGAGGATCAGGCTGGGGCCCAGGAGAGGCCCCCGTCACCAACGCCGACGCCTATGTTGACACCCACGCCGATACCTACGTCGATATCCACACCGATGCCAACGCCGACAGCGACGCCTACCGCAACGCCGACGCAGGCTCCGACAACGATGTCTAAGTTGTCACCGGTGGTGACGCAGACTGTGACGGAGACAGCACTCGATGGGGTACTGGGCGCCCAGGTGATCATCCTCTTCGCCGAGGCCTATGGTGCCGTGACCCTCGATCGGCCGGAGTTGGCGGCGGCCCTGGCGCCGGCACGGGACGAACTCGCCGCTGCCCTAGCGGCGACCGGTCGCGGGGTGGTTTCAGCCCGGGTGCGCTCGCCCACCTTCGCCGGGGTCTCCAAGCTTACCCACGCCAGCTTCCTCACCGGGGTGGAGGTCAGGGACTACGACTCCTACTCGCGACTTCTGGACGAGCGGGGCGAAACCCTGGTGCACCGTTTCGCCCGGGCTGGTTACCGCACCCTGGCGGTAATGCCCGGGCTGAAGTACGAGGGCTGGCCCGAGGCCGCATATTACGGCTTCGATGCCGTCCTGGACGCCCGGGCTCTCGACTATCATGGCCCGGACTTCGGCTGGTGGCGCATCCCGGACCAGTTTACCCTGGCCCGGGTGGACGCAACCGAGTTCGCCGCCGGCATCGGCGCTGGCACTGCCACCTGTGATGGCCCAGGTCCCAGCGTCGGCCCTGGCTTTGTCGCTGGCACCTGCCTCGGCACCGGCATAAGCTCTGGTACCAGCAATGATGCGAGCGCTGGGATCGGCGCTGGCAACGCCATTCATCCCCCGCGCCTGATTGTGCTGGGCAATATCAGCACCCATGCCCCCTTCCACCCCCCACCGCCCTACCAGCCGGACTGGGCTCGCCTCCTCACCGCCGAGCCCTTCGGCCCGGTCCCACCCGGCGACCGGGAGGACGAGGCGCAGGTCCGGCAGGCTCTGCTTTCGGACCCCGCCGGCGCCTATGCCAGGACCTTCGATTACTTCCTGCGGGTCCTGGCCGGTTGGCTGCGGCTGCGGGAGAACCTGGATCTGGTGCTGCTGATCATTGGCGATCACCAGCCCTTGGCCGCCGTCACCGGCGAGGGGGCGAACTGGGAGGTGCCGGTCCACCTGATCACGGCGCGGTCGGCGTTGCGCGAGGCCTTCCTGGCGGCGGGTTTCGTCCCCGGGCTGGACCCCGGAACCCAGGTGCTGGGCGGCATGGCCGACCTGAGCCGGACGGTGCTGCGAGCCTTCGACTCAGAACTGTGAAAGAACCACAGCGAATGGTACGGGGGCGCTTCACTACCTGGCATGAGGCGGCAAGCCACCCCCCTGATAATGAAAGATATTCCCGTGACTTTCACGCTAACAAGGCGATAGCTGGTCATGCAGCCGTGAAAATAATCCCTTTGTCCTCACAAGCACTCAGTCTTCGACGCAGGCCGCCATCCGGGCGACATCAGCCCGCCAGGCATGGACGTCCCCGGATGCGGTAGTGATGCCAATGGCCTTCCCCCAGCCCAATGACCCAGGTTCGGACCCGATGACTCACACAGGTGACCCGGGTTCGGACCCGGCGACCCGCACCGGAGGAGTCGCCCCCGATACCACCGGGGATGGCCGCCCCCGGTGGGCTCAGGCCTATTGGCTCCTGGAGCCCGGTCGCGGGGAGATCCGCGCCGAGCCCCTCGCCGCGCCCCAAACTGGCGAGGTCCTGGTGCGGACCCTTTACAGCGGGATCAGCCGCGGCACTGAGTCCCTGATCTTCCGCGGCGAGGTGCCGCCCAGCGAGTACCACACCATGCGCGCCCCCTTTCAGGCGGGGGACTTTCCGGGGCCGGTCAAGTATGGTTACTGCAACGTGGGGCGGGTGGAGGAGGGGCCTGAGGACCTGAGGGACCGGCTGGTCTTCTGTCTCTACCCCCACCAGACCTGGTATCGGGTCCCGCTGGGGGTCCCACGCCTCCTCCCGGAGGGGGTGCCGCCGGGGCGGGCGATCCTGGCCGCCAACCTGGAGACCGCCATCAACGGCCTCTGGGACGCCGCGCCTCGGATCGGCGACCGCATCGCCGTCATCGGCGCCGGGGTGCTGGGCGCCCTGACCGCCTGGCTGGCGGGTCGCATCCCCGGGTGCCGGGTCGAGCTGATCGACATCAATCCGCGACGGGCCCGCCTGGCCGCCGCCCTGGGGGTGGACTTCGCCCTTCCCGAGGCGGCGACGCCCGAGGCCGATCGGGTGATCCATGCCAGCGGCAGCCCCGCCGGACTGGCTTTGGGTCTGGGCCTGGCGGGCTTCGAGGCGACCCTGGTGGAGCTGTCCTGGTACGGGATCCGCGAGGTGGCGCTGCCCCTCGGACAGGCCTTCCATCAGCGCCGCCTCACCCTGCGCTCGTCCCAGGTCGGGAGCGTCGCCAGCGCCCAGCGGGCCCGCTGGGACCACGGCCGGCGGCTGGACCTGGCCCTGTCCCTGCTGGGCGACCCGGTCCTGGACATCCTGATCACCGGCGAGGACGCCTTCGCCGAGCTGCCGCGGGTCCAGGCCCGGCTGGCCCAAGACCCGGGTGACACCCTGATGCACCGCATCCGCTATGACTGAAAGACCGTTACAAACTCCCACGGCAAATCTGTAGATGCTGACCAACATTGCGCTGGCACGTTGTAGTCCGCGCAAGACAGCAAGCCGTAGGCGGTGAAAAATACCCCGTCGCTTCACCCGCACCGAGGAACCGACCATGTTTAGCCTCTGCGTCCGCGATCACGTCATGATCGCCCATAGCTTCCGCGGGGAGGTCTTCGGGCTGGCCCAGCGCCTGCATGGGGCCACCTACGTGGTCGATCTGGAATTTCGCCGTCCCAGCCTCGATGCCGACAACCTGGTGGTGGACATCGGTCTGGCCAGCAAAGCCCTGCGCGCCGTCCTGGCGGAGCTCGATTACCGCAATCTGGACGAGCACCCCGCCCTGCGCGGCCAGAACACCACCACTGAATTCCTGGCGCGCTGGGTCTTCGACCAGATGGCGGTCAGGATCGCCGCCGGGGACTTGGGTGGCGCGGCCCAGGGTATCCAGTCCCTGCGGGTGGTACTGCACGAGTCGCATCTAGCCTGGGCTGCCTTCGAGGGCGACCTCGCCCTGGGTGCCGCATGAAGCGTAGCTCGCGGGTGGCGACCGGGCGTGGTGGCTGGTCACGGGGCCAGGGGTCGCAAGATGCCGCCTGACATGCGGACCGCTGACGACCTTGCCGGGGAGGAGGGCCAAATAACCCACCCTGCTCGTGAAGAGAAAGACCAACCTGCTCGCGCTGTTCTTAATGCCCGTGAAGAGAAAGGCCAACCTGCCCACGCCGTTCCTAATGAGCGTGAAAGGTCCTCAGCCTCTCCGACTGATGAAAGTGGCGGTTACTTTCACGTTACAGGTAAGGACCAACCACGGCTCTGGGCGTTGATCCCTGGGGATCTGGACAGCCCGACGGGGGGCTACCGTTACGATCGCCGCATCCTTGCGGGGCTGACTGACCTGGGCTGGCGGGTCCGGCATTGCCCCCTGGATGCCAGCTTCCCCCTGCCCACGCCGACGGCCCTGGCCGAGGCGGGTCGGGTCCTGGCGGCCATCCCCGACGGGGAACTGGTGCTGGTGGATGGCTTGGCCTATGGTGCCCTGCCGGAACTGGCAGAGGCCGAGGGCCGGCGGCTGCGCCTGGTGGCCCTGGTCCATCACCCCCTGGCCCTCGAAACGGGCCTGTCACCCGAGCTGGCGTCGGCCCTGCGCGAAAGTGAGATCCGCGCCCTGGCCCAGGCGCGGCTGATCCTGGTGACCAGCCGCTTCACCGCCCGTCTGCTCACCGAGGCTGGGGGCTGGGGGGTGACCCCGGACCGGGTGCGGGTGGTGGAGCCGGGGATGGAGCCGGTCCTGGCCCCTGGTAGGGAGGGCGCGACCCAAACGGATGAAGGGAAAGTTAAGAATCAAGATCAGGCTCAGGATCTGAAGCAAGCGGTTTCGCCAGAGTCAGCGACAGGGCGGGGGACACAGGTAATTCCGGGCAGTACGCCGGCGCCAAGGCCCTTGCGGCTCCTGTGCGTCGCCTCCCTCACCCCCCGCAAGGGGCACGACCTCCTGCTGCGGGCCCTGGCGGGGCTGAGGGATTATGCCTGGCATCTGGACTGTATCGGCAGCCACGACCTGGATCCCGCCTGGGCCAAGGCCCTGCTGGGCTGGCGTGAGGAATGGGGCCTGGGCGGGCGGGTGACGTTCCTCGGCCCCCTCCCCGCCGAGGACCTTGGTGGGCACTACGCGGCGGCGGATCTTTTCGTCCTCCCCTCCCGTTTCGAGGGCTATGGCATGGTCTGCGCCGAGGCCCTGGCCCACGGGTTGCCGATCCTTGCCACCCGCGCCGGCGCGCTGGAGGATACGGTCCCGGCGGAGGCCGGGCTCCTGGTGCCACCGGAGGATGCCCAGGCCCTGGCAGGGGCCCTGCGCCGGTTGTTCGAGGACCCCGCCCTGCGTCAGCGCTTGACCCTGGGCGCCCGGGCCGCGGGGTTGCGTCTGCCTACCTGGGAGCGGAGCAGTGCGGCCTTCGCCGCCGCGCTGCTGGAGGTGGGGCGGGAGGAGGCGGCGGGCGATGGGTGATTTCAGCGCCGACTGGCTGGCGCTGCGGGAGCCGGTGGATGCCCGGTCCCGAGCTGGCCACCTGGTGGACCGCCTCCTGGCCCAGTGGCCTGCACCCGCTGCCAAAGCCGCCAGTGCCCCAGGCGGCGTAGCGATCGTTTCCCCGGCCAGGGCGGACCGCGCCAGGATCGGCCCACCCCGTCGCATCCTGGACCTGGGTTGTGGCACGGGGGCCAATCTCCGCTACCTCGCCCCCCGCCTGGGTGCCAACGCCGGAGTTCCGGCCTGGCGCTCACAGGAATGGCTGTGCCTGGACAAGGACCCCTTGCTGCTGGCGGAACTGGAGCATCGGACCCGGACCGGGGAGGCATGGGCGCGGGGTCTGGAGCTGTCGGTGAGGACTCTGCGGCGGGATTTGACTGCCGGGATCGGGGCGCCCACTCTGGCCCCCGGCACCCTGGTGACCGCCTCCGCTCTGCTGGATCTGGTCTCGGCGAACTGGCTTGCCGGGCTGCTGCGGGCTTGCGCCAAGGCCGGTTCGCCCCTGTTGCTGGCCCTGACCTATGACGGTCGGCTGGACTTTACCCCCGCCCATCCCCTGGACGGGACCCTGATCGCCCTCTTCAATGCCCACCAGCGCCGTGACAAGGGCCTGGGTCCGGCCCTGGGACCCCAGGCCCCCGCCTACCTGGCCACCCTGGCGGCGGCGTTGGGCTTCGAGATGGAGGTCGGCGCCAGCGACTGGGTGCTGGGACCCGGGGATCCGGCGCTGGTCGAGGCACTGATTCAGGGATGGGCGGCGGCGGCGCTGGAGCAGGGGCCCCGGACAGAGACGCGGCCGAATGCGGCCAGGCTGGAGGCCCTCATCGTGGCGTGGCGCGAGGCGCGTCTGGCACAGAACGCGGAGGGTGGGCTGCGACTGCGCGTCGGTCACCAGGACGCCCTCCTGCTGCCCGGCAGGAGTCCTGGCCAATAACCTTTTGCTAGGGCTTACGGGGCCTTCGGCTTCTTTTGTACTAACAGCAGGTAGTTCACCCCCAGGTAGGGAGTGAAATGGAAGCGGCGATCGAAGGGGTTGACGCGCACGCCGGTGCGGTGGACCAGGGTGAAGGCATCGCCCAGGCCGGCCAGGACCTCGGCTGGCTTGACCAGTTTGCGCCAGTGATGGGTCCCCTTGGGTAGCCAGCGCAGGATGTATTCGGCGCCGAAGATGGCGATCACCAGGGCCGCCAGGGTGCGGTTGATGGTGGCCACCGCCATGACCCCGCCGGGACGGACCAGCGCGCCGCAGGCGGCGAGGAAGGCGGGCAGGTTTTCCACATGCTCCACCACCTCCATGTTGAGCACCGCGTCGAATTGGGCGCCGGCTTGAGCGAGGGCCTCGGCGCTGGTCAGCCGGTAGTCCAGGTCCAGACCGCGGCCCTGGGCGTGGAGCTCGGCGACGCGGATGTTCTTGGGGACGACGTCGATGCCCGTGACTTGGGCGCCGAGGTGGGCCAGCGACTCGCTGAGGATGCCACCGCCGCAGCCGATGTCCAGCAGGCGCAGTCCCGTCAGGGGCAGGTCCGCGGCGGGATCGCGGCCGAAGGCCTGGCTCAGCCGCTCCCGCAGGTAGTCGACGCGGAAGGCGTTGAGCTTGTGCAGGGGCCAGAAGGGGCCCTCCTTATCCCACCAGCGGTGGGCCAGGGCCTCAAAGTAGGCCACCTCGGCGGGATCGATGCTCGGTGCGTGAGGGGCAGTAGGGGCGCTAGAGGGATTAAGAGCATTAGAGGTATCAGGAACGCTAGTTGTGTCAGGGGCGTAAGCGTGAAAGTTACGGTAAAAGCTTTCATTTTTAGTCGCTTGGCTTGCTCCCTCATGACGGTAAGGGGTCTTTGGGTCCTCGTTACGGGCGGCGAGGGAAGAGGCATCATCCGAGGTGGCAGGGGGCAGGGATGGTGAGGTCCCGGGTGGTGGCGTGACCGGTGGCGGGGAAGGGGGGCTCAAACGCGAAACTCCTCTGGCTCATCCCGGGTGTCCGGTGGCGCACCCTCCCAGACGCGCAGCGGGTCCAGTTCCCGCCAGCGGTTGACGATCTGGCAGAAGAGCCGGGCCGTCTGCTCCACGTCGTAGAGGGCGCTGTGGGCCTCGTTGCTGTTCCAGCCCAGCCCGGCCAATTGCGCGGCGCGGGCCAGCACCGTCTGACCGAAGACCAGACCGGCCAGGGAGACGGTGTCGAAGACGCTGAAGGAGTGGAAGGGGCTGTTCTTGAACCCGGTGCGCTCCACGGCCGCCTTAAGAAAGCCCAGATCGAAGGCGGCGTTATGCCCCACCAGGATGGCCCGATTGCAGCCGCTGCTTTTGACCGCCTTGCGGATCGGCACCAGGAGCCGGGCCAGGGCCTCCTTTTCCGGCAGCGCATCGCGGAAGGGGTGATGGGGGTCGATGCCGGTGAAGGCCAGGGCCCGGGGATCGATCTCTGAGCCGATGAAGGGCAGGACATGACAGTGCAGGGTGGCGCCGGGGAAGACCCGGCCCTCCTCGTCCATGCGGATGATGCTGGCGGCAATTTCCAGCAAGGCATGGCGCTGGGGGTCGAAGCCGGCGGTTTCCACGTCCACCACCACCGGCAGGAAGCCCCGGAAGCGCCGGGCGATAGAGGGTATCTGGGCTGGTTCCATGATAGGCACAGGATAAGAGCCGCGTTCCCAATTGCAAAGCGATTTGCCATGGCCCCGACGGTTCCGTGCTGCTGGGACCACGCCGGTCCCCTACTGGCACGTAACCGTTTAGACCCCCTCTCCCCGGCCCTCCCCCGCCAAGGGGAGGGAGCAAGAGCTTTAGCCATTTGTACTATCCATGGCAGCCCTAGCAGCAGAGGGTTGAACATTTACACTGGCACCAGGCCGGCACCACGCCAGTTCCGGCCGTGGCGATTGGGGATGGATGGCCAGGACTGCTATAGTGCCCGCCAGACCGGCCTCCTGAAAGGTGAGGCGGGCAGTGAGGAGCGGAGTGAGCATGCGCGTAATGACGCCAGCGGCCAACTGTTCGGCTGGGCTGGTATTTTGGCTGATGGTTGGCCTGGCCCCGGTGGTTGCCGCCGGTGAGCCGGGTCTCCTGTTCGAAATCGACGCCACCGAGGCGGGGGGGGCTCCCTGCTACCTCTTAGGCACCATCCACAGCGAGGACCCCCGGGTGCTGGCCCTGACCGCGCCGACCCAGGCAGCCTTCGACCGGAGCGCCGTCTTCATCATGGAAACCATCCCGGATACCCAGGCGGTGATCCGGGCCATGATGGCCATGGTCTACACGGACGGCCGGGGGCTGGCCGGGGTCGCCGGCCGGCCCCTCTATGACCAGACGGTTCAGGCCCTGGCCGAACGGGGGATGGCCGAGGAGGCGATCAAGGACTACAAGCCCTGGGCCGCCGCCACCCTGCTGGGCATGCCCGAGGCGGGCACGGGGGAATTCCTCGATATCCGGCTGTACAAGGCCGCACTGGCGGCCGGGAAGCAGGTCCAGGGTCTGGAATCGATCGAGGAGCAACTGGCGGTGTTCGATACCCTCGCCGAGGAGGACCAGATCGCCCTGCTGCGGGAGACCCTGGAGGCCCGCGCGACCTTGCCGGAGGTCTTCGCCCGCCTGCTGGAGGCCTACCTCAGCCGGGATCTTGCCCGTCTGGAACGGCTGGGCGACGAGTACCTGAGCCGGGGCGATCCTGAACTGGCCGCGCGGTTCCGGCATGCCGCCCTGGAGGCGCGCAACCAGCACATGACGGACCGGATGCTGGCCTATCTGCGGGTCGGGGGCTGCTTCATCGCCATCGGTGCCCTGCATCTTCCCGGTGAGGAAGGGGTGCTGTCCCGGTTGGCGCGGGCCGGCTTTGCTCCCCGGGCACTCGACTGAGGGGCCTTGCGGAATCCTCCGGAAGGGCCTGGGTCGCTTGTGCTAGTATCCTCTCCCATCCGACGCAGCCGGCGGAACAAGGTGCATCAAGGCAATGGAAAGACGTACCGTCATGACAAGCAACACGCTCCGGGCGGGGGGGCTGACCCTCGTCGCCCTCCTCCTGGGTTGTTCCTCCATCCCCGAGGATCAGCGCAATCCCAAGGATCCCCTCGAGCCTTACAACCGGGGGATGTATAAGTTCAACACGGACTTCGACAACGCCTTCATCAAGCCCATCGCCAAGGGCTACAAGGCGGTCGTCCCCGAGCCCGTGGATCAGGGCATAACCAACTTCTTCAACAACATCAATGATGTGAATTCGGCGGTCAACAACCTGCTGCAGGTCAAGGTCTCCCGCTTCGGCACGGATGTCGGCCGCGTGGTGGTCAATACCACCGTCGGCGTGGGTGGCCTCATCGACGTCGCCACCAACATGGGCCTGCCGAGCTACAAGGAGGACTTCGGTCAGACCTTTGGCTATTGGGGCGACGTTGACAGCCCCTATCTGGTCCTGCCCATCCTCGGGCCCAGCACCCTGCGGGACACCATGGGGATTCCGGGGAATATCGTGACCAATCCCTTCTTCCACGTCTGGAATACCAACAAACCCGTCAACTGGACCATGATCGGTCTGGATGTCATCGACACCCGTGCCGACCTGCTGGGGGCCACGGACCTGTTGGACACGGCTGCCACCGACCCCTACGCCTTCGTCCGCGATGCCTATCTGCAGAAGCGGCGTAATGCCATCTTCGATGGCAATCCCCCGCCGACCTCAGAGGAGGAGGATATCTGGGCCGAAGAGGAGCCCAAGGCCCCGGGGCCGGTCAAGAAATCCTGACGCCGGGGCAGTACCGATCACCAATCGGCTGAGGAAGCCGCCCCCAGCAACCGCCAGCTGATCGTCTCCCCGGCGCGCAGGGGCCTGACCTCGGAGCTGCCAAAGGCGTAACTCTCCGGCACCTGCCAGGGTGCCCGCCGCAGATGGATCTGGTCGGCGTTGCGGGGCAGGCCATGGAAGTCCGCGCCATGAAAACTGGCGAAACCCTCCAGCTTGTCCAAGGCCCCCGCCTGGTCGAAGACCTCGGCATAGAGTTCGATGGCGGCGTGGGCGCTGTAGATGCCGGCGCAACCGCAGGCGCTTTCCTTGGCGCCGATGGCATGGGGGGCGCTGTCCGTACCGAGAAAGAAGCGGGGATGACCGCTGGTGGCCGCCGCCACCAGGGCCTGGCGGTGGCTCTCCCGTTTGAGCACGGGGAGGCAGTAGAAGTGGGGGTGAATGCCGCCGACCAGGATGGCGTTGCGGTTGTAAAGCAAGTGCTGGGGGGTGATGGTGGCGGCCAGGGTCGGCGGCCCCTCCCGGACCAGGTCGGCGGCATCCGCCGTGGTGATGTGTTCGAAGACCAGGCGTAGCCCGGGAAAGTCCCGGAGCAGGGGTAAGAGGGCGTCGTCGATGAAGCGCCGCTCGCGGTCGAAGACATCGACCTCCGCCGCCGTCGCCTCGCCATGCACCAGCAGGGGCATCCCCACCCGCTCCATCGCGGCCAGGACGGGATAGATGTTCTCTAGCCGGGTGACGCCATTCTCGGCGTTGGTCGTGGCCCCGGCCGGGTAGAGCTTGGCGGCGAAGACGATCCCCGAGTCCCGGGCCTGGCGGATCTCCGCCGGTGCCAGGCTGTCCGTCAGATAGAGGGTCATGAGGGGGGTGAAGTCCAGCCCCGCCGGCAGGGCGGCCAGGATCCGCTCCCGGTAGGCCTGGGCCAGGGCCGTGGTCACCACCGGTGGCTTGAGATTGGGCATGACGATGGCCCGGGCGAAGCGGCGGACCGTGTGGGGCAGCACCGCGGCCATCTCGGCCCCGTCACGCAGGTGCAGGTGCCAGTCGTCCGGGCGGGTGAGGGTGAGGGTGTCAGTCATGGGGATGGCAGGATTGGGGGCGGTGATGGAGCGATTGAGCTAACGGCTCTCTGGGTGGTTTTCAGGGAAGTGGGGATGGTCCCAAGGAAATTGGGTGGAGTGAAACAGGCCGGGGCGACCAATGGCCGCCCCGGGAAACATGGCGAGGACCCGATCTGGCTCCGCTGGTCGCCAGGTCGGGGCGGTTGGCGTTCCTTATTTGGACGAGCCCCCCGCGGCACTTGCCGGGGTGGCGGCGGGTTCGGCGCTGGCCTTGTTGCCAGTCTTGGCCTTGCAGTAAGCGGCTACGGCCTTGCCATCGGAACGGGTATAGCCCTTGGTCCAGGTACAGGCTGGGTTGCCCGCGCAGGCGGTTTCTTCAAGTCCCTTACAATCCGATGCTGCCTGGATCGACATGGAAGAGAGGGCGAAAACGGCGGCCAGAGCAGCGGAACAAACGGTGTTGGTCATTAGCTATATCTCCAGAAATAATAAATAGATAAATACAACCCTGTTGGTGAGTACTACCTTATCCCACGTCGCGAAGCTTAAGTGAACGACCCCGCAATTTTCCAATAATTATTGTTTATTGAGCTCGATGCCGGCCGTCCTCCGCGCCGCCGCCAGGCGCAGGTAATTGCGGTGCAGACGGTCCGTATGCCCCCGCAACGCCTCAAGATCGCCATCGTTCGCGATCAGATCGTCCGCCCCGGCGCGGCGGGTGGGGCGACTCACCTGAGTGGCGATGATCTGGCGCACCTCGGCCTCGCTGAGGCCATTGCGTCGCATGACCCGGGCAATCTGCTGGTCCTCGGGCAGGTCTACCACCAGGATGCGGTCGGCGATATCCGTCCAGCCGGTCTCGAACAGCAATGGAATCACCAGCACGGCATAGGCGGCCTCGACCTGACGCAGTTCCGCCGCCAGGCGGGCGCGGATGAGGGGATGCAGGATCGCCTCCAGCCGGCGGCGCGCCCGGGGATCGGCGAAGGCCAGGCGGCGCATGGCGGCTCGGTCCAGGCCGCCGTCCGCGGCGATCACCCCGGGGCCGAAGGCGGCGGCGATGGCGGGCATGGCCTCGCCATCCGGCTGGGTGAGGGCATGAGCGAGCAGGTCGGTATCGATGACCGCGGCCCCCAGTTCCGCCAGGCGGGTGGAGACGCTGGTCTTGCCGCTGCCGATGCCGCCGGTCAGGGCCACCACCAGCGCTGGGCGGTCCGGGGCCGGCATCGCTCAGCCCAGTCCCGACCAGCGCAGATAGGACCCGCTGATGGAGTCGCCCCAGAGCAGGGCGATCCAGCCGGCGGCGGCCAGATAGGGGCCGAAGGGCAGGGGGGTGTGACGGTCCCGGCCGCTGCGGGCCAGCAGGATCATGCCGATGACGGCGCCGACGACGCTGGACAGGATCAGGATCAGAGGCAGGGCCTGCCAGCCGAGCCAGGCGCCAAAGACAGCGAAGAGCTTGAAGTCGCCATAGCCCATGCCCTCCCGGCCGGTTGCCAGTTTGAAAAGCTGGTAGACGGTCCAGAGAAAGAGGTAGGCCAGGGCGGCGCCCAGGATCGCCTCGCTGGGGCTGACGAACCAGTGGGCCAGGCTGATCAGCAGTCCCAGCCAGAGCAGGGGCAGGGTGATGTTGTCCGGCAGGAGCTGGGTGTCGAGGTCGATGAAGGCCAGGGTGATCAGGCCCCAGGTCAGCAGGAGGGCGGCCGCCGCCTCCCAGGTAAGGCCCAGGCGCCAGACGACCAGCACCGAGAGCAGGGCGGTGAGGGCCTCGACCAGGGGGTAGCGCGGGCTGATGGGCTGCTGGCAGGCCGAGCAGCGCCCGCGCAGGAGCAGGTAGCTCAGCAGGGGGATGTTTTCCGTGGCCCTGATCCGGTGGCCGCAGTGGGGGCAATGGGAGCCGGGCCTGGCGAGGGAAAGGGGTGTCGCGGCTTCCGTCGGGGAGGCAGTGGGAGGGACCGTGGCGGAGGCCATGGAGGGGGCTGTCGGCGGCGTCTCGGGAGAAAACCCAGGGGATACCCCGGCAGAGGCCGAGGAAGTGGCAGGGTGGGTGGCCGTCTGGCCCGCCGCCGCCTCAGCCTGGGACTGGGCCAGGTGCGCGCATTCGCGCCGCCACTCCTCCTCCATCATCAACGGCAGGCGATGAATGACGACATTGAGGAAACTGCCCACCGCCAGGGCGAAGAGGGCGACGACGGCATAGAGCAAGGGCGGGGTCTGGATGAGGAGGTCGAGGGCTGACATGGGCTGTCCTCAGGGGCGGATCGTCTTCAGGTACGGCGTTGTGACCGGGAGGGGCAAGGGACCGCCGGGCTCATCATTCCTTGGTCACGCGGTTGACTTCCTCAAGGGTGGTGATGCCCGACTTGACCTTGCGCAGCCCGGATTGCCGCAGGTCGAGGATGCCCTCCAGCCGCGCCTGCTCCGCCAGTTGGATGGCGTTGCCCCCCTCCATGATCAGGCGCCCCATGGCATCGGAGACGGGCATGACCTGATAGATACCAATACGCCCGCGATAGCCCTGGTGGCAGTGTTCACAGCCCACCGGCTTGTAGATGGTGAGGCCCTCCTCGATCTCCGCCGGGGTGAAGCCCTCCTCCAGCAGGGCGTTGCGTGGGATCTTGTCCGGTTTGCGGCACTTGCGGCAGAGGCGCCGCACCAGGCGCTGGGCCATGATCAGCAGCACCGAGGAGGCGATATTGAAGGGCGGCACGCCCATGTTGGCCAGGCGGGTCAGGGTCTGGGGGGCGTCGTTGGTGTGCAGGGTGGACAGCACCAGGTGGCCGGTCTGGGCCGCCTTGACCGCGATCTCCGCCGTCTCTAGGTCGCGGATCTCACCGACCATGATGATGTCCGGGTCCTGACGCAGGAAGGCGCGCAGGGCGGCGGCGAAGGTCAGGCCCGCCTTGGGGTTCATGTTGACCTGATTGATCCCCGGCACCTGGATCTCCACCGGGTCCTCGACGGTGGAGATATTCACGTCCGGCTGGTTGAGGATGTTCAGGCCGGTGTAAAGGGAGACGGTCTTGCCCGAGCCCGTGGGACCCGTGACCAGGATCATGCCGTAGGGTTTGTGGATGGCTTTGAGAAAGGCGTTCTTTTGCTCCTCGTCGAACCCGAGCTCCTCGACGCCCACCAGGGTGGCCCCGGTCTCCAGGATACGCAGCACCACCTTCTCGCCGTAGAGGGTGGGGAGGGTATTGACGCGAAAGTCGATGTCCCGGGTGCGGCTGAGTTTGAGCTTGATGCGCCCATCCTGGGGCACCCGGCGCTCGGCGATGTTCATGCGCGACATGACCTTGAGCCGCGCCACCAGGCGGTGGGAGATGTTGACCGGCGGCGAGGCCACTTCGTGCAGCATGCCATCCTGGCGGAAGCGGATGCGGAAGGTCTTCTCGTAAGGCTCGAAGTGGATGTCGGAGGCGCCGCTGGAGATGGCGTCGACGAGGATCTTGTTGATGTAGCGCACCACTGGCGCCTCATCCACGTTGAGCTCCTCTTCCGCGCCCTGGTGCTCCTCTGAAGCCACCTGTTCGAGATTGACCAGGTCGGAGGCCATGATCTGGCCCATGACCGAATGCTCGGACTCATGGAGGCGGTTGATGGCCTTCTCCATGGCCAGCGCCAGCTTGTCCTCCTCCACCAGCACCGCCTCGGTGGTCAGGCCGGTGTTGAAGCGGATCTCGTCCAGGGCCTCGTGGTTGGTCGGATCGGAGAGGGCGACGAAGAGACGGGTCCCGCGGCGGTGGATCGGCAGGGCGCGGTGCTTGATCACCAGCCGCTCGTTGACCAGTTCTAGGGGCAGGGTGGCGACATCGATCGCGCCCAGGTCCAGGAGGGGGACGCCCAACTCCTCGCAGGTCACCAGGGCGATGCGGCGGCCGTCGAGGATCTTCTCCTCGACCAGGTGCTGGACGAAGGGCTTGCCCCGGCGGGCGGCGTCGGCGAAGGCGCCCTGGGCGCGCGCCTCCGTCAGCAGCTTTTCCCGGACGAGGCTGGAGGCGAGGCCGGAGAGGGGTGGGGGGGCGGGGCTGGCCATGGGGTCAAGGAAAGAAGAAACGCGGGCGTCGCGCGGTTTCGCACCAACCGCCCCAGGCCGGCTCAGGCCCTGGGGGGTTGGCCGGGGGGGCGAGCCCCCTAGCGATTGACCGAGAAGGCCAGGCGCACGTTGTTGGCCACCAGGCCGTTGTCCTTTTGCTCGCTCTCGTTGAGATAAAACTCCAGGACGGTCTCCCGGTTCATGAGCATGTCCTCCGTCACCTCGTCCGCCACCTCGTTAGCATGGCAGAAGACGCTGGTGAAGGGCGAGCCCTCATCCCGGGGATCGGTGATCCACAGGTTGGAGGAGATCTCGTTCATGAAGCGCAGGAAACCGTAACCCTTCTCCGGGAACCACTTGGTGCAGACGCCACGCACGCAGGAGCCGGGCTTGCCCCACTCGTTGCGCGGCTCGTAGGAGATGGGCAGCAGGTCCGGGATCATGTAGCCGGAGTAATAGGCGTCCACCTCCTGCTGAAGCTGGCGGGAGACATTCTTGAAGCCGATGAGCTCCACCCGGCAGCCATTGTTCTGCAGGGCATTGACCACCTGCAGGAAGTCGCCGTCGCCGGTGACCAGCAGGACCTGGTCGAGCTTGCCGGCCTGAAGCATGGCGTCCACCGCCATGTCGAGATCGGCGTTGGCCTTGGTGGTGACGTTACCGCTGTCATCGGTATAGCGGCGCACGTACTTAACAGTGATCTTCCAGCCAAAATCACGCACCATCTGCTGATAGGCGCGGGACTTCTTGGCGTATTCCGGGTCTTCGCGGGCGCGCTCCAGGTCGAAGGCCAGATAGGTGTTGAGGCGCTGAATGATGCCCTCATCGCGCGCGGCGAAGCGGCGCAGGACGTCATAGCGCATTTGGTAGCCGCCGTTGTAGCGGACGTTCTCGGCGTCGACGAAGACGCCAATTCGCATCTGTGAGTTCAAAATAAGCCTCTTGAAACAAAAGCGACGGGGCGCGTTCTCGGCAACCCCGTCGAAGTCTGGGTACTTAAGGATTCTTCCCTGGTCAAGCGTTGGTTCACAACGGGGCCGGCGGATGCTCCCTCGGACTGATAATCACCCCGGGCCCATGGGTTGATTGGCGGCCCTGGTGGTGGTCCACCAGGGCCCCGGGATGGCCTCAGCGGTTAGCCCGGTTCTCGATCAGCTCGTTGACCACCGTCGGGTCGGCCAGGGTCGAGGTATCGCCCAGGCTGTCGATCTCGTTGGCGGCGATCTTGCGCAGGATGCGGCGCATGATCTTGCCGGAGCGGGTTTTGGGCAGGCCGGGGGCCCACTGGATGAGATCGACGATGGCGATGGGGCCGATCTCACCGCGCACCAGGGCCACCAGTTCCTTCTTCAACTCGTCGGTACCCTCGACCCCGGCCATGGGCGTGACGTAGGCATAGATGCCCTGGCCCTTGATGTCGTGGGGATAGCCGACCACCGCGGCCTCGGCGACCTGCGGGTGCAGGACCAGGGCGGACTCGATCTCGGCGGTACCCAGGCGGTGACCGGAGACGTTGAGCACGTCGTCGATGCGGCCGGTGATCCAGTAGTAGCCATCCTCGTCGCGGCGGGCGCCGTCACCGGTGAAGTACTTGCCGGGATACTGCTTGAAGTAGGTGTCGATGTAGCGCTGATGGTCGCCATAGACGGTGCGCATCTGCGCCGGCCAGGGCTGGGTGATGACCAGGGCGCCCTCGCCGGCGCCGTTGACCGGCGTACCCTCCGCCGGGTCCACCAGGGCCGGGACCACGCCGAAGAAGGGGCGGGTGGCCGAACCGGGCTTCAAGGGGGTGGCGCCGGGCAGGGGGGTGATCAGGTGGCCACCAGTCTCGGTCTGCCACCAGGTGTCGACGATGGGGCAGCGCTCGTCGCCGACCACGCGGTGGTACCACTCCCAGGCCTCGGGGTTGATGGGCTCGCCCACGGAACCCAGGATGCGCAGGCTCTTGCGCGAGGTGGCCTTGACCGGGCCCTCGCCGGCGCGCATCAGCGAGCGGATGGCGGTGGGGGCGGTGTAGAAGATGCTGACCTGATGCTTGTCCACCACCTGCCAGAAGCGGGACATGTCCGGGTAGTTGGGGATACCCTCGAACATGACGGAAGTGGCGCCGTTGGCCAGCGGGCCGTAGACGATGTAGGTGTGGCCCGTGACCCAGCCTACGTCGGCGGTGCACCAGTAGATCTCGCCTTCCTGATAGTCGAAGACGTACTTGTGGGTGGCAGCGGCATAGACCAGGTAGCCACCGGTGGTGTGCAGGGCGCCCTTGGGCTTGCCGGTGGAACCGGAGGTGTAGAGGATGAACAGCGGGTCCTCGGCGTCCATGGCCTCGGGCGCGCACACCGGGTCGGCGGCGGCCATGGCCTCGTGGTACCAGACGTCGCGGCCCTCGGTCCAGGCGACGCTGCCGCCGGTGCGCTGAACGACGATGACGGAGTGGACGTTGGGGCACTCGTTGAGGGCGGTGTCGGCGTTCTTTTTCAGCGGCACGTTGCGGCCGCCGCGGACGCTCTCGTCGGCGGTGATGATGACGCGGCAATCGGCGTCGAGGACGCGGTCGCGCAGGGAGTCGGGGGAAAAGCCACCGAAGACGATGGAGTGGACAGCGCCAATGCGGGTGCAGGCGAGCATGGCCACCGCCGCCTCGGGGATCATGGGCAGATAGATGCAGACCCGGTCACCCTTCTTGACGCCCTTGGCCTTGAGAACATTGGCCAGCTTGCAGACGTCGGCGTGCAGTTCGCGATAGGTGATCTTCTTGTCGACGTTGGGATCGTCGGCCTCCCAGATGATGGCGACCTGATCGCCACGGCTGTCCAGGTGCCGGTCGAGGCAGTTGTAGGAGACGTTGAGCTGGCCACCCTCGAACCACTTGATATAGAGGTTGTCGGGGTTGTAGCTGTAGTCCATCACCTTGTCGAAGGGCTTGCTCCAGGTGATGAACTTGGTCGCCTGCTCGGCCCAGAAGCCATTGGGATCGTCGATCGACCGCTGGTACATGGCCGCGTATTGTTCGGCGTTGATGTGGGCCTTGGCGGCGATGTCCGCGGGAACCGGGTAGGTCTTGATCTCCGACATGGGTACCATTCTCCTGATCTGAGGGGGTGAGTGAAAACCGCCCGACGGGCGAGGCCCGGGGCGGAAGAGCTAGACCCGATGAACGGCCGTTCGCGGCGGTTCAGCCGGGATGGGTGAGGCAGCGCGCGCCTCTTGTTCTGGTTTGCACGGGGCGGCGGTCAGGCCGTCCGGATGTTCCTCGTCTCCTCCGAACCCTAGTGGATCGGCGAAAGGTCCAAATTGTCCGCCGTTCAGGGGCGGAGGCGGGGGACAAAACGCCTCACGCAACGAAGCGAATCAAGTCTAAACCCTTGTCAGGACCTTCGCTAGCACTTCGCCGGCAGCACTTCGCCGGCCTGGCAGCGGGGGCCGTCAAGTCCGGGATCACACCAGGAATTCCCGCAGGGGGACCCCGTGGCCGCTGTCGCGATGGGCGGCCTGGGCGAGGAAGATCTCCCCGGCGGCCAGGGCGTCACTCAGGGCGTTGTGGGCGCCGTAGCGGGGCAGGTTGTAGCGCGCGCCCAGGGCATGGAGGCGCAGGTCCTTGCCTTTGAAGGGGATCTGGCGGCTCTGGAAGTGGCGTAGGGCGATGGCCTGGGTGTCGACGATGGGCGCCAGCAGGGGGCCGCCAAAGAGGCGCCGGCAGGCTAGATCGATGAAGGCCTCCTCGATCAGGGAATGATGGGCGAGCAGGACCTTGCCCTTGAGGGCGATAAGGAATTCCGCCAGGACCTCTTCCAGGGGCGCCCCGGTGGCGGCCTGGTCGTCGGTGATCTGGTGGATGACGGCGCTGGCCTCGGGGATCGCCTGCTTGGTGTGGACCAGGCGATGGCGGGCGCTGGCCAGATCCAGGTGATCGCCGGGGAGGTTCAGGTAGCCAAAGCTGAGGATATGGTCCTTCTTGCTGTCCAGGCCGGTGGTTTCCAGATCGACGGCCAGGAACTCCACCCGGCGGTAGTCCGTCGCTGGGTCCGGAAAGGGGGCCGCCAGATAATCGCGCAAGGGCCCCGGGGGGACCCGGCGCAGGTACCAGCGGCGGCGAAACTCGAGGGTAAAGGGCCAGATCATGGCGGCCTAGCCAAAACGCCCGGCCTGGTAGCGCTGTTCCAGGGTGTCCTGGAGGGAATTGATCATGGCGAAGGCGTCCTTGAGATGACCACGCTCCAGGCGCGACAGGGAATCCGGCGACAGGTAGTTGTCGGCCGGTCTGCCCTGGCGTAGTTGTTCGGCCTGATGGCGCAGGCGCAGGGCACCAATGAATTCGAAGGCGTCGATCAGGTTATCAGCGCCCTCCTGGCTCACCGCCTTGGACTTGGCGGCCTGCTGCAGACGTTCCAGGGTGTTGACCGCGGGCTGACCGGTGCTCAGGGCGTAGACCCGGGCCAGGTCAATGATCGGGACGATGCCGCGGTGCTTGATGTCCAGGGTGTGGTCATGCTCGCCGCCGCTGATCAGGACGAAGTTGCGGAAGAAGCCCAGGGGCGGGCGGTGCTTGAGTGCGTTGGCCACCATGTAGGCGATGAAGATGCGGTTGGCACGACACAGGTCGAGGATGTACTCCTGAAGTTCCTCGAACATGCCGTCGGGATCGTGGATCGGCCGCATGTCGAAGAAGATGCTCGAATGCATCAGGGCCAGGGGCTCGGGTTTCTCGATCCAGGTGTTGAAATACTTGCGCCAGATGCGCAGGGGCTGGCGCCACTTGGGGTTGGAGGCCATGACCTCGCCGGGGCAGTAGACGTAGCCGCAGGCGTTGAGGCCATCATTGACGAAGCGCGCCAGGGCGGCGAAGTAGGCGTCATCCTCCGGCCGCATGTGGTCGGCGATGAGCAGGGCGTTGTCCTGATCGGAGTGGGAGGACTGCTCGCGCCGGGCCTGGGAGCCCGCGGTCATCCAGGCATAGGGCACCGGCGGTGGGCCCAGTTCCGCCTCCGCCATCTCCAGCAGGCGGGTAGTGATGGCGTCGGTGACGGCGCTGACCGCCTGGCCGACCTGGTCGGTGGTAGCGCCGCTGTTGACCAGATGGACTTGCAGGTCCGTGATCTTGCCGCTGAGGGTGACCAGGGCCTCCAGGTCCCCGGCTTTACGGATGTCACCGACCATGTAGACCGAGTTGGCGCTTTGGAAGCGCACCAGGTCCGAGGTGGAGAGCATGCCGATGACCTTGCCGTCCTCCAGCACCGGCAGGTGGTGGACGTTCAGCCGCGTCATGGTGATGAGGGCGTGAAAGGCCAGGGTGCCGCTGGTGATGGTGTGGAGGTTGGCGGTCATGATGCGGCTGACCGGTTCCTCGAAGGAGAGACCGGCGGCGATGCAACGACTGCGCAGGTCCCGGTCCGTGACCAGACCCGCCAGGCGCTCGCCCTCCATGATGAAGATGGAGGAGACGCGGAATTCGGTCATAAGGCGGGCGGCCTCACGGATACTGGCCTCGGGAGGGACGCTGATGACCTTGCGGCCGGCGACGAAATCGCGGATGTTGACCGTCAGCAGGTTGCCACCGCTGGTGATCTGGTCGGTCTGAACCAGGTTGAGGGCCTTGCGCAGCCGGTCGCGTTGGGAATGATCGAAAAAGGCGGCAAAATCCGGGTACTCGTCCCGCAGGCGGCTCAACTCGGCGCAGGGCAGCAGGTAGCAGAGGGTGTCCTCGACGGTAGTGCCGGTGAATTTGAGGCCCATCTCGGCCGCCTGGCAGTCCATGGCGCACAGGTCGCCCTCGGCGAGTTTGCTGACCAGGTCGCCGCTGGGATTGCACAACTCCACCGCCCCCCGGCGGAGGATGTACAGATAGGGCTGATCCGGGTCCTTGGGGGGGAAGTCCACCCCGCGTCGAAAATAACGGACCTTCAGCTTTTGGGGCAGGCGGTCCAGCACCCCGGCGGGCAGGAGGGCGAAGGGGTGGTAGTTGGCCAGGAAATCACGGATTTCGAGCAGTTCCACGTCCATGGTTCAGGTCCGGGAAGCGGGAAGAAGCGGCAACCATACACGAAGAGGGTTACGGCGTGCCACCGCGGGTGAATGGTTAGGCGGGAGGCAAGGCGATGGGCCGTGCCACCCGCCGGCGGCAGGTGCCGCCGGCAAGGTTGAGCGTGCCGGGTCTAGCCGGTTTTGGTGGGGGTGCCGGCGGTCCGGGGCGCGGGTTTACGGGCGGGCGCGGCCTTCGCAACCTCGGCACCCGGCTCGGCGGCGCTGGCCGGGGCCGAGGGCTCCGCGGTCTTCAGCGCCTCGGCGGGGGAATCCGGGGTGAGCAGGTTGCCACTCCCCGCCGCGAGGGTCTTGGCACGCTCCACGGCCTCGCGCGCCATGTTCTCCGCGGCATTCAGGCGCTCCTGGGCCTGGCGCGCCTCTTCCAGGGCGCGGGCGGCCTCGCTCTGCTCCTTGGCGCTGGCCTGGGCCAGGGCCTGGGCGGTGCGCGCCTGGGCCTCGGCCGTCTTTGCCTGGGCCCGTGCCGTCTCCGCCTGGGCGGCGGCGGTCTCCGCCTGGGCCTGGGCTTCCTTCTCCAGCAAGGCCTGGGCATCGGCGATCTTCCGGGCGGCCTGGGCCATGATCTCCTGGCGGGCCTGCTCGATCTCCTGGTGGGTCGCCTCGCGGATGGTGGCGATCTCCGCCTGGGCCTCGGCCTTGACCCGGTCGATCAGGGCCTGGGCCTCGCGGCGGGTCTGATCGGCGTGCTCGCGGCTCTCGCTGGCCTGCTTGAGGGCATTCTGGACCTCGGCCTGGGCCTGGGCGGACTTGGCCTGGGCCTCGGCCTGAAGTTGCGCCGCCAGGGCCTCGGCCTTGGCGGCGCGGGCGCGGGCGGTGGCGGTCTCGGCCTGGGCCTCGGCCTGGGCCCGGGCGACCTTTTCCTGCGCCTGTGCGACCTCTACCTGGGTTCGGGCGGCCTCGGCCAACTCCCGGATCAGGGATTCCAGTTGCTTGATGGGTTTTTCGTTGGGGGACATGGGTGCTCCTCGTTCTAGGGTAGGGGCCAGGGTCCAGCCGGCCCGACTGAAGGGCGCGGCGGCTACTCGCTCCGGGGAGTCTGTAGGTACCCACCACGTTCAGCGGTCACGATGGCTGAAGACCTGCCTGTGATGCTCATGGACAGCGGTATTGGAGTCCGGGCGGCACGCCCCCGGGGGGCCGGCGCCGTTTCGGTCTCGGGTGGAAGGATGTGGCAATGTTACGGGATTTTGACGGCTGTTTGCGAACAATCGCTGCCAGTTACCTCCCGATTGCCATCAATTGCCGGCCAGTCGATCCAGGGGGTGGCCGGCCGGCCTCCCCAAAAAAAACCCCGCCGAAGCGGGGTGAGGTCAGGCCCGGGACCCTCGCGGGTCCCAGGTGGCTGAAAACGCGCGGACCTAGATCAGCCCGCCGGGAAGGTGAAGAGACCCTGCGGTTGTTAGTGGCCGGTGGCCGCCCCGGCGCCCTTGGGCACGCGGATGTCCTCCACCAGGTGCTGGATGTGCTCCGGCGGCGCGGCGGTGGAGCGGGAAACCATGAAGGCGACCACGAAGTTCACCAGGGCGCCGATGGCGCCGAAGGCCTCCGGGGAGATACCCATGAACCAGTTGGCGGGGATATTGGCCGCCATTTCCGTGCCCTTGACGAAGAACCAGCCCTTGAACCAGAAGATGTAGATCAGGGTGGTGCTCAGGCCGGCGATCATGCCGATGATGGCGCCCGGTCCATTCGCCCGTTTGTCAAAGATGCCCATCATCAAGACCGGGAAGATGGAGGAGGCGGCCAGGCCGAAGGCCAGGGCCACCACCTCCGCCGCGAAGCCCGGTGGATTGATGCCCATGTAGCCCGCAACCACGATGGCGGCCGCCATGGAGATGCGCCCCGCCAGGAGTTCCGACTTTTCCGAGATGCTGGGGGCGATCATGCCCTTGATCAGATCGTGGGAAATGGCCGAGGAGATGGCCAGCAAGAGACCGGCGGCGGTGGAGAGGGCGGCGGCCAGACCGCCAGCGGCGACCAGGGCGATGACCCAGTTGGGCAGCTTGGCGATCTCGGGGTTGGCGAGGACCATGATGTCGTTGTCGACCTTGGTCATCTCATTGCCCTTCCAGCCGAAGGACTCGGCCTTGGCCTTGAAGGCCTCGCTCTTGTCGTTGTAATACTGGATGCGGCCATCGCCGTTCTTATCCTCCCAGGACAGGAGGCCAGTGGTCTTCCAGCGGTTCATCCACTCCGGTACCTTGGCGATCTCGACGTTGCCAGCGGCGTCGCCAACTGGACCGACCTGGATGGTATCCATGAGGTTGAGGCGCGCCATGGCGCCCACCGCCGGGGCCGTGGTGTAGAGGATGGCGATGAAGACCAGGGCCCAGCCCGCGGAGGAACGGGCGTCCTTGACCTTGGGCACGGTGAAGAAGCGGATGATGACGTGGGGCAGACCGGCGGTACCGATCATGAGGGAGAGGGTGAGCAGGAAGATATTGAGGGTGGAGCCCTTCTGCGCCGTGTAGGCGGCGAAGCCGAGGTCCTTGACCACCTGGTCCAGCTTATCCAGCAGGAAGACGCCGCTTTCAGTGTGGGTGCCGCCCAGCCCGATCTGGGGAATGGGGTTGCCGGTGAGTTGCAGGGAGATGAAGACGGCCGGCACGGTGTAGGCGATGATGAGCACCACGTACTGGGCGATCTGGGTGTAGGTGATGCCCTTCATGCCGCCGAGCACGGCGTAGAAGAAGACGATGATCATGCCGATGATGACGCCGGTCTCGAAGCCGACCTCCAGGAAGCGGGAGAATGCCACGCCCACGCCCTTCATCTGGCCGATAACGTAGGTGAGGGAGGCGACGAGCAGGCAGATGACGCCCACCAGGCGGGCGGTCTGGGAGGCGTAACGGTCACCGATGAACTCCGGTACCGTGAATTTGCCGAACTTGCGCAGGTAGGGTGCCAGGAGCAGGGCCAGGAGCACGTAACCACCCGTCCAGCCCATCAGGTAGGCGGAGGCATCGTAGCCCTGGAAGGCGATGATACCGGCCATGGAAATGAAGGAGGCCGCGGACATCCAGTCCGCCGCGGTAGCCATGCCGTTGGCGACCGGGTGGACGCCGCCACCGGCGACGTAGAATTCACCCGTGGAACCCGCGCGGGTCCAGAAGGCGATACCGAGGTAGAGCGCGAACGTCGCGCCCACCACCAAAAAAGTCCACATTTGCAGTGTCATGGAAGGCGTTTCCTCTGAAGGGGGATGTCGGTGAAGCTGGGTCTGAAGGATTCGAGGGCGGCCCCGGAATCATTCATGCACATCGAATTTCTGATCTAGGGCGTTCATGCGCCAGGCATAGAAGAAGATCAGCAGGATGAAGATGTACATTGAGCCCTGCTGGGCGAACCAGAAGCCCAGCTTGTAACCTCCGATCGAGATGGTGTTGAACACGTCGACCAGGAGGATGCCGAAGCCATAGGAAACGACGAACCAGATAACGAGCAGGACGGAAAGAAGGCGGAGATTGGCCTTCCAGTAAGCGGCACGGTTCTCGGGTGTCATGGGGAACGACTCCTCGTCTTTCTACTTGGTTTTGGGGAATCCGGACCCTTGCACGCACGCTCGGGCGTCCAGACTTGGGGATGCCTGGCCGGAATGGGGGCGGCAGTAGGGTCCTCCTCGCGGTTTTTTGTCCCCTTCGGCCCTGCCACGCCTTGGGGTTGGCTGTCATTGTGATTTCGCAATCGAGCCGCTGTCAATGCCTCAAGCCTTTCTGGACGCGGCCTGAGACAGGGCCTATCATTGATGAGTCCGCACCAGGACACAGGGATTAGGACTGGCGGTTTGCCCCTTGGGGTCATAACTCCCAGGTACCAGATTCGCCGATCACCCTGATCCTGTTCCCTCTGAAGATGCTAACGCGGACAAGGCGGATCGCCATGGATCACCGATCGACCGGTCGCCTTCATGCCGTTCCCGAAGGGTACCAAGGTCAAAGACCTTCCTACCTGGTTCTCACCGTTTTCCTTCCAAGATGAGGAGGTTTTATCGTGTCCGTTGAAGCCTGGGGGCAAATTCGGTCCAATCCGAAATTTCAGACCTTCGTCAAAAAACGCAACCGCTACTCGATCATCATGTCCGTGCTGGTGATCTTCGCTTACTTTGGTTTCATCCTCTTGATCGCCTTCGACAAGGCCTTCCTGGCGCAGCAGATCGTGCCGGGCGGGGTCACGTCCATGGGGATTCCGCTGGGGGTGGGCGTCATCCTCTTCACCATCGTCCTGACCTGGATCTATGTCCGCCGGGCCAACACCGAGTTCGATGCCGAGGCCGAGGCCATCCTGGAGGAGTCCACCAAATGAACCCCCTTGTTACCACCCTGATCGCGGTCATCGCCATCGCCCTCATCGGCTTTTTTGGCACTGCCTTCGGCGCCGGTCCCGACACCGGCCAAACCCAGCAGCAGGCGACCAACTGGACGGCCATCTCCATGTTCGCCGCCTTCGTCATCATCACCCTGGGCATCACCAAGTGGGCCGCGGCCCGCACCCGCTCCGTCGCCGACTTCTACACCGCTGGCGGCGGCATCACCGGCTTTCAGAACGGCCTGGCCATCGCCGGCGACTACATGTCCGCCGCCTCCTTCCTGGGTATCTCCGGCCTGGTGTTCGCTAACGGTTTCGACGGCCTCATCTTCTCCATCGGCTGGCTGGTCGGCTGGCCGGTGCTGACCTTCCTCATGGCCGAGCGTCTGCGCAACCTGGGTAAGTTCACCTTCGCCGACGTCGCCTCCTATCGCTTCGCCCAGACCCCCCTGCGCAGCTTCGCCGCCACCGGCACCCTGGTGGTGGTCGCCTTCTACATGATCGCGCAGATGGTTGGCGCCGGGCAGCTCATCAAGATCCTCTTCGGCCTGGAGTACATTTACGCCGTCATCCTGGTCGGCGTCATCATGATGATGTACGTCCTCTTCGGCGGCATGACCGCCACCACCTGGGTGCAGATCATCAAGGCCGTGCTCCTGCTCGGCGGCGCCACCTTCATGGCGATCATGGTCCTGCTCCAGTTTGGCTTCAGCCCCGAGGCCCTGTTCGCCAAGGCCGTCGAGGTCAAGACCGGTCTGGCCGCCGCCACCGGCAAGTCCGCCGAGGAAGCCGCCAAGGCGGGTGCCTCCATCATGGCCCCCGGCGGTCTCATCAACGATCCCATCTCCGCCATCTCCGTGGGCATGGCCCTGATGTTCGGTACCGCCGGCCTGCCCCACATCCTGATGCGCTTCTTCACCGTCCCCACCGCCAAGGAGGCCCGCAAGTCCGTGGCCTGGGCGACGACCTGGATCGGCTATTTCTACATCCTGACCTTCATCATCGGTTTCGGCGCCATCGTCAACCTGATCCCCAATCCGGGCGAGTACTTCGTCAACGGTGATCTGGCCAAGGGCCTCAATGGGGGTGGCAACATGGCGGCCGTGCATCTGGCCAACGCCGTGGGTGGCAACGTCTTCCTCGGCTTCATCTCCGCCGTGGCCTTCGCCACCATCCTGGCGGTGGTGGCTGGCCTGACCCTGTCCGGCGCCTCGGCCGTGTCCCATGACCTCTATGCCTCGGTCTGGCGTCATGGCAACGTCGACTCCGACACCGAGCTGCGGGTCTCCAAGATCACCACCGTCGCCCTGGGTGTCATCGCCGTCCTGCTGGGCATCCTGTTCGAGAAGCAGAACGTGGCCTTCATGGTCATGCTGGCCTTCACCATCGCCGCGTCGGCCAACTTCCCGGTGCTGTTCATGTCCGTGCTGTGGAAGAACTGCACCACCACCGGCGCGGTGGTGGGCGGTACCGTCGGCCTGGTCATGTCCGTGGTCCTGACCGTCCTGTCGCCCGGCGTCTGGGAGGCGACCCTCGGCAATCCCAAGGGCAGCGCCTGGTTCCCCTACTCGACGCCAGCGGTCTTCTCCATCACGGCGGCCTTCGTTACGATCTGGATCGTCTCCCTCCTGGATCGTAGCGCCCGGGCGCAGAAGGAGCGCGCCCTCTATCCCGACCAGATGACCCGGTCGGAGACCGGCGTGGGCGCCGCCGAGGCCTCGGCCCACTAAGCAACGCCTTGACGGGCAGGGACGCCCGCGGAAAATGCCCGCCTCTGGCGGGCATTTTCGTTAGCGTGAAGGTCACGGGAATGTCTTTCATGATCAGGGGTGTGGCCTGCCGCCTCATGACAGTTAGGGCGGAGCCAGCCAGGGCGGAGCCGGTCGTGAGGAGACCGTATCCTCCCGCTTGACCCTTGATCGACCTGCCCCGGCTATTCAACAGCCGGCGTGTCGCCCCGATATGGGTTCGATCACGGGGCTGCCCCCTGATCCACGAACTTGCTATCTTTCGCGGCCAGACTATCCAAGCGGATCAAGCTATGCGCTATGTAAGTACACGCGGGGGCGTGGCCCCCATCGGCTTCGCCGAGGCGGTGATGATGGGCCTGGCCACGGACGGTGGCCTGCTGGTCCCGGCCAGCCCCCCGCGCCTGAACGACGAGACCCTGCGGGCCTGGGCCGGTCTGCGCTTTCAGGATCTGGCCCTAGAGGTCATGACCCCCTTCGTCGGCGATGCCATCCCCCGGGACGACCTGGCGGATCTGATCGAGCGCTCCTACGCCACCTTCTCCCACCCGGAGGTGACGCCGGTGGTGCGCCTGGGAGATCAATGGCTGCTGGAACTCTTCCACGGTCCGACGGCGGCCTTCAAGGATGTGGCCCTGCAGTTCCTGGGCTATCTCTTTGAATACTTGCTGGAACGGGATGGCGGCCGGCTCAATATCGTCGGCGCCACCTCGGGGGATACGGGGTCGGCGGCCATCGCCGGGGTGCGTGGCAAGGCGCGCATCCAGATCTTCATCCTCTTCCCGGACGGGCGCGTCTCGCCCATTCAGGAACGGCAGATGACGACGGTGCTGGACCCCAACGTCCATACCATCGCCATCCGCGGCACCTTCGACGACGGTCAGCGCATCGTCAAGCAACTCTTCGGCGACCTGGAGTTCAAGCGTGAGCTGAGCCTGGGCGCCGTCAATTCCATCAACTGGGCGCGCATCCTCGCCCAGATGGTCTATTACTTCTACGCCTGGGGGCGGGTGACCGGTGGCGATCCCTGTCATCAGGTCAGCTTCGCCGTCCCCACCGGCAACTTTGGCGACATCTTCGCCGGCTACCTGGCCAAGCGCATGGGCCTGCCGGTCGAGCGGCTGATCATCGCCACCAACCGCAACGATATCCTCAGCCGCTTCGTCCATACCGGGGTCTATGCCGCGGGGGAGGTCTATCCGACCCTGAGCCCGGCGATGGACATCCAGATCGCCTCCAACTTCGAGCGCTACCTCTATTACCTGGTCGATCAGGACCCGGCCCTGGTGGCTAGCCTGCTGGAGGGCATGAGCCGGGACGGCCGTCTGGAGGTGGCAAGTCACCGGCTGGTCCGGGCCCAGGCCGATTTCGCCGCCGTGGCCGTCAGCGACGAGGCGACCCTGGCGCAGATCCGGGAGACCTTCGCGCAGGAAGGCTACATTCTCGATCCCCACACCGCCACCGGGGTGCGCGCCGCCCAGGGCCGCGGGGATGTCATCTGCCTCGCCACGGCCCACCCCGCCAAATTCGCCGAGGCCGTGACCCAGGCCATCGGCCGCGAGGCCCCGCCGCCTCCCGCCCTCCAGGGGCTGCTGGAGAAGGAGACCCGCTGTGCCCGCCTGGAGGCCAGCGCGTCGGCCGTCCGCGCCCATATCCTCGCGACCCTGGCCCAGGTGAGCCCATGACCCAGCCCGGTACCCATCCGCTCCCGGGCGACCCGCGGGGTCAGGCCCCCGCCATCCTCATCCTCGATACCACCCTGCGCGATGGGGAGCAGACCCAGGGCGTCTCCTTTTCGCCGGAGGAAAAGCTCAACATCGCCAAGGCCCTGCTGGAGCTGGTGCGGGTGGATCGTATCGAGGTTGCCTCGGCGCGGGTCTCCCGGGGCGAACAGGCCGCCGTCGCCACCATCCTCGACTGGGCGCGGGGCGCTGGGCTGGATGGCCGGGTCGAGGTCCTGGGCTTCGTCGATCGTGGCCGCAGCGTGGACTGGATCCGTGAGGCGGGGGGGCGGGTGCTCAACCTCCTGGCCAAGGGCAGCCTCAAGCATTGCCAGGGCCAGCTCGGCAAGACCCTGGAGGAGCACGCCCGGGATGTGCGCGAGGAGATCCACCTGGCCCGGGACCGGGGTCTGGCGGTCAATATCTATCTGGAGGACTGGTCCAACGGCTATCAGGACAGCCGCGACTATGTCTACGGCCTGGTGGAGCGGTTGGCGGACACGGGCCTGGGCCACGTCATGCTGCCCGATACCCTGGGGGTCATGACTCCGGAGGCGGTCGCCGCCGCCATGAGCGACATGATCCAGCGCTTTCCGGGGTTGCGCTTCGATTTCCACCCCCACAACGACTATGGCCTGGCCACCGCCAACGTCCTGGCCGCGGCCCGGGCCGGGGCGGCGGCGGTGCACTGCACCGTCAACTGTCTCGGCGAGCGCGCCGGCAATGCCTCCCTGGCGGAGGTCGCCGTCAATCTGCGCGACCACCTGGGGATGAAGCTGGCCATCGACGAGACCCACCTGGCCCGGGTCAGCGAGCTGGTGGAGTCCTTCTCCGGCAAGCGCATCGCCGACAACGCCCCCATCGTCGGCGAGGATGTCTTTACCCAGACCGCCGGCATCCACGCCGATGGCGACCGCAAGGCCTGTCTCTACCACACCCAGCTCAGCCCGGAGCGCTTCGCCCGCCGGCGCAAGTACGCCCTGGGCAAGCTGGCCGGCAAGGCCTCCCTGGCCAAGAACCTGGAAAGGCTGGATATCAGCCTGTCGGAGGAGAATCAGCGCAAGGTCCTGCAACGGGTGGTGGAGCTAGGCGACTCCAAGAAGACCATCACCACCGACGACCTGCCCTTCATCATCGCCGAGGTCCTAGAGAGCAAGGACTACAACCACGTCCAGTTGCTGGCCTGTAACCTCAGCAGCGCCATCGACCTGCCCTCCACCGCCAGTATCCGCGTACGCGTCGGCGCCGGCATCCACACCGCCGCCGGCAGCGGCAACGGCAGCTTCGACGCCTTCATCAAGGCCCTGGCCAAGATCCTGCGGCGCCATGGCATCACCTTGCCGGCGCTGCTCGACTACGAGGTGCGTATCCCCAAGGGTGGCCGTACCGATGCCCTCACCGAGTGCATCATCACCTGGTCGGAGGACGGCGGGGCGGTACGGACCCGCGGTATCCATACCAACCAGGTCTTCGCCGGTATCACCGCGACCCTGCGGCTGGTCAATCTGCTCATTCACCGCTCCCCGGAACTGGTGGCGGCCCTGGGGGAAGGGGAGGGGGTCGTGGCCGCGGCTGCGGATTCAGAGGCCTCCGGCCACCCAGATACCGAACGCGGAGTCCGGCAGTGTGGCGGGAACGCGATCTGAAGCGCGGCGGGTAAACGACGAGGAAGGGGAGGGGTCTATTCAGGCACGGTGTCCTTGTATGGCTTTTCCCGCCGATCTGGTGGAAACTAACCCCCATAGGTTATACCCGGCGCGGGAGCCTGGACTTTTGGGTCCGGCTGGCATCCGGCGCACCACCCCATTCCCTTCGGTGGCGAGACGATGCGAACGACCATCATCCTTCCCCTACTGGCGGCTGGCATGCTCTCTGCATTCCTGTCCCCCGGGCTGATCCAGGCGGCTGACCGCAACTCCACCCTAGCCAAGGACACGCTTGGGCTCGCCGCGGCGAAGGCGGGAGACGCCAAACCCGACAAGGTCTTCAGCGAGGCCATGCGCAGCCAGGACCCCCACCTGCTGACGGCCTCGGGACAGCGCTACGAAAATGGCGTCGGCGTCGCCCAGGATGTCGACAAGGCCCTCAAGCTCTATTGCCGTGCCGCCGGCATGGGCGACGTCGACGCCCAGTACCGGCTCGGCCACATCCATGCCCACGGCCGGGGCGTCAAGCGCGATCCGGAACTGGCCGCCGCCTGGTTCGCCGAGGCGGTCAAGGGCCGGCATGCCTTGGCGGCCACCCAGCTAAAGATTCTCAAGGTCAAGGCCGAACCCAAGCGCAAACCCTCCTGCGCCCCCGCCGGTGGCATTGACACCCGGATCGCCCTGCGCCCCCACCCGGCCTCGGGCGAGATCGCCAAGCTGGTGCATAGCCTGGCGCCCAATTACCGCCTCGATCCCAGTTTGGTGCTGGCGGTGGTCGAGGTGGAATCCAACTTCAACACCCAGGCCCGCTCGCCCAAGGACGCCCAGGGGCTGATGCAACTCATCCCGGCCACGGCGGAGCGTTTCGGGGTCGCGGACGTCTGGGACCCGGAGCAGAACCTCAAGGGTGGCATGGCCTATCTGCGCTGGCTCCTCGACCGCTTCGAGGGCGACCTCAAACTGGCCCTGGCGGGCTATAACGCCGGCGAGGGGGCGGTGGAAAAGCATGGCGGGGTGCCGCCTTACGAGGAGACCCAGGCCTATGTCGCCCGCATCCTGCGCCGCCTGGGTATCGAGGAGGCGACGGTGAAACCGGACGAGGAGACCAGTTAGGTCGCACTTGCCCGCCGTCTGGTCTGGCTGGTTCCGGCATGCTCGGAGCTTATCCGTTCAGTCCCCCTCTCCCCAACTTGCGCCCCCCTTTGCCAACCTCACCTCGCTTGAAAAACCGAGTGTTTTGCTTTAGTTTGAGGCCACTACCCTGCTGGGGGTGCACCGCGTTGGCAAGCCAAGGCCAGACGTGGCGCTGAGAGAGACCCTTGGAACCTGATCCGGGTAATGCCGGCGCAGGAAAGCGGGCCCGCTGGCATTCATGCCCACCCTGCCGCGGCATGAGAGGCATTGCCGGTCCCGCCCTCGTCCTCTCCGCTTCCCCCAGTCCCTGGTCAACCCGGATCCCCCGGGCAAACCATCCCCGGAGTAGGCGGCTGAGGCGGCGTGATTGGTCGCCACCCCACCCCGCTCCTGGCCATCGAGGTCTGATGTCATGAGCGCCATTCCCCAGGATTTCATCCGCACCACGGCCCGCCTGTCGGAGGCCGTCACCCGTCCCTTCGCCCGGTCGCGCAAGATCTATGTCCAGGGTTCCCGTCCGGACCTGCGGGTACCGATGCGCGAGGTGAGCCAGACCCCGACCCAGACCCAGCATGGCCCGGAAGAGAACCCGCCGATCTATGTCTATGACACCTCGGGCCCCTACACCGACCCCGAGGCGCGCATCGACCTCCTCGCCGGCCTGCCCGACCTGCGCGGGCCCTGGATCGAGGAGCGCGGCGACACCGAGTTGCTCACCGGCCCCAGCTCCGCCTATGGCCTTCAGCGCCAGCGGGACCCCAGCCTGGCCCATTTGCGCTTTGAACACCTGCGAGTCCCCCGCCGCGCCAAGACCGGGGCCAATGTCAGCCAGATGCACTATGCTCGCCGGGGGCTGATCACCCCGGAGATGGAGTTCGTCGCCATCCGCGAGAACCAGCGCCTGGATGAACTGCGTGCCGACCCACGCTACGCCAAGCTGTTGCGCCAGCACCGCGGCCAGGGCTTCGGCGCCCGCCTGCCAGAGACCATCACCCCCGAGTTCGTCCGCGCCGAGGTCGCCGCCGGCCGGGCCATCATCCCCGCCAACATCAACCATCCGGAGCTGGAGCCCATGATCATCGGGCGCAACTTCCGGGTAAAGATCAATACCAACATAGGCAACTCGGCGGTCAGTTCCAGCATCGAGGAGGAAGTCGAAAAGATGGTCTGGTCCGCCCGCTGGGGCGGCGACACCCTCATGGACCTGTCCACCGGCAAGCATATCCACGAGACCCGGGAATGGATCCTGCGCAACGCCCCCATGCCCATCGGCACCGTGCCCATCTACCAGGCCCTGGAGAAGGTGGACGGCAAGCCCGAGGAACTGACCTGGGAGATGTTTCGCGACACCCTCATCGAGCAGGCCGAGCAGGGGGTGGACTACTTCACCATCCACGCCGGGGTCCTGTTGCGTTATGTGCCCCTCACCGCCGATCGGGTCACCGGCATCGTCTCCCGCGGTGGCTCCATCCTCGCCAAGTGGTGCCTGGCCCATCACCAGGAGAACTTCCTCTACACCCATTTCCAAGAGATCTGCGAGATCATGCAGGCCTATGACGTGGCCTTCAGCCTGGGCGATGGCCTGCGTCCCGGCTCCATCGCCGACGCCAACGACGCCGCCCAGTTCGCCGAGCTGGAGACCCTGGGGGAGCTGACCAAGATCGCTTGGGAGCATGACGTCCAGGTGATGATCGAGGGCCCCGGACACGTGCCCCTGCACATGATCGAGAAGAACGTCACCAAGGAGCTACGGGACTGCCATGAGGCACCCTTCTATACCCTGGGGCCACTGATCACCGATATTGCCCCGGCCTACGACCACCTCACCTCCGCCATGGGCGCCGCCAACATCGGCTGGTACGGTACCGCCATGCTCTGCTACGTCACGCCCAAGGAGCACCTGGGGCTGCCAAACAAGGAAGACGTGCGCGACGGCATCATCGCCTACAAGATCGCCGCCCACGCCGCCGACCTGGCCAAGGGCCTGCCCGGCGCCCAGGTACGCGACAACGCCCTATCCAAGGCCCGCTTCGAGTTCCGCTGGGAGGACCAGTTCAACCTGTCCCTGGACCCGGAGCGCGCCCGCGAGTACCACGACGAGACCATGCCCCACGAGGCCCACAAGGTCGCCCACTTCTGCTCCATGTGTGGCCCCCACTTCTGCTCCATGAGGATCACCCAGGAGGTGCGGGACTATGCGGAATCCCACCGCCTCGGCGATGTCGAGGCCGCCCTGGCGGAGGGCATGAAGGAGAAGGCGGCGGAGTTCCGAAAGGAAGGGGCGCACATCTACCAGGCGGTCTGAGAGGTTGTGAAAAAACCTCGCTCATAGAATCTGAAAATTTTTACTAACAATGAGATAGCGATTCTTGGGCTGTGAAAAACCCCCTCTTTCTTCACAAGCACTGACGCCCTGCCTTGGTATGTTCCCCGGGCAGGGGATTCTCCCACCCATTCAGCCTCACCTCCATGCCGGCGGCTCACCGTGACCCGCGGCCGGCTTGGGGGGCTTCCGGGCCAACGCCCGACATGACGCGGGCCAACGCCCGACATGACGCGGGCCACGCGGGCTAATTTCCCTTTCCTCCTCATCGGCCCTCCTGCTCATTCATGGATAACCAACTTCTTGGCCCGGCGCTCCTGGCTTTGGTCATCGTCTTCATCCTGGCCGTCGGTCTCGGCTTCGGGATTCACCAGTTGGAGAGGCGTCGTGGCCTGATTGAGCGGCGTGACCAACCCCTCGTCGGCGATGGCATCAGCGGCGCGCTTGGTTTCATCGGCGGTTCCGCCGCCTTTCTGCTGGGCGTGCTGATGTTGACCTCGATCGATCACTTCAAGGCCACGGAGGAGATCGCCCGGGCTGAGGCTATTGCCTATTCGGCGGCCTTCGATGCCACCGCCGCCGCGCCCGTGGAGTTGCGGCCCCAGATCCGGCGTGATCTGGTCTGTCTGATGCGATCCGTCGTCCAGGACTCCTGGAATGCGTCGGAAGCGAACGATCTCACGGGGGACGAGAACACCCACGCTTGGATGATTCGTGCCTTTGCCACCCTTACCGGGGTCGAATCCGAGCGCTCGACCGAGCAAGCCGCGATTGCCAGGATCGAGGACCAACTTGCGGAGGCCGTGTCAGCCGGGCAGTCGCGGCTGCTATCAGCCCGGGCGCCGATACCCTTGCCGCTGTGGGTCGTCGTCTACCTCAGCATGTTTATCGTTTTTCTGCTGGTGACGGTCTTGCTGCGGCCCTATCCCCTGCTGGAGTTCATCGCGCTTGGCAGCTTGTTTCTCCTCACCGCGGCGATGATCTGGACGCTCGCCGCTTACCAGGAACCCTTCAACAAGCATGATGGTGTCTATATCGCCCCGGAAGGGCTGGAGGCCGTCATGACGCGATTGCGGGATGCCTATCCAGGTCCAGCATGGGAGCCCTGCGAACGGCTGGCGGACTCCGAGCGGGGTTGACGCTGACTACGCCAGGTCATGCGCGGGACTCTGGCCAGAAGCCGGGTATGGGTGTGACATGGTCCGTCACATTTTGACTGGCTGTCACCGTCCGCCTGTGACAATCAGGCGATTATCAGGTGACAGGCAATGCTATAAAGACGAAACTTAATGATATATCAGACTGATTTTCCGTAGCTGGTAATTTTGGCCTGAATCATGCTTAACAACAGGTCAGGCGGCAGGGGAGGGCTCGGCGAGCCGTCGTTGCGCGATGTCTTACACGCGTGACGGAGCCAGCCAGAGCCAGGTGATGGTCCCACAGCCCACCACCCCTCGCCGGGGTCCCTATCAAACCGGTACTGATCGGACGCAAATCGCGTTTCGGTAGCCTCGTGAGTTGTAATGATCTGACGCCTCAGTGGAAGCTGGCGTGGGTCTGAAGTCTGGTGGTGCGATGACCATGAAACCCTTTCAATTAACCAACAATGCCCGGTTCACCCGGCTAGTAGTAGGGGCAACCCTGCTTGTGGGCGCCGCCGCGCCCTTCTCGACGGCCCTGGCCGTGCCGGCCGCGCCTATCGAACATCGGCTGACCCAGCCGGATGGTCAAAGCTTCCTGGCCCGCCAATGGGGCGACGAATGGACCCGGGGCTGGGAAACCCGGGAGGGTTACGCGATCCTCAGGGATGATCGCTCCCGTGAATGGGTCTATGCCCGGCGTGGTCCCTCCGGCGATCTCATGACCTCCTGGGAGGTGGTCGGCAGACAGGCACCCGCCCAGGGTACTCAGCGCCATCTCCGCCCGGATCACCAGCTCATGGAAGCCCGGCGCGCCGAGCGCATGGGTTCCCTGGACGGAGCGGCCGGACTGGCAAGCCGGGCCTCCCCTGGGGCCAGCGCCGTCGGTGGCAGCGCCAATGTGCTGACCATCCTGGTCAACTTCAGTGACCGCAGCCCCACCTATAGCCCGGCTGCCTTCGACAACTTGCTGTTTGGCACGGGCACTAACAGTATGAAGGATTTCTACCAGGAGGCCTCCTACGGCCAATTCACCGTCACCGCCGGTCCCGGCGGGGTTGGTGGTTGGTATCAGGCCGCTTCCGGCCACGACTACTACGGGGCCAATGTGGGGGGCGATGATGCCTGGCCGGGGGATCTCGTCTATGAGGCGGTTCGGGCGGCGGACCTCGCCGGCTTCGATTTTCGCCCCTATGACCAGAATGGTGACTGCTATGTGGATGTGGCCAACATCGTCCACCAGGGGGACGGCGAGGAGGCCAGCGGTCTCGCCACCGACATCTGGTCCCATAGCTGGGATCTAAATTCCGCCAAATACTATGGCGCCAGCCAGTATGGCGCCTATACCACCCGCTCACTCTGTGCTAATGGCAGAGACTCTATCAAGATCAACAAATATGTCATGCAGCCGGAGACCCTTTGGGGAGGGATCTCGACCATGGGCGTCTTCGCTCATGAATACGGTCACGCCCTGGGCCTGCCCGATCTCTATGACTATGGTTATGACTCCCAGGGCGTCGGTGACTGGAGCCTCATGGCCTCGGGTTCCTGGAATGGCGTTTCCCGCTCCGGCGACCGGCCCGCGCAACTGGAGGCCTGGAGCAAATATCGGCTCGGCTGGGTCACGCCTACCCAGGTCACCAGTACCACTCCGCTCGGTGTGACTCTCTACCCTAGCACCCAGTACGCCGATGTCTATCAGTTCCTCAATGGTAATGCCCTGACGGGTACGGGTGAATACTTCCTGATCGAGAATCGCCAGAAATCCGGCTTCGACGCCGCCTTACCCGCCTCGGGCCTGCTGGTCTGGCATGTGGATGAGGCTGTTGCCAATAACAACAGCCAGTGCTATCCCGGGGGTCCCTCCTGTGCCACCCAGCACTACAAGGTCGCCCTGGTGCAGGCCGACAACCTGTGGGAACTGGAGAAGGACCTGGACTATGGCGATGGTGGCGATCCCTTCCCTGGCACCAGTAACCGCACCGCACTGAACGACGCGACCAGCCCCAACAGCCGCCTTTACAGCGGGGCCGCCAGCAATATCAGCATCAGCGGCATCGCCGTCTCCGGCGCCAACCTGGTGATGACTCTGGCGTTGGGCGCCACGACCCCCACCCTCTCCTCCCTGGCCATCACGGGGCCAAATTCACTGAATGAGGGCACCAGCGCCACTTACACCGCCACGGCCACCTTCAGCGATGGCAGCACCAAGACCGTCACCCCCACCTGGAGCGAGAATTCCAGCTATGCCTCGATTACCGCCAGCGGCGTCCTGACGGCGGCCAGTGTCAGCCGCAATCAGACGGTGACCGTTACCGCCAGCTACAGCACGGGCGGGATCACCAAGAGCGCCACCAAGTCGGTGACCATCGTCAATCTCGTTACCAAGACGCTGTCGTCCCTCACCATCTCGGGTCCCAGTTCGGTCGCTGAAAACAGTTCGGCCACCTTCACCGCCACCGCTAAATTCAGCGATGGCACCACCGCGCCGGTGACGGCGATCTGGAGCGAAAACTCCAGCTACGCCACCATCTCCAGCACCGGTGTGCTCACGACCGGCACCGTCAGTAGGAATCAGACCGTCAAGATCACCGCCAAATACAGCTATGGGGGGGTGACCAAGAGCACGACCAAGTCCGTGACCATCCTCAATCAATGAGAAGCCTCAATCCATGAGAGGCGGGCCAGCGGCATAGCCACCAGTGGTCAATGCGGGCGACTTCAACGGGCACTTCGGTGCCCGTTTTTGCCTCTTCATCAACTGGCGGCCGCGATACAAGCTCTGGGAGCTTGCGTATCTAACGTTCGGCAGCAATCGGAGAGTGTCAGTAACCACCTGGAGATAAGCATCCATGACAAAATACGTGACCACCAAAGATCAGCGCTGGCAAGAAATCGATGTCCGAGGGGTGACGATGGAGGCCTGCCGTCTGTGGGAGGGAAACTATAACGTGCGCTCCGGGTTTTTCCGTATGCCCAAAGGGATGCAAGTCCCCATGCACCATCACCCTTACTGGGTTCAGGTGTTAGTCATGAGCGGTACGATGGAAGTGATGGCCGACGGAGAGGATGCACGCACCATCGCAGCGGGCGGGTACTACTTCGTCGAACCCGGGGAAACGCATACAGAAACGGCTGTGGAAGATACCTTGCTCCTGGTGGTATCAGAAGAGGAACGGGAAGAGTTGCGACGCAGGCCGTAAACGATTCGTCGACCCTGCGGACAAGGGTGGCGCAACGGTAATTGTCTTGTCGGGGACACCCAGGGACCGCTAAGATCGCCGGCAAGGCCAGGTCGTCGTGGCCGTTTCCCTTTTTCCTGTCCGGAGATAACGCCATGGATCAATCCCCCCCAACCCCGGAACTGAACCCGCTCCAGGCCTGGAGCGAGCAATGGCGCGCCTTCGGCTCCGCGTGGGCCAAGTGGTGGTTGCGGCCCCTGCCCCAGGCCACGGGGGCCTCGGGGATGCCGGCCCTACCGCCCTTCGGCGAGATTGCCCAGCTCCCCTTGCAGGTTCCCCCGGCCCTTTTCGGCGCCCTGGTGGATCCCCAGGCGGTGACTGAGCTCAATGCCCGCTTCCTGCCGCGCATGCAGGAGCTGTGGACCGCGGCCAGCGAGGCCCTGACGAACGCCGGCGGACCCGGGGCGCTGGCGGGGATGGTCGGGGCGGCGGGCCAGTCAGCCGAGGGGGGGCATAAAGCAGACCCGTCGGGGCAAGCGGGCCAGGCGAGTCACGGCGGGCCCGCGGGCCAGCATGGCAAGCCGGGTACGACCCCGTCCATGCCGAGGCTTAAGGAGGTGGTGCCGGTACCACACGGGGACCGGCGGTTTAAGGCGCCGGAATGGAGCGAGCATCCCTACTTCTCCCTGCTGAAACAGTACTACCTCCTGTCCGCCGAATATCTGACCTCCCTCGCCGAACTGAGCCCCGTCAGCGATCACGACAAGTTGCGGTTGGCCTACCTCACCCGCCAGTACGCCGATGCCCTGTCCCCGGCCAATTTCCCCACCACCAATCCCGAGGTCCTGAAGAAGGCCCTGGAAACCCAGGGCAAGAGCCTCGCCCAGGGGCTGAACAACCTGCTGACGGACACCCGCCAGGGGCGCATCACCATGAGCGACGCCTCGGCCTTCGCCGTGGGCAAGAACCTGGCCATCACCCCCGGCAGCGTGGTCTTCCGCAACGACCTCATTGAGCTGATCCAGTACACCCCGACCACCGAGCGCGTCCATTCCCGGCCCCTGCTCATCGTGCCGCCCTGCATCAACAAGTTCTACATCCTCGATCTCCAGCCCAACAACTCCTTCGTGCGCTGGACCCTCGAACAAGGCCAGCAGGTGTTCCTCATCTCCTGGCGCAACATCACCCCCGAGCTGGGGCAACTGGGCTGGGATGACTATCTGGAACAGGGGGTGCTGACGGCGATGGGCGTCGTCAAGGCGATCACCGGCAGCGACACCCTCAACACCCTGGGTTTTTGCGTCGGCGGGGCATTGCTGTCCAGCGCCCTGGGGGTGCTCGCGGCGCGGGGCGATACCAGCGTCAAGAGTCTGACCCTATTCACTACCATGCTCGATTACGAAGAACCTGGCGAGATCCGGGTCTACGTCTCGGACGACATGCTCTCCCAACGCGAGGCCAGCCTGCATGGCGGCCAGATCGTCAAGGGTGGCGAACTCGCGGGTGCCTTCGCCAGCCTGCGCGCCAACGACCTGGTGTGGAACTACGTGGTCAAGAACTACCTCAAGGGTGAGACCCCGCCGCCCTTCGACCTGCTGCACTGGAACGCCGACTCGGCCAACCTGCCGGGGCCCATGTACGCCTACTACGTGCGCAACTTCTATATCGACAACAAGCTGCGGGAGCCTGGCGCCCTGACCATGCTGGGGGCGCCCATCGACCTGGGTGCCGTCCAGATGCCGGCCTACATCTACGCCAGCCGTGAGGACCACATCGTCCCCTGGCCCAGCGCCTACCGTGCCACCGGCCTCCTGGGTGGCGACATCACCTTCGTCCTCGGCGCCTCCGGCCACATCGCCGGCGTCATCAACCCCCCGGCCAGCGGCAAGCGCAACTACTGGACCAATGCTAACTCTGCCGCCAGCGCCGACGACTGGTTCGCCGGCGCCGAGAGCCATCCGGGCAGTTGGTGGCCCCACTGGGGCCAGTGGCTGGCCAGCCAGAGCGGTGATCTGGTCCAGGCGCCCGCGATGGCCGGCAGTGATCGCTATCCGCCCCTGGCGGCCGCACCGGGTACCTATGTGGTGGCTCCGGGCGCGTAGGACGAAAAGACGCTCCCTGACCCGGAATACCGCAACTTGATTGTTGATGGTGTATTCGTTTAGCCACCCCTCTCCCCAACCTTCCCCCGCCAGGGAGCAGGGAGTATGGGAATCAGCGGCTTGTGCATTTAATGGCAGCCCAGGCAACAGGGGGTGTGAACAGTTACGTGATGGTTACCAGCCGTAAGACAGCCGCGGCGTCTTTCGTCAGCATGCCCGTGGCGATCCCCTTGATGGAGGTGAGCGGGTAAGTAGCCCTTGCCATCAAGTTGGATGGGAAGGGTAGAGGCCTTCCCTGATCCCTGGTTCGGCAGGCGCGACAGGTTCGGTCTCAGGGATGCGGATTGGAGATCCCGATCGGGTAGGAAATCCCGAACGGATGGGTTCTGGATCGTCTAAAATCCACGGTGCCGCGGATCCTGGAATTAAGGGCGAGGGGTTTCAGGAAAGATATGAAAAGGTTACTGATATTTTTGGGTATCGCGATCCTGTTCGCGGTGTCCTGGTTGATGTTCGCGCAAATTCCTCTGCGCGTCATTGGCCAGCCCGTCAGCACGGGTTTGTTGCAGCACGCCAAGGAGGAACCTTTCTTCAGGGGTCTGGCGGACGCCACCGGCCTTCCGTTCCAGGTGTCCTATCAACCCTTGAACACCATTGGCCTCAAGGACACCCATCAATTACAGATGCTCAAGGACGGCCTGTTCGATCTGGTCTCCCTGCGCTTCATCCAGAACAGCGAGGCGGAACCCAGCCTCCAGGGTATCGATCTGGTGGGGCTCTACGCCGACTACGACACGGCCCGCCGGGTGGTCCTGCACTACGCCGACACCGTCGATCGCTATCTGCGCGAGACCTTTGACACCAAATTGCTCGGCGTCTGGACCTTCGGCCCCCAGGTCTTCTTTTGCCGCGTCCCCATCCAGGGGATCGAGGACCTCGCCGGCCTCAAGGTCCGGGTCGCCAGCCCCTCCATGGCGACCCTGATCTCCGCCCTCGGTGGCATCCCGGCCATCATCCCCTTCGATGACACCAAGAATGCCCTGGCCATCGGCCTGGTGGATTGCGCGATCACCAGCGCCGCCTCCGCCAACTTTGCCGGTTGGACCGAGCACACCCGCTATTATTTTCCCCTGGCGGTGCATTTCGGACTCAACGGATACGCCATCTCCCTGAAGAAGTGGCATCAACTGTCGTCGAAAGACCAGGAGATCCTGCAAGGGGCCTTTGACGCCTATGTGGAAGACCTCTGGCGCTTCTCGCAAGAGACCCACCAGGATGCTTCCGACTGCATCGTCGGCCGTCCTTGCCGGAATGGCACCCCCTACCAGCTCACGCTCGTCGAGCCGTCCCCCAACGACATTCGGGTATTCAAGGACATCGCCCAAACCCGCGTCCTGCCGGAGTGGGCGGAAAAATGCGAACAGGTCCACCCGGGCTGCTTGCGGGAATGGGAAGCCAAAGTCCTGCCCCAGTTGCACTGAGCTGGGGTATGGCGTGAAAGTCACGGCAAAGTCTTTCATTTTCAGGGGCGTTGAGCGCCCCCTCATGACAGTGAGCACGGAAGTCATGGAACAGGGTTTCACTCTCAGGGGTGTGGCTAGCCGGCTCATGACAGTTAGTTCAGATCCCTCAAAAGCGCCAGCATGAAGCTTGACGTCCCCATCACTGCCGGCGACACCAGCCCCTCACCGACGGCGACCCCGCTGCGGACGGTCTGGCTGCTCTCCGTCCTGGTGTTCCTGATCAATTACACCTTTGAAGTCCTCGATTTCAACGATTTGTACGAGTCCCAGCATTTTCTGCTGGCGCTGTTACAACTGACCCTCTCCTCCTGGGCACTCGTTGAACTGGTGCTGCTCGGCAGGCAGCAGACGGCCATTCCCCTCAGGGGGCTGCGTCTGGTCCTGATCGCCCAGTTGCTAATCGGGGCCAGCCGCTATCCCCTGGGTCGCTTGCTGGCGCTCAACCAGGCCCATCTCCTGGATCTCCCAAGCCATTTCGGGCTGGCGGCGATATTTGTCCCCTTGAATGCCTTGCTATTTTTGCTGATCAGCAAGCTGCTCATCGATGCCTTTTCCTTTACGGAGCGCCAGCGGGCGGCCATGCTCCAACGGGAGATCGAAACCCGCCTGGGGGCCGAAGCGGCCCTCCAGGCCGCCAATGCGGAACTACAGCGCCTGGCGACCACGGACCGCCTCACCGGGGCCTGGAACCGCGCCCACCTCGAAGAGACCCTGGTCGGGGAAATGGGGCGCGCCGAGCGTTATCAGCAACCCTTGTCGCTGCTGATCTTCGATATCGACCATTTCAAGGCGATCAACGACACCCATGGCCACCTGGTCGGCGATGAGGTGCTGATCGAACTGATCCGGCGCATCCGCGCTCACCTGCGCGCGGTTGACGTCCTGGCACGCTGGGGGGGAGAGGAATTCGTCTTGTTACTGCCCCATTGCGGGGCGGCGGAGGCCCTGCAGGTGGCGGAAAAACTCCGGGCCCTGGTGGCTGAGTCACCCTTCCCGGTGGCGGGGTGGGTGACGGCCTCTTTTGGTTTGGCGCAATGGCAGCCCAAGGAGTCACTGGATACCTGGCTCAAGCGCGCGGACGATGCCCTCTACGCCGCCAAGGCCGCGGGGCGAAACCGGGTCCGCCTGGCGGAGTGAGTGAAAACGAATCCGCGATGGCGAGTTGTCAGCGCTAGCCAAGCAGGAAATGAAATCGTGATGCCAACGGTCATGTGGAGGTGGCCGCCTTCGAGCACTACGGATTCTTGCAGTGCGACGACGCCATTCGCTATGCCAGTGATATCCTCGCCTAAGACCATACGCGCATCGCCGGATCGGCGGACCACTGAGGCTAGTGAGGGTCAATGAATCCGATGCCAATGACTACCTTCCGCGCCCTATTCGCTCTACCGCCGTTGGTTGGGCCCCTGGTCTGGGGCCTGGTGCTCGGTTCCACCTTCACGCCCCTGGCGATGGCGCAATCCCAGGTGGCCCCCCAGGCCATCCCCGTCATCGTCGCCGAGGCCCGGCTAGAGGCCTTCGCCGACCCGGTGGAGGCCCTGGGGACCCTCAAGGCCCTGGAATCCGTCAACCTCACCGCCAACGTCACCGAGACGGTCTCCGCCCTGCACTTCGACGATGGCCAGCGGGTGACGGCGGGGCAGGTGCTGGTGGAGATGACCAGCGCCGAGGAGCACGCCCTGCTGGAGGAAGGCCAGGCGCGGGTGGCGGAGGCGGAGCGCCAGTACGACCGGGTCAAGGCCCTGGCGACCCAGCGCGCCGCCTCCGAGTCCCTGCTCGATGAGCGCCGTCGCGACCTGGACGCCGCCCGCGCCCAACTGGTGGCCATCGAATCCCGCCTGGCCGATCGCCTGATCAAGGCCCCCTTCGCCGGGGTCATTGGCCTGCGCAACATCAGCGCCGGGGCCCTGGTGCGGCCCGGCGATCTCATCGCCACCCTGGACGACGACGACCGCATGAAGCTGGACTTCGCCCTGCCCAGCCTCTACCTGCCTGATCTGCAACCGGGGCTGGTCATCCAGGCCCGCGCCCAGGCCCTGGGTGAACGGGTGTTTAGCGGCGCCATCGCCGCCATCGACAGCCGGGTCGATCCCGTCACCCGCGCCATCCAGGTGCGTGCCCTGCTGCCCAACCCGGAGCGGGACCTCAAGCCTGGCCTGCTCATGCGGGTGGAGGTGCCGCGCAACCCCCGCCAGGGCCTGGCCATCCCCGAGGCCGCCCTCCTGCAGCGGGGCAAGGATCATCGCGTCCTGGTGGTGGGGGCGGGCGACAAGGTCGAGGAACGGCGGATCGTGATCGGCGCCCGCCGTCCCGGCACGGTGGAAGTCACCACCGGCCTGGTGGCGGGGGAACGGGTCATCACCCATGGCACCGACAAGGTCCGGCCTGGCCAGGTGGTCCGGGTCCTGGCCGTGGATGACGGCACCCGGTCACTGCGGGAAATCCTGGAGGCCGCCAAATGATCCGCCCAGGGTTCCCGCTGAATGGGGCCGCCGTGCCGCCGGACCCTGAGGTCGCCCAGGCGCAAGCCCGGAAAGCTCGGCCATGATCCTCTCCGACGTCGCCGTCAAGCGCCCGGTCCTGGCGGCGGTCATTTCCCTGCTGCTCATCGCCTTCGGCCTGCTGGCCTTCGACCGCCTGCCCCTGCGCGAATACCCGGACATCGACCCGCCGGTGGTCTCGGTGGAGACCCGTTACCCCGGCGCCGCGGCCAACGTGGTGGAGACGCGCATCACCCGCCTCGTCGAGGACCAGGTGGCGGGGCTGGAGGGTATCGACACCATCGAGTCACTGAGCGAGGACGGGCGCTCCAACATCACCATCAAGTTCGATGTCGGCCGGGATATCGACGCCGCCGCCAACGACGTCCGCGACCGGGTGGCGCGGGTCAGCGACGACCTGCCGGACGAGGCGGAGCCGCCGGAGATCCAGAAGGTGGACGCCAACGAGGACGTCATCCTCTGGTTCAACCTGGCCAGCGACCGGCTCACCATCCCGGAGCTCAGCGACTTCGCCCGCCGCTACCTGGTGGATCGCTTCTCGGTCATCGACGGCGTGGCGCGGGTACGGGTGGGTGGCCGTCAGACCTTCGCCCTGCGTGTCTGGCTCGACCGCCAGGCCCTGGCGGCACGGGGCCTGACGGTGGCGGAGGTGGAGGCGGCCCTGCGGGCGGAGAACCTGGAACTGCCGGCGGGCGGCGTGGAGTCGCGCCAGCGCCAGTTCAGCGTGCGCACCGAGCGCGCCTACAACAGCGCCGAGGACTTCGCCCGCCTGACCCTGGCCCGGGGCGAGGACGGTTACCTGGTGCGCCTGGGCGACGTGGCCCGGGTGGAGCTGGGCACGGACGAGGACCGCCTCTCCTTTCGCGGCAATGGCCAGCCCATGGTGGGCATCGGCATCGTCAAGCAGTCCACCGCCAACACCCTGGCGGTGGCGGAGGCGGCCAAGGCCGAGGCGGAGCGCCTCAATGCCACCCTGCCGGAGGGCATGAAACTCCACCAGAGCTATGACTCCTCGGTGTTCGTGCGCGGTGCCGTGCACGAGGTCTACAAGACCCTGGGCCTGGCCATCGTGCTGGTGGTGGGGGTTATCTTTCTCTTCCTTGGCAACGGCCGCGCCACCCTGGTGCCAGCGGTGGTGGTGCCCGTGTCCCTCATCGCCACCTTCATCGCCCTCTGGGCCCTGGGCTTCTCCATCAATATCCTCACCCTGCTGGCCCTGGTCCTGGCCATCGGCCTGGTGGTGGATGACGCCATCGTCGTTCTGGAGAACATCCACCGGCGCATGGTCGAGTACGGCGAGACCCGGCTGGTGGCGGCCTACCGCGGCACCCGCCAGGTGGGCTTCGCCGTCCTGGCCACCTCCATCGTGCTGGTGGCGGTCTTCGTCCCCATCGCCTTCCTGGAGGGGGACCTGGGGCGGCTCTTCTCCGAGTTCGCCCTGACCATGGCCGCTGCCGTCGCCTTCTCCACCCTGGTGGCCCTGACCCTGTCGCCCATGCTGGCCTCCAAGGTGCTGCCGGACCGCCACGCCCCGGCACGCCTGAGCCAGGCCCTGGACGCCGCCTTTCTGTGGGTGCGGAACGGCTACGGGCAACTGCTGTGCTGGCTGCTGCGCCATGCCTGGGTAGTGGCCCCGCTGCTGGTCGCCACCCTGGCCGGGGCGGCCTGGCTACTGCGGGAACTGCCGCGGGAGTACACCCCCAAGGAGGATCGCGGCAGCTTTTTCGTCCAGGTCAGCGGCCCCGAGGGGGCCTCTTACGCCTACATGAAGGAATACCTGGACGAGATCGAGCGCCGCCTGATGCCCTACATCGACAGTGGCGAGGCCAGCCGCCTGCTGGTGCGCACCCCCCGCGGTTTCGAGGGCACCCAGACCTTCAACACCGGCATCGCCATCCTGACGCTGAGCGACTTCGGCCAGCGCCGTTCCGCCTGGGTCATCATGGACGAGGTGCGCGCCGGCCTCGCCGACCTGCCCGGGGTGCGGGCCGTACCCCTCATGCGCCAGGGCTTCGGCGCTCGCATCCAGAAGCCGGTGCAGTTCGTCATCGGCGGCGGCACCTACGAGGAACTGGCCCAATGGCGGGACCTGCTGCTGGAGCGGATCGCAGCGGACAACCCGGGCCTGACCAACCTCGACTGGGACTATAAGGAGACCAAGCCTCAGTTGCGGGTCACCATCGACCAGGCGCGGGCGGCGGACCTCGGCGTCACCGCCGCCACCATCGGCCGCACCCTGGAGACCATGCTCGGTTCCCGTCAGGTCACCAGCATCATCCGCGACGGGGAGGAGTACGACGTCATCCTGGAAGGGGAGCGCGACCGCCAGCGCACCCCAGCGGCCCTGGATCATATCCAGGTGCGCTCCGAGCGCAGCGGCGAACTGATCCCCCTGGCCAATCTGATCACGGTGACCGAATGGGCGGATTCCCGCACCCTCAACCGTTACAACCGGCTGCGCGCCATCACGATCGAGGCCAATCTGGAGGACAAGCTCCCCCTGGGGGCGGCCCTGGACTATCTGGAGGGACTGGTACGGGAGCACTTGCCGGAGGGGGCGCGGGTGGACTATAAGGGCCAGTCCCGTGACTTTCGCACCGGCACCGCGGGGGTGCTCTTCGTCTTTCTTCTTGGTCTGGTGGTGGTCTACCTGGTGCTGGCCGCCCAGTTCGAGAGCTGGGTCCACCCCCTGGTGATCATGCTCACCGTGCCCCTGGCCATGGCCGGCGCTCTGCTCGCCCTCTGGCTCAGCGGTCAGAGCCTGAACCTCTATAGCCAGATCGGGCTCATCATGCTAGTGGGCCTGGCGGCGAAGAACGGCATTCTCATCGTCGAGTTCGCCAACCAGTTGCGCGACGAGGGCCGCGACTTCGATACCGCCCTGCGCGAGGCCGCGGAGATCCGCCTCAGGCCCATCGTCATGACCGGCGTCACCACCGCCGCCGGCGCCCTGCCGTTGCTGCTCAGCGCCGGCGCCGGCTACGAGACCCGCCTGGTCATCGGCACCGTCATCCTCGCCGGAGTCCTGGCCGCCACCCTCTTCACCCTCTTCGTGGTGCCGGTGGCCTACCAGGTCCTGGCCCGCCGCACCGGCTCCCCCGGCGCCGTCGCCCGGCGCCTGGCGGCAGAGGAGGCGGCGCGGCCGGAATGACCAGGCTATGACCAGGATAACCGTTCAGCCCCCTCTCCCCAGCCCTCCCTCACCAGAGGTAGGGAGCAAGAGACTCAGTGACTTGCACTACCCATGCTCGCCCAGTCAGTGCAGGGTGTGAACGATTACGACCAGGCGCTAATCCACTCAGGGCCTGTCGGTTTTCGGTCAGGCAATGGCACGGTGATGGCTATACTTACCCCTGAACGGGTGGTGATAACCGCTTACTCATTATTCACGTCTCGGCCACGGCCCATCCCGGTCGGCGGTGGCCCCCTCGAAACAATCAACCCCTTACAGGAGTCGCCAAGTGGAACTGCACGAATCCCATCACGGCAAGGTGCTGGTCATCGCCCCCCAAGGCCGTCTGGACAGCACCACCGCCCCCGTCTTCGAGAAACAGCTCATGGAGCGGCTGGCGACCTGCTCCCATCTGGTGCTGGATTTTAGCGCCCTGGACTTTCTCTCCAGCGCCGGGCTGCGCCTCCTGCTCATGGCCGCGAAGCAGATCGGCAAGGACGAGGGCCGCCTGATCCTCTGTCAGGTCAGCCAGCCCATCCGCGAGGTCCTGGAGATCAGCGGCTTTCTCGGCCTGATGGAGGTCGTCGACACCCGCGCCCAAGCCCTGGAGGCCATGCCGTCATGAATGCCCGCAACACCCTGCTCTATGTCACGGCCCCGGTGAACGCCCTGGTGGAGGGCCTCTACCGGCAAGACACCACCATCGCCGACATCCTCGCCCGCGGCGACTTCGGCCTCGGCACCTTCAATGACCTGGACGGCGAGATGGTGGTCATGGACAGCCAGGTCTACCAACTTCGGTCCGACGGCAATGCCTACGAGGTCCCGGACGAGACCCGCACCCCCTTTGCCTGCATCACCTTCTTCCGCCCCTACAGCGTGGAGGAGATCGACCAGCCTCTGGACTATCCGGGCCTGCTGGCCCTCTTCGACCGCCTGCTGCCGTCCAAGAACATGCTCTACGCCTTGCGCCTCGACGGGCGCTTCGACTACGTCCGCACCCGCTCGGTGCCGCGCCAGGATGCCTACCGGCCCCTGGTGGAGGTGGCGCGGGAGCAGCCGGAGTTCGAGTTTAGCGACATCGAGGGCAGCATGGTCGGCTTCTGGACCCCCGGCTTCATGCAGTCTGTCGCCGTCCCCGGCTATCACCTGCACTTTCTCACCGCCGACAAGCGCCACGGCGGCCACCTGCTGGAGTGCCGGCCACGTCAGATCCGCATCAGCCTCCAGCACATCGCCCGCCTGGAGCTGGGCCTGCCCCTGACCCTGGACTACCTCACCGCCGACTTGGACCGGGATACCTCGGCGGATTTGAAGGAGGCGGAGCACTGAATGGGTACCTTGGTGGCGGGTAAAGGCCTTCCGGTCAGCGGTCTTCAGGTCGCGTCGCGACAGTCGATGAGGATTTTCAGGGCACCGGGCCGGGCGGCCTGGTCGAAGGCGGCGACGGCCTGGGCGAGGGGGTAGCGGGCGTCGATCAGGGGCCGCGGGTCCAGGCCCTGCCGCAGGCGGTCCAGGGCGGCGGGGAAGGGGCCACAGCGGGAGCCGATGAGGGTGATCTCGTCCACCACCAGGCGGGACAGGTCGACCTCGGCGGGGCCGGCATACGTGCTTTTCAGGATCAGGGTGCCGGCGGCGCGCAGGGCCTGGCAGGCCAGGGCGAAACCGGCGGGGGTGCCGCTGGCCTCCACCACCAGGTCCCAGGCGCCCGCGGTCACCTGGTCCTCGGCGAGCCAGGCGATGCCTGCCGCCTCCAGCAGGGCGCGCTGGCGGGGGTGACGCGCCACCACCTGGAGGGAAAAATCCCCCCCGGCCAGGCTCAGGGCGATGAGCTGCCCCAGGCGGCCGGCGCCCACTACCAGGACCCGCTCGCCGGGTTGCATGGGCCGCTGCTCATGAAGGCGCAGGGCCGCCGCCAAGGGTTCGCAGAAGACCGCGGCCTCGTCCGGGATCCCGTCCGGTACCCGGTGGAGGTTGGTAAGCGGCAGGACCAGGTACTCAGCGCAGGCGCCGTCATGCTCCCGGATGCCCAGTACCCGCCGCCGCTCACAGTGGTTGCCCCGCCCGGCCTGGCATGGGGTGCACTGGCCGCAGGGGAGATTGATCTCGCCCACCAGCCGCTCGCCGACGCGACCGGGCTGGCCAGGGGCGGCGGTGATCTCGCCGACGAACTCGTGGCCGGGGATGCCGGTGAAAGGGTAATAGCCACGGAGCAGTTCCAGGTCCGTGGCGCAGATCCCCATCAACCACACCCGCACCAAGGCCTCATCCGGGCCAGGGATCGGTAGTGGCAGGTCGGAGCGTACGCTCAACCGACCGTCTTGCAGCCAGAGGCCCCGCATGGTGTTCCTATGAGATCCTACAGGCCGTGGTGGGGAAACGGGTGATGGGGCTGTCCATGAACGCTTGTCCCGTCATCAGTCGCTTACTCCCAGGCCGATGGAAGGCTCTCTGACTTCGGCAAGCAAGGGATGGACGGTTGCTTAGTCAAAATGCGGCGGTGACGCCAGGTGCCAGTCCGTTGCTTGCTGCAACTTGTGGGCGACATTGAGCAATCGGGCCTCCTGGAAGTAGTCGCCGATGAGTTGCAGGCCCACGGGCAGGCCGGCCGCCGGGGCCACGGGCAGGGATAGGCCCGGCAGGCCGGCCAGGTTGGTGGCGATGGTATAGATGTCGTTGAGGTACATGGCCACCGGGTCGTCCGCCTTGGCGCCGAGGGGAAAGGCGGTGGTCGGGCTGGTGGGACCCAGGATCACATCCACCTCGGCGAAGGCGCGGCGGAAGTCGTCGCTGATCAGGTGGCGCAGTTTCTGGGCCTTGAGGTAGTAGGCGTCGTAATAACCGGCGGAGAGGACGTAGGTGCCGATCATGACGCGCCGCTTGACCTCGGCGCCGAAACCCTCGGCCCGGCTGCGCGTGTACAAGTCGGTCAGATCCCGGGGGTCCTGGCAGCGGTGACCGTAGCGCACCCCGTCGAAGCGCGCCAGGTTGGAGGAGCACTCCGCGGGGGCCACCACATAATAAGTCGGGACCGAGAGGGGGCTGTTGGGCAGGCTGATGTCCTTGAACTCGGCCCCCAGACGGCGGTACTCGGCAATGGCGGCCTCGATGCTGGCGGCCACCCCGGCGTCCAGGCCTTCACCGAAGTACTCCTTCGGCAGGCCGATGCGCAGCCCCTTGAGGTCCAGGCCGATGCCGGTCAGATAGTCCGGCACCGGTTCCCGGGCGCTAGTGGAATCCTTGGAGTCAAAGCCGGCCATGGCCTGGAGCAGCAGGGCGGCATCCTCGGCGCTCCGGGTCATGGGGCCCGCTTGGTCGAGACTGGAGGCGAAGGCGATCATGCCCCAGCGGGAGACCCGTCCATAGGTCGGCTTGAGGCCGGTCAGGCCGCAGAGGGCGGCGGGCTGGCGGATGGAGCCGCCGGTGTCGGTCCCCGTGGCCGCCGCGCACAACCGCGCCGCCACCGCCGCCGCCGAGCCCCCGGAGGAGCCGCCCGGCACCCGGGTCTCATCCCAGGGATTTTTGACCGGGCCGTACCAGCTGGTCTCGTTGGAGGAGCCCATGGCGAACTCGTCCATGTTGGTCTTGCCCAGCATCACCACACCGGCCGCATCCAGGCGCTCCACCACCGTGGCGTTGTAGGGGGCGATGAAGGCATCCAGCATGCGCGAGCCGCAACTGGTCTTCAGGCCCTTGGTGCAGAAGATGTCCTTGTGGGCGATGGGGATGCCGGTCAGGGGTCCGGCCTGCCCCAGGCGGCGCAGCGAGTCGGCCTGGTCGGCCGCCGCCAGGGCCCGGTCGGCATCGATGGTGATGTAGGCGTTGAGGCGCGGGTTGTGATGTTCGATACGCTCCAGGTAGTGCCGGGTCAGCTCCACGCTGGAATAGTCACCCTGGCGCAACCCGCGGTCCAGTTCGGCGATGGTCTTCTTGTGCATGGAGATGGGCTTCCGAGAGGGGTAAAGAGGGGGAATCGGCCGTGTCGCCGCGTCATGCGCTCGGAGTATTTCATCGACCCCGAGCGTTGGCAGTGACGGATAGCTGAATGAGCCTATTCGATGACCTTGGGCACCAGGTAGAGCCCGTCCTCCACCGCGGGGGCAATCCCCTGAAAGAGTTCCCGCTGATCGGGCTCGGTCACCTGGTCCGCTCTCAGCCGCTGGGTCATGTGCAGGGGGTGGGCCATGGGACTGATGTCGGCGGTGTCCACCGCGTTCATCTGTTCCGCCAGGGCAAGGATGCCATTGAGATCATGGACGTAGCGATCCTTCTCGGCATCCGAGAGCTGGATGCGCGCGAGAAAGGCGATCTTGTCCACGTCGGTGCGCGTCAGGGACATGCGGGGGCTCCGGCTTACGGGTCGATGGCGGGGAAAAATAGCACAGCCGGGCCTTGGACGCCCCCTTCGGCGCGACGCTTTGCCTTCGCGACGCTTCGCCTTGCCCGCAGGCCAGGGCATTGTTAGATTAGCCGGCCCTGGACCTCGTCCGATGCCGAAGCGGCTGGCCTTGCGGCCAGGGTTACCCGGCCCGGGACCCGCCGGGACTTGTCAGGCCTCGGTCGCGAAGCTCCCGTTCTCCCCAGTCACCCCCTTTCATCATTGCTATCCCAAGGTAAGAGTTCGATGTTTTTTCGGCGCATTCGCGGGATGTTCTCGAACGATCTGTCGATCGACCTCGGGACGGCCAACACCCTCATCTATGTCCGCGGCCAAGGCATCGTCCTCAACGAGCCCTCGGTGGTGGCCATCCGCCAGGATCAGACTGGCGGCCCCAAGACGGTCGTGGCGGTGGGCGAGGAGGCCAAGCAGATGCTCGGCCGCACGCCCCAGAACATCACCGCCATCCGCCCCATGAAGGACGGCGTCATCGCCGACTTCACGGTGACGGAAAAGATGCTGCAATACTTCATCCACAAGGCCCATGAGTCGCGCTTCATGCGCCCCAGCCCGCGGGTGCTGATCTGCGTCCCCTGTGGTTCCACCCAGGTCGAGCGCCGGGCCATCAAGGAGTCCGCGGCCGGGGCGGGGGCCCGGGAGGTCTTCCTCATCGAGGAACCCATGGCTGCCGCCATCGGCGCCGGCCTGCCCGTGGACCAGGCCTGTGGCTCCATGGTGCTGGACATCGGCGGCGGCACCTCGGAGGTGGCGGTGCTGTCCCTCAACGGCATCGTCTATTCCAACTCGGTGCGCATCGGCGGGGATCGCTTCGACGAGGCCATCATCAACTATGTCCGCCGCAACTATGGCACCCTCATCGGCGAGGCGACGGCGGAGAAGGTCAAGCACGCCATTGGCTCCGCCTACCCTGGCAGCGAGGTGCGGGAGATCGAGGTCAAGGGCCGCAACCTCTCCGAGGGCATCCCCCGGGCCTTTAAGCTCAACAGCAACGAGATCCTGGAGGCCCTGGAGGAACCCCTGGCGGGCATTACCCGCGCCGTCAAGATCGCCCTGGAGCAGACCCCGCCGGAACTGGGGGCGGATGTGGCCGACCGCGGCATCGTCCTCACCGGCGGCGGAGCCCTGCTGCGCGACATCGACCGCCTGCTGGCGGACGAGACCGGCCTGCCGGTGCTGGTGGCCGATGATCCCCTGACCTGCGTCGCCCGGGGTGGTGGCCGCGCCCTGGAGATGATCGACGAGCACGGCGCCGAGCTGTTCGTTCACGAATAGCCCAGGGCCGGATCGGGCGCTTGATCGGAATCAGGACCAGGACGAGGGTTGGGACTCGGTTCGGGGCCGGCTGAGGCACGCCGCGCAGGCCGGCTGCCGTCTTAACGCCGTTGCGGCGCCGCTCTGGCGGCTTGGCGAGCCTACTCGGGCGAGGTCGATATCCGTCCTGATCCGGTCCGTGGCCTGGCGCGGTGTTCGGCTCAGCGCCTCCGGCAGCTTAGAACGAGACTAGCCCTATCAAACCACTGTTTCTGCGCGGGCCCTCTCCCACTTACCGGGTAGTGATCGCGGTCCTCCTCTCCATCGGCCTCATGGTGGCCGATCAGCGTCAGCACCTGCTGGAGCCGCTGCGCGCGGCCCTGTCCTTGCTGGTGACCCCCCTGCACTATCTCGCCAACCTGCCCGACGCGGTGGTCCGGTCCGTCCGGGACCGCTTCACCCCCGAGTCCTCCCTGCGCCAGGACCATGCCCGCCTCCAGGCTGAGAATCTGGCCCTCAAGGGGCGGCTGCAACGCCTGGAGTCCCTGGAGGCCGAAAACCGCCGCCTTCATGACCTGCTGGGGTCGTCCTTTCGGGTGGGGGAGCGGGTCCTGATCGCGGAACTCCTGTCCGTGGATCTGGACCCCTACCGTCATCAGGTGCTGATCAACAAGGGTAGCGCCTCGGGGGTCTTCATCGGCCAGCCGGTCCTGGATGCCAAGGCCGTCATGGGCCAGGTGGTCCGGGTCGGCCCGACCACGGCCACCGTCCTGCTCATCAGCGATGCCGCCCATGGCCTGCCGGTGCGGGTCAACCGCAACGGACTGCGCGCCGTGGCCCGGGGCACGGGACTGATCAATCAACTCGATCTGGCCTACGTCCCCCACGATGCCGACCTGGCGGAGGGCGACTTGCTGGTGACCTCCGGCCTGGGGGGGCGTTTCCCCGCCGGTTATCCGGTGGCGCGGGTCAATGAGGTCAAGCGCGAGTCTGGCCAGCCCTTCGCCCGGGTCACCGCCACCCCGCTGGCCCAGCTTGATAGTGGCCATGAGGCGCTGCTAGTCTGGACTTTGCCTGAGGAAGGACGAACCCCCGACCTGGTCGAGGAGCGGGGGCCAGATCAGCTCGGTGATCCGGCAAGTGATCAGGTCATTCATCAAGTAAAAGATCAGGGAACGGAACGGCGGATCGGGAAGGAAAAGGAAACGCAGCGCGAGATGGCAGAAGGGCGGGAAGGGGGCAGGGATCAGGTCAAGTTCAAGGATCAGAACAAGGATAAGGACAAGGACAGGGATCAGGATAAGGTCAAGGGTCAGGACAAGGCCCAGGAGCAAGTAAAGGAACAACACGAGGCTCAAGCGAGGGAAAGGGCTGGGGAGGGCGCCCGGCCATGACCGCGACCTTCCGCGGCTGGGTGTTTTTCCTGAGTCTGGGCCTGGCCTTCCTCCTCACCCTTCTGCCGCTGCCGGGCTGGGCGCTGGAACTGCGCCCCCCCTGGGTGGCCCTGACGCTGATCTTCTGGCTGCTGGCCGCGCCGGAGCGGGTCGGGGTCTTCTGGGCCTGGGCCATGGGCCTGCTGCTGGATGTCGCCATCGGCACGACCCTCGGCCAGCATGCCCTGAGCCTGGCGGTGATGGCCTGGGTCGCGGTCAGCCTGCACCGGCGTCTGCGCCTCTTTCCCCTCTTTCAGCAGGCCCTCGCGGTCTGGCTGCTGCTGCTTCTGGAACGGCTGGTGTCGCTCTGGGTCATGGGGGCCCTGGGACAGCCGACCCCGGGCCTGCCCTACTGGTGGTCGCCCCTGACCGGCCTCCTCGTCTGGCCCCTGTTCGCCCTCCTGGGCCGCGAGCCCCGGCGCGGCTGGCCGGGACTCTAAGGCCCCATGGCCGGCTCCTGGTTTCATGCCGACGTCGCTGAACGCCGCGCCTTCACCCGCCGCGCCTGGGTGGCGGCCATTCTGGCCAGCCTCCTCCTGCTGCTGGTGGTGGCGCGGGTCGCCCAGTTGCAGATCCACCGGCACCAGCATTTTTCCACCCTCTCTCAGGACAACCGGGTGCGGCTGGAGCCCCTGCCGCCGGTGCGGGGGCTGATCTACGACGCCCACGGCGTGCCCCTGGCGACCAACGAGCCCTCCTTCACCCTGACCGTGGCCCCGTATAAGACCAAGGACCTGGGGACGCTGTTCGCGGAGCTGGGGGCGATCGTGCCCATCGCCGAGGCGGACCTCAAGCGCTTCGAACGCCTGCGCCGCCAGGGTTCCCCCTATCAGGCGATCCCTCTGCGCCTGCATCTCACCGAGGAGGAGATCGCCCGCCTCTCCCTGGAGGGCCACCGCTTTCCCGCGGTGGACATCCGCACCGACCTGCTGCGGACCTATCCCCAGGGCCCCTTCACGGGGCATGTGCTAGGTTATGTCGGACGGATCGATGAGGATGAACTCCAGCGCATCGACCAGGGCGCCTACCGGGGCACGGACTTCATCGGCAAGAACGGGCTGGAAAAGGCCTACGAGGCTGTGCTCCATGGCCAGGTCGGTTATCGCCAGGTGGAGGTGAACGCCAAGGGGCGGGTCCTGCGCACCCTGGAGAGCCAGCCGCCGGTGCCCGGCAAGGACCTGCGCCTGCACCTGGACATCCGCCTGCAACGGGACGCGGCGGCGGCCCTGGGCCAGCGGCGCGGCGCCGTGGCCGCCCTGGACCCGCGCACTGGCGGCGTCCTGGCCCTGGTCAGCAATCCCGGCTTCGATCCCAACCCCTTCGTCGAGGGGATCGGCACCCAGGAATATGCCGCCCTGCGCGATGATCCCGACGTGCCCCTGTTCGACCGCGCCCTGCGCGGCCAGTATCCACCCGGGTCCACCATCAAACCCTTCATCGCCTTGGCGGGGCTGGAGAACGGCGTCATCACCCCGCGCCAGGCCAAGCATTGTGGCGGTCATTACCAACTTCCCGGCCAATCCCATCGCTATCGGGACTGGCGCAAGGGGGGGCATGGGTCCGTGGACCTGCGCCGGTCCATCGTCGAATCCTGCGACGTCTACTACTACGATCTCGCTCACGACCTGGGGATCGACCGGCTGGGTGATTTCCTGGCGAAATTCCATTTTGGCCGCAAAACCGGGGTCGATCTGGCGGGAGAGCTGGGCGGTCTCCTCCCCTCCCGGGAGTGGAAGCGCCGGGTGCGCAACCAGGCCTGGTACCCCGGCGAGACCCTGATCGTCGGTATCGGTCAGGGTGCCTTCCTCGCCACGCCCCTGCAACTGGCGGCGGCCACCGCCGCCCTGGCCAATGGCGGCCGTTACGTGGAGCCGCGGGTGGCCAAGAGCATGGAGGCGGGCGCCGACCAGCCGGAGGCCATCCCCGCCCCGGGACGTCCGTTGGGCCTGGACCCCAGTCACCTGGAGGACGTGGTCCAGGCCATGATCCAGGTGGTGGAAAGCCCCCGGGGCACCGCCAAGCGCATCCGCAGCCTGGCCTATCGCATCGCCGGCAAGACCGGCACGGCCCAGGTCTTCACCGTCGGCCAGAAGGAGACCTACAAGGAAAAACAGGTGGCGGAGCGCAAGCGCGATCATGCCCTTTTCATCGCCTATGCCCCGGTCGATGACCCGCGCATCGCCCTGGCGGTGGTGGTGGAAAACGGAGGGCACGGTGGCGCCGTGGCGGCGCCGGTGGCCCGTGCCGTCCTGGACAGCTACCTGCTGGGTACTGGGCCCGCCGGGGAGTTGAGCCCACCCGGAGACGAGGAGGTCGAAGATGGCGACTGAAGCGGGCGGTCCCGAGCCCGATCTAAGCCCGGTATCGGGCCTGAACGGGGGGGCTGGCCTGAACCGGGGGGTGGAATCAGGCCGCGGTTCGGTCCTGAGTCGGATCCCAGGCCAGGGACTGGGCCTGAACCTGGATGGCGGGGCCGTGGCCCGACCCCTGGGTCTGGCCCAGCGTCTGCACCTGGACCTGCCCCTGGTCTTTGCCCTGTTGCTGGCCGCCGGTTATGGCCTGTTGGTGCTCTCCAGCGCCATCGACCAGGACCCGGAGCGACTGGAGGCCCAGCTCGTGCGTCTGGGGCTGGCCTTCACGGTCATGGTCGTCGTCGCCCAGGTCCCCCCCGCGCTCTGGCGGCGCCTGGCGGTACCCCTCTACGTCGCCGGGGTGCTCACCCTGGTGGCCGTGCTGCTGGTCGGGGAGATCGGCAAGGGGGCCCAGCGCTGGCTGGACCTGGGGGTCTTGCGTTTTCAGCCCTCGGAACTGCTCAAGCTGGGCGTGCCGCTGTTGCTGGCCTGGTTCCTGGCCCTGCGGCCCCTGCCGCCGGGCGCCTGGCGGACCCTAGGGGCGCTGGTCCTGACCGCCCTGCCGGCGGTGCTCATCGCCCGCCAGCCGGATCTGGGCACGGCCCTGCTGGTGGGCAGCGCCGGGCTCGCGGTGCTCTTTCTCGCGGGCCTGTCCTGGCGCCTGATCGCCTTTCTGGCGGCGACCGCCGCCGCCCTCGCGCCCCTGCTGTGGAGCCAGATGCTGGACTACCAGAAGAACCGGGTCCTGACCCTCTTCGACCCGGAGCGCGACCCCCTGGGCACCGGTTACCACATCATCCAGTCCCAGATCGCCATCGGTTCCGGCGGGGTCTATGGCAAGGGCTGGGGCCAGGGCACCCAGTCGCATCTCGAGTTTCTGCCCGAACGTTCCACCGACTTCATCTTCGCCGTCCTCGGAGAGGAACTGGGGCTGTTCGGCGTCCTGGCCCTGATGGGCATCTACCTCTTCATCGTCTTTCGCGGCCTCTACCTCGCCAGCCAGTGCCAGGACAGCTTCGGCCGCCTGCTGGCGGGCGGCCTGACCCTGATCTTCTTCGTCTATCTCTTCGTCAACACGGGCATGGTCTCCGGCCTCTTGCCGGTGGTCGGCGTGCCCCTGCCCCTGGTCAGCTATGGCGGCACCTCCATGGTGACCCTGCTCGCCGGCTTCGGTCTCATCATGTCGATGTACACCCATCCGGTCGCGCCTGGGCAGGGCGGTCGCGCCGCTCCTCGCCGGTGAGGGTGGCGCGGCCGGACCTTGGTGGCAGCGCCACCTCATTAGCGGCGGGCCTCGAGGCGCGGTGAGCCCGATGCCTGGTTCACCTCCGGCGCAGCCCTTCCACTGCCCATGCCAGAGTCACCTTTTCCCGACCTGGCGATCACTTTCTGGAGATCATTTTCCTGAGGGGTTCGCCACCCCCCCCTTTTTTTTGAAGAAAGGGAGGATTGGTGACTTTCATGCATACAAGCGCCGTGCTATCCCTAGATCGTTTCCAGCTACCTCCCCTTGCCTCTCTAACAATATGACCCAACTCTGTCGGGCTGACCCGCCATCCACCGCCGCCCGCCTGGCGGTCTGACCCACCCCTCCGGAGACCCGCCGTGCGCCATTCCCTCGAAGTCATCCAGCCCGAGGCCAACTTCATCACGGACGAACCCTATTACGAGGCCGTGGGGGATGAGATCCAGGTCTTCACCGCCGCCTACGCCAATGGCCTGCCGATCCTCCTCAAGGGACCCACGGGCTGCGGCAAGACCCGTTTCATGGAGCACATGGCCTGGCGCCTCAAGCGTCCCCTCATCACCGTCTCCTGCCACGACGACCTCACCTCCTCGGACCTGGTCGGCCGCTATCTGGTCAAGGGCGGCGAGACCCTGTGGGTCGATGGCCCCCTGGCGCGGGCGGTGCGGTGCGGAGGCATCTGCTACCTGGACGAGATTGTCGAGGCGCGCAAGGACACCACCGTGGTCATCCATCCCCTGGCCGACGACCGCCGCGTCCTGCCCATGGAAAAGCTCGGGGAGCTGCTGGAGGCCCCGGACGACTTCTGCCTGGCCATCTCCTACAACCCCGGCTACCAGAGCGTGCTCAAGGACCTCAAGCCCTCCACCCGCCAGCGCTTCGTCGCCCTGGAGTTCGCTTATCCGGACGCCGAACTGGAGCGGCGCATCCTGGAGCAGGAGACCGGCATCGACCCCGGCCAGGCGCGCCAACTGGTCAAGTTCGCCCACATGACCCGCAACCTGCGTGGCCAGGGCCTGGACGAGGGCGCCTCCACCCGCCTGCTGGTCCACGCCGCCAAGCTCATGGTCGCCGGCGTGGCCCCGGTGGTCGCCTGCCGCGCCGCCATCGCCCAGGCCCTAACCGACGACGGCGACATGCTGGCGGCGATCAACGAGTTGTCGGCTTCGCTGTTCTGAACCACAGGTTAGTCCCGGGGACTCGTCAACCAACCCTAGCCGCCGTGTTTGACTGAGGGTGTGATCCGGTTACCATGCCGCATCCCCCCCTTGCGGCTCGATGGCCGGCTTTGTGGCCCGACGGCCAGGCAAGGATCCCGTATCCAATGGATATAGATCTGTCATGCCTCACCCTACCGAAATCCTGGCCGTCCAGCCCGTGGCAATCCCCGGGCAGATGCCGGTCACGCCGCCACTGCGCCACGATTGGTCCCGCGACGAGATCCTGGCCCTGCTCGACCAGCCGTTCATGGATCTGGTCTTCCAGGCCCAGGCCACCCATCGGGCTCACTTCGACCCCAACCGCATCCAGGTCAGCACCCTGCTCAGCATCAAGACCGGCGCCTGTCCGGAAGACTGTGGTTATTGTTCCCAGAGCGCTCGGCATGGCACCGAGCTGGAGCCCGAGCGTCTGCTGCCCCTGGCGGAGGTGACCGCCGCCGCGGCGGCGGCCAAGGCCCAGGGCGCCACCCGTTTCTGCATGGGGGCCGCCTGGCGCAATCCCACGGACAAGCATCTGGACCAGGTGGCGGCCATGATCGCCGCCGTCCATGACCTAGGCCTGGAGACCTGCGTCACCCTGGGCATGCTCACCGCCGACCAGACCCACCGCCTCAAGGCCGCCGGTCTGGACTATTACAACCATAACCTGGACACCTCGCCGGAGTTCTACGGCCAGGTCATCACCACCCGCACCTATCAGGACCGCCTCGACACCCTGGCGCGGGTCCAGGGGGCGGGCATCAAGGTCTGTAGCGGCGGCATCCTCGGTATGGGCGAGTCCCGCCAGGATCGCGCCGCCCTGCTGCAACAGCTTGCCAATCTCAGCCAGCACCCCGAGTCCGTGCCCATCAACCTGCTGGTCCAGGTGGAGGGCACGCCCCTCCATGGCACACCCCGGCTCGATCCCCTGGAGTTCGTGCGCACCATCGCCGTCGCCCGCCTGCTCATGCCCGCCTCCCATGTGCGCCTCTCCGCCGGTCGTGCCGATATGAGCGACGAGTTGCAGGCCCTGTGCTTCCTGGCGGGGGCCAATTCCATCTTCTATGGCGAGCGCCTGCTGACCACCCCCAACGCGGTGGGCGATCGGGATCTGGACCTCTTCCGCCGCCTCGGCCTGTCCTTCGAGACCCTGGACGCGGCAGAACGGGATCATCCTGGTCCCTGCGAGCGCTGCGCCACCCACTGAGCTAGCGGCGGTGATCCCCGTCCCCGTCCCCATCCCCATCAGGGTGCCCATCTGCCATCAAGGCTCGATTGTGCCGGGTCTAGTGGCCTTCGACGGGGGGCGCCGTGAATTCGTGCCTGGAGGCTTGACGACCGCATCCCTGCGGTCGACACCCCCGTCAGAGGCCACTAGACCCTTCCTCCCCAGATCGAGAACTGAAGTCCCTCGGGGATAAGGACTGGACCGGATGCGCGATTTGCGGAGCGAACTCGGACGCCGCCAGGCGGCCCATCTCTATCGCCGGCGGCGGCTGATCGCCGAGGCCCCGGGTCCGCGCCTGACCCTGGACGGCCGGCCGGCCATCGCCTTCTGCACCAACGACTACCTGGGACTGGCCCGGCATCCGGAGGTGGTGGCGGCCTGCCAGCGCGGTGCCGAGCTGTACGGCGTCGGCAGCGGCTCGGCCCACCTGGTCGCCGGTCATGGTCCGGAGCATCAGGCCCTGGAGGAGGAACTGGCGGATTTTCTTGATCGCCCGCGGGCCCTGTTGTTCTCCACCGGCTACATGGCCAATCTGGGCATCATCCAGGCCCTGGCCGGCCCGGGTGATCTAGTGTTTGAGGACAAGCTCAATCATGCCTCCCTCATCGACGGGGCCCTGCTGGCAAGAGCCCGACTGCGCCGCTATCCTCATGGGGATGTGGGGGCGCTGCGTCGCCAGTTGCACGGTCACGCCGGGGGTACAGGCTCCGCCCACTACACCCCCGAGGGTAACGCGGTAACCCTCATCGCCACCGATGGCGTCTTCAGCATGGACGGCGACCTGGCGCCCCTGCCGGAACTGGCGGCCGTCGCCCAAGCGGCGGGGGCCTGGCTGCTGGTGGACGACGCCCACGGCATCGGCGTCCTGGGACGGGAAGGGCAGGGGAGCCTGGATCACTTCGGTCTGGGGCTGGCGGAGGTCCCGATCCTCGTCGGCACCCTGGGGAAGGCCCTGGGCACCTTTGGCGCCTTCGTCGCCGGGGAGGAGGACCTGATCGAGAGCCTCATCCAGTCCGCCCGGAGCTACATCTACACCACGGCCCCGCCACCAGCCCTGGCCGCGGCCACCCGCGCCAGCCTGGCCCTGGCCCGGCGCGAGGAGTGGCGTCGGGAGCGGCTATGGGCGCTGATCGACTGCTTCCACGACGGGGCGGCGCAGCTTGGTCTGCCCCTGCTGCCCTCCCTGACTCCCATCCAGCCAATCCTGGCGGGGAGTGCCGAGCGCGCCCTGGCTTGGAGCCAGGCCCTGGAGGAACGGGGTCTGCTGGTCACCGCCATCCGGCCGCCGACGGTGCCGGTGGGTTCTGCCCGCCTGCGCGTGACCTTTTCCGCCCTGCACACGGATCAGGACCTGGAGCGGCTGCTGGAGGCCCTAGCGGAGCTGCCGGGGGTTGCGGATACGCCTGAATCCCCGCTGGCGCCGGTGGCGCGGGAAGCGGGCACCCCTAATTCCTCGCGGGGCCAGATCCCGGTGATGGCCTTTCCCCCCAAAGGCCAGGAGAGCAAAACCGCCTTGGGGTCTGGGGTGACCGGGGACGGTACTGCCTTATCTCGCCAGGCCCGGAACGTGGCGGAATCTCCGCAGGGACCGCCCCCCGCCATGTCAATCCCATGAGCAACCGACTCTACAGTGAAACCCGCGGCCAGGGCCGCGACCTGGTCTTGCTCCATGGTTGGGGCATGAACGCCGCCGTCTGGCGCGGCCTGCCGGCGGATCTGGCCCTGGGCCACCGCCTCACGGCCATCGAACTGCCGGGCCACGGCGCCAGCCCCTGGGACCCGGCCTGGTGGGGGCTGGATGACTGGGCGGAGGCCTGTCTGGCGGCGTCGCCGGCCCGGGCCTGCTGGGTGGGCTGGTCCCTGGGCGGCCTGGTGGCCCTGGCGGCGGCCCAGCGCGCCCCTCAGCGCCTGAGGGGTTTGGTCCTGCTGACGGCCACGCCGCGCTTCGCCCAAGGCGCCGACTGGCCGGCGGCCATGCCCACCGCGACCCTGGCACGGTTTCATGACGACCTGCTGGCGGACCCCGCGGGTACCTTGCAACGCTTTCTCGCCCTCCAGGTGAAGGGCAGCGAGGCGGCGCGCGAGACCCTGCGCCAGTTGCGTGAGGAACTGGCGGCGCGGCCCGCGCCGGACTCCGCCGCTCTGGCACTGGGCCTGGACCTGTTGCGGGACGCGGATCTGCGCGCCGGACTGCCGGACCTGGCCTGCCCCAGCCTCTGGCTCTTTGGCGAGCGCGACACCCTGGTTCCCGCCGCCGTCGCCAGCCCCATCGCCGCCCTGCTGCCCGAGGCGCGGGTCCAGGTCATCCCCCACGCCGCCCATGCGCCCTTCCTTTCCCACCCGGCGGCCACCACCGCCGCCCTGTTGTCCTTTCTCTGGGAACTGGAGACCTGATGGAGACTTATCCTCAAGCCGCGACCCTGGACCAGGATTCGCTCTCCATGGAGGCTAAGGCCCATGATCCCAGGGGACGGCCCCGTCCGGACGCGGCCATCGACAAGCGGGCCGCCCGGCAGGCCTTTGACCGTGCCGCGGCGACTTACGACGGCGTCGCGGTGCTGCAACGGGAGATGGCCTCCCGTCTGCTGGAGCGGCTGGACTACGTGCGGCTCACACCCAAGATCATCCTCGATCTGGGGGCGGGCACCGGCCTGGCGGTGGACGCTCTCCAGCGCCGCTACCGTCAGGGGCGCGTCCTGGCCTTGGACTTCGCCTTCGAGATGCTGCGCCTGGCCCGGCGTCGTGGCAGCCTGCTGCGCCGTCCGACCTGCCTCTGTGCCGATGCCGAGGCCCTGCCCCTGGCGACGGGCAGCGTCGACTTCGTCTTCTCCAACGCCACCCTCCAGTGGTGCAACGACCTGGACCGTACCTTCGCCGAACTGCGGCGGGCCCTCGCCCCCGGCGGACTGCTGATGTTCACCACCTTCGGGCCGGACACCCTGCGCGAACTGCGGGGGGCCTGGGCCCAGGCTGATGGGCATGGCCACGTTAGCCCTTTCCTTGACATGCACGATGTCGGTGATGCCCTGGTCCGCGCCGGCTTCGAGGGGCCAGTGCTGGACGCCGAGTATCTCACCCTGACCTACGCGGACCTGGGCGGGCTCATGGACGATCTGCGCGGCCTGGGGGCGACCAACGCCACCCGGGAACGCCCTCGCGGCCTGACGGGCAAGGCCCGCTGGCACGCCATGCGCTCCGCCTACGAGGTTCACCGTACCGAGGGTCGGCTGCCCGCCACCTATGAGGTGGTCTATGGCCATGCCTGGGCCCCCATGCAGCGAGTCGTCGCCGACGGTGTCGTGACCCTGCCGGTGAGCGCCATCGGCCGTCGTTCCCAGGGATGAGGCCGGCGGCTGCGCTTGCCGCTGGCTCTGGTCCCTGGCCTGGTCTTGGTCGTTGAAAGGCTTCTTCGTCACCGGCACCGATACCGGGTGTGGTAAGACCGAGGTCAGCCTTGGCCTCATCATGGCCTTGCGGCAGGCCGGATTCCGGGTCCAGGGCATGAAGCCAGTGGCCTCGGGGTGCAGTCTGGTCTCTTCCTCGCCCCCTACCGCTACAGCCTTCTTTCCCGCTCCGAGCCTGAACGATGCTCAAGACCTGTCCGAGGGTTCGGCGACGTTTTGCCCCAACCTGACACCTCCTGACGGGAAGGGGCTGCGGAATCCTGATGCTGAACGTCTACTGGCCCATTCCAGCCGCCAGGTCCCCTACGATTGGGTCAATCCCTACGCCTTCCTCCCACCCATCGCTCCCCATATCGCGGCCCGGGAGGCGGGGGTGCGTATCGATGCAGATCTCATCCGCGCTCGGGCTTGGGACCTGGCCGTCTTGGGGGATCTGGTGATTGTCGAGGGCGTGGGGGGCTGGCGGGTGCCCCTGGGCCCCGATCTGGCGGTGAGCGATCTGCCGGGTCTTCTGGGGTTGCCCGTCATCCTGGTGGTCGGCCTGCGTCTCGGCTGCCTGAATCACGCCTTGCTGACCGCCGAGAGCATTGTCGCTAGGGGTTGCCGACTGGCCGGGTGGGTGGTGAACGAGATCGACCCGGAGATGGCGCGCCGGGAGGAAAATCTCGCGACCCTGGCGTCGCTGTTGCCCGCCCCGCGTCTGGGCCATATCCCCTGGCTGGGACAGGAGGCGCCCGAGCTTTCTACGGCCGCCTATCTGAGTGTCAATCGTCTGGTTCAGTGAGCTATTGCCACCAGGTACATCCTGATTCGGCACTTCGAAACCGCAAGGCGCCGGGCAGCCTGGATGGATGAGGGCGAAACTTCTGGGCTTACGCAGCTTCTGCCTGATGGGGACTGCTTGATGGGGGCTTGATGGGGGCTTGATGGGGCTTGACCAATCGTCGAGCCCGGGCTAGGCTCAAACCATAGGTCTCTCTGAGCGCGCAGGGACGCTTGGATTTCCCGTCTTTATCCTTTCTTCGGCAGCTTCATCCTTTGCTTGGGCAAGCTGTTGAGCCTAATCCGGTCCATGCGCGCCAGCGCCTTGGCCTGGAAGCCAGCACCTGGGCCGTCGCTGACATCATCCGCTGACGCACGGCGCCCGCTCTATTTCTCGCTCGTGTCCACCCCTGTTTAAGGCCCTTGCCGCGCTCATTGCTGCCCGGCGGGAGCGCCTACAGGCTCCCGGCCGGCCCCGGTCGGACTGAAGGCAGACCTGGAGTCAGCCCAGGGACGATCTCAACGGCAATCCCAAGGCCCTACCGGCGCACCTTTTTCCCACGAGAACAAACACCGCAAGGGGACTGCGTCCATATGACCCATGAGCTAAATGACCACCAAAACCGACCTTCAAGCCATCGCGGAGACCCATGAGCGGCCCTTTCTCATCATTGACAAGGATTCCATCATCGTCGCGGCCAACAGTGCCTTCCTCAAGGCCTACGGCACCAGCCTGGCCGGGGTGGTGGGCCGGACCTGTCACGAGGTCACTCACGGTAACCCGCGTCCCTGCCACGAGATGGGGGAGGAGTGCCCCATCGAGCGCATCCGCGAGACCCATGCCCCGCACACCTGCCTGCATATCCACTCCCACCACGACCAGGGCCGGCATATCCATAAGGTGCGGGTAAAAGGTTTCCCGCTGCTGTTCGAAGACGGGGAGCTTTATTACGGGGAGTTGATGGAGGAGATTGCCGTGCGGGCGGAGGACCGCATGAGCGATCAGTGCATGATCGGCCGCTCCAAGGCGCTTCTCGCCGCCATGGAGGCCCTCAAGCTCGCCGCCGGCTCCGAAGCCCCGGTGCTGATCCAGGGTGAGACCGGCACCGGCAAGGAACTTGCCGCCGCCTTCGTGCACCGCAATTCGCGGCGGGAGTCGGGTCCTTTCCTCACCCTGGACTGCACCGTGCTCACCGAGACCCTGGTCGAGAGCGAGCTGTTCGGCCACGAGCGCGGCGCCTTCACCGGCAGCGTGGGCGACCGGCAAGGCTTGTTCAAGCTGGCCGACGGTGGCACCCTCTTCCTGGACGAGGTGGGGGAGATGCCCAAGCCGCTTCAGACCAAGCTGCTGCGGGTGCTGGAGAGCGGCGAGTTCCGCCGCGTGGGTGGCAACAAGGTCATCCGCACCGACGTGCGCATCCTCTGCGCCACCAACCGGGACCTGGCGGAGGAGGTCAAGGCCGGAGCCTTCCGCGAGGACCTTTACTACCGCCTGGCCTGCCTCACCATCCACCTGCCGAGCCTGCGGGAGCGCGGGGAGGACATCCCCGACCTGGCGGCCTTCCTGCTCGAGCGCATCCCCGGACCCGGCGGTCGCCGCCTGCGCCTGACGCCGGACGCCATCGTCGCCCTCCAGGATTACCCCTTTCCGGGCAACGTACGCGAACTGCGCAACATCCTCCAGGCCGCGGCCACGCGGGCCACCGGCTCCACCATCGACGGCACCATGATCGAGCAGACCCTGACGGGGCTGCCCACGCGGGCCGCCATCCGCCGGGAGCGGGAAGAAATGGCGCCAAGGGTCCCGCGGGATGCGGGCCCGGAACCGGAACCGTTCAGCGCTGGCCTGGCCTCCTTGCAGGCACTGGAGCGCGACCACATCGCCCGGCTGCTGGAGGCCCATGGCGGGGATCGCCAGGCCGTGGCCGATGCCTTGGGCGTGAACATTCGGACCGTCTATCGCAAGCTCAAGCGCTTCGGACTCGGCTGAGCCGCTTGCAGGGGCGGCGGCGCGACCCGCCGCGGAAAAAAGAAAGGCCGGGGTAGGCTCCCGCCCACCCCGGCCGGTCAGGCCCTCCGCTCAGCCGCTAAGGCTCGCATTGGTGCGGAAATGCAACCGTGTCGACGTACTCGCTGGCGCAGAATTCGTCGCAGGGATTGCACAGGCCCCGCTCCGGGCGATCGAAGTCGTGGCAGAAGTAGCAGCCGATGCCCGTGGAGCCCTTGTTGACATGGTTGTGCATCCGATCCCAGGTATTCGGCGGCCGCTTGGAGCCGTCGTGGCACTGGTTGCAGACTTGCTGTTTTGGACCCTTCAGCTTGTAGCCCATCAGGTCCAGCATCGAGTCTTTGGTCATGTCCACGGCACCATTGCCATGGCATTGGCTACACTCGGCCACTGACCCCACCGGATTCACTCCGTGGTTGATCATCTGGTAGGTGTCCGTTTCGATCCAACTGTATGACATGTCAGAGGTTTTGTTGGTGCTCAGCAGTCCCAACGAGACCATGTTGAGCAGCCCTGACTGGACGGAGGCGGTCGCGTTGCCCGAGAGCTTGAGGTACTCGAAGGTATCCAGGGCGATCAGCTTCCCGCTGTCGGTGATCGGCTGGGTGGCAGTCTTGTATTTGAACGGGGTCAGCTTGGTGATTGGCGTGCCGTCGGTATAGAGCCCCTGGTCATTGATGTCGCCGAGGGGGCGCGAGGTCGGATAGGCGCCCGTCTCGGGATCGATCGCTGCGACGTCGCCGAGCAGGTAGTTGTTGCTCAGCCGGTTCCAGAACCGATACTCCGGAACCAGGTTGGATGCCTTCTCGAGGAGCGGGTGCCCGGGCGAGGCAAATTCGTCGGCGGGAATGGGGGCAGGATCGCCGTGGTGGAACTGCCAGTCGCGATGGATCTCCGTGGGGAATTTGGCGTAGGTGGGGATGTGGCAGGACTGGCAGGCAACGCGGGCGACGTGGCGGTCGGGCTCACTGCGCCGGCCGGCGCTAGCGTGGCCGGTACCCGAGTCCATGCCCACGTGGCAGGTGCTGTTGCTGCAGGTGATCTCGCTGCCGCGGCTCGGGTCGTCAGTGTGATGCAGGTCCGAGCCCTTGCCAATCACCTTGTGATTCTGGAACACGTGGCAGTCCTGGCATTGCAGGTCCGGGCCCGCGGTGTTCATGTGCACGTCGAAGTGGGCATCCGCATTGGCGATCAGGGCCAGGGACAGGTCACCGCGCTTGACGCCGTCGCCGCCGCCCGCCTTCGCATGGCAGGATAGGCAGTTGGCGCGAGTGGGCGGGGCGATGTTCCGCACATAACTGTCGAGGGTCGTCGAGAGGGTTCCGGCGGGCGGTCCCATGCTACCGTCGGCTAGCCTGACCCGGCTCATGGCATAGTCCGCGTTGTGGCAGACCAGGCAGTCCACGTTCGCCAGTGGGTTACCCGCTTCAGTGCCGGGCTTGGCCCCTCGGCCGGCGTGGCAGGAGCCGCAGACCGGCCAGTCTCCCGTGATGTTGATGCAGTAGCTGTTGACGGCGTTGGTCAGCTTGCCCTGCTGGCTCTCGGGCTGGTTCACCATGTCAGGCGCCGCACCCATCCATTGGTAGTGGGTCGAGTTGAAGACCTCGCTGTATTGGTCGCCGTGCTTGCTTATGTCGTTGTGGCAGCTCATGCAGCTCGTGGGATATTGACTCCAGGTGAGGTTGGCATGGGGATTGGTGCCTCCCCCACAGGACAGATCGGCCCCGCTGCAGTCCTGGTCGATGCCGTCGCCGCAGATCTCCGTGGCGCCGGGGAAGATCGAGTTGATGCCGTCGTTACAGTCGACGGGACCGCAACTACCCCCCTCCAGGGCAAAATCGTCCAAGTCGTTGTCCGTGCAGGTAGGCCCGCCGCATCCTCCCGCAGGCTCGACGGCACACTCGCCGCACGAGTTGACTACCCACACACTGGAATCGTTGTCGTTGCAGTCGACGTTCGACTTATAACCGTCGCCGTCTTTGTCCACTGGCTTGCCGGCCGCCTGCGTGGTAAGTGCCGCGGTGCCCAGCAGCAGGGCGCACAGGCCCAGCAGCATCTTCATCGTTCTCATTGTTCTCATCGCCTCACTCCAACCTGTATCTCTATCGTTGACCAAGCCTGGCGCGGTGTATCGTGCGCGACACCGGACAGACTCTGTGGCAGCGAGGCAGCAATTAGCCTGCCAAATCGAGGGGTGCGGGAAGAAACTACTCAAGATGCTGAAAGAATGAATTTTCCTGATCGGCGCCGATGGGTTGCCGGGGTTCTCACGTCAGTCGGACGGACTGTGTAATCGCCGCCGCGACAGATGTGTCAAAGCGCTGACAACCTTGTCAAGAGGATTTGACATCTGAACAACCACCGTCCCTATGTCCCTACCTCCCCACCACCAAGGCACTTCCCCCTGCCCAAGGCTCTCCCGCCTGGAACGATACTCTGGTGCCGCTGCCGGATGGGGGATCTGTCCCGCCAGTCCCCCATGCCCGACGCCGAATCCAATCGGCGCATCGCCCGATAGCCATCGGTATCCATCGCGTGCGGGTGCCGTTTGCGCCAGGGTGCGCCGGAGTGCCTCTGATTCAACGCCATGCCTGGGTGGGTCGTGCCGTACCCAGACCGTGTCGAACCTGTCATTAGGGGGCCAAGGGCCTGGGTGGAATCAGGGCGCTCCGCGGCGTCCTTTCTCGGTTTGAAAGGTCTCATCAGGCCCCGCCGATGACGGCGGGTGGTCTCATGCACCGCGACAAGGGGCCCGAGGGTCTGGGCTATACTCTCGACACCCTGTCGATGAGGAAAAACTGCCGCCATGCCTGCCGCATTCCAAACCCTGCCTATTGGTATCAATAGCCTGGAGAAGATCATTGCCCACGGCATGTGCTACGTGGACAAAACGCCGCATGCCTGGGAACTGGCTCGGCAACCTGGAGCCTATTTCCTCTCCCGTCCTCGCCGCTTTGGCAAGAGCCTGTTCGTCGATACCCTGAAGGAACTCTTCGAAGGCAATGAACCGCTCTTTCGCGGCCTCTTCATCCACGACCAGTGGGACTGGCAGCGGCGCTATCCGGTCATCCTGCTGGACTTCGCTGCCGGGGTGGTGCAAAGCCGAGGGGAACTGGACCGGCGCATCTATCGCCTGATCCAGGACAACGGCGAGCGGCTCGGCATCGCCTGTGACTGGGAACATAACGATGTCCCGGGTTGCTTTGGCGACCTGATCCGCCACGCCCGCGACCGCCATGGCCAGCCGGTGGTCGTCCTGGTCGACGAATACGACAAGCCCATCCTCGACAACATCGACCGGCCCGAGGCGGCCGCCGACATCCGCGAGGGGCTGAAGAACCTCTACTCGGTACTCAAGGCCCAGGACGCCAACCTGCAATTCGTCTTCATGACCGGGGTAACCAAGTTCAGCAAGGTCAGCCTCTTCTCCGGGCTCAACCAGTTGAACGACCTCACCCTGGATGCCCGCTATGCCACCCTGTGTGGCTACACCCAGCGGGACCTGGAGACCACCTTTGCCGCCCACCTGGCGGGGGTGGACTGGGAAGAGTTGCGCCGCTGGTACAACGGCTACGGCTTCCTGGGCGAGGCGGTTTACAACCCCTTCGATATCCTGCTCTTCATCGCCAAGGGTCACAGCTACCGCAACTACTGGTTCGAGACCGGCAACCCCAGCTTCCTGATCAAGATCTTCCAGCGCCAGCGCTACTTCCTCCCCGACCTGGAGCAACTCGAGGTCAGCGAGGAGATCCTCGACTCCTTCGACGTCGAGCGCATCAACCCCATCACCCTGCTGTTCCAGAGCGGCTATCTGACGGTGGTCGGCACCAGCACCCGGCGCGGGCGGCTGATCTTTCACCTGGCCGTGCCCAACCAGGAGGTGCGCCTCGCCCTGCATGACCAGCTCATCACCGGTTACACCGGCATCGAGAATGAGCGCCTGCGCCTGCAGGACGGCCTCTACGAGGCCCTGGCCGCCGGCGATGTCCCAGCTTTGATCGCCGCCATCCGGCGCCTTTTCGCCGGCATCCCCTGGCGCAACTTCACCGGCAACGACCTGGCGGAGGCCGAGGGCTATTACGCCAGCGTGCTCTATGCCTTCCTGGCCAGCCTCGATGCCCAGGTCATTCCCGAGGACATCAGCAACCACGGTCAGGTGGATCTCACCGTCAGGATCGCCGGCTACACCTATGTCATGGAGATCAAGTTGCGGCGTGACGCCCTCCCGGCCGGTCCCGCGGACCCGGGCGGCGCCAACCCGGCCCTCGCCCAGATCCAGGCCCGCGGCTACAGCGCCAAGTACCGTGGCGTTCCCGGCAAGGGCCTGTTCGAGGTCGGCCTGGTGTTCGGCCGCGCGGAACGTAACCTCGTTCAGGCCGATTGGCGGGCGGTGGGGGCCTAAGAGGTGGAGACCGGGCCGGCAAAGGGGACCTTAGCCAGTCCGATCGTACCCGTTCAGACCCCCCTCCCCAACCCTCCCCCAGCAGAGGGGAGGGAGTAAGAGAGTCAGCATCTTGTGCCATCAAAGCCCGCCGAGTGCGTGAGGGGTCTGAACAAATGCGTCCGATCTTAGGTGAGTTCTGGGGTGAGACAATGCAACAAGACCCCGGGACTCAGCCATCAAGTCTCGCCGTCAGTGTCCTTACGCCGCGCCCGGGGGTGGGCCTGGTCATAGACCTGGGCCAGGTGCTGGAAATCCAGATGGGTGTAGATCTGGGTGGTGGCGATATTGGCGTGGCCGAGCAGTTCCTGGACCGCGCGCAGGTCGCTGGAGGACTCCAGCAGGTGGCTGGCGAAGGAGTGGCGCAGCAGGTGGGGGTGCAGGTGGCGCCCGGCGCCCCGTTCCGTCGCCCAGCGGGCGAGGCGCTGCTCGACGGTGCGGGGGTGGATGCGCCGGCCGCGCTGGCTGACGAAGAGGGCTGGCTCATCGGCGGCGGCGAGCAGGCCGCGGACCTCGCGCCAGCGTTTGACCGCCGCCAGGGCCTGGGCACCGACGGGGACCCGGCGGCGCTTGGCACCCTTGCCCAGGACCTCCAGGCTGGCGTCCTCCAGGTCGATGTCGTTGAGGTTGACGGACACCAGTTCCGCCAGGCGCAAGCCGCTGGAGTAAAAGAGCTCGATCATGGCCTGGTCCCGCAGGGCGAGGGGATCCTCCTCCGGGGCCTGGTCGAGGAGGGCGCAGAGGCCGTCGGCCTCGAAGGTCACCGGCAGCTTGCGTTCGCTCTTGGGGGCGCGGACGCCCTGGGCGGGGTTGAAGCCCAGCCGGCCCTCCCGCAGCAGATAGCGGAAGAAGCTGCGTAGGGCGGACAGTTCCCGTTGCAGCGTCTTGCCACCGGCCCCCGCGCGATGGCGCCAGGCGACGTAGCGCCGCACCTCGTCGGTGGTCATGCCCGTCCAGTCCGTCCCCAGGCCGGCGCCCTCCCGCCAGGCGGCGATGCCCGTCAGATCGCGGTGGTAACTGCTCAGGGTATGGGGGGAGAGGCGCCGCTCCTGGCCGAGGTGGGCCAGAAAGGCGTCCAGGACGAGGGAGGTGCTGGCATGGACCTCAGCATCACCGCTGCCGGGCGGCTCTGACTCAGGCATGATCCCGTCCTTGCCGCTCCAGGGTGGTGAGGCAGGCGCTGACCAGTTCACCCAGGCGGTGGAGTTGCTCGGTGCCCATGTCCGCGGCGAAGCGGGTCGGGTCCGCGCTGCCGATGGCCAGGAGCCCCTTATGGCTTGGGGTGCGGAGGTGGATGAGGGCCGCGGACAGGATCGGGCGGGTGGCGTTTGGAAAGAGGGCGTCGGCGCTGACCGGGTCCAGGGGACCGCATTGCACCTGGATGTGGGCCGGGAGCGAGGCCGCGGCCGGGACTTGTACTTGGGCAGTAACCTGAGGCTGGGCTGGGACTTGGATCTGGGCTGGGTCTTTGGGCTGGGCGGGGGCTGGGAACTGGATAGGGACCTTGGCCGTGATCTGGGCTTGGACTTGGTCCGGGATGGGGTTACCGGGGGGCGGAGGCCGGTCCGGCGGGAGAACTATCCCCGCCATAGGCCCCCCCACCTCATCAGGGAAAATCAGGCTGACGGCCTCGGTGTCGAATTCCCGGCACAGACCCTCCTGGAGCATGGCTTCCAGGGCGGGTCGGTCAGCGGCCAGGATGAGCTGGATGGTCAGTTGGTGCAGCCGCTCCGCCAGAGTCTCGTTATCCCGGGCCCGGGCGATGAGTTGCGCCAGCAGCCGCCGTTCGCCTTCAACTTGGGCGCGCAGCAGGCCCATCTGATGTTCCACCAGGGACAGGGTGCCCGCGGGGCCATGGGGCAGGCGCAGCCGGGCGGTCAGGTCAGGGTGGCGGAGAAAGAAGTCAGGGTCGGCCTGTAAATAAGCGGCGACCCGCGCCTCTGCGGCGGGTAGCTTCAGGGTCATCGCCACACCTCCAGGGTCACCAGGAGGCTGATCGGCCGATCGCTCCTCATGAGGCAGGTTCTGGCAGGGGCGATCATAGCTGGATCTCCCCGGTAAAGACGGTCACGGCGGGGCCCGTCATCCACACTGGCTGGTCGTCACCCGCCCAGTGAACCTGGAGGTCGCCACCGGGGAGGCTGACCCGTACCCGCTCCCCCAGCAGGCCAAGCCGGCGACCCACCGCCACGGCGGCGCAGGCCCCGGTGCCGCAGGCCAGGGTCTCCCCGGCACCCCGTTCGTAGACCCGCAGCCGGATGTAGTTCGGGGCCAGGACCTGCATGAAACCGACGTTCACCCGGCGGGGAAAGCGGGGATGGCGCTCGATGCGGGGGCCGAGTCGCTCCACCGGGGCCTGGTCCAGGTCGTCCACCCGTAGCACGGCGTGGGGATTGCCCATGGAGACGGCGCCGATGCGCAGCCTCTCGCCCGCGACCTCCAGGTCGTAGTCATTCGCTTCCGACAAGGCGATGGCGTTTGATGTCGCCGTCACCGCTGGCCCAGCCGTCGCCAGCAGTTCGGCTTTCGGCAGCAGTTCCGCTGGCGCCAGAAACGGGATACGGGCGGGGGTGAAGATCGGCGGCCCCATGTTGACCCGCACCTGGCCGTCCGGCTCGATAAAGAGGCGGATGGGGCCGGCAGCGGTACCGACCGGGATCTCGGTCTTGGCCGTCAGGCCCTGGTCGTTCACGAAGCGGGCGAAACAGCGGGCGCCGTTGCCGCACTGCTCCACCTCCGAGCCGTCGGCGTTGAAGATGCGATAGTGGAAATCGGTCCCGGCCAGGCGGGGCGGTTCCACCAGCAGGATCTGATCGCAGCCGACGCCGTAACGGCGATCCGCCAGGAAGCGGCACTGCTCCGGGCTCAGGGTCACCGCCTGCCTGACCCCATCGCAGACGACGAAGTCATTACCCAGACCCTGCATCTTGGTGAAGCGCAGCATCATCTCCGTGCCCCCCGTCGTGGCCAGGGTAATGCGGGCAAGCTCATGATATTGATATCGGTGCGCATCTCAGACCCGCGGTGATTTTCAGGAACACGCTGAGCATCGGCGTCATCAACATGATGCTGGCATTGTGGGCGATGCCTTGGGTTCTCACAAGCCAATACGCTTGCCCTTGACCAAGTTGCCTGGCATGCGCGTAAATTGTCTTCCCCGACGCCCGGCAGGTGCTGAGCTTGACTGCTCCGGAGCAGCCTAATCGCTTCCCATGACGGAGGCCGTGCGCAGGGACCCCGGTCCTAGCAGGAATCGCCGGCCTGCGGGCCATGACCCGTCGTACCAGGCGCAACTGCCGGCGGCCCCGCGGTATTCAGGTCGCTACCGACCCAGACAACGGAGGACACATGTTCCAGGTCCGTATCCATGGCCGCGGGGGTCAGGGCGTCGTTACCGGCGCCGAGATGCTCTCCATCGCCGCCTTTCTTGAGGGTAAACATGCCCAGGCCTTTCCCAGCTTTGGCTCGGAGCGCACCGGGGCCCCGGTGGTCGCCTTCTGCCGGATTGATACCAAGGAGATCCGCTTGCGGGAGCCTATCATGGCCCCGGATGCCATCATCATCCAGGACCCGACCCTGCTCCATCAGGTGGACGTCTTTCAGGGGCTCAAGGCGGACGGCTACGTCCTGATCAACTCCGCCAAGAGTTTCACCGACCTGGGCATCGACGAGGTGTCGGTCCGGCTGCGCCCGGAGCGTCAGGTCTGCGTCCCAGCTACCGAGATCGCCCTCAAGCACTTGGGACGGCCCCTACCCAACGCCGTGCTGCTCGGCGCCTTCGCCGGGCTGGCGGGGGAGATCTCCCTGCCGTCGGTGGTCTCCGCCATCCGTGACAAATTCTCCGGCAAGGTCGCCGAGGGCAATATCGCCGCCGCCACCGCCGCCTGCGAGCAGGTCAGGGCACAACTCGCCGCCTGCCAGCCGGTCAAGGAGCCACGCGCCGACCAACACCAGGAGGCCCGCTGATGGCCCTCAAGCAAATCGAAGGTTCCCACGGCGTCGCCGAGGCCGTCGCCCTCTGCCGGCCGGAAGTCATCTGCGCCTACCCCATCAGTCCCCAGACCCACATCGTCGAAGGCCTGGGGGAGATGGTGAAGGCCGGCGACCTGCGCGCCGAGTTCATCAACGTCGAGTCCGAGTTCGCCGCCATGTCGGTCGCCATCGGCGCCTCGGCGGCCGGGGCGCGTACCTATACCGCCACCGCCTCCCAGGGGCTCTTGTTCATGGTCGAGGCGGTCTATAACGCCGCCGGTCTGGGCCTGCCCATCGTCATGACCGTGGCCAATCGGGCCATCGGCGCCCCCATCAACATCTGGAACGACCACAGCGACACCATGAGCCAGCGCGACTGCGGCTGGCTGCAACTCTTCGCCGAGACCAACCAGGAGGCCCTGGACCTGCACATCCAGGCCTTCAAGATCGCCGAGGAGCTGTCCCTGCCGGTGATGGTGTGCATGGACGGCTTCATCCTCACCCACGCCTACGAGCGCCTGGACGTCCCCGATCAGGAGCGGGTGGACAACTTTCTGCCGCCCTTCGAGCCCCGCCAGGTCCTGGACCCGGCGGCGCCCCTGTCCATCGGCGCCATGGTCGGCCCCGAGGCCTACACCGAGGTGCGCTACCTGGCCCATCTCAAGCAGCGCCGCGCCCTGGACCTGATCCCCCGGGTGGCGGCGGAGTACAAGGCCATGTTCGGGCGCGACTCGGGCGGCCTCGTCCGTCCCTATCGGCTGGAGGGGGCCCGGACGGCGGTGGTGGCCCTGGGCTCGGTGCTGGGCACCATCAAGGACACCGTCGACCAGTTACGGGACGCGGGTCATGCGATCGGCGTCCTGGGCATCACCTCCTTCCGCCCCTTCCCCCTGGAGGCGGTACGCTATGCCCTGCGGGACGTGGAGCGCGTCATCGTCGTCGAGAAGTGCTTCGCCGTCGGCGTGGGCGGCATCCTCGCCATCAACCTTCGTCTCGCCCTGGACGGCACCGGTCAGCCGGTCCGCACCCTGGTCGCCGGTCTCGGCGGGCGCGCCATCACCATGGGCAGCCTGGCCCGTGCCTTTGAGCGGGGCATGGCGGACCAGCTCGAAGCCATGACCTTCCTCGACCTCGACGAGGCCCTGGTGGAGCGGGTGCTGGAGCGCGAGCGCCTGGTGCGCCGTTCCGGTCCCGCCGCCGAGGCCATCCTGCGCGAAGTCGGCACCGTCGCCGCCAAGATTGCCTGAGGGGGATACCATGAGCTACCAACCCGTCCGCTTCTACCAGACCGGCACCTTCACCGTCGGCAACCGCCTCCTCGACGAGCACGACCGCACCGTTCAGGCCATGCCGGTGCGGGCCAACTCCCTCACCTCCGGCCATCGCGCCTGCCAGGGCTGCGGGGAGGCCCTGGGGGCCCGGTACGCCATCGACGCCGCCGTGGCCGCCACCGACCGCCAGGTGATCGCCGCCAACGCCACCGGCTGCCTGGAGGTCTTCTCCACCCCCTACCCGGAGACCTCCTGGCAGATCCCCTGGATCCACTCCCTGTTCGGCAACACCGCCGCGGTGGCCACCGGTATCGCCGCCGCCTTGCGGGTCAAGGGCCGCGAGGACATCCGCGTCATCGCCCAGGGCGGTGACGGCGGCACCACCGACATCGGTTTCGGCTGCCTGTCCGGCATGTTCGAGCGCAACGACGATGTCCTCTATATCTGCTACGATAACGAGGCCTACATGAACACCGGCGTGCAGCGCTCCTCGGCGACCCCGCCGGCGGCCCGCACCGCCACCACCCTGCCGGTGGGTCCGGCGCCGGGCAACGTCTTCGGCCAGGGCAAGTACCTGCCCGCCATCGCCATGGCCCATGGCATCCCTTACGTCGCCACCGCTACCGTCGCCGATCTCCACGACCTGGAGTACAAGGTCAAGAAGGCTATCGGCATCCGCGGCGCCAAGTACCTGCACATCTTCGTGCCCTGCCCCCTGGGCTGGGGGTCGGCCTCCCACGAGACCATCAAGCTGGCGCGCCTGGTCACCCAGTGCGGGCTCTTCCCGGTCTTCGAGGCCGAGCACGGTGAGGTCACCGGCGTCGCCAAGATCCGCAAGCCCATCCCGGTGGAGGACTATCTGCGGCCTCAGCGGCGCTACGCCCACCTCTTTGGCAAGACCCCGGCCACCGAGACCCTGGCCCGGATCCAGGCGCTGGCCGATCGCAATATCCGCCACTATGGCCTGCTTGACGACGCGGGAGCCCGGCGATGAGCACTCCAACCAACAAGCCCTTTGCCATCACCCTCAAGGTCGGCTCCTCCCTCGCCAACAAGACCGGCTCCTGGCGCACCTTCCGCCCGGTCTATCTGGACCGGATGCCGCCCTGCAACCACCAGTGTCCGGCCGGAGAGAACATCCAGGCCTGGCTCTTTCACGCCGAGGAGGGCAACTACGAGCAGGCCTGGCGGCAGATCATGGCCGACAACCCCTTCCCGGCCATCATGGGGCGGGTCTGCTACCACACTTGCGAGAGCGCTTGTAACCGCGGCCAGGTGGATCAGGCGGTGGGCATCAACGCCGTGGAGCGCTTCCTCGGCGATCAGGCCCTCAAGTACGGCTGGGCCATCGAACCGGGCAAGCCGACGGGGAAGCGGGTGATGGTGGTCGGTGCCGGTCCCGCCGGCCTGTCCGCTGCCTATCACCTGGCCCGGCTGGGCCACGCCGTGACCGTCTTCGAGGCCAGCCCCAAGGCCGGGGGCATGATCCGCTACGGCATCCCCAAGTACCGCATGCCGCGGGAGAAGCTCAACGCCGAGATCCAGCGCATCCAGGCCATGGGGGTGGAGATCCGCCTCAACAGCCGGGTGACGGACCTGCCAGGGACCCTGGCGGCGGGGGGCTATGACGCCTGCTTCCTCGCGGTGGGCCTGCAACGGGGCCAGCAGATGGCCATCCCCCAGACCGGCGGCCTGCCGGTCCTCGACGCCATCGGCGTGTTGCGGGCGGTGGAGCTGGAGGAACCGGTGGCCCTCCACGGCCATGTGGTGGTCAACGGCGGCGGCAACACCGCCATCGACGTCGCCCGCTCCGCCATCCGCCTGGGGGCCCTGTCGGTTACGGTGGTGGTACGCCGTGGCCGGGAGTACATGCCGGCCCATCCCTCCGAGATCCGCGAGGGGCTGGAGGAGGGCATGCGCCTGCTCAACCTGCGCCAGATCTCCGCCATCCAGGACCGCACCCTGACCCTGGAGGTCATGGTGCCGGTGGAGGGCGGCCAGATCATCCGCTCCGGTCAGACCGAGACCATCGAGGCCGACGTCCTGGTACAGGCCTTCGGTCAGACGGGGGATTTCGCCGCCTTCGACCAGCTCCCCGGCTTGGTCATCGCCGACGGGGCGGTCCAGGTCGCCCCGGACCTGATGACCGGCGCCCCCGGCGTCTTCGCCGGTGGGGACATGATCCCCTGGGCGCGCAACGCCACCGCCGCCATCGGCCTGGGAAAAAAGGCGGCCCGGCACATCGATGCCTGGCTGCGGGGCGCGCGTTATCAACCCCGGCCCAAGGCCGAGGTCGCCGACATCGGCAAGCTCAACACCTGGTATTACTCGGACGCCCCGCGCACCGTCCGCCCCCTGCTGGACGTGGTGCGCCGCACCAGTGGCTTCGCCGAGGTGGTGGGCAACCTGGACGAGGGCAACGCCCTGTTCGAGGCGCGGCGCTGCATGAGCTGTGGCAACTGCTTCGAGTGCGACAACTGCTACGGGGTCTGCCCCGATAACGCCGTCATCAAGCTGGGCCCAGGCAAGCGCTTCCGCTTCAACTACGACTACTGCAAGGGCTGCGGCATCTGCGCTGCCGAGTGCCCCTGCGGGGCGATCAAGATGGTGCCGGAGGAGATCTGATGCGCGGCCGAGTGTCCCTGCGGGGCGATTAAGATCGGGACGGAGGAGATTCGAAGGTCTTTCGCCCATGCCAGCCGCCATCCGGCTGGCATGGGCCACTCCGAATCGATGGAACTTGAGCCATCGACCTTGTCCTAAACCTGACTCTATCCCTAGCCTTCACCCTTCACCCTTCACCCTTCACCCTTCACCCTTCACCCTTCACCCTTCACCCTTTACCTTTCAACCCGTTGGCGGATCAGGAATCCTGTAGATGTCGGAAGAACTGAGAAAGAGCGCCCTGGACTATCACCGTTATCCCCGGCCGGGCAAGCTGGCGATCCAGGCGACCAAGCCCCTGGCCAATCAGCGCGACCTGGCCCTGGCCTATTCCCCCGGGGTCGCCGCGGCCTGCGAGGAGATCGCCGCCGATCCCCTCACCGCGGCCCACTACACCGCCCGCGGCAATCTGGTGGCGGTGATCAGTAACGGCACCGCCGTCCTGGGCCTAGGGGCCATCGGCGCCCTGGCCTCCAAGCCGGTCATGGAGGGCAAGGCGGTCCTCTTCAAGCAGTTCGCCGACATCGACGTCTTCGATATCGAGATCGACGAACGGGACCCCGAGCAACTCATCGAGACCATCGCCCGGCTGGAGCCCTCCTTCGGCGGGATCAATCTCGAGGACATCAAGGCCCCCGACTGCTTTATCGTCGAGAAGGCCCTCAAGGCGCGGATGAAGATCCCCGTCTTCCATGACGACCAGCACGGCACCGCCATCGTCGTCGCCGCCGCCATCCGCAATGGCCTGATGCTGGTGGGCAAGGAGATCGAGGAGGCGCGCCTGGTCACGGCCGGGGCCGGGGCCGCCGCCCTGGCCTGCCTGGACCTGCTGGTGTCCCTGGGCATGCGGCGGGAGAACATCCTGGTCACCGATATCGCCGGCGTGGTCTACGCGGGCCGCACGGAGGTCATGGACCCCTACAAGGCGCGCTATGCCGTCGATACCCCGCTGCGTACCCTGGAGGAGGCCCTAACCGATGCCGATATCTTCCTCGGCCTCTCCGCCGGCGGCATCCTCAAGGCCCCCTGGTTGACGCGGATGGCGGAGAATCCCCTGATCTTCGCCCTCGCCAACCCCAACCCGGAGATCCTGCCGGAGGAGGCCCAGGCCGCCCGGCCGGACGCGGTCATCGCCACCGGGCGCACCGACTATCCCAACCAGGTCAACAACGTCCTCTGCTTCCCCTTCCTCTTCCGCGGCGCCCTCGACTGCGGCGCGACCGAGATCAACGAGGAGATGAAGCGCGCCTGCGTCGAGGCCATCGCCGCCCTGGCCCGCGCCCGGCCTTCGGACATCGTCCGCCAGGCCTATGGCGGCAAGGACCTGCGCTTCGGCCCCGAGTACCTGATCCCCAAGCCCTTCGATCCGCGGCTCATGGAAGTGGTCGCCCCGGCGGTGGCCGCCGCCGCCATGGCCTCCGGCGTCGCCTCCCGGCCGATCGAGGACCTGGAGGCCTACCGCCAGGGCATGCAGAACCGGGTCATCCGTACCGGCATGACCATGAAGCGCATCTTCGACCTGGCGCGCAAGGAGACGCGGCGGGTGGTCTTCGCCGAGGGTGAGGAGGAGATGGTCCTCCAGACCGCCCAGCAGGCGGTGGAGGAGGGCATCGCCCGGCCCATCCTCATCGGTCGGCGCGCCGTCATCGAGCGGCGTCTCGCCGGCCTGGGCCTGAATCTGCGCCTGGACGAGGACTGCCGGGTGGTGGACCCCCAGGACAACCCCGACCGGGAGGCCCACTACGCCGCCTTCTATCAGCGCGCCAAGCGCCGGGGCTTCACCCCCGCCGAGGCGCGGGTCCACATCCGCGGGTCCGCCACCGCCCTGGCCGCCGTGCTGCTGCGCACCGGTGAGGCGGATGCCATGATCAGTGGCACCATCGGTCGTTATCGCAGCCATCTGGAGCAGATCGAGCTGATCGTCGGCCGCGCCCGGGGGGTGGAGCACATGGTCGCCATGACCGCCGTCGTCCTCCCAACCGGCCCGGTGTTTATCGCCGATACCGATGTCCAGCCCGATCCGGATACCGAGGCCCTGGTGGAGATCACCGCCCTCTGCGCCGACGAGGTGCGACGCTTCGGCATCGAGCCCAAGGTCGCCCTCCTGTCCCATTCCAACTTTGGCAGTCACCAGGACCCCTCGGCGCGCAAGATGCATCATGCCCTGTGCCGCATTCAGCGCGCCTACCCGGACCTGGAGGTGGAGGGCGAGATGCGCGCCGACCTGGCCCTGTCCGCCACCATGCGTCAGGCACGCTTTCCGGACTCCCAACTGGAAGGCCGGGCCAACCTGCTGATCATGCCCAACCAGGATGCCGCCAATATCGCCTTCAATCTGCTCAAGGTGATGGGCGACGGGACGGCCATCGGCCCCATCCTGCTGGGCGCTGCCAAGTCCGCCCATGTCGTCACCCCCGGGATCACGGTGCGGGGGCTGCTCAACATGACCGCCCTGGCGGCGGTGCAGGCGCGGTAGGGGGCTCAGCCTCCGGTCAGATTCATCTGCCGCCCGACCACCGCCGGCACCCCAATCTGGAAGTGGTGACCGGCGGGTTTCATGCGCATGGCCTCGATAATGGCGGCCCGGAGGTGCGCGTCGTCACCGGGGTGGCGGCGGAGAAGGGTCCGCAGGTCGAGGGCGTCCTCCCGGCCCAGGCACAGCAATAACTGGCCTTCGGCAGTGACCCGGACCCGGTTGCAGTCGGCGCAGAAGTTGTGGCTGTGGGGAGAGATGAAGCCGACTCGGGTGGGGCTGCCGGGGATCCGGTAGTAGCGGGCCGGGCCACCGGTGGTCTCGGTGGTGGGGATAAGCGGGAAGTGGGGGCTGATGAGGGCGCGGATGCGTTCGCTGGAGTAAAAATCCGTGTCTCGGCGGTCGACCGCGCCCACGGGCATCTCCTCGATGAAACTGAGGTTGATGCCCTTGGCCAGGGCAAAGCGCACCAGGTCGAGGATCTCGTCGCCATTGCGCTCGCCGAGGATGAGGGTGTTGAGCTTGACGCGCTCGAAGCCGGCGGCCAGGGCGGCGTCGATGCCGGCCAGGACCTGGCCCAGGTCGCCATGGCGGGTCAGCTCCCGGAAACGGTCTGGTCTCAGGCTGTCCAGGCTGATGTTGATGCGACGCACCCCGGCGGCGCGCAGGTCCGCGGCGCGGGTGGCGAGCTGGGAGCCGTTGGTGGTGAGGACCAGTTCCTCCAGGCCCGGGAGGGCGTGGATGGCGTGCAGTAGTTCGATCAGATCCGGGCGCACCAGGGGTTCGCCGCCGGTGAGACGCACCTTGCGCACCCCCAGGCCGACGAACACCCGCGCAACCGCCAGCAACTCCGCGGTGCTCAGGGTCTGGTCACGGCGGGCGAAGCGCTGGTCCGGGTCCATGCAATAAACGCAGCGGAAGTCACAGCGGTCGGTGACCGACAGGCGCAGGTAGGTGACATGCCGGCCGTAGGGGTCGACGAGCACGGGTGCGGGGGGCGCGAGGGCGGTGGCGTCAGGCATGGGGTGGCCCCGGGTATCCCTATTTCTGATTATTTGGCGGTTATTTTGCCCCTTCAGCGTCAGGATGGCTATCGGTGGCCCTTTGAGCTTCGGAATGGCTATCAGCGGCCCCGGCATCCCCTGATGACCCCAATCAGCGGCCAGCCAGTCGACACGCACGGCTCAGCCACCGATGCGGCCCTCCTGCAGCAACAGCAGGGCGTCACGCATCTGCAAAAAGGCGATCAGGTACTCGAAGAGAAGGCGCCACATCAACTCCATGAACAAAAAGGCGGCCAGGAAAAGAAGCAGGAACAGCACCCGGTCCCGACGTCGGGTGTGGCGCCGGGCGAGCGCGCCACCGGTCTGGAGGGCCTGGTCCAGGCCGCCGTAACGCCGGCGCAGCCAGATCAGTAGACCCCAGGCGGCGAAGGGTACCCCCAGGGCGCCCAGATAATAAAAGAAGGGCAGGGCATAGGGGGCCAGGAAGCGCCGGAAGGTCAGGATGTCAAGCAAGGTATCCATCTTCAGGGTGAGCTTATTATCAAGATTCGCTAATATAGCCCGCACCCCGGCCTGGGGTATGTCACATTCGGGAGCAGGATATGCACAACGGCACCACCATCACCCAATTCATCATCGAGGAACAGCGCCGGGTCAGCGGCGCCACGGGCGATTTCACTTCTCTCCTCAACGACGTGGTGACCGCCTGCAAGGTCATCTCCAACCTGGTGAACCACGGCGCCCTGGTGGGCATCCTGGGTAGCGCCGGCAGCGAGAACGTCCAGGGCGAGACCCAGAAAAAACTGGACGTGCTCTCCAACGACATCTTCATCAAGTCCAACGAGTGGGCGGGTCACCTGGCGGCCATGGCCTCAGAGGAGATGGACGACATCTATCCCATACCCGCCGCCTATCCCCGCGGCAAGTACCTGCTGACCTTCGACCCCCTGGACGGGTCCTCCAACATCGACGTCAACGTCTCGGTGGGCACCATCTTCTCCATCCTGCGCTGCCCCGGCGAGGGCGCCGAGCCCAGCAAGCAGGCCTTCCTGCAACCCGGCACCCGGCAGGTCGCCGCCGGCTACGCCATCTATGGGCCCTCGACCATGATGGTCCTGACCACGGGCAATGGCGTCAACGGCTTCACCCTGGACCAGAACATCGGCGAGTTCATCCTCACCCATCCCAACATCCGCATTCCGGAGGAGACCCGGGAGTTCGCCGTCAACGTCTCCAACATGCGTTTCTGGGAGCCGCCGGTACGCCGCTACGTGGACGAATGCCTGGCGGGCAAGGAAGGTCCTCGCGGCGAGGATTTCAACATGCGCTGGATCGCCTCCATGGTCGCCGAGGTCCATCGCATCCTCACCCGCGGCGGGGTCTTCATGTACCCCCTTGACAGCAAGATGAAGGCCAAGGGCCAGGGCGGCAAGCTGCGCCTGCTCTACGAGGCCAATCCCATGTCCCTGATCGTCGAGCAGGCTGGTGGCCGGTCGATCACGGGCCCGGAGCGCATCCTCGACCTCCAGCCCGAGGACCTGCATCAGCGGGTGCCAGTCATTCTCGGCTCCCGGTCCGAGGTGGCCCGCATCCAGGACTATCACCGTCAGGGATGAATCGGGATTCATCTTAACCGCGGCGGCCTGTGCCGCCGCAAGGCGCTCCGTGGAGGAGGCATTCGGCGAGGACTGGCAATTTGTACTCGTTCAGCCCCCCTCTCCCCCCTCCTCCCTTGTCAGGGAGGAGGGGGGTATAAGAATCAGCAGCTTGTGTCGCCAACCACTCCTGGGGCGCTCGGGGTCTGAACGAATGCGGCAATTTCGCACGAGGAAACAGAGTACGGCACGCAACATGCTGGAGATGCGGACTTCCGTGGCGGAGAATCTTGTCTTTCCCTGGTCGTGAAGGAGGCCCCATGAAGACCAATAACCTTGAAGAAACTGTCCTGCACTTGCCCAGTCATCAGCGTGCGGAACTGGCGCGCAAGCTATTGCTCAGTCTTGAAGAGCTTGATGAGCAGGAGATCGCTCAGGCATGGCACGCCGAGGCCATGCGTCGTGCCGAGGAGCTTGATACTGGGCAAGCCGATACCGTTGCGTCCGAAGATGCACGTATGGCTGCCCAGGCCTTGCTGCGATGAACTATCGCTTCCATCGCGCCGCGCTGGCAGAACATCTGGATCAGGTGGCGTTTTACGAAGGACGCCTGCCGGGGTTGGGCGCGGAGTACTTGGCCGATTTCGATAAGGTCATGGCGAGTGTTTGCGCTACTCCGTCTTTGTATCCACGGATTGAAAAATCTGGTATGCGCAAAGCGGGTCTCAGACGATTTCCGCTCCATGTGATCTATCGTGCCGATCCCAGGCGTATCGTCATTCTGGCAATTGCTCACCAAAGCCGCCGTCCGGCTTATTGGGCGGGGCGTGTCAGTAAGTGAATGCGGGAGACCAGGATTTAAGATCCTGTAATATAAAAGCTTGTTTCGGCACCGTTAAGCTGCACAGGAAACGCCGACTCTAAAAACTGCCCCAAGATTCAGCGGAGTTTGACATTACTTCAGGCTCAACAAGCTGATCTGAGCTGCTAGAGTTCCTCTGAGGCAAAATCCGCCAGCCGTGAGCGTTCCCCGCGGATCAGGGTGATATGGCCTCCATGGGGCCAGGGCTTGAAACGGTCGACGACGTAGGTCAGGCCGGAGGTGGTCTCGGTCAGGTAGGGGGTGTCGATCTGGCCGATGTTACCCAGGCAGACGATCTTGGTGCCCGGGCCGGCCCGGGTGATCAACGTCTTCATCTGCTTGGCGGTGAGGTTCTGCGCCTCATCAAGGATAATGTAGCGGTTCAGGAACGTTCGCCCGCGCATAAAGTTCAGGGACTGGATGTGGATGCGGTTGCGCACCAGGTCGGTGGTGACGGCACGGCCCCAGTCCCCGGTTTCGCCGCCCTTGGTGCCCTGGGTAAGGACCTCCAGGTTGTCCATGAGGGCCCCCATCCAGGGCGTCATCTTCTCCTCCTCGGTACCGGGCAGGAAACCGATATCCTCCCCCACGGGGATGGTCACCCGGGTGACGATGATGTCGCGGTAAACGGGCTTGTCGAGGACCTGGGCCAGGCCGGCGGCCAGGGCCAGGAGGGTCTTGCCGGTGCCAGCGGTGCCGAGCAGGGTGACAAAGTCCAGGTCCGGGTCCAGCAGCATGTTGAGGGCGAAGTTCTGCTCCCGGTTGCGGGCGGTGATGCCCCAGACGTTGTGGCGCGGGACCCGGTAGTCCGTCACCAGTTCGATGATGGCCTCCTCGGGGGTGGGTTTGCCCCGCACCATGGCCTCGATGCCGTCCTCGCCCTCCAGGTACAGGCACTGGCTGGGGAACCAGGTGGCGACATCGGGGCCCCGGACACGGTAGAAGGTGCGGCCCTCCTCGCGCCAGGAGTCCAGTTCCTTGGCGTGGCGGTCCCAGAAGTCCGGCGCCAGGGCCGTGACCCCGGTATAGAGCAGGTCCACGTCCTCCAGGACCTGGTCGTTGGCGTAGTCCTCCGCCGGAATTCCCAGCACCGCCGCCTTGATGCGCAGGTTGATGTCCTTGGAGACCAGGATGACGGTCTTGTCGGGATAACGCGCCTGGAGGGCCTGGACCACGCCGAGGATGGCGTTGTCCGGATTGCTGCCGGGCAGTCCGCCCAGGAGGCCGATCTCCAGATGTTCGGTCTGGAAGAAGAGACGGCCGGTGGCGGGCAGGACATGGCCACCCATGCCCTCCCGCAGGGGCTGGATGGGCAGGCCGGCGTCGATATCGGCCTTGTCGGCCCCCTGCATCAGGCCGTCGAGGAAGCGGCTGGCCTGGCGGGCGTTGCGGGCGACCTCGGACATGCCCTTCTTGCCCCGGTCCAGTTCCTCCAGGACCACCATGGGCAGGTAGATGTCGTGCTCCTGGAAGCGATAGAGGGCCGTGGGGTCGTGCATCAGCACGTTGGTGTCCAGGACGAAGAGGCGGGGCTTGCGGTCGTCGCGCTTGATCATGGTGGGCTAACGATGTGGGCTAACGATCATGAATGGTGTCCAGCCACCCCGGCCGAGAAATATCCGCATCACTCAGGATTCGGCACTGCCGGGGATGGTCGGGGGGCCTCTGGCGGGGGTATCGATCGCAGGGATGCGGTCGTCAAGCCTCCAGGGATGGATTCACAGCGTCCCCCGCCTGACGCCACCCGACCCGGGGAAAGCTGAAGATAGGTTTGCGATGGGCAAGAGTGGCTGGAACTGTAACTGATTGATGACAGGTTGCGCGGGTCCTGGCCCCCGCGCTGTCAGCCCCCCGCGCCGAGGGCGCGCGCGGCCTCCAGGACCTCCTGGACGTGGCCGGGGACTTTGACGCCGCGCCACTCCCGACGCAGGATCCCCTGGGCGTCGATGAGGAAGGTGCTACGCTCCACCCCCAGGGATTCACGGCCATACATCTTCTTGAGCTTGATGACATCGAACAGGCGACACAGGGCCTCGTCCGTGTCCGCCACCAGGTCGAAGGGAAAGCCCTGCTTGGTCTTGAAGTTTTCCTGGGCCTTGAGGCCGTCTCGGGAGGCGCCAAGGACGGCGGTATTCAGGGCGGTGAAGTCGGCGAAGGCATCGCGGAAGTCCTGGCCCTCCTGGGTGCAGCCGGGGGTGCTGGCCTTGGGGTAGAAGTAGAGCACCAGGTGGCGGCCACGGAAATCCGCCAGCCGGGCCTGACGGTTACCGGTCAGGGTCAGTTCGAGGTCGCCGATAGGTTGACCGAGGGTGGGGGGCATCGTCTTCATCTCCCTTAAGCACTGGTAATCGGAACAAAACGGCAAGCTTTCTGAGCTGGTGACCGAGTCGACTGGCTTGGACCCCAGGGCCCCAGGCCAGGCGGCGATTGCCGCCGCAAGCCTGGCGTGTTGGACATTCAGCCTTTGAGGGGTTCCAGGACGGCATCCAGGTTGAGGTCATCGCAATAGTCCATGAACTCCTCGCGCAGCCCGGCAATGTGGATGTCGGCGGGGATGCCCACCGTCATGCGCACCGAGAACATGGGGGTGCCCGTGTGGGCGGCGGCGTAGGAGGAGGTGGACATGTCCTCGATATTGATGTTGCGTTCGGCGAAGAATTCGGCCAGGTTATTGACGATCCCGGGGTGATCCAGGGCGACGACGTCCACCCCGTAGGGCAGCAGGTTCCTGCCGGTGGCCCGCTCGCCGGTGCGCTTGGCGATGATGGTCATGCCGAGCTGACGCTCCAGTTCGGGCAGGACGTTCTCCACCTTGGCCAGGGTGTTCCACTTACCCTCCACCAGGAGCATGATGGCGAACTCACCCCCCAGGACCGTCATGCGGCTGTCTTCGATATTGCAGCCCTGATCCAGCAACACCTTGGAGAGGCGGTTGACGATGCCCGGGCGATCCTCGCCGAGGGCGGAAATGACGAGATAAGTCTTCTTGGTTTGGGCGGTCATGGCGTGCGTGTCGTAAAGATTAAGTTCCTGGCGAAGGGACGGCTTCATGATAAGGCGAGTGGGCCGGCTGTAGCCTGAGGCCGAGCCGGCCACCCCAGTGACTGGTCGGGAGTGTAGCATGCCCGATCGCCGGCCTTGAATCGCCTGGCTTGTTTTCGCCGGAATAGCCTGGATAATATCCAAAATTTTTGCGCCGGTCGGGAGTAAAGACCATGTTCAGCGGCAGTATCGTTGCCCTCATCACCCCCATGCTCGAGGACGGCCGCGTTGACGACGTTGCCCTCCGGCGCCTCGTGGATTTTCACATCGCCGAGGGCACGGATGCCATCGTCGCCGTCGGCACCACCGGGGAGTCCGCCACCCTGGACGAGGAAGAGCACTGCCGGGTCATCGCCCAAGTGGTGGAATTTGCCGGCGGCCGGGTTCCGGTCATTGCGGGCACCGGGGCCAACTCCACGACCGAGGCCATCCGCCTCACCCGCTGCGCGCGGACGGCCGGGGCCGATGCCGCCCTGCTGGTGACGCCCTACTACAACAAGCCGACCCAGGAGGGCCTCTACCTCCACCACAAGGCGGTGGCGGAGGCGGTGGAAATTCCTCAGATCCTGTATAACGTGCCGGGCCGCACCGCCTGTGACATGCAGCCGGCGACCGCGGCGCGCCTGTCCCACATCCCCAATATCATCGGCATCAAGGAGGCGACCGGGGACCTGGGTCGGGTCGAGCCCCTGCGCCGCCAGTGCCGGCCAGGCTTCCTGCTCTTCAGTGGCGATGACGCCAGCGCCTGCGACTTCATGCTGCAGGGCGGCAACGGCGTCATCTCGGTCACCGCGAATGTCGCCCCCCGACTCATGCACGCCCTGTGCGCCGCGGCCCTGGCGGGCAACGCCGATGAGGCCCATGCCATCAACGCCCGCCTGGACGGTCTGCATCACAAGCTGTTCGTCGAGTCCAATCCCATCCCCGTCAAATGGGCGGTGGCCGAGATGGGTCTCTGCCCGCGGGGGATTCGTCTGCCCCTCACCTGGCTGTCGGCGGCGGCCGAGGCCCAGGTCCGGGATGCCATGCGCCAGGCCGGCATCGACTGAATCCCTGGCATATCCCGACGCCCCCCCCTTGGCGTGAAGGACAACAGCAGCGTCTTTCATCGTTGGGGGTGAGGCGAGATCTCTCTCTACCGTTAGCCCAGCACCCGGTTTTCAGCACCCCCATGCCCATCCGCACCGCCCTAGCCCTTCTCCTGCCGTCCCTGACGCTGCTCGCGGCCTGCAGCAGCTTCAGCGTTGACGATTATCTGCCGGACCACAGTCTGGCCTACAAAAAGCAGCGCGAGGCCGGCGAGAACCTCGAACTGCCGCCGGATCTGGTGTCCGGCCAGTTCGACGACGCCATGGACGTGCCGGACCTGGGCGGTTCCGCCACCTACTCCGAGTACGTTGGCGAGCGCCAGCAGAAGCACCAGGTCGCCCAGACCGGGGATGTCCTGCCCGACGTCAAGGACATCACCTATCATCGCGAGGGTGACCGCCGCTGGATCCAGGTCAGCGCCAAGCCCCAGGCCCTCTGGCCCCGGCTGGAGGGCTTCTGGCGCGAGCGGGGCATCCTGCTGGCGGAGAAGAACCCCACCACCGGCGTGATGGTCACCGACTGGATCGAGAACCGTGCCCAGATCAAGAGCGATCCCATCACCAACCTGTTCCGCAAGGCCCTCGACAGCGTCTACTCCACGGGCACCCGCGACCAGTACCGCCTGCGGTTGGAGCCGGGTCCCAAGCCGGGCACCACCGACGTCTTCCTGACCCACCGCGCCATGGAGGAACAGTTGCTGCGCAACACCGTGGGCGAGGAGGCCACCTCCATGTGGCAAGCAGTCCCCTCCGATCCCGACAAGGAGGCGGCCATGCTACGTTCTATCATGATGTACCTGGGCGTGACCGCCGAGCGCGCCAAGCGGGTGGTTGCCGAGGGCGGTACCCCGAGCAGCGCGGCTGGCGGCGCCCCGGCCATGGCCAAGTCGCGGCTGGAGGCGGGGGGCAGCGTCCTGGTCATCGACGACGAGATGCGCAATGCCTGGCGCCTGGTGGGCGGGGCCCTGGATCGCAGCGGCTTTGCGGTGGAGGACCGGGACATGACCCAGGGCGTCTACTACGTCCGCTATGACGATCCCTCCAAGGCGGAAAAGAAGAAGGGCTTCTTCTCCAAGATGGCCTTCTGGCGCGATGACAAGGTGGATACCGTCACCCAGTATCAGGTCGCCCTCAGCGGAAGCGGCAAGGAGACCCGGGTCATGGTGCGCGACCAGGCCGGCAAGCCGGACACCTCGCCCACCGCGCTCAACATCCTGAACCTGATCAAGGAACAGTTGCGCTGACATGGCATGAGCCGACTCGCCCCACCCTTGCTGGCAGGTACGGCTGGTTACGTTCATGCCAACCCCTTGGGGGGTGAGCGGGTGATCAGGGATGCGTTTAGCCACCCTCGGCAGCGGTAGCCGCGGCAATGCCCTCCTGGTGGCGGGGGGCACGACGCGCCTGCTGGTGGACTGTGGCTTTGGCCTCCGAGAGACGGAGCGGCGACTCGCCCTGCTGGGGGTGGCCGCCGCCCATCTCCAGGGCATCCTGGTCACCCACGAGCATGGCGACCACTTGCGCGGCGTCGCCGCCCTGGCCCGGCGCCATGGCATTCCGGTCTGGGCCACCAACGGCACCTGGAGCCGGGTCCGGGATGCGGGCGTTGAGTGCGTCAACCTCATCGCCAGCACGGGGCCAGGTTTTCAGGTCGGCGACATCCGGGTGGAGCCCTTCCCCATCCCCCATGACGCCCGGGAGCCCTGTCACTACGTCCTCGAAAGCGGCGGCCGGCGGCTGGGTCTGTTGACCGACAGCGGTCACGTCACCCGGCATATCCGCCAGCGCCTAGGCGAATGCGATGCCCTGGTGCTGGAGTGCAATCACGACGTCGAGATGCTCCGGCGCGGCCCTTATCCGCCCTTCTTGCGCGCGCGGGTGGGAGGTGATTTTGGCCACTTGGGCAACCATCAGGCGGCGGAATTGGTCGATCAACTGCCCCATCGGCGTCTGTCCCGCCTGTTGCTGGCCCATCTGAGCGAAAAGAACAACCATCCGGAGTTGGCCCGCCAGGCCATCCTGGCGGTGGACGCCAGCCTGGCCGAGCGCCTCACCCTGGCCCAGCAGGACCAACCCAGCCCCTGGCTGGCGGTTTAAATCGGTGGAAGGACACGCCCCGGGTGATATCGCCCCTCCGGGGTCTTACATCCTGACTGTCATGAGACGGCAGGCCATGCCCCTGATAATGGTCTAAATTCCAGTAATTTACACGCTAAGGGATAGGGCTTGGCCCTCAGGAAAGTTGGCGTTAAAGTTACCGGCAACGTCTTTCATCGACGGGTATGCGGCCTTACTCTCTGGGAAGTCAGCCGATCTCTGACGGCTCTTGGACGGCGTCTTGGTTGCCGTTCCCGGTTGAAGCACGATCCTGACCATTACCCAAGCCATCGAGATTCCCGCCCCCGGTGCCATCCGACCATGACCTATCCCACCATCGCCGATTTTGTCGGCAATACCCCCTTGGCCCGCCTCCAGCGCCTGCCCGGCGAAACCAGCAACCACATCCTGGTCAAACTGGAGGGTAACAATCCCGCGGGCTCGGTCAAGGACCGTCCGGCCCTGTCCATGATCCGCCGGGCCGAGGAGCGGGGCGAGATCCGTCCCGGTGACACCCTCATTGAGGCCACCAGCGGCAACACCGGCATCGCCCTGGCCATGGCGGCGGCCATCAAGGGCTACCGCATGATCCTGATCATGCCGGAGAACATGAGCCTGGAACGACGGGCCCTGATGCGCAGCTATGGCGCGGAGATCATCCTGACCCCGGCGGAGGGCAGCATGGAGGCCGCCATCGATCTGGCCCGGGCCATGGAGGGGCGGGGGGAGGGCCGCATCCTCGACCAGTTCTCCAACCCCGACAACCCCCGGGCCCACTACGAGACCACCGGTCCCGAGATCTGGCGCGACACGGGCGGCGCCATTACCCACTTCGTCAGTTCCATGGGCACCACCGGCACCATCATGGGCACCGGCCGCTACCTCAAGGAGAGAAATGCCGCGATCCAGATCGTCGGCGTCCAGCCCACCGATGGTGCCAAGATCCCCGGCATCCGCCGCTGGCCCGAGGCCTATCTGCCTCGCATCTACGAACCCAGCCGCGTGGACCGCATCCTTGATGTCACCCAGGCGGAGGCCGAGGAGACCACCCGTGCCCTGGCCCAGCGGGAGGGGATCTTTTGCGGGATCTCCTCCGGCGGCGCCGTGGCCGCCGCCTTGCGCCTGTCGGCGGAGGTGTCGGGGGCGGTCATCGTGGCCATCGTCTGCGATCGGGGGGATCGTTACCTTTCCACCGGCGTGTTTCCGGCCTGAGGCCCGGAGGCCCTGGTCGCTTGCCTATGTCGTTATTTGGCAACAGTCCCCGCCCGTCCGGAGGGCTTCCGGGCCTTCAATGGGCGTAATAGGACCCCGCTCGCGTGGAATTACCCTAGGATGGCTGTCCGGACTCAATTCATAACTGGCCCGCATACATAAGAAATTCGTTCAGGAAAAGGCCAGGGTCCCAGCTGGGGGCGGACGATTGTCGCTTTTCAGCAACGTCGCCTTTTTGCTGACAAACCGGGTCGGCACCAAATAGAATGATGACCTGTCCAACAGGTGAATAGCAGTTCACGAAATAGAGCGACATCCGCCGCTGATGGTCAGCGGTGGATGTGGAGGCGTATGACGATGCGGCGCGGTAATCAATTCAGCACCTTCGGGCCCCAGGCGCCCCGGGTAGTGGCGCGGGCGGAGCGGAGCGAGACCAGGCGGGTTCAGGGCTGGCGCGGCGTCCTGATGGCGATCCTCGGCCTCTGCTTCTCCAGCCTGGCCCTGGCCGACGAGTTGCTGCGTCAGCGGCTCGATGCCCTTCAGGAGACGCCCAAGCCGACCCTGGCGGGGGTGCGCCTGGCCGCGCCGCAACTGCTCGCGGAGGCCTATGCCGAGCGCGGTTTCGCCTTCGCCTGGGTCAACCCGCGGCAGGTCACCGATTTCATCGCCCTCGCGGAACAGAGCAGCGAGGCCGGCCTGCGTCCCGCCGACTTCCACCTCCCGGAGATCAGCAAGCGCCTGCCCAACGCGGATCCCGCCGGCCTTCAGGGCGAGGACCGGGTCCAGATCGAGATTCTCCTTAGCGATGGCCTGCTGCGTCTGCTCCACCATGTCCGCTATGGCAAGGTCGACCCCCGGGCGATCGACAAAAACTGGAATCACGACGACGGCCCCAAGGGGGACGCCCTGGTTGCCGACCTGCGCCGGGCCCTGGCCGCCCCCCAACTCAAGAGCGCCGTCAGCGCTCTGCGCCTGGAACCCGGCTTCTACACCCGCCTTAAAGAAGGCCTGGCCCACTATCGGGCCCTGGCCGCCGCCGGGGGCTGGCCGACCATCCCCGCCGGCCCCAAGCTGGAGCCCGGCGTCAATGACGAACGGGTGCCCCTGATCCGCGACCGCTTGCGCATCACCGGGGATTACCAGGGGCCCACCCAGGTGGCCGGCAATCATTACGGCCCGGAATTGCAAAAGGCCGTGCGCCATTTTCAGGAACGTCACAGCCTCGAGGTCGATGGTCGCATTGGCCGGGCCACCCTGGCGGCCATGAACGTCACCGCCGAGGAGCGGGTGAACCAGATCCGCGTCAATCTGGAGCGAATGCGCTGGGTCAGCGATAAGCTGCCCCCGGACTATCTGCTGGTCGACATCGCCGCCCAGCGCGTCGAGCTGCATCGCGATGGCGAGGAGGTCTGGCACGCCAAGGCCATCGTCGGCCGCCCCGATCGCCCCACGCCCATCTTCCGCGACCGCATCGAATACCTGGAATTCAATCCCACCTGGACGGTCCCCCCCACCATCCTCAAGGAGGACGTGGTGCCCAAGGCGCGCAAGGATCCCAACGCCGTGCGCAAAAAGGGTCTGGAGATCATCGACCGCCGAGGTAATAAGATCGAGCCCGAGGCCGTGGACTGGAATGTCGCCGCCAACAATCTCCCCTACACCTTCCGCCAGCCGCCCGGCCCCAAGAATGCCCTGGGCCAGGTCAAGTTCATGTTCCCCAACCGCCACTCGGTCTACCTCCATGACACCGCCGATCGTCAGCTCTTCCAGCGTGCCACCCGCACCCTGAGCTCGGGCTGCGTGCGGGTGGACAAGCCCATCGAGTTGGCCGAACTGGTGCTCAACGATCCCAAGTGGAACCCGGAAAAATTCACCAGCGTCTTCGAGTCCAAGAAGCCGTCCTCGGTGCGGCTGAAAGAGCCCCTGCCGGTCATCCTCTCCTATTGGACGGCGGAGGCCGACGATCAGGGCCAGGTGCATTTCCGCGAGGACTTCTACGGCCATGACAAGCCGGTGCTCGCCGCCCTAGATGGCCCGGGCGCCGGCCTGCGGCTCTATCGCCCCGCCAGTCAGGAGCCGGCCCCGGCCAAGGACAGCGTCCCCGAGGCCGAGGCCAAGGACTGGATCGCTGGCGCTGGTGCCAGCAGCGATGGCACGGCGGGCGGCGACAAACCTGCCGCGGGGACCCCACCCGCGACGGTCCCCACCAAAGAGGCCAAGGTCGAGACGCCGGAGCCTAAGTCCAGCGCGGCGGCGATCAGCCCCAAGCCGAAGGCCTGAGACCTTCTGCTTCTCCCTCCACTTCGCCCTCGCCAAAGGCCTCCGTCCGGTAGCGGCTGATGCACAGCCGGTCGGACCAGTAATCCGGCGGCAGACCCGCCTTAAGTTTCAGATGACGCAGAAAGTCCCGCCGCTCGGGGAGAGACTCCCACACCGCGGGCAGGAAGGTCCCCCGGGCGGCGCCCACCTCTAGGATCAGGCCGTCTCGTCCCGGCTCGATCAGGGCCAGGAGCTCCGCCTCGGAGCCGAAGCTCAGGGGCGTCGCCGGAGTCAGCACCGAGATCTCGATCCGTAAGGTTCCCAACTCCCGCGCCGTGAGGGGTGGAAAACGGGGATCGCGGAAGGCGGCGGCGAAGGCGTTGTCCGCCACGTCCCGCACCAGGGGTTGGATGGCTTCCAGGTGGCCGATACAGCCCCGCAACTGTCCCCCCGTCGTCAAGGTGACAAAGGCCGCCCGGCGGGCCCGCAGGGGCTCCTCGAACTCCTCCGGGACCACTGGCAGGGGGCGGCCGACCTCAAGACCCTGGACGATGGAGCGGCGTGCCAGCGCCAGCAGGGTCTGGCGGTGCGTGGGGGTTAAGGTGGCCGTATCCGCAACCTTCGTTGCCGGGAATGGCTGACGCGTTTCCACGATCGTGCGCTCAGGCGAAGGCAAAGGCGCCATAGCCGACCACCCGGTCCCGGGGACCCGCCGTGTCGCCGGAATTGCGCAGATCCAGCACCTGGCATTGAAGCCCGTGGTGGCGCGCCGCCCGCAGCAGCCCCTTCACCGGGATACGGCCGCAGGCCTGGTCGTCACCTATCGCCGCCGGGTCCAGGGCGGCGATGGCCTGGCTGGTGGCCGCGTCCAGGCGGCGGGCGGTGGCGTAGTCCAGGTAATGGCTAAGATCCGAACTCACCAGGATCAGGGTCTCATCCCCGCCCCACAGCCGCTCCAGCACCGCCGCGACCTCTGCCGTCGAGGCCTCGCCCACCAGGAAGGGCACCAGGCGGAAGTCCTCCAGCAGCAATTGCAGGAAGGGTAACTGTACCTCCAGACAATGTTCGCCCTGGTAGGGGGCCTCGAAGGCCCGCGCCTGGGGCAGATCCGCGATGGCCGCGTAGGCCTCCCGATCCACCGGCACCTGGCCCAGGGGGGTGAGAAAGGCCTCCGCCTGACTGTAGGCCAGGCCGTGAAAGGGCAAGCGGTGGGAGGGGCCAAGCAGCACCACCCGGTGAATGGCCGCGGTCCCAGCCGCCAGTTGGGCGTAGGCACTCCCCGCCACCGGTCCCGAGTAGATGTAACCGGCGTGGGGAACGATGAGCGCCTTGGGCCAGCGCATTGGCCGCGACCCGCCCGGGGCCTCAGCCCCCTTCCGGCCCCTGGCCTCCTGCTCCGTCCCGCTTTCAGGCCCAGCGCTCGACGTGCGGCCTTCAGACAGAGGACCTCCGTCTGGGGCCAAGCGCGTATAAGCCCGGACCTGCGCCGCCAGGGCCCGGGGGTCCGCCGGGTAAAAGGTCCCGGCCACATTGGGATAACGTAACACGCCCACCGTTCGCCTCCTGGGCACTGCCCACCATGCACTACCCATCATTCACGACCCTGACCGGGTTCCCTATCCCGTCTATGCTTAGTGTAGGTCCAAAATCCTCCCTTCGCCGACCCGCCAGGCCGGCGATCAGGCCACGCCCGAGGAGGGCAATGCCATGATCCCACCCCTTAGCTATCACCCCACCCGCTACTGGCACCGGCTGGAAGACGGCCGGGTCCAATGCGACCTCTGCCCCCGCAACTGTCATATCAAGGAGGGGCAGGCCGGGCTCTGCTTCATCCGCGCCTGCCACGAGGGCGCGGTGGTCCTCACCAGCTACGGACGCTCCAGTGGCTTCTGCGTCGATCCCATCGAAAAGAAGCCCCTCAATCATTTTCTCCCCGGCACCCCGGTCCTTTCCTTCGGGACCGCCGGTTGTAACCTCGCCTGCAAGTTCTGTCAGAATTGGGACATGAGTAAATCCCGTGAGGTTGACACCCTGGCCGTGAGCGCTTCGCCGGAGGCCATCGCCCGTCGCGCCGCCGAATTGGGCTGTCGTAGCGTGGCCTATACCTACAACGACCCGGTGATCTTTCTGGAGTATGCCGTCGACACCGCCCATGCCTGCCGCGCCCGGGGCATCCGCAACGTCGCCGTCACCGCGGGCTATATCAATCCCGGCGCCCGGGAAGACTTCTTCGCCGCCATGGACGCCGCCAACGTCGACCTCAAGGCCTTCACCGACGACTTCTACCACCGGCTCTGTAGCGGGCATCTCCAGCCCGTGCTCGACACCCTGGAGTACCTGCACCATGAGACCAAGGTCTGGGTGGAGCTGACCACCCTGCTCATCCCCGGCCACAACGATAGTGACGCGGAGATCGAGGCCATGACCCAATGGGTGGTGACCCACCTGGGGCCGGCGGTGCCCATGCATTTCACCGCCTTTCACCCGGACTGGAAGATGCTGGATGTCTCACCGACCCCCGCCGCCACCCTGAGCCGGGCCCGCGAGATCGCCCGCCGCAATGGCGTGCGTTATGCCTACACCGGCAATGTCCACGACCGTCGGGGGGAGAGCACCTGGTGCCACCAGTGTGGCAATCTGCTCGTCGAGCGTGACTGGTACGAACTGGGGACCTGGGGCCTCGATGCCCACGGTCGCTGCGCCGCCTGTGGCACCCCTTGCGCCGGGGTCTTCGAGGCCCGGCCCGGTGACTGGGGCAGCCGCCGTCAGCCAGTGGCCATGGCGGCATGAAGCATTCCCGGTTGCAAGAGGACGACCCGGCTGCGGAACCTGCGGCGGGTTCGCCGGCAGATCTGGCGGCGAATCAGGACGCGGCCGGCGCTGGCCCGACCGTGCCGCCGACTGCCGACCCCCCCATGCCACCGACCCTCGCTCCGACCATGCCGCCGACCGTCGACCCGCCTCTGGTCCAGGGGCGGCTGGGCGTCCTGGGGGAGGTCTGTCGGCCCCTGACCTTCGCCGTCCGCGTCCTCCGCGCCTTTCGACGTAATCAGGGCATGCTCCTCTCCGGGGCGGTCGCCTATTACATGCTCTTGTCCATCATCCCGCTCATGCTCCTGTTATTGGTGGGGCTGTCCAACCTCATCCCCGAGCCTCAGTTGCTGGAGGCGGTCCAGGAGGAGCTCAACCTCTTCATCCCCGGCATGGCAGAGACCGTCACGCTGCAACTGAAGCAGTTCCTGCTCAACCGGCATCTGATCGGCTGGCTTGGCGTGCTGGTACTGATCTTCTTCGCCACCATGGCCTTCAGTCTGCTGGAAAATGCTATGTCGGTGATCTTCGTCCACCGGGTCGCCGTGCATCGGCGACATTATCTGGTCTCGGCCCTGATCCCCTTCCTCTTCATTGCCCTCATCGGTGCCGGCCTGTTGTTCATCACCTTCGCCAGCAGCGCCCTAGAGGCCTTGTCCCAGACCCAATGGGAACTCTTTGGTCAGCGCTGGGGTCTGGACGGCCTCTCCGTGCCGCTGCTCTACGTCGCCGGCCTGGGCGGAGAGGTCCTGCTCTTCACCTCCCTCTACCTGGTCATGCCCCACGGCAGCATCGCCACCCGCCATGCCCTGGTCGGCGGTCTGGTTGCCGCCATCCTCTGGGAGATCAGTCGCCATGTCCTGGTCTGGTACTTCAAGACCCTGTCGTTGGTGAACCTCATCTACGGCTCCTTTGCCGGAGCCGTCGTCGTCCTGCTCACCTTCGAGGTCGCTGCCCTCATCCTCCTGTTCGGCGCCCAGGTCATCGCTGAGTTCGAGCGCTGCCAAGGGCCGGAGGAGGAGGCTTCTGGCTTCAATACCTGAACCGCACCCGCGCTTGCAACCGGCGCCGGGGCGCGGATAATCCGCCCCCTTTTGCCCCGGAGTTGATGTCGTGTTCAAGAACCTCCGTCTCTTCAAGCTGGACGACCCGGCCGCGGTCGACCTGGATCGTTGCGAGGCCCAACTGGCGGCGCGGCGCTTCCGCCCCTGCGGTCCCCTGGAGACGGCGACCATGGGCTGGGTCCCGCCCCTGGGTGAGGAGACCAGTGCCCTGAGCCATATCGCCGGTGATTGCGTCCTGGTCTGCGTCCGCCGCCAGGAGCGGCTGCTGCCCGCTGCCGTGGTCGCAGAGACCCTGGACGAGAAGATCGCCGAGATCGAGGACCGCGAGGCGCGCACGGTGGGGCGCAAGGAGCGGCGCCAGGTGAAGGACGAGGTGCTGCTGGACCTCTTGCCCCGCGCCTTCACCCGCTCGCGCCGTGCCTGCGCCTACCTGGACCGCCAGACCGGCTGGCTGCTGGTGGACGCCGCTAGCGCCAAGGCCGCCGAGGACCTGGTGGACCTGCTGCGCGAGACCCTCGGCTCCCTGCCGGTGCATCCGCCGCGCCCACCCCGACCGCCCGAACTCCTCCTGACCCAATGGGTCACCACGGGCGACTTGCCCGCCGGCCTGACCCTGGGCGATGAATGCGAGCTGCGCGATGCCCAGGACGAGAAGGCGGTAGTCCGCTGTCGCGGCCATGACCTGGCCGCTGAGGAGATCGCCACCCATCTGCGCGCCGGCAAGCAGGTCACCAAGCTGGCCCTGGACTGGCGGGAGGGCCTGACCTTCGTCCTCCAGGAGGATCTGTCCCTCAAACGCTTGCGCTTCGCCGACGAGCTGCTGGAAGAAGGTCTGGATGAGGGGCTGGAAGACGAGGCCGCCCGGCTGGATGCCGAGTTCATCCTCATGACCGGGGAACTGCGCGCCCTGCTGGCCTGCCTGGAGGAGGCATTCCTCCAGGCGGAGGCTCCCGCGGATCTGGTGGCTCCGGCGGCGGAGTCCGACCCGCCGTTTTAGCCGCCGCTTGGGTGGAGGGCTGGGCGCTACCGCTGCCCTTCGCGCCCCGACTCAAGTACCAGCGCCGTCAGACGCCGTAATAGCCCCGATACCAGTCCACGAAGCGCGCCACCCCCGTCTCCACCGGGGTATCGGGCTTATAGCCGGTATCCCGCACCAGGTCGGTGACCTCGGCGTAGGTGTCCGGCACGTCACCGGGCTGGAGCGGCAGTAGGGTCTTCTCAGCCTTCCGGCCCAGGCAGTCCTCCAGCACCTCGATATAGCGCAACAGCTCCACCGGGTGTTGGTTGCCGATGTTGTAGACCCGGTAGGGCGCGGCGCTGGTGGCCGGGTCCGGGGTGGCGCCATCCCAGGCCGGGTTGGCGGCGGCGGGGCGGTCGAGGACGCGGATCACCCCCTCGACGATGTCGTCCACGAAGGTGAAGTCGCGGCGGTGGCGGCCGTAGTTGAAGACCTCGATGGGCTCTCCGGCGAGGATGGCCTTGGTGAACTTGAACAGGGCCATGTCCGGCCGGCCCCAGGGGCCGTAGACGGTGAAGAAGCGCAGGCCGGTGGTCGGCAGCCGGTAGAGGTGGCTGTAGGTGTGGGCCATGAGCTCGTTGGCCTTTTTGCTGGCGGCGTAGAGGCTCAGGGGGTGGTCGACGTTGTGGTGCACCGAGAAGGGCATGACGGTATTGGCGCCGTACACCGAACTGCTGGAGGCGAAGACCAGGTGCTCGACCCCATGGTGCCGGCAGCCCTCCAGGATGTTGGCGAAGCCGGTGAGGTTGGTGTCCACGTAGGACATGGGGTTCTCGATGGAGTAGCGCACCCCGGCCTGGGCGGCCAGATTGACCACCCGCTGGGGTTGATGCGCCCGGAAGGCGGCGGCGACGCTCTCCCGGTCCTGGATGTCCAGGCGCAGGTCGGTAAAGCCGGGATGCGTCAGGGTGCGGGCCAGGCGGGCCTCCTTGAGGCCCACGTCGTAATAGTCGTTGAGGTTGTCGACGCCGATGACCTCGTCACCCCGTTCGAGCAGGCGCAAGGAGAGGGCGGAACCGATGAAGCCGGCGCTGCCGGTGACGAGTATTTTCATGAACGGGCCTCGTAGTGAATCCAATCGCCTGACTGCGGCCAGGGGCCGGCTGGCCTGAAATGATATACCCGAAGGCAGGGGGTGTCCCCAGCGGTGGACCGGGCTAGAATGGCCGGCATGAAAATGCGTCTTCACCCCCTTTACAAGAAATTCCTCCTGCTGGCCATGGTCCTGGGCCCCCTCTATTGGCTTACCCTGACCGAGGATGGCCAGTTGCGCGTGGACGCCGTCCTCCTGACCCTGGCCGGGGAGCCGGAGCTCAATCTGACCATCGAAGGGCTGAACGGCGAGCTTACGGAAGCCCAGTTTCACCAGCTTTTCCCCGACCTGGCGTTGGACTGCGCCCCGGCCGCGACCCCCTTTGGCGACCGGGCCTGCCGGGTCGAGATCGGCCTCTTCAACACCCTGCCGGCGCGGGCCTTTACCCTCTATCTGGTCGGTGACCGGGCGCGGGCGGCGCGGGTGGATTACCGTCCGCGCTCCCAGGGGGCGCTGGAAGCGCAGTTGCGGCATCGCTTGGGGGTGACCGGCCAGCGGGACCCCGAGCACCCCGATGCCCAGACCTGGCGGGTCGCCGACGGCCTGGTGCTGATGCCCGCCACCCGGCCCAAGGACCCGAGCCAGGCCGCCCTCTTCTGGCTTTCCGCCGCCGCGCTTAGCCAGGTCAAGGAACGGGGGACGGTCGCGCAGTGAATCGTCCACCCGTTTCCGTTTTCCTCATTCCCTACCTTCCTCTGGTGCATTCCGGTCAGGGGACACGTGCGGCCCCCCCCCTCTGGGTGCGCCCGGCGGGGGAACCGATGCGCCGGATCTTTCTCATGTCAGCGGCCACCGGCTGGCTGACGGCTCTCAACCCATGCGCAGGAGTTTGACTCATGGCGAACGAAGGCTATCACGAACCCGTGGCGGAACTGTCGGACGAAACCCGCGACATGCACCGGGCCATCATCTCCCTGATGGAGGAACTGGAAGCGGTGGACTGGTACAACCAGCGCGTCGATGCCTGCAAGGACGGCGAACTCAAGGCCATCCTGGCCCATAACCGCGACGAGGAGAAGGAACACGCCGCTATGGTGCTGGAATGGATCCGTCGCCAGGACCCCAGCTTTGACCATGAATTGCGCGATTATCTGTTCACAGACCAGCCCATCGCCCATGAGAAGGGTGCCCATTAGACCCGAGGTGCCCGGGCGCCCGGCGTGGCTCTAGCCGGAGGATAGACGACGGGTACCCTGATTACGGCGCCGGCGGACAGGCTCGGACCTCCAAGTCCGCGGAAGTGGAATATTCTGACTACTCGCTGATCGGTTTGGGAGTTGATCGCGGCTGGCAGTATGTCTTCACTTCTCGCGCTGGCCAGCCAGCCGTCCCTCGTCGCACCACAACCCGGATTCCGAACGTCAGTACCCGAGGTCTGGATCACCCAATAAGGAGGCAACCCCTGTCATGAAAGAGACGATCAAGCGACTAACTCCCCCACCGGTACGGTCGCTTTTCACCCGCCTGGGGCGTTTTTACGCTACCCCACAGGTTACATTCCCCTCGCAGGAGGGTGCTTTCCAAACCCTCAAGGGACTTGGATGGAACCCGAGGACCTGCATCGACGTGGGTGCCTACCATGGCGATTGGGCCGGGATGTTCCGCTCCATCTTCCCTGACGCGAACGTGCTGATGATTGAGGGCCAGGACGCCAAGGAAGCCCGCCTGAAGGAGGTGGCGGCCGAGTCAGCCGGACATATCGACTATGCCATGTCCTTGCTGGGCGCCCAGGATGGCATCGAGGTCGAGTTTGCCGAGATGGAGACCGGTAGTTCCGTCTTCGAAGAGTCGAGCCCCTACGCGCGCCACAAGGTCAAGAAACAACTCGTGACCCTGGACACCCTGCTGAAGCGGCACCCGCGATTCGAGGGCGCACAGAGCCTCAAACTCGATACCCAGGGCTATGAGATGGAGGTGCTTAAGGGCGCCACGCAACTGCTCAGGACCGTCGAGACTGTCCTCATGGAAGTCTCCCTAGTGCCTATCAACCAGGGCGCACCGGCCTTTGCCGACATGGTCGCCTTCATGAGCGAACGCAACTTCAAGCTGTTCGACTTCTGCAGCCAGATCCGGCGTAAGGATGGGGTGCTGTGGCAAACCGATCTCATGTTCATCCGTAAGGATGCGGGTATCCACATCGAGAGTCGCCTGACCGAGGACAATTGGGCCAAGATCAAGTAGGCCTGTTGGCCGTTTGGGGCTGGCGGACGACTGATTCAGCCCGCCCGAGGCCAGGGTCATGAGTACGCCCACCATGTGTCTCGGGCAGATCAAAATCGGGTGGAGCAGCGTTGCCATTCGCCGGCCATCAATAGCAACTTCTTCCCCAACACGCCGGCTTGGTGGTTTTGGTCGTCCTCGCCCCTTGCCAGCAATGCCTACAGCGCGTGGTACGTCTACGTCAGCTATGGCTACGTCAGCTACGGCTATTAGGGCTATGCCGGCTACGTGCGGCTCGTGCGCTGCGGACAGTGACTGGGTCCTTTTGGCACGGGCTGATGGGTGCCAGGACGCCGCCAGCGGTTCACCCTGATCCCATCCACTGGGAAAAAGCGGCGTAGCAACCGGCGGTAACACCGGCTGCCTCATGGCGGTTTGGAGACGCCTGAAGAGGGATCACGGCGCGACTGGCTTACGCCTTAGCGATCGATGTCTCGACGGTGGCCGAGATCCACGACCAAAATCAGGAGACGTCCGGCGTGGATTTCGTAAATGACGCGATAGTCCCCGACGCGAATCCGCCAGGCGTCTCGACCGGTGAGCTTCTTGGTTCCGGAGGGCCTCGGGTCATCCATCAGGCGGCGGATGGCAGTGATGATCCGCTCCTGTTCTGGTCGCGCGATTCGTGCAAGCGCCCGTTGCGCACGCCGTTCGATAAAGAGGCTATAGGTCAATCGCGGCCGCCGGCTTGAATTTCGCGCAAGGCCTGCTCGAAAGGTAGCGGTTCCGAGGGCGCTGCCTTCGCCGCGTCATAAGCGCGGATGTCATCGAGTTCTTCCAGGTCAGCTTGGATCTCCCGCCAGACGGCGAGCGGAAGCACGACGGCTCGGCGGTTGCCCGCTTCGTCAACCAGATACTCTTCGTGGACGGCGTTCATCGCATCACCTCACAGGCGTTGTGGCCGAAGGATTGTATATGCCTAAGGCGTGTCGAGCACGATCACCCCGGCAGAACCCAGTCGCTCTTCGGGGCGCTGCCGAGAATATCCCCGTGAATTCTGACCTGGTCGGCGATATCAGGATGGGGGTGACGATGCAAGGCTGGCGGGGCCTCCGTCGGCTCGTCCAGGGTCAGCACGATGATCTCGACGCGGCGATCATTGAAATCCTCGGGCAATGCGGTGGAAACCCGCCGATTCCTAACCTGGTTATAGAGTCGTTGAACCTGCATGTTGCGATGCTCCTGGAGGACTTGGACATCAGTTCGCCCACTACCATGCACCGGGGGCAGGGCAAAATCGGGAACTGAATCCGGCCCCATGGGCAGGGGGCTAGCTGAAAGCCCAGTGGTTTCTGGGCAACTTTTATGGCGCCAAGGTTGGAGAAGGAACCGGTATCAGCCTGGGCCTTTCCTCAGAGAACCACATCTGCAAGGCGGATTCCCCCGCCGGCCATTGGCCTTTGAGGCGGTTGACGGGCTCAGGCCCGGTGAAGGCGAGATAGCCGTATTTGCCATAGTGGGGCAGCTTGCGCGCCAGGCCGGGGAGGGCAGCGGCGGTGCCGGTGGCGATCAGACCCAGGGGATAGCCGGCTTGCTCTCGCACCAGGGCCAGGCTGGCGTCATCGCCCTCGATGACCTGGTCATCCAGGGTCAGGCGGCGGTGCATGGGGTCGAGGCCCGGCGCCCTGGCCGCCAGCTCCGTCAAGAAGCGGTTGCTCCAGCCCAGCAGCCAGACGGGTCGGTCCTCCGGCAGACGGTCCAGGTCCTGGTCCAAGACCAAGTCCCACCCTTTGGCCTGGCCAAGCCAGGCCTGCGCCAATTGACGGTACCCCGCCGCCAGATCAGTGGGTTCCGCCGCGGCCAGGACCATGAGACCGCGCTCGGCGCCGAACAGGGCGCTGAGGCTGGGGGGATTCTCCCCCGGCGCCAGGTGGCGGAAGAGGTCGAACTCGGGGTCCAGGGCCAGGCGCAGGGGCGCGGCCGGCAGTTCGAGGTCAAAGTCCAGGGTGCGGGCGTCCATGGGCAGGCGCCGCTGGACCAGGCCACCATCTGCTAGGTGGACCACCAGGGGGACCTGCAAGGGGAAGGGGGCTGCGGGCTGGGTCTGCTCGACCTGGCCCACCAGCCGGTAACCACCGTTGGGCCGAGCGCCGGGAGCTGTCGCATCAGCCGGTGGTTCGAGGATCACCCGGGACAGGCCCAACTTTGGGGCGCCGGTGCGCTGGGTCCAGGCGGCGAAAAAGCCCTGGAGATCCCGACCACTGACTTGCTCGAAGGCGATCCGGAGTTGCTCGTAGCCGGCTGCGCGGAAGGTGTTGTCGGCGAAGAAGCGGCGCAGTCCGGCGATGAAGGTCTCATCGCCCAGGTCGCGGCGCAGCATGTGGAAGAGCATCAGGCTCTTGCCATAGCCGATGGCCTGGGAAGCGGAGCCGTGGCGGCCGCGAAAGGCGCTGAGGGGGAAGTCCTCGCCGTCGCGCACATAGTCGGCGTAGGCCTGGAGGCCGTCGCGCCGGTACTGGGCGCCCTGGCCCTCCCGCTCCTTGAGCAGATGGTCGGCCAGGTAGGCGGTGAGGCCTTCGCTCCAGTTGCCGGTCGCATAGTCGATATAGATGCTGTTGCCCCACCAGTTGTGCAGGATCTCGTGGGGATAGGAGCTGTGGAGGATGAAGGGCAGGCGGATGACCTGGGGGCCGAGGAGGGTGAAGGAGGGCATGCCGTAGCCCGTCTCCCAGAAATTCTCCACCAGGGCGAACTTGGCGTAGGGATAGGGGCCGATCAGGTCGCTGTAGAGGGCCAGATAGTCCGCCGTGGCGTCAAGGTAACGCCGGGCCAGCGCCTCGTCCGCGTGGCGCAGATAGACCTGGGCCTCGCCGTGGGTGGTGGGCTGGACATAGGCGGTGAAGGGGGCGGCGATGAGGTAGATGTCGTCCTGGGGCCGGTCCTCCCGCCAGGTCACGCGCACCCTTGCCGTGGTTTCCCCAGCCGGTTCCGTGGTTGCCCCAGCCGGGGTGGTGCCGTCCGTGGCGATCGTTGGCGTGGTGTTCTCTGGGTAGGCACCCTGTGCGATGGTGGTTTGGTTGGGTCCGGCGCCCTGGGAGACGGCGCTCCAGCCGGGGGGCAGGTCCACCTGGAGACGGAAGTGATAGAGGGTGTCCTCGAATTGAGGATACCAGCCGCTGCCGCCGTCCAGGACCACGCCCTCGGCGCTGATGATGCCCCGGGTCCACTGCCGGGTACGGCCCATGCCCTCCGAGACCCGTTCCAGGTCGCCACGGATGGAGCCAGCGTAGCTCAGGGTCACGGGGCCGGGGCCCTGGCGGCGCAGGCGGAAGGCCTCCAGGCCGGACCGAAGGCCCAAGGGCTCCAGCCGCGCCGCGCCCGCCAGTACCCGGGGCTCGAGCCCGGGGTGGAGGAGGAAGGTCCAGTCCTCCCGCTCCTCCGGTAGGGTCAGGGTGGCGGTCACGGCCAGGGTGCCCTGGTCCGGTTGCAGGCGCGCCTCCAGGTCGTAACCGATCAGGGCCTGGGCGCCCAGGCCGGGGACGGCGACGAGCAGAAGGCAAAGGGCCAGCCAGGGCCATGAGCCCCGGGTCCGGGGCCGAGTACGGCGATCCGTGGAACTCAACGGTGAGGGAGGCAAGATCGTGGATGGGCGTGACATGGGGCTACCCCGCGACATTTGGCTGCATGTATGACTGTATCAACCGGGAACGGATGTTCAAATCATCTGTCTGGGCCGAGGATCGCTCTATGCAAGGGTTTTGGCCTGGCCTGGCTCGGCCAGGCCTGGCTTGGTCTGCTCTGGTAGGGAAAAAGGGCGCTACCTGCCTTCGAGAAATGGCGGCGGGCCAGTATGATCCCGCCCTACCTGACCCCAGATAGCGCCGTAAGGGGCGCATTCGACCCGGGAAAACCCATGATCGATTCGCGGTGGGAAGCAATAGATCATCTTTAACCGTTCAGTCCCCCTCTCCCCAACCCTCCTCCGCCAGGGGGGAGGGAGTTAGAGCACCAGCGGCTTGCGCTACCGACACCCTCCTGGGGCGCGAGGGGTCTGAACGAATACGCCGATCTCTTCGATCCTGGGCTTGGGTCGGCCCCCCCGACCTCTGCCATTTTCGCCACTTACAGCCAGTGAGAAACCCATGTCTGATCTGCCTCATCCCTTACGCGCGACGATTGGCGGCTTCCTGTTCCTCTGCCTGGTGCAGCCTGCCCTTGGCCAGGCTTCGACACCGCCGGCAACTGTGCCCTTGGGGGAGGACCAACTCCTGGATACCCGCACCGCCGTGGTCGATCTGAACAACCTGACCAACCTCGAGGCCCTGATCCCCCGCCTAGCGGAGCGTCGGGTGTTGTTCGTCGGCGAGGCCCATGATCGCTATGAGGACCACCTCAATCAGTTGGCGATCATCCGTGGGCTGCACCAGCGGGGCGCGGACCTGGCCATCGGCATGGAGATGTTCCAGCAGCCCTTCCAGCCGGCCCTGGATGCCTATGTCGCCGGGGAGATCGACGAGGGCGAAATGCTGCGGCGCACGGACTACTTCGAGCGCTGGCGCTTCGACTACCGCCTCTATCGGCCCATCCTGCGCTTCGCCCGGGAGCATGGCATCCCGGTCATCGCCCTGAATCTGGAGCGGGAGATCACCGCCAAGGTCGGCCAGGGTGGGCTGGAGGCCCTGTCCCCGGAGGAGCGCGCCCGCATCCCCACGGAGATCGATGGCAGCGATCCCGCCTACCGGCAGCGGGTCAAGGCGGTCTTCGACCTGCATCCCAAAGGAAAGCAACTGGAGCAAAAGGAGGGGGGTGAGGGCCAGGACCCGAATCCGGACCAGGACTTCGAGCGCTTTCTCGCCGTCCAGTTGCTGTGGGACGAGGGCATGGCCGAGCGCGCCGCCCGCTATCTTCAGGACCATCCCGGTAAACAATTGGTGATTCTTGCTGGCAGCGGCCATCTGGAGTACGGCCAGGGCATCCCCAGCCGGCTGTTGCGTCGAATAGCCACGTCTACGTCAACGCCCCCGTCATCCGCCATCGTCCTCAATGGGGGCCAGCGCGACCTGGAGCCCCAGGTCGCCGACTTCCTGCTTTACCCCCGTCGGATCGAACTCGCCGCCACCGGCCGGTTGGGGGTGATGCTGGATACGGCGGCCAAGGGTCCCGGTGTCGCCGTCCAGGGCTTTAGCGACAACAGCGGTGCCGTAGCGGCGGGGATGAAGGAGGGCGACCGCATCGTGCGGGTGGGCGACCAGGCCATTGATGTCTATGCGGACATCCGCCTGGCGCTCATGGACAGCCGTCCCGGTCAAAAGCTGCCGGTAGCCGTGGAACGGGGTGAGTCGGACGCCGCGGAACGTCTTACCCTGGAGGTGGAATTACACTGACCACCCGTCCCTGATGGCGGCCTCAGCCGCCTTCAGCTCTGTTCAGGCCCTGGCCTGACTGAAGACCCACGTGCCTCGGGTGGATCCGTCAGGATGGGCAGTATCCCAGCTATTAAAGACGTGAGTTGAAGGTCCGGGCACGACGACCAATACGCACCTGGGGCAGGAAGAAGCCGATGAGGATGCCGCCGACGATGACTCCGCCACCGATGAGGAACCAGCGCTGGTTGTTGCTGTGGTCGAGTTCCCGGTTGATCTGCTCCAGTTCGGCCACCTGGCGGGTGAGATCGGCGACCGTCTGCCGCAGTTCACCCCGCTCCCGCAGGATGCGCGGGGCGTCGCCGGCGGCCTGGCGGATGCTGAGCAACTCCTCCTCCAGCCGGCGCTTGTCGGCGAGGGTGGCCTCCAGGCTGGCCTGGACCTCCTGCAGGGAGGGGGGCAGGGCGGCAAAGCGGGCCTCCAGTTCCTGAACCTTGGCCTCTAGGCCGGCGACCTGATCCCGGGCGGCAGGCTCCACCTGAAGCCGGTCGCTGGCGACGAAGCCGATGAGACCATCCTCGGTCTTGACCCTGGCATAGCCGCTCTTGTCGTTGCTGCCAAGGACCTCCAGGGGGGTGCCGGTGGTCAGGGTGCGCCGCACCTTGTACTTAAGGCTCTCGCCGGCCCGCAGGGGGACCTCGCACTGATCGCTGATGTAGCGGGTCTCGGCCCCCGCCAGGGACGGGGCGACCAGCCAGGGCGCGGCCAGCCACAGGGCCATCAAGAGACTCGGCAGGCGCCAAAGCGAGGATGCGCGGTGGTTCATGGCGTCAGTACCTTAACCGCCGGACTCCCAAACTGGACCCAGCAGCAGGAATTCCAGCAAGGCCTTCTGACTGTGCAGCCGGTTTTCCGCCTCATCCCAGACCACCGACTGGGGACCATCGATGACCCCGGCGGAGACCTCCTCGCCGCGGTGGGCCGGCAGGCAGTGCATGAAGAGGGCGTCCGGCCGGGCCAGGGCCATCATGGCCTCGTCGACGATGTAGCCGGCGAAGGCGCGCAGGCGGGCCTCCTGCTCGGCCTCCTGGCCCATGCTGGTCCAGACATCGGTGACCACCAGGTCCGCCCCGGCCACCGCCGCGCGGGGGTCGCGCAGCAGGACGCAGCGCTCGCCGGCGGCGGCGAGGAGCCCGGGGTCGGGGTCGAAGCCCTCCGGACAGGCGATGCGCAACTGAAAATCGAACAGGGGCGCGGCCTCCAGGTAGGACTGGCACATATTGTTGCCATCGCCCACCCAGGCGACGGTGCGGCCGCGGATGTCGCCGCGATGCTCCCACCAGGTCTGCATGTCCGCCAGCAACTGGCAGGGGTGGAGGTGATCGGTGAGGGCATTGATCACCGGCACCCGGGAATGGGCGGCGAACTCCTCGACGATGGCATGGGCGAAGGTGCGGATCATGATCACGTCCACCATCCGCGACAGGACCCGGGCGCTGTCGGTGATGGGCTCGCCGCGGCCGAGCTGGGTGTCCCGGGGGGAGAGGAAGATGGCGTGGCCGCCAAACTGGGCCATGCCGGCCTCGAAGGAGACCCGGGTGCGGGTGGAGGCCTTCTCGAAGATCATGCCCATGACCTTGTTGGTCAGGGGGGCATAGAGCTCTCCGGCCTGGTGGCGGCGTTTGAGTTCCGTGGCCCGCCGCAGCAGCTCACGGGCCTCGTTCGGGGTCAGGTCGGTCAGGCGGAGGAAGTGGCGGGGGGGGCGCGGGTCCGTCATGGCGATCTCAGCTTCCATGGGCCGAGGGCGGCGGGGTGGCCAGGAAATCCCCGATCAGCCGCGCCAGCCCCCCGACCAGCAGGTCGGCCTGGGCTGGTTCCAGGATCAGGGGCGGCAGCAGCCGGATGACCCGGTCGGCGGTGACGTTGATCAGCAGCCCGGCGGCCAGGGCCTGGCCGACCAACTCGGCGCAGGAGCGGTCGAGCTCGATGCCGATCATCAGCCCCCGTCCGCGGATGTCCAGCACCCCGGGCTGGTGGGCCAGGGCCTGGCGGAAGCCGGCCAGGAGCTGCTCGCCCCGCTCGGCGGCCCGGGCCGTCAGGCCCTCGGCCTCGATGGTCGCCAGTACGGCGCTGGCGGCCCGGCAGGCCAGGGGGTTCCCGCCGAAGGTGGAGCCGTGCGTGCCGGGGCCCAGGACCTCCGCCGCCGCCCCTCGCGCCAGGCAGGCGCCGATGGGCACGCCGTTGGCCAGGCCCTTGGCCAGGGTCATGACGTCGGGGTGGATACCGCTGTGCTGATGGGCGAAGAGCTTACCGGTACGCCCCATGCCGGTCTGGATCTCGTCCAGCATCAGCAGCCAGCCGTGGCGGTCGCAGATCTCCCGCAGGCGCGGCAGGTAGTCGGCGGCGGGGACACGGATGCCGCCCTCGCCCTGGATGGGCTCGACCAGGATGGCGACCAGGTCGTGGCGGTTGGCCCCGGCGGTCTCCACCGCCGCCAGGTCGTCGTAGGGGACGCGGACGAAGCCCTGCACCAGGGGCTCGAAGCCGGCCTGGACCTTGCGGTTGCCGGTGGCGGTGAGGGTGGCCAGGGTACGGCCGTGGAAGCTGTTCTCCATGACCAGGATGGCGGGTTTCTCCACGCCCCGGTGGTGGCCATGGAGACGGGCCAGCTTGATGGCGGCCTCGTTGGCCTCGGCCCCGGAGTTGCCGAAGAAGACCCGGTCCATGCCCGCCAGGGTGGTCAGGCGGGCGCCGAGTTCGGTCTGGGCGGCGATCTGATAGAGGTTGGAGGTATGCACCAGGGTACCGGCCTGGTCGCACAGGGCCTCCCGCACCGCGGGGTGGGCATGGCCCAGCCCGCAGACGGCGATGCCCGACAGGGCGTCGAGATAGCGCGTGCCGGCCTGATCCCAGAGCCAGGCGCCCTCGCCGTGGGTGAAGGTGACGGGCAGGCGCCGGTAGGTCGCCATCAAGGGGTCGGTCATGCTCGGAACCCTTCCATAGCCAAAAAGAAAAAGGCGGCTCCGGCTGAACGGGAGCCGCCTCGGATCACACTGTCAAGGGGCAGGATTATAGCCAGGTCCGTGAAGCGCTGCCAAGCCCTTGACTACCATTACGATTTTGCGACATGTTGCGCAAGGGGGACAGGTCTGAACAGGGCCTGATTTCACCTGGCAATTTGGCGTGAAAGTCACGATAAAGACGTTCATTTTCAGGGGGGTGGCTTGGGCGCTCCTGCCAGTTGGGGAGAAGCGCGCCAGCGAAGCCTTTCCCGTCCGGGGTGTGCCTGGCCCAACCCCATGGCAGTAAGCCCCTCACGACAGTAAGAGGGGAAATCCGCCGGGGATTTGATTATCCTTGAGCCTGCCTCCCGGAGACAGCGAGAATGCCAGCGCCCGATGAATCTGCGCGACATCAAGTACATCCTGGCCGTTGCCGATGCCCGCCACTTCGGCAAGGCCGCCGAGAACTGCTTCGTCAGCCAGCCGACCCTGAGCGGACAGATCAAGAAATTGGAGGAGGAACTGGGGGTGATCCTGTTCGAGCGTACCAACCGCTCGGTCGAGATCACCCCCATCGGCCAGACCATCCTTCACCATGCCCGTCTGTTGCAGGAGCAGGTGGAGGCCATCGAGCGGGTCGCCCGCGCCCATCAGGACCCGCTGGACGGCCCCCTGCGCATCGGCGCCATCCCCACCCTCAGCCCCTACCTCGTCCCCTTGCTGCTGGTGCCCCTCAAGCGCCAGTATCCGCAACTGCGACTGGTCCTGTCGGAGGAGCTGACCGAATCCCTGCTGGCCCGCCTGCAGCGGCATGACCTGGACGCGGCCCTGCTGGCCACCCCCGTCGACCAGCCCGAACTGGTCCAGGCCCCCCTCTTCGACGAGCCCTTCTGGCTGGCCCACCCCCGGAACCATCCGCTTTATCTAAAGGATGAGATCAGCGCCCAGGACCTGACCGAGATCGAGCTGCTCCTCCTCGCCGAGGGCCATTGTCTGACCCATCAGGTCATGGAGGTCTGCCACCTGCGGGAACGCCCCCATCAGGGGGAGATGGCGGACCTGCGGGCGGCCAGTCTGGAAACCCTGCTGCAACTGGTCGGGGCCGGCTTTGGTTGCACCCTGGTCCCGGCCCTGGCCATCCGCGGCGGCTGGATGACCGATTCCGGCATCATTGCCCGGCGCCTGGAACTGCCCGACGCCTTCCGCCGCATCTCCCTGGTCTACCGGCGTAGTTTCCCCCGGCCCCAGGCCCTGGCAGCCTTCGCCGGCGTGCTGCTGACGCATCTGCCCAACACCGTCCGCCGGCTGGCGGAGCCTGACGCCCCCCTCGCCCGGGCTCAGGCCGCCGTGCCGGCCTGAGTCGCTCGGCGACAGCGCCGCGACCGGGTCTGGGAATGGGTGGGACTGACGGCCCTGGAGTTGCGGCTGATCAAGCTCTTGCTTGGTGTCTGAAGCCCCGGAAGATTCTGATCCCTCAGGATTGAGCCCCCGCCGAAAAGTCGACTGTCAGGCATGCCAGTGAACGTCGATGGTTATAAGCTGCTGACGCGGAATCGAAAGTATCCCCCGGTATTCTCTGGCATAGGCCCGGAACCGGCTGGGCGCAGGGGGCTCAAGACGCCTGGCCATGAAGATTCTGCTCGCCCCTAATGCCCTCAAGGGGAGTTGCGGTGCCGGCGCCGCGGCCCAGGCCCTGGCCCGGGGTGTGCGCCGGGCGGCGCCGGGGGCCGAACTGGTCGCGGTGCCGGTCGCCGACGGGGGGGATGGCCTGCTGGAACTGGCCCTGGACGTCCTGGCGGCCCGGCGCATCCCGGTCAGGGTGACCGGTCCCCGTTTCGCCCCGGTGGAGGCGGCCCTGGCTTGGGTGCCGGAGCGCCGGCTGGCCCTGATCGAGATGGCCCTGGCCAGTGGCCTGGCCCTGGTGCCCGAGGCCGAGCGCAACCCCCTGCACACCACGACCCGGGGGACTGGTGAACTGATCCGCGCCGCCCTCGACCTGGGGGCCGAGATCCTGCTGGTGGGCATCGGTGGCAGCGCCACCACTGATGGCGGCATCGGCATGGCCAGCGCCCTGGGGTACCGGTTCCTCGACGCTGCCGGGCGTGAGGTGCCGCCCACCGGCGCCGGTCTTGCCACCATCGCCTGCATCGACGCCAGCGACGTCGATCCGCGCCTGGCCAGGGTCGACCTCCAGGCGGTATGCGATGTGGACAACCCCCTGACGGGTCCCCGGGGCGCGGCGGCCGTCTATGGTCCCCAGAAGGGGGCCAGCCCGGAACAGGTGGCACGGTTGGATGCCGGGCTCGTCCACCTCGCGGCCCTGGTGGCGGAGGGGTTCCCGACCGGGGACTTACGGCCAAGGGGTGAGGTCCGCGAACCCAGGGACCAGGTGAAAGAGCTCAGCGGGTTGGTATTCGTTTCCACTGACCCGGCAAACGAGTCAAGGGTCGTGGTATCCGAACTCAGTCACGCGGGGACCCCCAAGGGCATCACGGCACAGCCTTCCCCGGGGGCGCTGGCCGAGCAGCCTGGAGCCGGTGCCGCCGGTGGCCTGGGTTTCGGCCTGCGGGCCTTTTGTGGCGCCCGGTTGCGGCCGGGGGCGGAACTCGTTCTGGAGATGCTGGATTTCGATCGCCATCTCGCCGGGGCCGATCTCGTCCTCACCACGGAAGGGCGGCTGGATAGCCAGACCCTGGCCGGCAAGGCCCCGGCGCTGGTCGCCGCGCGGGCCAGGCAGGACGGCATTCCCTGTATCGCCATCGCCGGTAGCCTGGAACCTGGCCTGTTGGGGCTGGCGGATCGGGGTTTCACCGCCGCCCTCAGCCTCTGCCCCGGCCCCCTAAGCCTGACCGACGCCATGGCCCAAGCCGAGGACCTGCTTGCGGCGGCGGCGGAACAGGTGGTGCGGATTTTTCTCGCCGGCCGCCAGCCCCCGGCGGGTATTTCCTGATGCCACCTGATCCCAAAGCTACCCTTTTCGCCTTCGGTCCGGCGGGGCAGAATAGGAGGCCAAAACCCCAGACCCCAGACCCCAGACCCAAGATTCCTGAATCTGCTCTCTGCAGCCACGCCCCTGACGGGGACCCTCGCCTGCCTAATATCCGTCCTACCCTGTTGCCATGTATAGACAGCGCGCATCCACCATTGGCTCTTTCACGGCTGGGCCGAACTCGCCCCGGCGGCGGAAATACCTACCGCATCCCCTGGTCCTCACCCTCATGACCCTCCTGCTCGCCCCGCTTCCGGTCAAGGCGGAGAAGTTGCCACCGATCTGGGGCTATGGGGTCAAAACCTGCACCGCCTTCAATGCCGCCGTCAAAGGGCGTGACGCCGGGGATGATCTTCAGGACCTGGAATATCTACGCTACAAGGACTGGCTTACCGGCTTCGTCACCGGGCTCAACCTGTCGCTGGGCAAGGACGTCCTGGTCGGCGCCGACATCGACGGTGCCCTGAACCGCATCGCGGCCTGGTGCAAGGGCCATGAAAAGGAGGATTTTTTCACCGCCAGCATGGACCTGGTGCGGATGCTCGGCAAGTTGCGTTAGCTTTGGTGGGCGGCATCACCACCCCGGGGTTCAATGGCAAGCGATGGCGATGGCGGCAGGGGAACCGGCATTGCGGTTGCTGGAAACCTGCGGTTGCTGAATACCAGGCTCAATCTCCAATGATTGGCTTTTGGCTGATCCAATGACTGGCTTAGGGAAGCTGGACGAGGATGCCACCTAAGCCCCTGGACCTGTTGCGGCGCGTCTTTGGCTACGCCCAATTTCGCGACCGCCAAGGGGCGATCATCGACCGGGTTATCGCCGGCGGCGACGCCTTGGTGCTCATGCCCACCGGTGGCGGCAAATCCCTCTGCTATCAGATCCCCGCCCTGGCGCGGCCCGGCACCGGCATCGTCGTCTCGCCCTTGATCGCCCTGATGCAGGACCAGGTAGATGCCCTACGCCAGCTCGGGGTGCGGGCCGCCTTCCTCAATTCCTCCCAGACCTGGGAGGAGGCGCGGGCGGTGGAACAGGGCCTGGTCGCCGGCGATTTCGATCTGCTCTACGTCGCCCCGGAGCGGCTGCTCACCGAGCGCTTCCTGGCCCTGCTGGACCAGGGCCGCATCGCCCTCTTCGCCATCGACGAGGCCCATTGCGTCTCTCAGTGGGGCCATGACTTCCGCCCGGAGTACATCCAGCTCAATCTCTTGCACGAGCGCTGGCCCCAGGTACCGCGCATCGCCCTCACCGCCACCGCGGATCCGCTGACCCGGGAGGAGATCGTCCAACGCCTCGCCCTTCAGGAGGCCGAGCTGTTCCTGTCCAGCTTCAATCGCCCCAACATCCGCTACCGGGTGGTGCAAAAGGACCAGCCCCGTCGCCAGTTGCTGCGTTTCCTGCGCGCCGAGCACGCCGAAGACTCGGGCATCGTTTATTGCCTGTCGCGGCGCGGGGTGGAGGAGACCGCCGCCTTTCTGCGCGATGAGGGCTTCCATGCCCTGCCGTATCACGCGGGCCTCGACGCGGCGACCCGCCGCCGCCACCAGGCCGCCTTCCTGCGTGACGACCCCATCATCATGGTCGCCACCATCGCCTTTGGCATGGGCATCGACAAGCCCGATGTGCGTTTCGTCGCCCACCTCGACCTGCCCAAGAGCGTCGAGGGTTACTACCAGGAGACCGGCCGCGCCGGGCGCGACGGCCAGCCGGCCAATGCCTGGCTGGCCTACGGTCTGTCCGACATGGCCGCGCTGCGCCACTTCATCGACAGCTCCGAGGCCGAGGAACGCTTCAAACGCGTCGAGCTCCACCGCCTCAACGCCATGCTTGGCTATTGCGAGACCACCGCCTGTCGTCGTCAGGTGCTGCTCAACTACTTCGGCGAGGAACTCGCCAAGCCCTGCGGCAACTGCGACACCTGCCTGGAGCCAGTGCAGAGCTGGGACGGCACCGAGGCCGCTCGCAAGGCCCTGTCCTGTATCTACCGCACCGGGATGCGCTTTGGCACCAACTATCTGATCGATGTGCTGCTGGGCAAGGATGACCCGCGCATCAGGAGCTTTGGTCACGACCGGGTCTCCACCTTCGGCATCGGCCGGGAACTGAGTGCCGAGGAGTGGAAGTCGGTCTTCCGCCAACTGGTGGCCGCTGGCCTGGCGAGCGTGGACGTGGCGGGCCATGGCGCCCTCAAGCTCACCGAGCTGAGCCGGCCGGTCCTGCGCGGCGAGCAGGCGGTGCGTTTTCGGCGCGACCCCAAGCCCCGTGGGAGGCCAGGACCCTTTGGCCGCGATCAGGCCGGTGGGCGCGACGGAGGTGGCGGTCGTTACGGTGGTCGAAGCGATGGTCCTAGCGGTGGCCGCGGAGGGGGCCTCGGCGGCGACCGGGCCGGGAGCGGCGATCGGCGCCTGTCCGGCTTCGAGGGCGACCCGGAGGCCCTGGCCCTATGGGAGCGGCTGCGCGCCCTGCGTCGCGACCTGGCCCAGGCCCAGAACCTGCCACCCTACGTCATCTTCGGCGACATCACCCTGCGGGAACTGGTCCGCCGCCGCCCCCGCGACCTGGACGAACTGAGCCAGATCACCGGCGTCGGCGCGGTCAAGCTGGAGCGTTACGGCGCGGACTTCCTCGCCGCCCTGGCCGTCCATGCCGCCGAACACGGCTACCCGGAAAGCTGGCGGCCCATGCCGACGCCGTCCGCGGCCTCCCTCGGTGCCTCGCGGGAAGAAGGGCCGTGAACGATGGCGCATGACGTGAACGACGGCGTTATCTGAACGAAGGCGTATCAAGATCGTCATCACCCTGGCCGCGCTGGGCAGGACATAGTCCTTTTCGCCCTTGCTCCGGGGGCTGATAATCCGTTTCCATGAATCAGCGTTCCGGTGACTCTTGCGATATTCAGCCCTCCTACCCGGTCAGGGCTGCCGCCGACCCCGTCAAAACTCCCGTCGACGCGGCCGGCGAGGCCGGGTTGCCGGTTGCTCTCTCCGAGTCGGACAACCCCCCCCGCCCCTTGGCGGCCGAGGTCGCCCGGCTGACCGCCTGCCTGCAAGCCGAGCGGGAGGAGCATCGGCGCATCGAACGGGAACTGCGCACCAGTCAGGAGACGCTCCAGGCCTTCATGGACGCCATCACCGAGTCGGCCCTGCTCATGGACGCCCAGGGCCGGCTGCTGGCGGCCAACCAGACCATGCTCGCACGGCTCCGTCTGGACCCCCGTGCCGCGATCGGCAGCTTGGTCTATACCCTGGTCCCGCCGGACGTGGCCGCCCGGCGCCGGGCCTATGTCGAGCGGGTCATTCAGACCGGGCAACCCCTCAGCTTCGAGGACGAACGCCTGGGCCGGTGCATCGAGAACAGCCTCTATCCGGTGTTCGACGACCGGGGTGCCGTTACCCGCCTGGCCGTGCTGGGCCTCGATATCACCGAACGCCGGGAGACGCAGGCCGCTCTGGAGGAAAACCGCCGGCGGTTGCAAACGCTCATCAGCAATCTGCCAGGGATTGCCTACCGCTGCCGGAATGATCCCGATTGGTCCATGGAGTTCCTGAGCGAGGGCTGTCAGGGCCTGACCGGCTATACCGCCGCGGAACTGATTGGCAACAGCGCGTGCAGTTATGCCGATCTGATCCATCCGGCCGATCGGCAGGCGGTCTGGGAGGGGGTTCAGACGGGGGTTCGCCACCAGGGGCCCTTTCAATTGACCTATCGGATTCGCACCGCCGACGGCGGGGAGAAATGGGTCTGGGAGAAGGGGCAGGGGATCTTCGATGCCGCCGGCCAGTTGGAGGCGCTGGAGGGTTTCATCACCGACATCACCGAACGCCGCCTGGCGGAGATGCGGCTCAACCAGACCCTGGCGGAGCTGGAACAGGCCAACCGGGCGTTGGCGCAAGCCAACGGGGCACTGGAAGAAGCCAAACGGGCCCTGGAGCAAAGCCTCGCCCGGCAGGCCGAGCTGGCGGTCCGCGATCCCTTGACGGGGCTCTACAATCGCCGCGACATGGATCGGGCCCTGCGCGAGGAACTGGTCCGCTGCGCCCGCTATGGCCAGCCGGTGGGTTTCCTGATCCTCGACCTTGATCACTTCAAGGCGATCAACGATACCTGGGGGCATCCCGCGGGGGATCAGGTCCTGATCGCCCTGGCCCGCCTGCTGGAAAAGGAGGTCCGCCCGAATGATCGCCTCATTCGCTATGGTGGCGAGGAATTTGCCCTCATCGCCCCGTTTCTCACTCCCACCGCCGGGGTGATGCTGGCGGAGCGCATCCGCGCGCGTGTCGCCGCGACCCCCTTTGCGTTCATCGGGCCCGATGGACAGGCGTGCGCGGTGCGGCTGACGGTCAGCCTGGGTCTGGCCTGTACCCCGACGGATGCCAGCACGGCCGAGGGGCTCCTGGCCCAGGCCGACGCCGCCCTATACCGGGCGAAACGGCGGGGTCGTAACCGGGTGGAAGGGCCCGTCGCCAGCGCGGGTGAGCACGAGGAATCGTGACCCACCGTCAGCGGTCACCCGATCGTTGTTCCCAGACATCCTTAATCCAGATTCTTCAGCGGTCATCCCATCGGGATCCCCAAGCCCCGAGCCTCCCCGCATAGTTCCCTCTCCAGGGACATGCGATCATAACGGCCCCTCCAACCGCGACCCGGCACCGCCATGACCTCCGCTATTGAAATCACGGACACCCTTCGTCTGGAACTGCGTAATCAGGTCTCCGAGATCGAACGGCTCGCCGACGCCCTTCAGGCGTTCGGCAAGACCCAGCTCATTCACGGCCGCACTCTCTACGCCGCCAACCTGGCCGCGGAGGAGCTGGCTATCAATCTCATCTCCTATGCCTGGGATGATGGCCAGGAGCATGTCTTTACTATCGAATTCAGCCTGACAGAGATCGAGGGGCGGCGCGAACTGCACCTGTTGCTGGTCGACGATGGCCTGGCCTTCGACCCCTTCAGCGCCGAGGAACTGAGTCCCCCAGAACTCTCCCCCGATCAGGTGGAAAACATCCAACTGGGCATTCGCCTGGTGCGGATGGTGGCGGATGTCTGTCACTACGAGCGCCGGGAGGGGCATAACCGGGTCCTGCTGCGCTTCCACGACGTGGCGGACCGGGCGGCCATTGCCTCCAGCCTGGCGGAGAAGCGCGTCTTTCCCCCATCACCGGATTTCGCCGCCAAGGCCCAGATCGGTAGCCTGGCGGCCTACCGGGAACTCTACGCCCGCAGCATCCAGGACCCCGCGGCCTTCTGGGCCGAACAGGCCGAGGGGCTGCACTGGTTTCACAAGTGGGAGCGGACATTGGAGGCGGACTTCGCTAGCGGCGAGCATCGCTGGTTCCTGGGTGGGCAGATCAATGTCGCCTATAACTGCCTGGACCGCCACCTGGAGACCGGGCGCAAGAACAAGGCCGCGCTCATCTGGGAAGGGGAGGGCGCCCAGGAGTCCCGCACCCTCACCTACCAGCAGTTGCACCGGGAGGTCTGCCGTTGCGCCAACGTCCTCAAGCGCCTGGGGGTGCGCAAGGGCGACCGGGTGACCATCTACCTGCCCATGATCCCGGAGCTGGCCATCGCCGTCCTCGCCTGCGCCCGCATCGGGGCCATCCACTGCGTGGTCTTCGGCGGCTTTTCCGACCTGGCCCTGCGCGACCGCCTGCGGGACAGCGAGAGCGAGCTGCTCATCTGCGCCGACGCCTATCGTCGCGGCGGCAAGCTGGTCCGCAGCAAGGACACCGCCGATCGGGCCCTGGAGGGACTGGACCGGGTGCGCAGCGTCCTGGTCGTCCGCCGCACCGGGGAGCCGGTGACCCTGGTCCCGGGGCGGGATAGCTACTGGGACGCCGAACTCGCGGCCCCCGGCGTCACCGATGTCTGCGCCGCCGAGCCCATGGACGCCGAGGACCCCCTCTTCATCCTCTACACCAGCGGCAGCACCGGCAAACCCAAGGGCGTGCTGCACACCCAGGCCGGCTATCTGCTCTATGCCCAGCAGACTTTCCAGTGGGTCTTCGATATCCGCGAGGAGGACACCTACTGGTGCACCGCCGATATCGGCTGGGTCACGGGCCACAGCTACATCCTCTATGGCCCCCTCGCCAGCGGCGCCACCAGCCTCATGTTCGAGGGCGTTCCGAACTACCCCCGGCCCGATCGCTTCTGGGAGATCATCGAGAAATACCGGGTCAACATCTTCTACACCGCCCCCACCGCCCTGCGTGCCCTGATGAAGGAGGGCGACGAATGGCCCGCCCGCCGCGATCTCAGCTCCCTGCGCCTGCTGGGCACCGTCGGCGAGCCCATCAACCCCGAGGCCTGGATGTGGTATCACCGGGTCATCGGCAAAGGTCGCTGCCCCATCGTCGATACCTGGTGGCAGACCGAGACCGGCGGCATCCTCATCGCCCCCCTGCCGGGCGCCGTCCCCGCCAAGCCCGGCTCCGCCGGCCTGCCCCTGCCGGGGGTCCAGTTCAAAATCATCCAGGAGGACCAGAGCGAGACCGCCGTCAACCAGGGCGGTTGGCTGGTGATGACCCACCCTTGGCCCGGTCTGATGCGTCGGGTCTATGGCGATCCGGACCGCTTCCGCAAGACCTATTTCTCCCAGTTCCCCGGGGTCTATACCACCGGTGACAGCGCCCGGGTGGACGAGGACGGCTACGTCTGGCTCATGGGCCGCATCGACGACGTCATCAACGTCTCCGGCCACCGCCTGGGCACCGCGGAGATCGAGAGCGCCCTGGTCGCCCACCCCGCCGTGGCCGAGGCCGCCGTGGTCGGCATCCCCCACGAGATCAAGGGCCAGGGCATCCACGCCTTCGTCACCCTCAAGACCGCCGTGACCAAGAGCCCCAGCCTGGTGGTGGAGTTACGCCAGAAGGTGCGGCAGGAGATCGGCCCCATCGCGGTCCCGGATGCCATCTGCTTCGCCGATGCCCTGCCCAAGACCCGCTCGGGCAAGATCATGCGCCGCATCCTCGGCCGCATCGCCAGCGGCGAGACCGGCAATCTCGGCGACACCAGCACCCTGACGGAGCCCACCGTGGTGGACGATCTCATCAGGGAGCGGGTTTATCGGTGAAGGGGTGGGCTTAGAGCTGATCAGCCCGGCCTATGCCGCCATCCCCAGACAGCGCGGGTATCACCCCTCCGGCCGCGGGCCGGAGTGACCGCCGTGAGCCGCTTCCGCCAACACCCGCCCGGCCCAATGGTTCAAGCTCAGTCGCTCGCGCTTGGCCGCCTTGATCGCCGCGGCATGAACGGCCGGATCGACGCGCAGCATCAGTTTGCCGCTGGCGGGCTTGTCGGGTTCCCGCTGGAGCTTGGCGCAGGCCTCCAGATAATCATCCACCGCTTCTTCAAAAGCCGCGCGCAACTCGCTCACGGACTCGCCGTGAAAGCCGATGATGTCGCTGATTTCGTTGACGTGTCCAATCAGGAGGTTGTCCCGGCCATCAAATTCGACGCGGGCGGTATAGCCCTTATAGGAGAGCAGCTTCATGGGGTGACTCCCAGCGATTGCAGAAAATAACGGGTATCTTCGACCTGGTATGGCTTCGCTGCCTTGGCAGGATGGGGACGATGGAAGCTGGCCATCCGGCCCTGCTTGGCAAATCGCACCCGTGAGCCGCGCCCTTCAATCACCCCGCAACCTACGGCGACCAGCAACGCCTCGATGCGCGCCCATTAAACGCCACTTAGGGTCGGCGAGATAAACATAATCGCCAGGGTCTTGCGGTGAGGCCACGAGCCTGGACAGCGAACACCTTGGGCGCAAATTCCGGCCGGAAGGGGGGGAGCCAGGACCGTCTGGGTGCGCTGACGGAACAGGCGCTGAAAGTTGGCACGCCATGGTTCGATCTAGAAACGCAAAATAGCTACTCAAAGTCTGTAGATTCATAAGCGTCATTCCTCATAAGTTACCTCATCCAAAGTTAGGACAAGGGTTACAAGGGGAATGGGGGAAAAGAGGCTTAGAAAACCAAGTGCGGCCCTGACGCAAATTCTTGCGGACAACATCCGTGAATATCGGAAAGTGAAGCATCTCTCCCAGGAAGAACTGGCTGATGCTTGCGAACTGCACAGGACCTATATCGGGTCCGTTGAAAGGGGAGAAAGAAACGTCACCCTCAGTACCCTGGAGGTTGTCGCAAAAGCTCTGGGTGTCACTGTCGTTGAACTCCTGACCAGAAATCCAAGGGAGAAGGTAAATGTCAGTAGTGGGGTATCACGATACGTTGAAGCGATCCGTCAAAGGGGACTGTCTATTTACGATAAACTGGAGAGTAGCAATTCAGACTGCTGGATTCCAACCCCTGCGCTCGAAACAATTCTCAACGAAGAACTCTCAGGCATTTCCCTTGCTGGTTTGCCGATCCGGACGCGATCTAAAGTAATTAAAGAACATGTTTGCCAGTGTCTCGGCTATCCTGTCCCGCGATCCTTCAAGAAAACGCTGCCACGTTTTCCGGGGCAACTGTTTGATACCTATGTCCAGAAATCCAATAACCTGCAAATCTGGAATGAAGAACTCGTTCCTAGCCGGCGCTATGTCCTCATCAGGGTTAGCGGTGAAGGCATCATCACGAAGGTGAAAGTGGTCACAGGGGAAAGTCTAGCGCTCCTTGATACGACTGGCACCCTCACGCAAAAGTATCAAGCCCGTTTGATCCCGGGTACCACCACGAAGGAACTTGTCACGCCTGAAGATACCGATTGGCTGCGCCCCTTCGTTCGTGGCGGAGTAAATCTCAGAACTATCGCAAGTCCGATCAATCATCCGCGTGATGGACAGCTACTACCAATTGCTGAATTGTTTGAGAGGCTGTGCCCTCTGCTCGGGATCACATTCTCTGCAAGTGGATGGGATCAGGAACGAAACCGGGGGGCGTCGCTTCATCGGTTAGTCTGCGAGCGCCTCGGATATGCAGATTACCGCGATGACGGGCGATTTCCGGATATAAGGCAGCAGCTTCTTGAAGTGAAGCTGCAAACATCCCCGACGATTGACCTTGGGCTCATCTGCCCGGATAGTACTGATGCTCTCGATGTTCCGGATATTGGCGGTAGGCAGATAAGGCACTGTGACGTGCGATACGCCCTCTTCTACGCCAAGCGTTACAAGGACGATGTCCTGCTCACTCATTTGTTCCTCACCACTGGCGAGCAGCTTTTTTCGCGGTTCCCAAAGTTTCAGGGGAGGGGCCTCAACACCAAGCTTCAACTCCCGCTACCGGCCGACTTTTTCGATTAAGCCAAAGGCACTCCAGATCATGACATCCAGTTCCTCTTGAAGTTTGTTCGACTTTAAGGAAGGAATGCTGTCGTATATTTCCTTTGCCTTATTGATGATAGATTTCCCTAAGACACTATTCGGATCTGGCAAGGGGAAGTGCTCGACATATTGCGTAATAAACCGGCGGCGGCCCGCATAGAGCTTGTTAGGAAAGCGGTAGTCGTAGAACCGCTCAATGAATTTGGAATTACCTACTGCCGCGGCAAGCCACAGCAGGTCCACCTGTGTCTCATCCTTGCACATGATCCAATAGCAATCCCCGTTCACGACTGCGGCTTCCTGGTCAATCCAAAAGGTCGGCTCTGCTGTAATGTCCCGAAATACTAGTTTTGATCTATTCCATGCATTCGGATCCTGCGGGACCCATATCTCATACCATTTGCGGCCGGCTTCGATTACGTAGTTTCTGCCTTCAAGTATCGGGCGATACTCTTGGAGATATGCCGCGCTCTTCGGATATTGAGCAAGATCTACAGGTTGCCGCAGACCATGAATACTCGTGTGCGGATAAAGAATCTGTTTGACCTTGGGTGGCGTAGACGCCTTGAACCGGCGCGCGACATGATGAGTGATAAGCGGTCTTAAAAGCTCCGGACGCTTTTGCTCTTGCATATCTTGCCAATCGCTTCGGATAAAAACGTTATCCGCGCAGGTCTTGACACCGACCCGGATTTTTCCGATCTCACCGAATGTCCCCCATGTATGAGCGGAAACGGTCTTGAGCCATTTTTCCGCGCTATCAGTCGCTAACCGCCAGATACCGTCAATGGCGCCGCTTGTATTAAGAAGACCATGATGCACATGGACAAAGCGACCATCATTGATTCGTACAATTCCCTTGGTGGAAAGTGCGGCAATAGGATTAGCGACAATGATTGGATCAGCAGCCATGACTTCGGTGATATCAGTCGTCTCGTAGATCGATGTGAATTCTGGGGTCTTAGTTCTTGATGCGTTCCTGCCTTCAGCCAGTAAAACCGCTGGCAGAACAGCTGCATCGAAGAGTTTTGTATCCCCCAAATCCCAGACATGGAGTAAATTGAATCGATCAAGAATCGCCTGGCGTAATGGTGCGCCCGCTTTAGTGGTCATGAATCGGTTGGAAATGATAATTCCAGCGATTCCCCCTGGCTTGAGAACCTGAGCCATTCCGATGACGAATGCTGAGTAGAGATCGACACGCCCCGAGAGACAAAATTGCTTTGCAAGGCGCTGGGCCTCCGCTGTACCAATGATTTGCGTCCGGACATAGGGAGGATTTGCGATTATCAAGTCGAAAACTTCGCCGAATCCGGATTTGCCGCAATAAAATATATCTTTTTTTTCAGCAATATGATCAATAAAACTTTTTTGTTGCAACTGCAAGAAAATGCCGGGAAACTCCTGCTTGATCCTACTTTCCGCGAGTTTTATGGCATTAAGGTTGGTATCGAAGCCATAAGCCTCAATCGTGATATTTGGGTATGCCATAAGACAGTGCATTAGACTTAGCAGAAGCGCACCATCACCTACGGCTGGATCCAGAATTCGCAGGGTCTGCCTTACCACAAGGTCACCCGCTGCTTCAGTAATCCGCTGTGCCACGAAATTTGCTAACAGGCGTGGCGTATACGTCGCCCCGCCGGCTTTCTCCTTGGTGACAGATTTAAATCGCCTGACCACTTTGGGTTGTTCGAACACCTTCATCTATAACTCTTGTTTCTCGAAAATCGTCGTCGCAATTCACTTTTCGGAATTTGATGGGGAGGGTCGTGTGGCCTCTGGCGGGGGTGTCAGCTGCGGGGAAGCGGGTGCCAAGCCTACAGGGACGTATTCAAAGCGTCCCCCGCCGGAGGCCAACCGACCCGGGAAAACCGAAAATTGATTTGCGATGACGATAAATTGTGATGAGAAGCTACTTATGGTCATCAAATGCACTGAGTTTGTCAATCCAGGGCCAGGCGATGATGTCCGGATCCGGAACAAGCCTCCCGTCTAACCTCGATCACCTTGTCCACGAATTCGAGGGCGTGGCCCCGGCGTTGCATCTCCGACCGCACCACCGCGGTGGGAATCGGGGTGCAGAGGTCCTCCAGGAAGATGCGGGCCATGTGGACCATGAACTCCGGCTGGTCCTGGTGGTGGATCCGGCAGGGCAGGCGGTAGACCCGTACCCGGGCCCCGTCTATACGGGCGCAGGCGGCGATGAAGCCCTCGATGTTGAGCTGGTTCAGGCCGGCGATGCCAAGGTGCGCCAGCGAATCCACCAGGTTCGCGGCGCTGCCTTCGTCGCCGTTGAGGGTGAAGACCAGGCTGCCGCCGGGGTTCAGGGAGTCGAAGGCGGTGCGCGCCAGGGTGCCCCAGTCCTCGTGGAAGTAGTAGATGGAGTGGGTGAAGGTGTGGAGGTCGCAGGGTCGCTGGTCGGCGCTGAGCTGGTGGTAGTCCAGTTCCAGGATGGTGGCGGGCAGCCGGAGGGCCGCGACCCGCTGGCGCAGGTCCAGCAGGCTGACGGCATCGCGCTCCACCAGGGTGATGCGGGGGAAGGGCCGAAAGAGCCCTACCAAGCGGCCCCGGCCGCTGCCGATGTCCAGGACGTGATCCCGACGCGCCAGTCCGGGAAGGATGTGGCGGGTGAAGAGACCCTCCAGGGCCGGGGTCTCGGCGCTGGCGTCGTAGAGCAGGGCGAGCAGGGTCTTGGCGTAGTGGGGCTCCAGGGTGTCCCAGCCGCGCCCGACTTCCTCGGGCAGGGGGTACTGTCTGAGGAAGTCCCATATCCGGCTCGCGGGGAGGCGGGCGCCGGTGGGGCAGGGGTGGTTGAAATCACACCGCTCGACCAGGTTCAGGCCGGGGCGGCTCAGGTCAGCGGGACTCAGCTCAGGGCGACTCAAGTCGGCGGATGCTGGCGCAGATAGGCCGCCAGTTCCGTCTCCGGCATGGGCTTGCTGTAGGCATAGCCCTGGACCCATTCCACTCCCAGGGCCTGGAGTTCCTCGCGCTCGCCGGCATCCTCCACGCCCTCACCGATCACGGTCAGGCCCAGGTCGCGGCCCAGATCGACGATGGATCTGGTGATGGCGCGGGTCGGGGCGTCGCGGTGGATGCGGGCGACGAAGGCACGGTCGATCTTGAGGCCGTCCACGGCCAGGTCGCGCACCGCGGAGAGACCACACCAGCCGGCGCCGAAGTCGTCGAGGAGGACCCTCACCCCCAGGACGCGCAGGGCGCGCAGCACCTCGTTGGCGGTGTCCGGGTTGCGAATGAGGGCGTCCTCGGTGACCTCGATGATCAGGCTGTGGGCGGGGGCCCTGGCCTGGTCCAGGGCGTCCCGGACCTGATCCAGCAGCCAGGGGGTGACCAGGTCCGGGGAGACGTTGACGGTCACCGCGTGGCCCTGGCCCAGGCGGTGGATGGTGGCGACGGCGCGATGTAGGACCAGTTGGGTCAGGGGCACCATGAGCCCGGCATGCTCGATCTCCCCCAGGAACTGGCCGGGGGGGACTAGGGCGCCGTCCTGGCGCCAGCGGACCAGGGCCTCCATGGCCAACAGGGCGCCATTGTCGATGCGGACGATGGGCTGGTAGTGCAGCTCGAAGGCCGTACCCCCGGCCTTGATGTCACCGCGCAGGCTGGCACGCATGCGCAGCCGGTGGACGGAACTCGGTGCCTCCTGGCCGCTGTAGGCGCGGATCAGGCCCGGCCCCTCGCGCTTGGCGTGGTGCATGGCCAGGTTCGCCTCCTTCAGCAGAGGGCCGATGGCCGGCAGTCGGTCGAGGGTGGCGCTGATGCCCATGCAGGCGGTTAGGGCGACGGGCACGCCGTCGATCTCGAAGGGTTTCTCCAGGGCGGCTTGCAGGCGCTCGGCCCCGGCGAAGGTCTGGGTGGGCTCCGCGAGGCGCATGAGCAGCGCGAACTCGTCCCCCTCCAGGCGGGCCAGGACGTCGCCCGGCCCCAGGCAGCCGGCCAGCCGCTCGGCGGTCAGGGCCAGCAGACGGTCCCCGCGTTCGTGGCTCAGGCTGGCGTTGATGTCGGCGAAGCGGTCCAGGCCCAGGACGACCAGGCACCAGCCGGTGGGGGAGGCGAGGTCCTTGCCGGATAGCTCCGGCAGGGCGTGAAGGGCTTGGCGGTTGGGCAGGCCGGTGAGGTCGTCGGTGAAGGCCCGGCGCCGTTGCTCATGGGCCTCGGCGGTGTCGCGGATGGCGACGTTCAGACGCAGCAGGGACAAGGAGAGGGTGGCCAGCGCGGCGTAACGGGCGAAGTCGCCGAAGTCCCCCTCCGGACCCCAGCCGAGGGCCAGGCCCGCGACCAGCACCGCCAGGGAGGCCGGCAGCATGCCCCGCAGGGACTGGACCTGGGGGGCTGGGAGGGTCTCCAGGCCCCACAGGGCCGCCCCGGCCAGGGCCAGGGCGCTGATCAGCCAGCCCAGATCCAGCCAGGTGCCCTCGACGTAGGCGTCGTAGGCGGAGAGGACCCAGTAAAGGCTGTCCGCCAGGGCGAAGGCCAGAAAGCCCAGGGCGATCAGCCACCAGCCGGGGGAGACGCGCCAGCGCTGGACATAGGCCAGGAGCAGGGCCAGGGCCACGAGGATGAGATCGCCGGTGACGTAGAGGCCATCGACCACCAGCCCTTGCTCTCCCTCGGCCTGGCCGGGCCACCACCACTGGATGAGGACGGCCAGGATCACCAGCAGCCCGCCGCTGAAGACCAGGGCATCGAGCAGATTGCGGTCCCGCCGGGGGACCTTGCCCATCAAGAGCCAGAGGCCGAGGGTCGCCAGGGGGTAGAAGGCTAGCCAGAGGGCGTCCTCCAGGGGTAGCCCGACTGGCTCCTCCTGGAAGCGGCCCACCCCCGCCCACCAGACCTCGCCCAGGGCATAGGTGGTCATGGCGGCGGCGAGCAGGATCCAGCCCGGGCTCTGGGGGCCACCCCGCAGGGCGCGCAGGATGCTGATCAGCGCGGCGAGGAGGATCACGCCCGTATAGACCCCGCCGTCCATCCAGGGCAGATAGTCGCCGGGGGTGCGCCAGAAAACGGAGCCGGCGAAGATCAGCGCCAGCAGGATGGCGATGACCAGAATTCCCAGCATGATGCGTCGCGGGCCGTTATTGTCGTGCATCGCTTCCTCCTGACGGATATTGGCGCGGGGCGCGTCCAACCCCTTTGAAAAGTTATATTTTTTATAATGGATCGGGCATCACGCCCGCCATGACGGGCTGCAGATTTCAGCCCTTTCCTGGGGGGGCAGACCCCGGAGACGTTCAGGGGTCGGCCGGATCAGTCACAATACTTATCCATCCAGATCCTTGGGGCCGGCTCCGACCAGGACCAGGGAGCGAAAGGCCGCGAGGAAGCGCGTCATTTCCTCCGCGGCCAGGGGCTTGCTGACCCAATAGCCCTGGATGGCGTCACAGCCCAGGTCCAGCAGGCACTGGGCCTGTTCCTGGGTCTCGACCCCTTCGGCGATCAGTTCCAGGCCCAGGCTGTGGCCCAGGGCGATGATGGCCTTGACGATGGACACGCTGTTGGCGTTAGTCGTCACCTCGCGGACGAAGGACAGGTCGATCTTGAGTTTGGCTACGTCGAGCTTTTGCAGATAGGCCAGGGAGGAGTAGCCGGTACCAAAGTCGTCGATGGCCAGGCCGACCCCCAGTTCAGTCAGTTGGCGCAGAATCTGGATCGATTGCGCCGCGTCACCCATGACGACGCTCTCCGTGAGTTCCAGGCTGAGCAACTGGGGCGGGGTGTCGGTCTCGCGCAGGGCCGCCAGCACCGACTTGATCAGGTCACCGCGGTTAAGTTGCACCGTGGACACGTTCACGGCGACGGGGCCATAGGGGAGATCGGACTCGGACCAGGCCTTGATCTGCCGGCAAGCCTCCCGCAGCGCCCAGTCCCCCAGGCGGGTGATGAGGCCGCTCTCCTCGGCCAGGGGGATGAACTCCGCCGGGGAAATCCAGCCCCGTTCCGGATGCCACCAGCGGGCGAGGGCCTCGAAGCCGAGGAGGCCGCCGGAGCGCAGGTCCACCTGGGGCTGATAGTGCAGGGCCAGTTGCCCGGCCTCCAGGGCCAGGCGCAGATCGGCCTCCAGGGTGAGGCGCTTGCGGGCGCGCTCCGTCATCTCCGGGGTGAAGAAGCGCAACAGGCCCCGTCCCTGGGCCTTGGCCTGGTGCAGGGCGGCGTCGGCGCTGCTTTGCAGGGTGGCGGCGTCCCCGCCATCGGTGGGGTAGACGGCCACGCCAATGCTGGCGCCGATGAACAGCTTGTTGCCGTTGAGGACGAAGGGTTGGTTGAGGGCCTCCAGCAGCCGCTGGGCGAAGAGGTCGATACCCGGCAGGCTGGCCTCGCGCTGGAGGATGATGTTGAACTCGTCGCCGCCGATGCGGGCGATGGCGTCCACCTCCGGCAAGACGGCCCGCAGGCGCTTGGCGACCTCCACCAGGACCCGGTCGCCGGCCTCGTGCCCCAGGCTCTCGTTGATGGTCTTGAAGTGGTCGAGATCGAGGAAGAGCAGACCGAATTCCTTGCGCTCGTGATCGGCCTGCTGGATGGCCAGGTGCAGCAGTTCGGCGAAGAGGGTGCGATTGGGGAAGCCGGTCAGGGGGTCGCGGTGGAGGAAAAAGTCGCGCTCCACCTCGGCGCGGTGGCGGGCGGTCATGTCGCGGTTGGAGCCGCGCCGGCCGAGGAAGCGGCCCTCGGCATCGTAGACTGGTTTACAGATGTGCTCGATCCAGCGCTCGTTACCGGCACGGTCGCGCAGCCGGAGCAGGCGCAGTTCGGTCCGAGGGCTGCAGAAGTGGGCGTTGTGGTCCTGCCAGTCCCGCTGATCGTCGGGATGGATGAGCCGTTCCATCAGGCCGGGGTCGGCGAAGAACTCCGCCGGGGTATGGCCCGAGACCTCCTCGCAGGCCGGGGAGACATAGAGGAAGCCGCCGTCCGGCCCGCGCCAGTATTCCCAATTGGGGGAGTAGTCGGCCAGGACCCGGTAGCGCTGCTCGCTCTGTTCCAGCAGGGCGGTGCGCTGGGCCACCACTTCCTCCAGGTGGTTGCGCAGCCGGGCCAGCTCCAGGTGGGTGCGCACCCGGGCGCGGACCTCGTCGATGTCGAAGGGCTTGGTGATGTAGTCGGCCGCGCCGATCGCGAAGCCCTTGACCTTGTCCTGGGTGGCATCGACCAGGGTGACGAAGATGACCGGGATGCGCGCCCCGAGGGGCATGGCCTTGATCCGCTGGCAGACCTCGTAGCCGTCCATGCCGGGCATGAGAATGTCGAGCAGCACCATCTCGGGAGGGTGAGGCCCCGCCACCAGTTCCAGGGCCTTGGTCCCGGAATTGGCGACCTGGATCTGATACTCGTCTTTGAGGGCCTCGATCAGGCTGTGGATGTTCTCCGGGATGTCGTCCACCACCAGCAGGCGCGGCGGCCGGTCGGTGGGGTGGGACGCGGCGCCGGGGCCGCCCGGGGAAGCCGGTGGGTGGCCGGTGGCGCCGGGGTGCCCCGCGGCCCACGCGACCGCTGGGGTGCCAGGGGTGCCGGATGTGACCGGCATGCCCGGGGTGCCCGCCGGGCTAGCCACCGGGGCAACCGTCACGCGCCCGGCGCGGGCCAGGTGCTGACTCACTTGCTGGCGCAGGCGGTCGGGATCGACGGGCTTGGTGATGTAGCCGGCCACGCCGAGCGTCAGGCCGCGGGCCTCGTCTTCCGGTTCGGCCAGGGAGGTGACGAAGATGACCGGGATCTCGGCGGTGTCGGGGTGGGCCTTGAGATTGGCCAGCACGGAGTAGCCATCCATGCCCGGCATCTTCACGTCCAGCAGGATGAGGTCCGGCCGGGGCTCGCGCCGCGCCAGTTCGAGGGCCTTCTCGCCGCGGGTGGCGGCGAGGATGGCGTAGTCGTCACGCAGGATCTGCATCAACCCGTGCAGGTTTTCATGCATATCGTCGACGATGAGGAGGCGCGGGCGATGGGCGGTCCGGTCGGTCATGGTTGGGATTCCGTGGGTGCGGTGGTCATCCGCGGGGACAAGGCTGCCAGCGACTGCCGGGCGGCGTCAATATCGAAGACGTCCACCTGGGCCGCCAGGGCGGCGATCGCCGGCTCCAGGGGCGTGCCGCACACCCCGATCTTGAGGGTTTCGAGCAGGGGCTCGGCGGCCCCCAGGTCCATGTGCAGGGCCTGATCCAGCGCCGCCAGGAGTTCCTGGACCCGCTCGGGCGACAGGGGGGGCGGGCCAGCGGCGCGGGCCGCTTCACTGACCGCCCCCGCCGTCTCCCGGGCGGCCAGGCGGTCGATGTCCGTCATGACCTCCCCCAACCGCCCCCGCAGGGCCGTCAGGGCGGCGGCCTCCGGGGGCTTGCCGCGCTTTAGGTCCTCGTCGATGGCGGCGACCTGCTGGTAGAGTTCCTGGGTGCCCAGGTTGCCGGCGACGCCCTTGAGGGCATGGCAATAGGCCTCGGCGGCCTCCACCCCCTCGGCCGCCAGCCGCCGCTCCAGCTCGTCCACCGCGTCGGGATAATGGGCGCGAAAGCGCTGCAACTGGCGGCGGTAGGCCGCCACCTTGCCGCCGATGCGCCGGATGCCGGCGCGAGTGTCGAGGCTGGGAAGGGCGGCCAGCAAATCAAGGAGCGCCACGTCGTTTGCGGCGGCGACTGGTTCCCCATCGTTTGGTGCTGACGCCACTGACGGTTGGCGGCGGGCCAGGGAGCCAGGCGCGGGCCCCTGGTCGACGGCCGCGGTATCCACTCCGGCCACTGCCACTGTCCCGGCTGCGGTTGCCAACCCGGCGGCGCTTGGTGCCGTTGTGCCTGGATCTCCAGCCAAGGGGTGCCGCACCCAGCGCGCCAGGGCGGCCATGAGCAGCTCCGGGTTCACCGGCTTGGTCACATGGTCGTTCATGCCGGCGGTTCGGGTCTTCTCCGCGTCCCCGGCCATGGCCAGGGCGGTCATGGCGATGATGGGCAGGGTGGCGAAGCGCTCGCCGCCCGGCGCCGTCGCCAGGGCGCGGATCTGGCGCGTCGCCTCCAGGCCATCCATCACCGGCATCTGGATGTCCATGAGCACGGCGTCGTAGTCCCCGGTCTGGACCTTGGTCACGGCCTCGGCGCCGTTGATGGCCTCCTCCACCGCCAGGCCCTCGCTGAGCAGCAACTCGGTGGCGAATTCGCGGTTGATGTCGTTGTCCTCCACCAGCAGGACGCGCGCCCCGATCAGTGTGGGCGCCGCGGCCGGGGACGCCGACGGGGCCGGTCCCTGACCGGGAGCCTGATCGGGTATCAGGCCGGACGTCTGACCGGGAGCCTGACCATGACCCGGAGCCAGAGCATGACCGGGGGCCTGACGAGGTATCTGACCGGTTAACAGACCAGGTGCCTCATCGGGCGTCCGAGCGGACGCCTGACCGGGCGCCTGGCCTGATACTGGCGCGAAGGCCGCCCTGGCTTCTTGACGGGCTATCGGGCCGACGGACGGGACCGTGCCCGTGCCCAAGGGCGGACCTGGGCGTTGGGCGCCAGCCGTCAGGCGACCCCGCCCCAGGACCGTGACCAGGGTATCCAGCAGCAGGGAGGGCGAGACCGGCTTGATCAGGAAGCCGTCCGCCCCGGCCTGCTCGGCCAGGCGGATGACGTCCTCGCGACCATAGGCCGTCACCATCACCACCTTGGGCTTGGGGTAAATGGCCGGGTCGGCATGGACGCGCTGGATGGCCTCGTCGCCGTGCATGCCTGGCATGCGCCAGTCCATCAGGACCAGATCGTAGGGCGCGGGGGCGTTGCGCAGGGCCTCCAGGGCCGCCGCTCCGGTGATGGCGGTGCCGACGCTAACGTGGATGCGCCCCAGCATCTCGGTCAGGATCTCCCGTGAGACCTCGTTGTCATCCACCACCAGCACCCGCAGGCCGGCGAGGAGTTGGCCCGCCACCGACACCAGCGCTCGCCGCTTGGCTTGGGCCTCGGGGGCGATCTTCAGGCTCAGGGTGCAGCACAGGGTGCTACCCATGCCGGGTTGCGAGGCCTCCACCCAGATGCGCCCGCCCATGAGCTCGACCAGGCTACGGCTGATGGCCAGCCCCAGGCCGGTGCCGCCGAAACGGCGGGTGGTGGACTGGTCGGCCTGGCTGAACTTCTCGAACAGACGCTCCTGGACCTCGGGTGGCATGCCAATGCCGGTGTCGCGCACGCAGACCTGCATCAGCAGTCGGGTCTCGCTGGTCTCCAGGCAGCGGAAGGCCAGCTCGATCTCCCCCCGCGCGGTGAACTTGACGGCATTGCCACAGAGGTTGAGCAGGATCTGGCCCAGGCGCAGGGGGTCTCCCACCAGGATGCGGGGGAGGGAGGCGTCATACCGCACCAGAAATTCCAGGCCCTTCTGCTCGGCCTGGGGAGCGATGGCGTCGGTCAGGTGCTCGATGACCCCTTCGAGGCCAAACTCGATCTCCTCGAGCTCGATCTTGCCGGCCTCCACCTTGGAGAAGTCGAGGATGTCGTTGATGATCCCCAGCAGGGCGTGGGCCGCGCCCTGGGCCTTGATGATCTGGGTGCGGACGGCGGGGGGCAGCTCCGCCTTGAGCGCCAGGTAAAGCATGCCGAGGATGGCGTTCATCGGCGTGCGGATCTCGTGGCTCATGTTGGCGACGAACTCGGACTTGAGGCGCGAGGCCTCCTCGGCCAGGTCCCGCGCCCGGCGCATCTCCTCCACGGCGGCGCGTTCGGCGGTGATGTCGTCGATGATCCAGACGGTGCCCTGTTCCCGGTCCTGGATGTCGATCGCCTTGCCGGTGAGGCGCGCCCAGAAGCGGCTGCCGTCGCGACGCATCAATTCCTGCTCCCGGCGGTGGGCCGCGCCGCGCCAGATGGCGGCATAGGGTTCGCCGCCGACGCGGTTAGCCTCCGCGTCGGGGTACCAGATGGCGGTGGGCTTACCCACCATCTCCCCCGGGGGCCAGCCGAACATCTCGTGCATGCGCCGGTTGCAGTGCCGCAGGACACGATCCTTGATCAGGGCAATGCCCGAGGAGGCCGTGTCAAGGATGGCCTCCTGTTGGGCGTTGGCGGCGCGCAGGGCCAGTTCCAGCTCCTTGCGGACGGTGAGATCGGTGTGGGTGCCCACCGCCCGCGCGGGCCGACCGTCCCCATCGCGGGCGACGACCTTGCCGCGGCTCAGTATCCACTTGTAACCCCCGGCCTTGGTCCGCATGCGGAACTCCAGCTCGTAATGCCCGGGGTCGGCGAGCAGGCGCTGGGCCTGTTCCAGGGTCCGGTCGCGCTCCTCGGGATGCAGGAGGTCGACCCAGCAGGCGTAAGAGGTGGCGCCGACGAACTCCTCGGGGGCATAGCCGAGCATGCTGAAATAGGCCGGGCTGTAGTAGGTCTCACTGGTGAGGAGGTTCCAGTCCCAGAGCCCGTCGTTGGAGGCCTCCACGGCCAGGGCCAGGCGTTCCTCGCTGCGCCGCAGTTCGGTCTGAAGGCGGCGGTCCTCGGTCAGGTCGACGAAGGTGACCAGGAAGCCGTCGGGGCGCAGGCGCCCGCCGATGAGCAGGGAGCGTATTTGACCGTCGGCGCAGGTGACCCGGTATTCGTGGGCCTCCACGTCACCATTGGTCGCCTGGGCGCGGGCGATGGCCGCGTCCCAGGTGTCCATCACCCAGCGCCGGTAGTCCGGGTCGGGATAGGCCCGGGGCCACCAGTCCTCGACGGTTGGGATCTCCTCATGGGCGTAGCCGAACAGCTCCAGGAAACGCTCGTTGACGGTCTCGATCTGGTTGCCGCGCAGGTAGGCCAGGGCCACCGGGGCGGCGGCGAAGAGGTCGCGGAAGCGCCGGTCGCCCTCTACCGCCAGGGCCTGGCGCAGTTCCTGGGTCCGCGTCTGGATCTGCCGCCGCAAGAGGATGTTCCAGGTCGCCAGCAGGAACAGCAGCAGGCCAAGGGCCAGGAGGCCAAAGGCACCGTAGGTGAGATAGGAGACCAGCTCGGCGTTCATGGGGTCTCCGCGTGAGGGTGTTTGTCGGTCGCCCGCGGGGGCGGTCCCTCCGGCCAGGCCAGGCGTTTCAGCACCACCCCGACGGCGAACAGGCCCGCCGTGGCGGTGACATGGGTCGCGGAGCCGAGTCCGCCACAGTTGAGGTGGGAAGGGTGGCCCGCGAGCGAGCAATGATCCGCTCCTGGGGCGGCCAGGATGCTGTCCTCGGTCGAATAGACCGCCGGGACGCCAAAGCGGCGGCCGGCATCCCGGGAGAAGCCGAAGCGCTGGCGCAGTTCCTTGCGCGTCCGGGCCAGGAGCCGGTCCTTCTCCGCCCGGCTCAGGTCGGCGACGCCAAACTTGGTGGGGTCCAGCTTGCCCCCGGCCCCACCCACGGTGACGATCAGGATCTTGCGCCGCCGGCAGCCAGCGATCAGCAGGGCCTTCTCCCGGTAGTTGTCGATGCAGTCGATGACGGCGTCAAAGCCCCGGTCGAGGAGGGCGTCGGCGTTCTCGGCGGTGAAGAAGTCATCCACCAGGTCCAGGACGCAGTCGGGGTTGATCGCCGCGATCCGTTCCGCCAGGACCTGGACCTTGGCCATGCCGAGGGTCGTCGTCAGGGCGACAAGCTGGCGGTTGATGTTTGACTCGGCCACATGGTCCAGGTCCACCAGGGTCAGATGCCCCAGGCCGCTGCGGGCCAGGGCCTCCACCACCCAGGAGCCGACGCCGCCGACGCCGATGACGGCCACCCGCGCCCGGCGCAGACGCTCCAGCCCCTCGCGGCCGTAGAGGGCGGCGATGCCGCCGAAGCGGCGGTCAGCATTCATCGGGCGGCTGGAATTCATGCAGGTTCCTGGAGGAAGTTCATAGTTGCTAAGTCTAGCCGGAGACTCGCCAGGGTGCGCCGATTGCTTATCGTCATGTAATGGTGTGGTGATCTCCCCCCGACCAAAACCTCCGGGCCGCCGGTATACAATCGCGCCCCATTGGCTGAGCCGCACCGGTTCCGCCGCCCACCTTCACCGCCTTGTCATGAACCAGAAGTCACCACCTGCCTATAACGCCCGGATCGTCGGCCGGGAGGAGATCAACCCGCAGCTTTTGATCCTGCGTGTCCAGCCGGATGGCGCCCTGTTCGACTTCAAGCCGGGCCAGTTCGCCGTGCTGGGTTTGCTGGGTGGCGCGCCCCGGGTGGACGAGGCGGCGCCGGAAGAGACGCCCCCCACCGTGGACAAGCTCATCCGCCGCGCCTACAGCATCAGTTCGGCCAGCATCGAGCGCCGCTACGCCGAGTTCATCATCACCCTGGTGAGCAGCGGCGAGTTGACCCCCCGGCTCTTCGCCCTGCGCGAGGGCGACCGCCTGTTCCTCGGGCCCAAGGCCAGCGGGGTCTTCACCCTCGACCGGGTGCCGCCGGGCAAGGCGGTGATCCTCGTTGCCACCGGCACCGGGTTGGCGCCCTATGTCTCCATGCTCCGCACCCTGGCCCTGCGGGATCGGGAACGGCGCTTCGTCGTCCTGCATGGCGCCCGCTATGGCTGGGATCTGGGCTACCGCACCGAGCTGGAAAGTCTGGCGCGGGCCTGTCCCCACTTCACCTACATCCCCAGCATCACCCGCGCCGACCAGGACCCCCATTTCGCGGGCTACACCGGTCGTATCCAGACCCTCCTTGCGGAAGGGGTGGTGGAACGGGAGTCCGGTCTGGCCCTGGACCCGGAGCAGGCCGAGGTCTTTCTCTGCGGCAATCCAGACATGCTGGACGCCGTCCAGGGGCTCCTCGAAGTCCGGGGTTACGAGGTCGGGTCCGGGAAGGAGCCGGGGACCCTGCATCTGGAAAAGTATTGGTAATCCCAACCCCCTCTCCCCGACCCCCCTCCCACCGGGGGCGAGGGGCTAACGTGTTCCCGTTGTTGAACTATTCCTGAGGTCAAAGACCAGGGCCCATGAACACGGCGCTGCTCCTCCTGCCGGACTTCGCCCTCATCCTGCTCGGGGCTGCCATCCGCCGTTGGATGGCCCTGGGCGAGCATTTCTGGCTGGGGCTGGAGAAGCTGGTCTATTTCGTCCTCTTTCCCGCCCTGCTGATCAACGCCCTGCTGCGCACCCGCCTGGATCTGGCCGCCGCCCTGCCCCTGCTCGCCACCGCCTACCTGGCCATGATCGGCGGCATGGCCCTGGGCCTGGTGCCGCGGCTCCTGAGCCGGGTGCCGGCCCTCACCTTCGCCTCGGTCTTTCAGTGCGGCTACCGCTTTAACTCCTATATCGGCCTGGCGGCGGCCGGGCTGCTATTCGGCGATGCCGGGATCGCGACCATGGGCCTGATCGTGGGCGCCGCCGTCCCCCTGGCCAATCTGGCCTCGGTATGGATGCTGGCGCGTCATGGTCAGGTCGGACTGGCGCGGGAACTGATCCGCAACCCCCTGATCCTGGCCACCCTGACCGGCTTCCTGCTCAATCTGAGCGGACTGGAACCGCCGGCCCCGCTCCTGGCCCTGTTGGGGCGGCTCGCCGATGCCTCCATCGCCCTGGGGCTGATCGCCGTCGGCGCCGCCCTGCGGCTGCACCATGTCCCTGGTGTCCAGGGAATGGCCTTCTGGTTTCTGGCGGTGAAGCTGCTCGCCCTGCCCGTCCTGGCCCTGGCCGTTGGCGCCTGGCTGGGCCTGAGTGGCCTGAACTACCAGGTCGTCGTCCTCTTCGCCGCCCTGCCCACCGCCTCCTCGGCCTACATCCTGGCGGTGCGCATGGGGGGCGATGGCCGCAGTGTCGCCTGGCTGATCTCCGTAAGCACCCTCGCCTCCATGGTCACCCTGCCCCTCTGGGCTGCTTGGGTGATGGGGAATTGAAATATGAGGTCGTTGCGCACCACCCCCTTGGGGATGCCGGTGGTACCGGAGGTGTAAAGGATGTAGAGGGGATCGGTGGCGGCGACGGAGACGCAGGACTGGGGCTGGGCGGTGGCCATGGCCTTGATCAGAATGATTGGGCTAATTCGTGACTATTTTTGTTAAACAAGATGCTTTTGGGTGCATATGATCATAAAAATCAAGATCATCGCAACCTATATTTTGAGGATAGTAACTACCGAAAACGGGAATACCTAAATTGTTAGCTAATTGTCGGATGATGGGCTCCATATGATCGATTTGTGACTTTGTTTTTGAATTTGTACTCTTAAAAACATTAGGGGCATATGGGGTCAAAAGGAAATAAACAGGATGCCCTGAATTTAAAATTTTACGAATTTGATCTTCAAATAAGGCTATAGCCTCTTTGTCGTCTAGGTGGTCTGACTTATAGTGACTCCCGCCGTATGGAATAGGTGTTTTGGAGAAGTTTGATATTGTATCTTTTGAATAGATAATCGAGCCATCAGGTAATGTAACTGGACTATCAATACCGATATCAGGGTTTACGGCCTGGTTTAGATGCACAGATTCATACTGCGTATCCAATGTTGAGAGTAAATGATTTAGTGACTGATAAAGATAGTCAAAATTTATTAAATTTAGATATTTAGAAGTACTATGTATTGTTTTTCTGTTTTCATTGCGCAAGGATGAAATTATGGAAATCTCATGATTTCCATAATTTACCCATCTCTCATCCCGGTCAAAACCCATGCTCCAGGGATCTATTCCGAATACAAACTTGAGGTTAGAGGATATTGATTTGTTTTTTAAGACGATTTCGCTTGAGACAATATATACCCGTCCTATTTGAAAAATCGGTTTACTTTACCTCGGTAACTTGCGAGTAG